>ERZ795054.1327-NODE-1327-length-24112-cov-18.518685_pt1 | contig 24112 bp, 26 predicted proteins | sample MGYA00375138_ERZ795054 | MGnify/ENA primary metagenome ERZ795054 (study PRJEB30183, sample SAMN05720215) | anaerobic digester metagenome | isolation source: active sludge of municipal wastewater-treating anaerobic digesters | place: USA | collected 2014-12-23 ... | reverse complement strand
CCGGCTGCTCCGGCTGCCGAGCCCAAGAAGTAAGTCGGAGTTCCCCTCCGCACTAAGGGGCCGCGCAAGCGGCCCCTTTTCTTTTCTGGTCAGCCCGGCAGCCTGTGCCGGGCGCCGGGCAACGCATGCCCTTCAGACCGCTTGCCAGTCGCAGCCGCGAGCCTGATCGGCCACGACCACCACCTCGTCGGGCCAGCCAAGTGCACCGGCCAGGGCAGCGCGGGCGAGGTCCGCGCGATTGTTGGTGCTCGACAAGTGCGCCGCCACCACGCAGCGCAGCCGCCTGGTGTCGAGCGCAGCGAGCAGGCTGGCTGCCTGCGCGTTGGACAGGTGGCCCAGGGCGCCCGCGATGCGCGCCTTCAGGAAGCCCGGGTAGGGACCGCTTTGCAGCAGATCCGGGTCGTGATTCGCCTCGAGGACCAGGGCGTCCACCCCGTCGAGCGCAGCCTGCACCGCGGCGGTGGGCGTGCCGATGTCGGTGAGCACGCCCAGGCGGCTGGCTCCGTCTGAGAACACGAGTTGCAGCGGCTCGGCCGCGTCATGCGGTACGGCGTAGGGACTCAACTCGAGGGCACCGATCGCCACGGAATGCCCGCTGCCGACGCATTCGAGCGCGATACCGGCGTCGGTGAGCCGTCCGGCGCGCGCCGTGCCCGCGCTGGCATAGACCGGCAGGCGATGGCGCCGGGCGAGCACGGCCACTCCGCCGATGTGATCGCTGTGCTCGTGGGTGACGACGATCGCGTCGAGATCCGCCGGGGCGAGCCCCAGGCGCGCAAGGCGCAGGGCCAGTGCACGAGCGTTGAATCCGCAGTCGAGCAGAACGCGGGTGCAGTGGCCGCCTTCGCGCGCCTCGACCAGCAGGGCGTTGCCGCCGCTGCCCGAGCCGAGGCTCGCAAAGCGCAGCACTAGCGCAACTGGTCTGCGAGCAGCGTCAGGATGCGGTCGGCCGCCTTGGTGGTGTCGACGTTGCCGTCCTTGTCGCTCACCGTGATGCGGGTGCGTTCGCCCTCGGCCACGACCTTGACCTGGTACTGCGGGGCATCCACCGGGCGCTCCTTGCCGAGGAACTTGGTCAGGAAGCCCTGCTGATCCTTTGCCTTGGCTTCGTAGTCGGGATCCAGATAGCGCACGAAGTAGATGCCCCGATCGCGCGCGCGGTCCTCGACGGTGAAGCCGCCGCGGTCGAGCGACTGGCCCACGCGCCGCCAGGCGCGATCGAAAGGCTCGTTGACCATCACCGCGACCGGACGGCCGTCGTTGCCCTTCACCACCTCGGACAGCGCGGGCGCAGCCGCCGCGGCAGCCGCAGCGGCAGCCGCGACGGTCGGGCCCGTGGCGGCGGCGCCGCCGCGCGCCGTGGCGGGCTTGAAGGCCTCGTCGAATCGCGCCTGCAGCCGGGTGAGCATCTCGCCCTCGAGTTGCGGGTCGGCGGGCCGCGGCTGCCACTTGGTCTGCGTCTGGTCGGCCGAGGTGTAGACCTCGATCATCCCGCGGTGACTCACGAAGATCTCGGAGGTGCCGTCGGGGCCGCGCTCGAGGCGAGCGCGGTACATGTCCTGTTCGCCGGTCGAGTAGATCGAGTCGAGCACCTTGCCCAGGGTCGCGCGAATCACGTCCTGCGGCAGCTTGGCGCGGTTCTCGGCCCAATTGGTCTCGAGCGTGCCGCTGTTTGGATCCTGCCGCGCGATGGTCAGGCCGACGCTGGGCCAGAACTCCACGAGGATCGGCCAGGCCTTCTCGGGCGGCAGATTGACGGCCAGCCAGCGGGTGTTGCCGGCGCGCTCGACCTTGGCAATCTGGGTGCCCGGCAGCACCGCAGCGGCACTGGCCGAGGCGGCAGCGCCCGGCGCGCCGCCGGCGAGCGGGCCACGGCCCTGCTGCGCCAGGCCGCTCGCGGTGACCGCCTGGGGACGCTCCGGAACCGCGAAGCGCTCCTCGCGAGGCAACTGCGACAGGTCGGGCGGCACATCGAGGGGCACGCGACTCGTGTCCGCGGCTTTGTACTGGATCTTCTCCTCGGTGAAGATCGACCCCGTCCACGAGGTCCACGAACAACCGGCCGCGGCGAGCGGCACGAGGACTGCGCAGACGGTGCGCAGCGCGACTGGACGCATGCTTCTCACTCCTGGTCCGGCCTCAGGCGAGGCCGGATTCCTTGATGGCGGCCGCGACAACGGCCTCGTTGGCTGGCGACAGCGGCACCAGCGGCAGGCGGATTCCCGGGGGAATGCGCCCCATGCGGGCCAGAGCCCACTTGGTCGGGATCGGATTGGGCTCGACGAACAGCCGCATGTGCAGCGGCATGAGCTGGTTGTTGAGGCGTCGCGCGGCAGCCAGGTCGCCCGCGAGGGCGGCGGCGCACATCTGACTCATCAGACGCGGGGCCACATTGGCGGTCACCGAGATCACGCCCGCGCCTCCCAGCAGCATGAGCGACAAGGCCGAATCGTCATTGCCGCTGTACACCGCGAAGGGCTTGCCAGCGGGCAGGCGGCGCAGGAGGTCGGCGGCGCGGGCGAGGTCGCCCGTGGCGTCCTTCAGGCCCACGATGCCGGGCAGTTGCGCAAGGCGCAGGCAAGTGTCGTTCGACAGATCCGCGACCGTGCGACCCGGCACGTTGTAGAGGATCACCGGCAGGTCGACCGTCTCGGCGATCTTGCGGAAGTGGCGATACAGGCCTTCCTGCGGCGGCTTGTTGTAGTAGGGCACGACCTGCAGCGTCGCGGCCGCGCCAACCTTGCGCGCGTGCTCGGTGAGCTCGATGGCCTCGGCGGTGGAATTGCCACCCGTGCCGGCAATCACCGGCACCCGACCGGCCGCGGCCTCGACCGCGACACGGATCAGTTCGCCGTGTTCCTCGGGGTTCACGGTGGGCGACTCGCCGGTGGTGCCCACCGCCACGATCGCCGAGGTGCCCTCGGCCACGTGCCAGTCGATCAGCCGACGGTAGGCGTCGAAATCGAGCGTGCCGTCCTCCTGCATCGGAGAGACGATGGCGACGATGCTGCCAGTGATCATGAGGATTCGTTCACCCCGCGCGGGGGTCTCCCAGTCGAAGCCGCGATTCTACCTTGCACCCCGACTCAGTCCGGCACCGCGCCGTCGAGTTGCAGGCACCGGTCCGGCGCGGGCGGGCGCTGCGCCGCGATGCGCTGCACCCGGGCCGGGCGCGGCAAGTCCAGCACTCCGTCTTCGTACGCCAAGACGTGCAGGTCGCGGCACGCAGCGAGCAACTCCCCCGGCGCGAGCAGGAAGTCCGGATTCGACGGCCGCCCGTAGCGCTCGTTGCCCTGGGCAAAGGTCTCGTAGACCAGCAGCCCGCCGGGAGCGAGCGCGGCGACGATCGCCGCAAGCAGCGGGCGGTGCAGGTACTGAGTCACGATGATGCCGTCGAAGCGCTGGCCCTCGAACGGCCACGGCGCGGCTTCGAGATCGGCTTGCAGGAAGCGCACGCCCGGCTCGCCGGCCAGCGCCGCACCGCAGGCCGCATCGCGATCCACCGCCAGCACCGCGTGACCGCGTCTGGCCAGCCAGCGCGCGTGGCGCCCCTGCCCGCAGGCCAGATCCAGCACCGTGGCGCCTCGCGCGAGCGACGCCGTGAAGCGCCGCACCCAGGCCGAGGGCGGCTGCGCGCCGTGCGCCGGAGCAGGCCCGGTCGGGTTCACCTACAGGAACACACGAACGATTGCGTCGCCGACGGCCAGGAACGGCCGCAGGAACACGCCCAGCGTTCCGGTCACGAGCAGCGCGATGAGGATGAAGAACCCGTAGGGCTCCACCCGCGCCAGCGCCTGCGATGGCCCCGGCGGCAGCAGGCCCACGAGGATGCGCCCGCCGTCCAGGGGCGGCAGGGGCAGCAGGTTCAGCGCCATGAGCACCAGATTGACGCTGATGCCCGCCTGCGCGACCAGATACACGAAGCGCTCCTCGACGCCCGCCATGAGCATCAGCTTGAGGAGCAGCGCCCACAGGATGGCTTGCAGGAGGTTGGAGCCGGGGCCGGCCGCCGCCACCCAGATCATGTCGCGCTTGGGATGGCGCAGATTGGCGAAGTTGACCGGCACCGGCTTGGCCCAGCCAAAGAGCATGCCGCCCGCGCCGGCCAGCGCCGAGGTGAGCAGGATCACGCCGGGCACGAGCACGGTGCCCACCGGATCGACGTGCTTGAGGGGATTGAGGGTGACGCGCCCGAGCATCCAGGCGGTCGAGTCGCCGAACATGCGCGCCACGTAGCCGTGCGCAGCCTCGTGCAGGGTGATGGCGAGCAGCACGGGTATCGCGTAGACCGCGATCGTCTGAATCAGATCTTCCATCGATTCGAGTCTAGCAGCGGGGCGCGCTGCCCCCGCGCTCAGGACCCGGCCGCCAGCCCCAGGGCCTCAAGCGGGCCGCGGCCCTGGCGCACCACCACGGCCTCGCGCCCGGTGAGGTCGACGATGGTGGTGGGCTCGGTGCCGCAGGCGCCCCCATCGACGATGAAGTCCACCTGCTTGCCCAGGCGCTCGAGGATGTGCTCCGCGTCGGACAGCGGCAATTCGTCGCCCGGCAGCATCAGCGTGGTCGAGATGAGCGGCTGGCCCAGCACCTCGAGCAGCGCGAGCGCCACCGGGTTGTCGGGCACGCGCAGACCGATCGTCTTGCGCGCCGGATGCGACAGCCGACGCGGCACCTCGCGGGTGGCCTCGAGGATGAAGGCGTAGGGCCCCGGGGTGGCGTTCTTGAGCAGGCGGTACTGCTTGTTGTCGACCTTGGCGAAGTTGGCGAGCTCCGAAAGATCCCGGCACAGCAGGGTCAGGTGGTGACGCTCGTCCACGCCGCGCAGACGGCGCAGGCGGTCGGCCGCGGCCTTGTCGTCAAGGTGGCAGACCAGCGCGTAGCACGAGTCGGTGGGGATCGCGCCCACGCCGCCGTTGTCCAGAATGCTCGCGGCCTGGCGCAGCAGGCGCACCTGCGGTGTCTCGGGGTGGACGCTGAAGAACTGGCTCATGACTGCGCTCGCGGCCATTTCGCCGCGCGGATGGAAGGGGTGTGAAGTCTCTGCCACGAGGCCGCCTCACACATAGCGGTGCCAGACCGGCGTGAGGTCCGCCGGCAGGGGCGGCGCGGCGCCGAGTTCGGCCTGCTCGCCGGGCGCGTGAAAGTCGCTGCCCGCCGAGGCCTCGAAGCCGAAGTCGCGCGCTGCCTGGGCAAAGCGAACGATCTGCGCCGGCCCGTGGTTGCTGGTCGAGACCTCGATGGCAGTGCCGCCCTGGCTGCGAAACTGCAGCATCAGCTCGTGCAGGGCGGGCTCGCCGAGCTTGTAGCGGCCGGGATGCGCCAGCACGGCCACGCCACCCGCCGCCTGTATCCAGGCGAGCGCCTCGTCCAGATCCGCCCAACGGTGCGGCACGAACCCCGGCTTGCCCTCGACCAGGAAGCGGCCGAACACCTCGCGCACATCGCGGCACACTCCGGTGTCGACCAGATGGCGGGCAAAGTGAGTGCGCGACACCAGATCCAGATTCCCGGCGTGCGCGAGCGCGCCTTCGAAGGCGTCGGGCACCCCCGCGACCTCGAGCTGGCGGCCGATCTCGCGCGCCCGCTCCAGCCGGCCGGAGCGCACGCGCGCCAGGCCCGCGCGCAGCACTGGTGCCTGCGCGTCGATGCCCAGACCGACGATGTGCACGGTGGTCTCGCCCCAGGTGACCGAGACCTCGACGCCGGGTACGAAGGGCAGCCCGAGCCGCTCGGCGGCGCTGGCGGCTTCGGCCAGCCCGTCGAGCTCGTCGTGATCGGTGAGAGCGAACAGTTCCACGCCCTGGGTGGCGGCCCGTTCGACGAGCACCGCCGGCGCGAGCGCGCCATCCGACACGGTCGAGTGCGCGTGCAGGTCGGCGCGCACCGCGCGGGGGTCGCGGCGTGGCGCGAGATTGGAAGGACTGGCTGAGTCAGCTGGCATCAGGCAATTCTACCGGCGCGCCCTGCGCGCCCGCTTTGCCCCGCCGTTCGCGCTCAGCCGCGGTGCCGGTCGAGGAAAGCCTCGATGAGCCGCGCCACCTGTTCCGGCTGGTCGTGGTGGAGCATGTGGCCGGCGTCATCGACCAGCGCCGCCTCGAGCTGGGGCACCACGCCGCGGCGCGCGTCGATCTCGCTTTGCTCGCCTGCCCAGCGGTGCGCGTCGGTGTCCGCGGCCTGGATCCACAGCACCGGCGCGGCGATGCGCTTCCAGCACTCGGCCACCTCTTCCCAGCGGTAGAGCGTGGGGTTGGGCAGCTTGTGCGCCGGGTCCCCGGCAACGCGCCAGCGTCCGTCCTGCTCCTGGTGCGACCAGTGCGCCGCCAGAAAGAGTGCCCGCTGCGCGCTCAGCCGCGGGTTGTTACGGCGCAGGCGCTCCGCCACCTCCTGCAGCGAGCCGTAGTCGCGCATCGGGCTGCCGGCGCGCAGCTCGTCCATCCAGCGGGCGTAGCGGGCCGGCGCCTCCTCGGGCCGCGTGCTCCTGAGCCCGAAGCCCTCAAGGTTCACGACCGTGCGGATGCGCTGCGGCCGGATGCCCGCGTAGAGCATGGCCACGTTGCCGCCCATGCTGTGCCCGACCAGGTTGACGCGTGCCTCGGGGCACAGCTGATCGAGCAGCAGATCGAGGTCGGCGAGGTAGTCCGGGAACCAGTAACTATCGGCCGGCGTGCGGTCGCTCAGGCCGTAGCCGCGCCAATCGGGCGCGAGCACGCGCAGGCCCGCGGGCAGCTCGTCGACCACGAACTGGAAGGATGCCGAGACATCCATCCAGCCGTGCAGCATCACCAGGGTCTGTTCGGCCGCCGCATCGGCCGGGCCCCACTCCCGGACGTGGTAGCGCAGGCCGCGCAGGCGGTGGAAGCGGGAGCGGGAAGATCGCATTCTGGTTGCTCGTTTCGGCAGGCCTCGGCGATTATGCCCATCGCGGCAGCCGCACTTGAGCGGACCGCGCCGACCATGACGGACGACTACCGCCGCCTCTACCGCGAATTCCGCTGGCACGTTCCGGAGCGCTTCAACATCGCCGCGGTGTGCTGCCGCCGTTGGGCCGCCGAGGCCTCGCGCATCGCCATCCACTACGAGACCGAGTCCGGCCAGCGCAGCACGCACAGCTATGCCGCGCTCGCCGCCGACGCCAACCGCCTGTCCAACGCGCTCGCCAGCCTGGGCGTGGCGCGCGGCGAGCGGGTGGCCATCGTCCTGCCGCAGTGCCCCCAGGCGGCCATTGCCCACATCGCGCTCTACCAGATGGGCGCGGTGGCGATGCCCTTGTCCGTGCTCTTCGGTCCCGAGGCGCTCGAGTATCGCCTGCGCGATTCGGGCGCGGTGGCGGCGATCGTCGACGCGGGCGCCGCCGCCGCGGTTCAGGGCCTGCTCGCCCACTGCCCCGAACTGCGCCAGCTGATCGTGGTGGACGAGGCAGCGAGCGGCGCACACGCCTGGAGTGCGCTGTTGGCGAGCGCCGCAGCTGACTTCGATTGCGTCGACACCGCCGCCGACGAGGGCGCGCTGCTCATCTACACCTCGGGCACCACCGGCCCGCCCAAGGGTGCGCTCATGCCCCACCGCGCGCTGATCGGCAACCTGCCGGGCTTCGTGGCCTCGCAGGACTGGTTCCCTCGGAAGGGCGACGTGTTCTGGTCGCCGGCCGACTGGGCCTGGACCGGTGGCCTGATGGACGCGCTGCTGCCCACCCTGTACTTCGGCTTCCCCATCGTCGGCTACCGCGGCCGCTTCACCCCCGAGGTGGCGCGCGCCCTGGTCGAGCGCTACGGGGTGAGCAACGCCTTCCTGTTTCCCACCGCATTGAAGATGATGATGCGATCGGCCGCCTGGGATCGTCCGGCGCCCACGCTGCGCGCCGTGATGAGCGCGGGCGAACCGGTGGGCAGCGCCGTGCTCGATTGGGCGCGCGATCACCTGGGCCTCACCGTCAACGAGATGTTCGGCCAGACCGAGATGAACTACATCGTCGGCAACTCGCAGGCGCGATGGCCGGTGCGCCCCGGGGCAATGGGCCGGCCCTACCCCGGCCACCGCGTGGCGGTGATCGACGAGGCCGGCCGGGAACTGCCGCCGGGCAGCACCGGAGAGGTTGCCGTGCATCGCTGCGACATCCACGGCCACCCCGACCCGGTCTTCTTCCTGGGCTACTGGAAGCAGCCCGCCGCGACCGCGGCGAAGTTCAGCGGCGACTGGTGCCGCACCGGCGACCTGGCAAGCTGCGACGCCGACGGCTACCTCTGGTACCAGGGCCGCGCCGACGACGTCTTCAAGAGCGCGGGCTACCGCATCGGCCCCTCGGAGATCGAGAACTGTCTGGTCAGGCACCCGGCGGTGATCAACGCCGCGGTCGTGCCCAAGCCGGACGCGGAGCGCGGCAACCTGATCAAGGCCTACGTCGTGCTCGCCGCCGGGCACGTGGCGAGCGACGCCCTGGTGGGCGAGTTGCAGGCGCACGTGCGCGGCCAACTGGCGCCTTACGAGTACCCCAAGGAGATCGAGTTCATCGCCGAGCTGCCCATGACCACCACCGGGAAAGTGCAGCGGCGCGTGCTGCGCGAGCGCGAGGCGCAGCGCGCAGCGGGGGCCGGGCGCGACTAGGCCGGTCCCGGCGTGCTGCGCACGAGCATGCGGCCGCGCGCCGTGGCCACCAGCACGCCGTGCTGGTTGCGCGCCTCGCAGGTGGCAGCCACGATGCCCCCGTGGTGGTGCGCCTTGGGTGTGAGCTCGGTCACCGTCCACTCGATGGCCAGCGTGTCGCCCGCGTGCACCGGGGCCAGGAAGCGCGCGTCGTGCTCGAGGTAGGCGATCGCCGTGCCCGCCACCGCCATCCCGAACGGAGCAGCCATCAGCGCGGAAGTGATCACGCCATGCAGGATCGGTGCGCCGTAACGCGAGCGCGCGGCGAACTCGGCGTCGACATGCAAGGGGTTGTAGTCGCCGATCAGGCGCGCTCCTTCGCTCAGGTGCGCCGCCGTGATCTGGACCTGGCTTGCGAAGTGCTCGCCCAGGCAAAACTGCCCGAAGACGCGCCCCGCTGCGCCCATCAGGCCCCGGACTCGCGCTCGCGGCGCGCCGCGGCCCCGGCTTCGGGCCGGAACGTGGCCGCTTCGGTGGCCTCACGCAGTGCGTCGGAGCGAAACTCTGGCGCCGCATCGATCAGCCGGGTGACCGCGGACGCGGGCACGTCGCGGTAGCGGCGCCGGTCGTTGCGCACCGTGGCCTGACGCCATCCCCGATCGGTGAGCCAACGCCACAACTCGTCGCTCATGCCTGCCTGCACGGTCATGCGCAGGTCCTGTCGGGTGATCTTGGCGCCCAGCGGCGGCTTCGGTCCGGGTGACGGCAATCCTCGCCTCTTGCGAATGCGCAACAAGGTACGAAACTGATCGCGGATCACACCGAACACACTTTCCTCCTCACCCAAACGGGCTGCGCGCCCATGGTAGCAAGAGCTCAGCGCGCCGAATCGAGCAGACCTTCGATTTCGCTGGGCAAGAACCCTGCGGCGAGCCGTGCCTCGACGTTGAACGGTCCACGCAGGCGCGGTGCACGGTGGCTGCGCGCGAGATCCTCGTAGGCCTGTGCCGGGTCCAGGCCGCGCTCGACACAGAGATGGCGGAACCAGCGGTTGCCGACCGCGACATGGCCGATCTCGTCGCGCAGGATCACATCGAGCACGGCGGCCGAGGCGGCGTCGCCCGCCCGCGCGAACTTGGCCCGCACCGCCGGCGAGGCGTCAAGCCCGCGCGCCTCGAGCGTGCGCGGCACCAGTGCCATGCGGGCCAGCGCATCGCCCTGCGTGGAGCGCGCCATCTCCCACAGGCCGTCGTGGGCGTCGAAGTCGCCGTAGTCGTGACCGTGTTCGGCCAGCCTGCCCAGCAGAAGGCCGAAGTGCGTGGCCTCCTCGGCCGCCACGCGCAACCAGTCGGTGTAGTAGTCGGGCGGCAGACGGGGGAAGCGCCAGATGGCATCCAGGGCGAGGTTGATTGCGTTGAACTCGATGTGGGCCAGCGCGTGGAGCAACGCGGCGCGCCCTTCGCGTTTGTCGGGTGCGCGCCAGGGCACTTGGGCAGGCGGCACCAAGCGCGGGCGCGACGGGCGCCCCGGCAGACCAGGCGGCTCGGCAAGCTCGGCCTGCACATCGGGCAGCAGGGCTGCCTTGTAAAGGGCCTGCGTGGCCGCGCACTTTGCGCCCGGCTCCTGAAGGCGCAGGGTATCGAGCGCGGCGCGGCGCAGTTCGGAGTGCCGCAGTTCGGATTGCCGCAGTTCGGATTGCAATTGAGGGTGCAGTTCGGACACTGGACGACGGTGGCGGGCAGACTGAAGCGGCCGCGAAGCGATGTGACCCGCAGCTAGAATCGCTCGCATTCTATGCGGGCAGCGCCCGCCACCGGGACCAAGACATGGCGATCTATCGACTGGGCGAGCGCGTGCCCGACATCCACGAGACGGCCTACGTGTTCGACTCCGCCACCGTGATCGGCCTGGTACGCCTCGAGGCGGGTGCCAACCTCTGGCCCTACGCCACCGTGCGCGGCGACAACGAACTCATCGTGATCGGCAAGGACTCGAACGTGCAGGAGGGCTGCGTCCTGCACACCGACCCCGGCTTCCCGCTCACCATCGGCCCGCGCGTCACGGTGGGCCACCAGGCCGTGCTGCACGGCTGCACCATCGGCGAGGGCAGCCTGATCGGCATCCAGGCCGTGGTGCTCAACGGCGCGCGCATCGGGCGCAACTGCCTGATCGGAGCCGGCGCCCTGGTCACCGAGGGCAAGGAGATTCCCGACAACTCGCTGGTGCTGGGCAGCCCCGGCAAGGTGGTGCGCATGCTCGACGAGGCAGCCATCGCCCGCAATCACGCCAACACCGACGGCTACGCGCGGCGCGCCCGCGAGTACCGACTGTCGCTCACCCGCATCGCGTGATGCCCGACCGTCTGATCAAGCTGCTGTTCGCGGCCGCGCCGGTGCGTGGCGAACTGGTGCGCCTGGGCGAGGCCTGGCGCGCGATGAGCGAGCACCACGACTACCCTCCCGCCGTGCTGCGGCTGCTGGGCCAGATGGCAGCGGCAGCCCCCTTGCTCGCGGCGAGCATCAAGTTCAACGGGGCGCTGATCCTTCAGGTGCACGGCGACGGTCCGGTCAAGCTGATGGTCGTCGAAGTGCAGCCCGATCTGTCGATCCGCGCCACCGCCAAGCTGCGCGAGGGCGCCGTGGTGCCCGACGACGCGGGGATGCGCGTGCTGATCAACGCCGCTGGCCGGGGCCGCTGCGCGATCACGCTCGACCCGCTCGACCGCCTGCCCGGGCAGCAGCCCTACCAGGGCGTGGTGCCGCTCGAGGGCGAGACACTGGCCGAGGCGCTCGAGGCCTACATGCGCCAGAGCGAGCAGCTCGACACGCGCCTCTGGCTGGCTGCCGACGCGCACGGCGCCGGCGGGCTGCTGCTGCAACGCCTGCCCGGGGAAGGCGGCCACAGCTCGCCTGCCGATCCCGACGCGTGGCCCCGCCTGCAGATGCTGGCCGGCACGGTCAGCGACGCGGAACTGCTCGGCCTTGACTCCGAGGCGCTCGCGCACCGCCTGTTCTGGCAAGAGCCGCACGAGCTGGCCAGCGTCCTCGAGCCGCGGTTCGCCTGCACCTGCTCGCGCGAGCGCATCGGGCGCATGCTCGTGTCGTTGGGCCGCGCCGAGGTGGACGACATCGTGCGCGAACTCGGCGCGGTGCACGTCACCTGCGACTTCTGCAATCAGACCTACGAGTTCGACGCGGTCGACACCGAGCAGCTCTTCGCCGGCGGCGGCGCGCTGCGTCCGCAGGCCGACACCCAGCACTGAGCGCCCGGCGCGGGCCGGCAGTCAGCCCGCGTCGAGCCGCCCTCGGCCCTGCTCGAGCGCGCGGCGCGCGCGCACGGCGAGGCTCGACTCGTCGATCTCGACGTCGTCCCAGCGTACCGCCTCGCCCCGGGCCACCGGCCGCACGAGCCGCACGCCATGCGCCAGGCCCAGGGGCAGCGCGCCCAGGGCAAGCGAGCGCGCCGCCGGCAGCAGGCGGCCGTAGACCCGATGCCCGCCCTCCCCGTCCAGCACCTCGCCTGCGGCCAGGTCGCGCTTGGCAGTGGCTGCCACGTCGCCCGCGAATCCTTGCGGCTGCCCCGTGGGCTCGGCGCGCAGGCCCACCGAGGCAACGCTGATGCCCAGTTCCAGGCCGATCAGGTGGTAGGGCTTGTACATCGCGGTGTATTCGCCGCTCGGGTCGGTCACCAGCCCGTACTCGCGGAAGCAGCGCTGCGCGTAGTTGCCGCCGGCGGCGAAGACCACGTACACGCCCCAGCGCAGATCGCGAAACACCGGGCGGCCGTCGCGCTCCAGGCTGCTGATGACCTCGACCTGGCCGCGGTGCGCCAGAGCCCCACCGTCGGCCTGCGGCCGCAGCACGCGCGCCAGATCGTCCACTCCGCAGGGCGGAAAGCCCAGTCCCTCCGGCGCGGCGAGTCCGGTGGCGTTGGCCACCGCGGCCATCTCGATCGCGCTCTTGGTGCCGTCGAGGAAGGAATTGAACATCTGCGGGTTCATGCCGCCGGCGGCGGCCTGCTCGGCGCTCAGGCCGTAGTGCTGCCACACCGTGTCGGGCGTGCTGGCGTGGTAGGCCGGCAGATACTTGGTGCCCTTGCCAGCGGCCACCACTTCGAATCCCGCCGCGCGTGCCCAGTCGACCATCTCGCAGATCAGCGCGGGCTGGTCTCCGTAGGCGAGCGAGTACACGATGCCGGCCTCTCGCGCACGCGCCGCCAACCAGGGGCCGGCCAGCGCGTCGGCCTCGACGTTGACCATCACGATGTGCTTGCGCGCCGCGCAGCACGCCAGCACGTGGGCGATGCCCGCCGCAGGCGAGCCCGTGCTGTCGATCACGATCTCGACCTCGGGGGCCTCGATCAGCCGACGCGCGTCGTCGAAGAAACGCAGCGCGCCGATCTGCGCGCCGCTCCAGCCCACGCGTTCGAGCGCGGCTCGGGCGCGCGCCGGGTCGAGGTCGGCGATCGCGGTCAGGCGCACTCCCGGCGTGCGCGGCAGCTGCGCGAGATACATCGAGGCGAACTTGCCCGCCCCGATCAGGCCGACGCGCAAGGGGCGGCCCTGGCGCTCGCGCTCGAGCAGTTGGGCGTGCAGGTTCATGGGCGCTCCGGCGGGGACGGGAGGACCAGCATAGCGGCGCGGGGCCGCGCGCGCCTCAGGGGCGGGCCGGTGGCGCGGGCGCTTCGCGCGGCGGCGCGGGCGGCGTGGCAAGAGCGGCTTCGGCCGCAGCGGGCGTCGGCGCAGGCGCGGCAGCGCCCGCTGCGCCCGGCTTGGGAGCCGCTGGCAAGCGGAACAGCAGTTCGTCGTCGCGCACCATGTTGAGGTCACGGCGGGCGCGTTCCTCGATCGCCTCGCGGCCCTCGCGCAGGCTGGACACCTCGGCGGCGAGCTCGGCGTTGCGCGCACCGAGCTTGGCGTTGATGGCGCGTTGCGCCTCGACCTGACGGTCGAGGTCGCGCACCCGCAGCCAGCCGCCCTTGCCGAACCAGAGCGGAATCTGGATCAGAAGTAGCAGCGCAGCGAGCGCGAGCGCCAGCAAGCGCACCGGCGGCGCCTAGCGCAGGTTGTAGAAGGCCTCGCGGCCCGGGTAGACGGCAATGTCGCCGAGGTCTTCCTCGATGCGCAGCAGCTGGTTGTACTTGGCGACGCGGTCGCTGCGCGACATCGAGCCGGTCTTGATCTGGCCCGCGCTGGTACCCACCGCGATGTCGGCGATGGTGCTGTCCTCGGTCTCGCCCGAGCGGTGGCTGACCACGGCGGTATAGCCCGCGCGCTTGGCCATCTCGATGGCGGCGAAGGTCTCGGTCAGGGTGCCGATCTGGTTGATCTTGATGAGGATGGAGTTGGCGATGCCGCGGCGAATGCCTTCTTTGAGGATCGCCGTGTTGGTGACGAACAAATCGTCGCCCACCAACTGCACCTTCTTGCCCAGCACGCTGGTGAGGTGCGCCCAGCCCTCCCAGTCGCCCTCGCCCATGCCGTCCTCGACGCTGAGGATGGGGTACTTGTCGCACCACGTGGCGAGCATCGAGGTCCACTCGACCGCGCTCAGCGCCAGGCCCTCGCCCGCGAGCTGGTAGCGGCCGTCCTTGTGGAACTCGCTGGCCGCGCAGTCCAGGCCGATGGCGATCTGGCTGCCCGCCTCGAAGCCCGCCTTGTCGATCGCTTCGAGGATCAGCTGGATCGCCGCCTCGTGGCTCTCGATGCTCGGGGCGAATCCGCCCTCGTCGCCCACCGCCGTGCTCAGGCCACGGGCGTGGATGATCTTCTTGAGCGCATGGAAGGTCTCGGCCCCGTAGCGCACCGCCTCGCCGAAGGTGGGCGCCCCGACCGGGATGATCATGAACTCCTGGATGTCGAGGTTGTTGTTGGCGTGCGCGCCGCCGTTGATGACGTTCATCATCGGCACCGGCATGTGCATCGGGCCCGAGCCGCCGAAGTAGCGGTACAGCGGCAGGCCCGACTCCTCGGCCGCGGCACGCGCCACGGCCATGCTCACCGCCAGCATCGCGTTGGCGCCCAGGCGACTCTTGTTGTCGGTGCCGTCGAGCTCGATCAGGGTCTGGTCGAGAAAGGCCTGCTCGTTGGCCTCGAGTCCCAGCACGGCCTCCGAGATCTCGGTGTTGATGTTCTCGACCGCCCTGAGCACGCCCTTGCCGAGGTAGCGGGTGGCGTCACCGTCGCGCAGTTCGATGGCCTCGCGCGAGCCGGTGGACGCACCGCTGGGCACGGCTGCGCGGCCCATGGCGCCGGACTCGAGCAGCACGTCGCACTCGACGGTAGGGTTGCCGCGCGAATCGAGGATCTCGCGGCCGATGATGTCAACGATGGCGCTCATGGGGGCTCTGGGTCAAAGTGAAGAATTTCAGGCGGGCGGCGGCAGGTAGCCTTCCACCACGATGGCGTTGAAGTAGTCGGTGGCGCCGGCGCGGTGGGTGCGCGCGGCACGGTAGCCCTCGCCCTCGTACCAGGCGCGCGCCTGCTCGAGGCTCGGAAAGCGCAGCACCGCCACCCGGGACGGCTGCCAGTCACCTTCCAGGACCTCGAGCGGCCCGCCGCGCACCACGTATTCGCCGCCCGCGGCGGCGATGGTGGCGGGCGCCGCGGCCATGTAGGCGCGGTAGCGCTCGAGGTCGGCGATCTTCATCTCGACGATCACGTAGGCCGCGGGCATGGTGGCTCGCCTCAGCGGAAATCGGACTCGAGGAAACCGACGCGCTTGACGCTGCGATCGAGCTCGACCAGGGTTTCGAGCAGCTCGCGCATGCGGTCCAGAGGCACCGCGTTGGGGCCGTCGCTCTTGGCCTCGGCGGGGTTGGGGTGGGTCTCCATGAACAGTCCCGCCACCCCCACCGCCACGGCCGCCCGGGCCAGCACGGGCACGAACTCGCGCTGCCCGCCGCTGCTCGTGCCCTGCCCGCCGGGCAGTTGCACCGAGTGCGTGGCGTCGAACACGACCGGGGCGCCGGTCTCTCGCATGATGGCCAGGCTGCGCATGTCCGACACCAGATTGTTGTAGCCGAAGCTCACGCCGCGCTCGCAGGCCATGAAGCGGTCCTCGGACAGGCCCGCCTCGCGCGCCGCATCGCGCGCCTTGGCAATCACGTTGGCCATGTCGTGCGGAGCGAGAAACTGGCCCTTCTTGATGTTCACCGGCAGGCCGCTCACCGCGCAGGCGCGGATGAAGTCGGTCTGACGGCACAGGAAAGCGGGCGTCTGCAGCACGTCGACGACCGCCGCCACGGCGGGGATCTCGGCCTCGGTGTGCACGTCCGTGACCACCGGCACGCGCACCTGGCGCTTGACCTCGGCCAGGATTCGCAGTCCCTCGTCGATGCCCAGGCCGCGGAAGCTCTTGCCCGAGCTGCGGTTGGCCTTGTCGTAGCTCGACTTGTAGACGAAGGGGATGTCCAGGGCCGCGGTGATCTCTTTCAGGCGCCCGGCCGTGTCGATCGCCATGGCCTCGCTCTCGACCACGCAGGGGCCGGCGAAGAGGAAGAAGGGCCGCGTGATTCCGACCTCGAAGCCGGCGAGCTTCATGCCGCCTCCTGGCGCGGCGCGCGCGCCTCGGCATGGCGCACCGCGGCCTCCACATAGGCGCGGAACAGCGGGTGGCCGTCGCGCGGCGTGGAGGTGAACTCGGGGTGGAACTGCACGCCGAAGAAGAAGGCGTGGCCAGGCAGCTCCATCATCTCGGGCAGGTTCTCGGACGGCGTGCGCGCCGAGATCTTCATGCCGGCGGCCTCGAACTGCGGCACGTAGGCGTTGTTGACCTCGTAGCGGTGGCGGTGGCGCTCGTTGACCGAGTCGCCATAGATGCGGTGCGCCAGCGTTCCGGGCTGCACCGGCACCTTCTGCGAGCCCAGGCGCATGGTGCCGCCCAGATCGGATTCCTGGCTGCGCCGCTCGACCTTGCCGGTGCGGTCCTGCCACTCGGTGATCAAGGCCACCACGGGGTGCGGGGTGTCGGGGTCGAACTCGGTGGAACTCGCACCCTCGAGCCTGCACATGTGGCGCGCGAACTCGATGGTGGCCAGCTGCATGCCCAGGCAGATGCCGAGGTAGGGCACGTCGTGGGTGCGCGCGTACTCGATCGCCTGGATCTTGCCCTCGGTGCCGCGCTTGCCGAAGCCTCCGGGCACGAGGATGGCGTCGAGCTCGGCCAGCATGCCCGTGCCTTCCTGCTCGATCTGCTCGGCGTCGAGGTACTCGATCTCCACCTTGGTGCGGGTGTGCAGGCCGGCGTGGGTGAGCGCCTCGTTGAGCGACTTGTACGAGTCGGCCAGATCCACGTACTTGCCGATCATGCCGATCTTCACGCGGTGCTGCGGGTGCTCGAGCGCGTAGACGAGCTTGTCCCACACCGTCAGGTCGGCCGGCGGCGGCGCGAGCTGCAGCTTCTCGCACACGATCGCGTCGAGCTGCTGCGCGTGCAGCATGCCGGGGATCTTGTAGATCGTGTCGGCATCCCAGACCGAGATCACCGAGTCCAGCGGCACGTTGCTGAACATCGAGATCTTGGCGCGCTCGTCGTCGGGGATCGGCCGGTCGGCGCGGCACAGGAGCACGTCGGGGAAGATGCCGATCTCGCGCAGCTTCTGCACGCTGTGCTGGGTGGGCTTGGTCTTGAGCTCGCCCGCCGAGGCGATGAAGGGCACCAGCGTCAGGTGCACGAAGCACGAGTTGCCGCGCCCCAGCCGCAGGCTCATCTGGCGCACCGCCTCGAGGAAGGGCAGCGACTCGATGTCGCCCACCGTGCCGCCGATCTCGATGATCGCCACGTCGGTGGCGCCATTCCAGGCCGCGCGCGGCGCGCGCTCGATGAAGTCCTGGATCTCGTTGGTGATGTGCGGGATCACCTGCACCGTCTTGCCCAGGTACTCGCCGCGGCGCTCCTTGCGCAGCACGGACTCGTAGATCTGGCCGGTGGTGAAGTTGTTCACCTTGCGCATCCGCGCGGAGATGAAGCGCTCGTAGTGCCCGAGGTCGAGGTCGGTCTCGGCGCCGTCCTCGGTGACGAACACCTCGCCGTGCTGGAACGGCGACATCGTGCCGGGATCGACGTTGATGTAGGGATCGAGCTTGACGAGGGTGACTTTGAGGCCGCGCGACTCGAGGATCGCGGCGAGTGAGGCGGCGGCGATGCCCTTGCCTAGCGAGGACACCACGCCACCGGTCACGAAGACGTATTTCGTCATCAGCTAGTCGCCGCGTGGGCGGCGGCGCTCCCGGTAAAACTGAATTATACCGGCGCGCCCTGGCGCGAAGCCTTGCTGCGGCGCGATTTCAGGACCGCCGCGCGGTCCGGGTAATCCGTGATCAGTCCGTCGACGCCCAGGGCCAGCAGGCGCTCCATCTCGGCCGGCTCGTTCACCGTCCAGGGGATCACCCGCAGGCCCAGGGCGTGCGCCTCGGCAAGCGATGCGGCGTCGAGGTTGCGCCACTGCGGGCTCCACACGGCGCAGCCCGCCGCCTTGGCGCGCCGCGGCACCGAGCCGTGCTCGCGCTCGGTGAGGCCGGCGTGCCAGGGCGAGGCGCCGCTGGCGTCGGCGCTCACCGTGTCCATGTTCGGCGAAACGATGCTCAGGCATACGGTCTCGACCGCCGGGGCCAGGCGCCTGAGCGCCACCAGGGTGCGCCAGTCGAAACTCTGGATCGTGGTCGCCGCCGCAAGCCCCTCGCGCTCGAGCGCCTCGGCCACCAGGCGGGCGAAGGTCTCGGGGTCGGGCGTCGCCGCGCCGCTGTCGGGCCGGATCTTGGTCTCGAGGTTCAGGCGCACTGGCCGGCCCGCGGTACGCACCAGGGCGGCCAGTTCCGTCAGTGTGGGATAGCGCTGCCCGTCGGCAGGCCGCTGCTGTGGCCACTGGCGCGCGTAGGGCGTGTCGGGCTTGAGGCGGCCGATGTCGTAGCGCTTGAGTTCGGCCAGCGACAGGCCGTGGATCGCCGGGCCGGGCGCCTCGATCCAGCGGCCGTCGAGCCGCGCCAGGTCCGGATTGACCTGCGGGTCGTGCGCCAGCACGAGCACCCCGTCGCGCGTGACCGCAAGATCGGACTCGAGCGTGTCCACGCCCAGGTTCAGTGCCAGCTCGAAGGCCGCCAGGGTGTTCTCGGGCGCGAGACCCCGGGCCCCGCGGTGGCCCTGCAGGTCGAAGGCCGAAGCAGCACCCGCGGCCAGGATCAGGGCGAGTGTGGCGGCGGCGCGCCGCGGCAGCGTGCAGACCCGCCCGGCGGGGTGGTGCTTCACTTCGCCGAAGCGATCGGCACGACCGGGCGCGGCCCCTCGGGCGCGTCGCGGCGCAGCCACTCGGGCTGGAGCGTGACGTGGTCGATGTCGAACTCCTGCTTGAGGATGCGTCGCGCGTTGTGCAGCACGATGGGCCACAGCTCGATGTCCTCGACCAGCAGGTGGGCCGAGAGCGCGCTGCGCCCCGGCACCATGACCCACACGTGCAGGTCGTGCACCGACACGATGCCCGGCACCGCGGCGAGCGCGCGCCCCACCTTGGCGTAGTCCACGCCGTCGGGCACGCCGTCGAGCAGCACCTGCGTGGTCTCGCGCAGCACGCCGAAGGTCGAGCGCAGGATCAGCCCGCCCACCAGCATCGACAACAGCGGGTCGATGATGGTCGGTCCGCCGAAGTAGATGATCAGACCGGCAGCGATCGCGGCGACCGAGCCCAGCAGGTCGCCCATCACGTGGATCAGCGCGGCGCGCGTGTTGACGTTGCCCTGCTCGCGCGACAGCGTCCATGCCACCAGCATGTTGATCGCCAGGCCGATGCCCGCCACGATGAACACCGTGCCGCCCCTGACGGCCTCGGGCTGAAGGATCCGCCCGACCCCCTCGATGAAGAGCCAGGCCACCACCGCCAGCATGGCGATGGAATTGACGAAGGCGGCGATCACCTCGGCCCGCGCCAGCCCGAAGGAGTGACGCGCCGACACCGGCCGGCGCGCGATCCAGTTGGCCGCCAGCGCAAAGAGCAGCGCCGCCGAGTCGGTCGCCATGTGGCCCGCATCGGCCAGCAGGGCGAGCGAGTTGGCCCACAGGCCCCCCACCAGTTCGACCAGCGCGTAGCCGCCGGTCAGGCACACCGCCACCAGCAGCGCCCGCGAGCCCTCGCGCGCCGACTGATGGGTGTAGTGGCTGTCGCCCTTGTCGTGGGCCGACAGCGCCGGGCCGTGATGGTGCCCCGCGCCCATGACGCGCCCCTTCCTAGCTATCCGGCAGGTGCGACAGGTGCACGTGGCAGCCCGTCTTGATGCGCACCTCGGCGTGACTGACGCCCGCCGCGAGTTCCACGGCCTTCAGCCCCTCGGGCGTGACGTCGAACACGCCCAGGTCCGAAATGATGCGGTTGACCACGCCGACCCCGGTGAGCGGCAGGGTGCAGTTTTGCAGGATCTTGTGCTCGCCGTTCTTGGCGCAGTGCTCCATCAGCACCACCACGCGCGAGACGCCGGCCACCAGGTCCATCGCCCCGCCCATGCCCTTGACCAGCTTGCCGGGGATCATCCAGTTGGCCAGATCGCCGCGCTCGGAGACCTGCATGGCCCCGAGGATGGCCAGATTGATGTGGCCGCCGCGGATCATGGCGAACGAGTCCGCGCTCGAGAAGAAGCTCGAGCCCGGCAGCGCGGTGACCAGTTGCTTGCCGGCGTTGATGAGGTCGGCGTCGACCTCCTCTTCCAGCGGGAAGGGGCCGATGCCCAGCAGGCCGTTCTCGGACTGGAGCATCACGTCCATGCCGGCCGGGATGTAGTTGGCCACCAGGGTCGGCAGGCCGATGCCCAGGTTGACGTAGTAACCGTCACGCAGTTCGGTGGCGGCGCGCTGCGCCATCTCTTCACGGGTCCAGGCCATCACTTGCTCCGCACGGTGCGTTGTTCGATGCGCTTCTCGGGACTGGCGTTGACCACGACGCGCTGCACGAAGATCCCCGGGGTGTGCACGTTGTCGGGGTCGAGCGCGCCGTTGTCGACGATCTCCTCGACCTCGGCGATCGTGACCTTGCCGCACATCGCCGCCATCGGGTTGAAGTTGCGCGAGGTCTTGCGATAGACCAGGTTGCCCTGACGATCGGCGCGCCAGGCCTTGACCAGCGAGACATCGGCGCGGATGCCGCGCTCCATCACGAACCGGGCGCCGTCGAACTCGCGAACCTCTTTGCCCTCGGCCACCACGGTGCCCACCCCGGTCTTGGTGAAGAAGGCAGGGATGCCCGCTCCGCCGGCGCGCATGCGCTCGGCAAGCGTGCCCTGCGGCGTGAACTCGAGCTCGAGTTCGCCCGCCAGGAACTGGCGCTCGAACTCCTTGTTCTCGCCCACGTAGGAGGAAATCATCTTGCGGATCTGGCGCGTGGCGAGCAGTTGCCCCAGCCCGAAGCCGTCCACGCCGGCGTTGTTGCTCACGCAGGTCAGGTGCTTGACGCCGGTGTCACGCAGCGCGGCGATCAGGGCCTCGGGGATGCCGCACAGGCCAAAGCCGCCGACCGCGATGGTCTGGCCGTCGGCCACCACGCCAGCCAGCGCAGCCGCCGCCGACGGATAGAGCTTGTTCATCGATTCATCCTCCAGAAAGCCTGGTCCCGATTCTACGAGAGCTTTTGCCGCACCGCAGCAGGCCAGGGCATGGCCTTGTTGGCCTGGTAGTCGAACCACACGATCACGCTGCGGCCCTTGGCGTAGACCACGCCCGGCTCGTCGCTGCGCTCGATGGTCAGCGCCAGTTCCACGCTCGAGTTTCCCAGCCGCGTCATCGACTGGCGCACCACGGCAGTGCCCGGGTAGACCATGGCGCGCACGAAGTCGCAGGACACGTGCGCCAGGATGGCCGCTTCGCCGGTGGGCAGGGTGGAAAAGCCCAGCGCGCGGAACCACTGGATGCGCGCCTCCTCCATCAGCCGGAAGTACACGACGTTGTTCAGATGCGCCATGGCGTCCATGTCGCCCCAGCGCAGCGGAATCTCGAAGGCGAAGTCCTTCATCCCTGCCCCCTGCTGTGTGAATCGCCCCGGTGGTGCTGCCAGGCGCCGCGGCTGCGCGCCCGCACCCATGCCGGGCGCGCGCTATTGCACCGCCAGGCCATCGTCGGCGGCGATGATCGCCCCATTGATGAAGTCCGAGCCCTCGCCCGCCAGCAGCAGCAGCAGGCCGTCGAGGTCGGCCGCCTCGCCCACCCGATGCCGCGGCAGGCGCTCGAGCAGCCGGCGGCCGGCCTCGGTGTCCCAGTGGGCCTCGTTGATCTCGGTGCGGATGTAGCCGGGGCAGATGGCGTTGACGTTGATCCCGAAGCGGCCCCACTCCAGCGCCTGCGCCTTGGTCATCTGCACCACGGCCGCCTTGCTCATGCAGTAGACGCCGATCTGCGGCAGCACCCGCAGGCCCGCCACCGAGGCGATGTTGACGATGCGCCCGCGGAAGTCCGGCCGGTCCTTGGCATGGGCAATCATGCGGCGCGCCACCTGCTGAGCCACGAAGAAGGCGCCCCGCACATTGGTCTGAAACACGCGGTCGAAGTCCTCCGGGGCGACGTCGACCAGCCGCCCCTGCTCGCTGATGCCGGCGTTGTTGACCAGGATGTCGATCGGGCCGCAGGCCGTGGCCACGTGGTCCACCGCCGCGGCGATCTTGCCGGCATCCGCAACGTCCATCTGCACGATGTGCGCCTGGCCACCGGCGGCTTCGATCTCGGCCCGCAGGTCCTTGAGGCGCTCCAGGCGCCGGGCGGCGAGCGCCACGGTGGCTCCCTGCCCGGCCAGCACGCGCGCAAAGCGCGCCCCCAGGCCGCTGCTCGCTCCCGTGACCAGCGCGATCTTTTCGGTGAGCGTCTTCTTCATGTCGGGTCTCCCTGATGCCAACAGGTGAATCCTCGCACACTCGATTGCAGCCTCTAGACGCGCCACGGACAATGGGACGGTTCAACCGCATCGAGGAGCAGATGGAGAACTTCCAGCGCGAGGCCATGGAGTACGACGTGGTCGTAGTGGGCGGCGGCCCGGCGGGCCTGTCGGCCGCGATCCGCCTCAAGCAGCGGGCCGCCGAGGCGGGCACCGAGGTGAGCGTGTGCGTGCTGGAAAAGGGCTCCGAGGTCGGCGCCCACATCCTCTCGGGCGCGGTGATGGACCCGCGTGCCCTGACCGAACTCTTCCCCGACTGGAAGGAGCTGGGCGCGCCGCTCGCCACCCCGGTCACCGAGGACCGCTTCCTCTTCCTGACCGAGACCGGCAGCCGCGCCATGCCGCACGCCCTGCTGCCGGGCTGCATGCACAACGACGGCTGCTACATCGTCAGCCTGGCCAACGTGGTGCGCTGGCTGGGCCAGCAGGCCGAGGCCCTGGGCGTGGAGATCTTCCCCGGCTTTGCCGCCGCCGAGGTGCTCTACGACGACACCGGCGCGGTGCGCGGCGTGGCCACGGGCAATCTGGGCGTGGGCAAGGACGGCGAGCCGACCGGCAACTTCCAGCCGGGCGTCGAGCTGATCGGCAAGTACACCCTGTTCGCCGAGGGCGCGCGCGGCCATCTGGGCAAGCAACTCGTCGCCAAGTACCGCCTCGACGAGGGCCGCGATCCGCAGACCTGGGGCATAGGCATCAAGGAGCTGTGGGAGATCGACCCCGCCAAGCACGTGCCCGGGCTGGTGCTGCACAGCGCGGGCTGGCCGCTGGACAACGCCACTTACGGCGGCGGTTTCGTCTACCACCTCGAGGACAACCAGGTGTCGATCGGCCTGGTGGTGGGCCTGGGCTACACCAACCCCTACCTGGAGCCCTTCCAGGAGTTCCAGCGCTACAAGCAGCATCCGGCGATCCGGCCCTTCCTCGAGGGCGGCAAGCGCATCGCCTACGGAGCGCGCGCGATCAACGCCAGCGGCCTGCAAAGCCTGCCCAAGCTCACGTTCCCGGGCGGCGCGCTGATCGGCTGCGACGCGGGCTTTCTCAACGCGCCGCGCATCAAGGGCTCGCACGCCGCCATCAAGAGCGGCATGCTGGCCGCCGACGCGGCAGCCACGGCGCTCGCCGCCGGCCGGGCGGCCGACGAACTGGCCGACTACCCCGCCGCCTTCGAGGCGAGCTGGCTGCACGACGAACTGCACCGCGCGCGCAACTTCAAGCCCTGGCTCGACAAGGGTCTGATGCTGGGCGGGCTGATGTTCGGGATCGACCAGATCGTGTTTGCCGGCAAGGCGCCCTGGACCCTGCATCGCAAGCTGGCCGACCACGAGAAGCTCAAGCCCGCGGCCGAATGCGCCCCGATCGCCTACCCCAAGCCCGACGGCGTGGTGAGCTTCGACAAGCTCTCATCGGTGTTCATGTCGAGCACCAATCACGAGGAGAACCAGCCGGTCCACCTCACGCTGCGCAACTCCAGCGTGCCGGTGGCAGTCAACCTGGCGAAGTTCGCCGGCCCCGAGGCGCGCTACTGCCCGGCCGGGGTCTACGAGTTCAATCGCGACGAGTCGGGCGCCGACCGCCTGCAGATCAACGCGCAGAACTGCGTGCACTGCAAGACCTGCGACATCAAGGACCCGAC
>ERZ795054.1326-NODE-1326-length-24116-cov-6.524417_pt1 | contig 24116 bp, 21 predicted proteins | sample MGYA00375138_ERZ795054 | MGnify/ENA primary metagenome ERZ795054 (study PRJEB30183, sample SAMN05720215) | anaerobic digester metagenome | isolation source: active sludge of municipal wastewater-treating anaerobic digesters | place: USA | collected 2014-12-23 ... | reverse complement strand
CGCGGCGCTGCCTGAGCAGAGGTGCTGATCGAGCCCATTGCCTTCGACGTGATCCGGTTGCTCGCGGTGCACGCCTTCACTTCAAGTTTGTCCTCCTCGTATTCGCTTACAGAGAGACTTCCAAATGAATCGAAAGACCGTCCTCACCATCCTCGCTGTTTTTTCTTTGGGGGCTATCGCCCTGGGCGCCGTGTTCTACAAGGCAGAAAAGGGCAGCCAAGCGACCGGGCAGCTCGCCGGTACCATGGAACTCCTCAATCGCCCGCATGGGGCGACCATCGGAGCCTCTGATGCCAAGGTCCACATCGTGGAGTTCCTCGATCCCGCCTGCGAGGCCTGTCGTGCTTTCTATCCCTTCGTGAAGCAGCTAATGGCTGCGAACCCTGGGCGGATCAAGCTCACGGTGCGGCACGTTCCGCTACACGAAGGTGCTGATTTCGCGGTCCAGGTCCTCGAGGCTTCAAAAAAGCAAGGCCAGTACTGGCCAACACTTGAGCGTCTACTCGCGACCCAATCGCGATGGGCGATCAACCACAAGGTGATGCCAGATCTCGTCTTGGAGCAGCTCGGCGGCCTCGACCTCGATCGCGAGCGGCTGCAACAAGACATGAAAAGTCCGGAGACCGGCCGCAACATGGCTCAGGACCAGGTCGACGCCAAGAAGTTGGGAGTGCAGAAGACGCCCGAGTACTTCGTCAACGGTCGGCAGATGGCCACGTTCGGACAGGACCAGTTGAGGCAGCTCATTCAGGAGGAGCTCGCACGAAGCTATCCGTGAAGCGCATGCCCACTTTCGCGAATGCCTGGTCTGCAAATTGACGCCCGGCAACACGTCGGGCGCCAAGCGGGTGTTCCATTGATCGTTGGACAAGGAGCACACATGAAGCGCCTGGCACTCACGATCTCCGCTCTGATGCTGGTTGCTTGCGGTGGGGGTGGCGATGGCACGCCGTCGGTCGCGGCAAGTTCGCAAGCCCCGAGTGTGCCGACGGCCGCGAGCTCTACGGTCCAGATAAATCTTGGCGACGACCCCGCCGATCGCCTGATGGCCGTAAACGTCACCGTCAATGCCGTCGCCCTTCGTCGGACAGACGGTCAGGACGTAGCCGTCCTGTCGTCGCCGCGCCCGATGGAGCTCATGCATCTGATGGGCACGGTCGCTCCCCTGGCCGTCGCGAGCGTTCCGCACGGCACCTACTCCGGCGCGACCATGGTCTTCGGCAGTGCCACGGTCATGCATATTGATCCGGCGACCGGCCGGGCGTTGCAGCAACAGGTCGCCGGACCGATGACGAGCCACGTCACCTTCAGTTCACCGCTCGTCGTCGGCACAGCGCCGATGGTCGTCAACTTCGATATGAACATGCGTGGCTCCGTCGGCATCGATTCCGCGGGCAACGTGAGCATGTCGCCCGCGCTGTCCGCGAGCCATACGGCCGCGGTACCGGGCAGCCAGCACCATGAGCAAGGTGGCGCGCACGGCCTCGTCGGTGTCGTGGGAGGAACCGGGGCCAATGCGTTCACGCTGTCGATGATGCAGGGGATAGGCAGCATCCCGCTAACCACCCACAGCGGCACGCATTACGAGGGGACAGGCGGCCAACACATGATGGGGGCTGGGCAAATCGTATCTGTGGACGCGAGCCTTCAGTCGGACGGTACTTGGATCGCCAATCACGTCCAGTCGCACATGGCTTCGGGCGGCGCGATGTCTGGGGGGCTGGTCGTTGCAATGACCGGTGTGCCGCTCACCCAGTTGGTGCTCGTGCTGCACGAAGGCGTGGGCGCTGGTATGACAGCAGCAAGCTTGGCCGGCACGACGTCGGTGAACATCGGGGATGCCACTACCTTTTCCATCGACGGGACGAGCGTGGATCTGACGAATCTTCCGTTCACGGCGCGCTTTGACCGCGTAACGATGGCGCCAGGACAACGGGCCGAAGCGCTGAGCACTTCGCCGTGGTCGCACGGCGGTGGGATGCACGGCATGATCGGTGGAGGGACGATAACTGCCACGTCGGTGCGCCTCGCACAACAAGGGCTGCGCGGCATCGTCTCCGAATACACACCATCGGGCTCGGGGGCCACCTTCGTCTTGACGGTGTCGGCCGACGCCGCCTTTGCCAAGCTCACCGGCAAGACATCGGTCACGGTCTACCAGCGCGCAGCCACGCTGCGCACCGGGGCGGCGAACCTTACGAACGGTTCGGTAGTTCAGGTCCGCGGACTGCTGTTCAACGATGCTGGCGCGCTTCGGTTCGTGGCCAGTCGCATCCGATCGTAAGCGGGCGGGCGCTCCGGACCGCCTTCAAAGCTGACGCGTCCCAAATGGCTAGGCGCGGAAGACCGGGCTGTCTGTCCGGTTAATGGTCGCGGCGCGTGAGGTACGATCCGTCGCCTTCGCACCCCGATCCTCAAGCGCGAAGTGGCGTTCCAACGCCGCCACAGTCCGACTCCATGCGCCGCTTCATTGCCATCCTGCTGCTTGTTTTGCTGCCCCTCGAGTTCTCCTGGGCGGCGGTGACGAGCTATTGCGGGAGCGAGACAGGCGCTGCGGCAGACCATATCGGCCATCACGACCACGCGTCTCACTGCCAGGGCGGCAAGCTTGCGGATCCGGGCAGTAAAAACAATGCCGACGGCGCGTCGAGCCCTGAGTCCGGTGCCGACTGTGGTCACTGCCATGGCTCCTGCGTCGGAATGATCGACATTGGTTCGCCTTTCGAGCCGCTGTTGCCCGGCAGTGCCACACCCGGCCTCGGAGATCACTCTCTCGCCGAGCACGTACCGGCGCAACCCGAACGTCCTCAGTGGGCGCCCCTCGCCTGATCGGCGAGGCGGGTCTTTCGTTCCCCTAAATCCCGTCCGCGCCTGACCGCGACGCCTTGGCTCTGCCTAGGCGGTACGTCAGGCTTGGTGCGACCTAGTGGTCGCCGCTCGCCGGTCTCCCGTGTCACGACCTCAACACTGGAGTATCGGATGCATCCGAGTACACGAGTCACCATACGCATGCGGCAAGCGTTGCTAGCCGTCGCCATGGTCAGCCTTCACGCGGGGCTCTGGGCGCAGCCCAGTCCCGCACCAGTCGTCCTTGGCGTAAAGGACTTGTTTGACGCTGCCTGGGCAAGACAGCCGGAAGCGCTTGCACTGCAAGCGCGACGGGAATCGGTACAGGCACAGCGCCGCGCCGCGTCGGCCTGGACGCCAGAGCCCCCCGCACTAGAGGCAGCCACCAGGACCGACCGGCTGACTGGCAACAACGGTGGCCGCGAATTGGAGGTCGGCGTGGTGGTGCCGCTTTGGCTGCCTGGAGAGCGTAGCGGCAGCAGCGTGCTGGCAGATGCGGAAGCGGCCGCCGTTGAGAGTCGTGTCGAAGCCGCTCGCTTGCGATTAGCGGCCGCGGTTCGCGAGGCTTGGTGGAGCTGGCAGCGCGCGGGTGCCGAAGTGGAGATCGCTCGCGCCCAGCTAGAAAGCGCACGGCAGCTGGCGACCGACGTAGGGCGCCGCGCAAAGGCCGGTGAGCTGGCCCGAGCTGACCGACATCAGGCCGACGGCGCTGTCGCCGCAGCGGAAGCTAGCCTTGCCCAGTCTCAAGCTGCCGCAACGGCGGCACTGCAGCAGGTGAGGGCCTTGAGCGGCATGGCGATCACCACCTTGCGCGATGCCCCAGCTCTGCCCGAACCTTTGCCCCCATCGAGTGGCTTGCCGGACCACCCGGCACTCACCGAACTGCAGGACCGCGCCATCGTTGCCGAGCGTTCCGCTGAACTGGCATCGGCGCAATCGAGAGCCAACCCGGAGCTGCTGCTCGCGACCACGCGTGAGCGTGCCAACAGCACCGAGGCCTACCAGCAGACGATAACGCTGGCCGTACGCATTCCCTTCGGTGGTGGATCGAGATACGAAGGAAAGGTTGCGAAGGCTCGGGCCGATGCGGCCGAAGCCCAGGCACAGCTCGCACTCGACCGGGCGCAACTGCACTCGGACCGCGAGGCCGCGGTAGCGCGCGTCGAAGCATTGCGAGTGCAGCTTGCGGCAGCCGAGCGCCGCGCCGCGCTCGCCCGCGAAACCCGTGGCTTCTTCGAAAAATCCTTCCGCCTCGGCGAGACGGACCTGCCGACCCGCCTGCGCATCGAGAGCGAAGCCACCGAGGCCGAGCGCCAAGCCGCGCGCAGCCGCATCGAACTGGCCGCCGCGATCTCGGCGTGGCGCCAAGCGCTAGGCCTGCTGCCGCAGTGACCGCCGCGCGGACACCCAACCCTTCTCCGGATCCCATTTATGAGACTCACGTCCCTCCTGGCCGCGCAGATCGTCATCGCGAGCCTAATGCTGCTGCCTGTGGCGCATGCCGGCCCTGGCCATGACCACGGCGACGCCGCTCCGGCTGCCGCGGGCCCGGCACTGCCCCGGTTCGCCGCCGTTTCCGAGAGCTTCGAGCTGGTCGGCGTGCTCAACGGCAAGCTCGTCACGCTCTATCTGGACCGCGCCGCTGACAACGCACCGGTCACCGATGCGCAGATCGAAATCGAAATCGGCGGTGCCAAGCTCAAGGCAGAGAAGCACGAGGACGTCTACGAAGTCGTGCTCGCCGCTGCGCTGCAGCCCGGCCTTCTACCCATCACTGCGACGGTGACCACCGGAAAGGAGGTGGACCTGCTCGCCGGCGAGCTGGACATCCATGACCAATCGCATGCGAGCGGGGCCGCGCCAGTCCGCCCATGGCAGGCATACGCCGGCTGGATCGCGGCCGTGCTCGCCGTGCTTGCGGTCGCGATCCTCCTTGGCCGCCGCCTCGCGGCCCGACGTCAGCGCCGTGCCGGAGCCTCCTCATGATTTCGAACCGCACCTTCACCTTCTCTGCCCTCGTAATTTCGCTCGGCCTGTCGCTGGGCGTCAGTGCGCCCAGCCTGGCCGGCGAAGGCCACGACCACGGCGACTCCACCTCGACGCCCAGCGCCAACGGCCCGCAGCGCCTGCCCGACGGCAGCGTCTTCCTGCCTAAGCCGGCGCAGCGCCAGCTCGGCGTGCGAACGCTGTTGGCGGAGGCAGCCGAACTGCCGCGCTCGTTCGAGTTGAATGGCAAGGTCGTGATGGACCCCAACGCTGGCGGCAAGGTACAGCCACTGAATGCCGGACGCATCGAGCCCGGTCCGCGAGGTCTGCCCAATCCCGGCCAGGCCGTTCGGAAGGGCGATGTGCTGGCCTTTGTAGCTTCTTCAGCCGCGCCGATCGAGCGCTCCAACCAGGCGGCCCAGTTGGCCGAGTTGCGCGCCGCGAAGTCGCTCGCCGACAAGCGTGTGGCGCGCTTAAGAGAGTTGTCCGACACGGTGCCGCGCAAGGACATCGAGGCGGCTGAAAGCGAGGCACAGAGTCTGACCGAGCGCATCGCCGCCGTCGGCGCCGGCCTCGCGCCGCGCGAGGCGCTGGTGGCGCCGGTCTCCGGCGTCATCGCCTCGGCCAGCGTCGTCGCCGGCCAGGTGGTCGATGCGCGCGAGGTGCTGTTCGAGATCGTCGACCCGGCGCGCCTGCGCATCGAGGCGCTGGCCTTCGACGCTGGCCTCGTGGCCAATGTCGGTTCCGCGAGCTTGGCCGTCGGTGATGCACGAGTGCCGCTGACATTCGTGGGCGCCGCGCGCAGCCTGCGCGAGCAGGCCCTGCCGCTGGCGTTCCGCGCCGAAGGCACGGCACTCTCTGCGCTGGCCGTGGGCCAGCCGGTGCGAGTCTTCGTGCAGGGTAAAGAGACGGTCAAGGGCATCGCCGTGCCGGTTGCGTCGTTGATGAAGAATCCGGCCAACCAAACGATCGTCTGGGTAAAGGCGGCTCCGGAGCGCTTCGAGCCGCGCACGGTGACCGTCGCGCCTCTGGACGGCGTCACGGTGGCCGTCATCTCCGGCCTGAACGCCGGGGATCGGGTCGCCACGCAAGGCGCCACCTTGATCAACCAGGTGCGCTGACATGTTCAAGTGGCTTCTCGACCACAGCCTAGCCAATCGGCTACTGGTGCTCATCGCCAGCGTCGTACTGATGGCTTACGGCGCGTTCACCTTGTCTCGCACCCCAGTGGACGTGTTTCCGGATCTCAACAAGCCCACTGTCACGATCATGACGGAGGCCGGCGGTATGGCCGCCGAGGAAGTGGAGCAGCTCATCACCTTCCCGCTGGAAACCGCGATGAACGGGTTGCCCGGCGTGGAATCGGTGCGCTCGACTTCGTCGGCCGGCCTGTCCTTCATCTATGTGACCTTCGACTGGAGCACCGACATCTTCCGGGCACGGCAGCTTGTGTCCGAGCGACTCTCGTCGATGGAGGAAGGCCTCGCCGAGGGCGTGGTGCCCCGCATGGGCCCGATCAGCTCGATCATGGGCGAGATCATGCAGATCGCGATTCCCGTCGATCCGCAGAAGATCAGTCCGATGGCCGTACGCGAGTATGCCGACTGGGTGCTCCGGCCGCGGCTTCTGTCGGTGCCCGGCGTCGCGCAGGTGATCCCGATCGGTGGCGAAGTCAGGCAGTTCCAGGTGCAGCCGAACACCGCGCGCATGGCCGAACTCGGTATCACGCACGACCAGCTGGAGGCGGCGCTCAGGGGCTTCTCGGCCAATACTTCCGGCGGCTTCCTCGAGCTCAACGGGCGTGAGTACCTGATCCGTAACCTGGGCCGCACCTCGCGCCTCGATGACCTGAAGAACCTTGCCGTAACCGCGAACAAGGGTCAGCCGATCTTGCTTCGCCAGATCGCCGAGGTGACCTTCGCCGCTGCCATCAAGCGCGGCGACGCGGGTTATGAGGGCAAGCCCGCCGTCATCCTGGGCATCCAGAAGCAGCCGACAGCCGACACGATTGCGTTGACGAACTCGATCGAGGAGGCACTGACGGGGCTGAAAGCGTCCCTTCCGGCCGGCATGGAAGCGCCGCGCGTCACCTTCCGGCAGGCCAGCTTCATCGAAGCCTCGATCACTACCTTGCAGGGCAAGCTGATCGGCGCGTCGGTGTTTGTCGCGGTGATTTTGTTCTTCTTCCTTGGGACCTTGAGGCCGACCCTCATCGCCCTGACCGCGATCCCAGTGTCGATCTTCATCACGGCGCTGGTCTTCCGCTACTTCGGCCTGTCGATCAACACGATGACGCTGGGTGGCCTGGCCATCGCCATCGGCGGCCTGGTTGACGATGCGGTCGTGGGCGTCGAGAACGTGCTGCGCCGGCTGAAGGAGGACCGCGCCAAACACCCGCACTCGCGCCTGCATCCGCTCGAAGTCGTGGCCCACGCCACGATGGAGGTGCGCTCGGCAATCTTGTACGCCACCGTGATCATCGTCCTGGTGTTCATCCCGCTCTTCGCTCTGCCGGGGCTGGAAGGCAAGCTATTCGTGCCACTGGGCATTGCCTTCATCGTTTCGACGCTGGCGTCGCTCGTGGTTTCCGTGACGATCACGCCCGTGCTGAGCTTCTACCTGCTGCCGCGGATGAAGAACCTGGATCACGGCGACACCAAGGTGCTGGCCTGGCTCAAGACCCGCTACCGCAGCAGCCTCGAGGCGGTGCTGAACCGGCCCAAGGCGGCCCTGGCCGCTGCGGGTGTCGCAGTCGTGGCCGCCGCCGCGGCTGTGCCCTTCTTTCCGACCACCTTCCTGCCGCCGTTCAATGAGGGCACGCTGCTGATAGGCGTGCGGCTGAACCCGGGTGTCACCCTGACCGAAAGCTCCGCGCTGGCGCGGCAGGCCGAGGTTCTGGTGAGCCAGGTGCCCGAGGTGACGCACGTTGGCCGCCGCAGCGGTCGGGCGGAGCTCGACGAGCACGCCGAGGGTGTGCATGTCAGCGAACTCGACGTTGGCCTAAAGCCGGCCTCCGAGCTGACGCGCTCGATGGACGAGGTGCGCGCCGATATCCGGGCGCGCCTGGCCAACCTGCCGGCGGCGATCGAGATCGGGCAGCCGATTTCGCACCGCATCGACCACATGCTCTCGGGCGTGCGCTCGCAGATCGCGATCAAGATCTACGGCGAGGATCTTGATGCGCTGCGCGGCCAGGCCGATGCGCTGCGCCAGCGGCTGGCGACCATTCCCGGCATCGCCGACTTGCAGATCGAGAAGCAGGTGCTGGCACCTCAGATCAAGGTTCGAGTCGACTATGCAGCCGCAGCCCAGTATGGCCTGCCTGCCCCCCAGGTACTGAGCACCCTGCAGAGCCTGGTCGAGGGCGAGAAGATCACGCAGATCGTCGAAGGCGGGCGGCGCTTCGCGTTGGTGGTGAAGTTGCCCGAGTCAGCGCGGTCGATTGAAGGCCTTGGCCAGATCCTGATCGAGACCCCGAGCGGCCGCATCCCCTTGTCCAAGGTGGCGTCCATCGAGGACGGCGACGGGCCCAACCAGATCAGTCGCGATGACGGCAAGCGCCGCATCGTGCTGTCTGCGAACGCCTCCGGGCGGGCGCTGTCGGAGATCGTCGCCGACATTCGTACGGCGGTCGCGGAGACCAAGCTGCCCGAGGGCTACTTCATCACCCTGGGCGGCCAGTTCCAGGCGCAGGAAGAGGCCTCGCGCCTGGTCGGCCTTCTGTCCATCGTGTCCCTGACCCTGATGTTCGTGGTGCTCTACAGCCGATACCGGTCCACGACGCTGTCGGCGCTGATCATGGTGAACATTCCGCTGGCCCTAGTCGGCGCGGTGATTGGCCTTTGGTTGTCAGGCCAACCGCTGAGCGTGGCGGCGCTGGTGGGCTTCATCACCTTGGCCGGCATCTCGGTGCGCAACGGCATCCTTAAGGTGAGCCACTACATCAATCTCATGCGCTTCGAGGGCGAAGAGTTCGACCGGAAGATGATCGTCCGCGGCTCGCTGGAGCGGCTCTCACCGGTACTGATGACGGCGCTTGTAACTGCGTTCGCGCTGGCGCCGCTCCTGTTCGAGGCCGAGCGACCGGGCACCGAGGTGTTGCACCCCGTAGCCGTAGTGATCTTTTCCGGCCTCATCAGCTCGACCCTGCTCGATACGTTTCTCACTCCCGCGATGTTCTGGCTGTTCGGCCGCAAGGATGCGGAGCGACTGATGAACGACAGGGACGCGGAAGCCCTGTAACGGACGACCACCCACCAACCCTGAAAGGAATCAACATGAAGCTGCAAGCTCTCTTCGCCGCCATCGCCCTCGTCGCCGCAGGTGGCGTCCACGCGGCCGGCGAGAAGCACGACCACGCCCACGAACATAAGCCGCTGCACGGCGGTGTCGTGGTTGAGGTGAAGGACATGGACTACGAACTGGTCGCCAAGCCGGCGGCCATCCAGCTCTACCTACGCGACCACGGCAAGCCGACCGATGTGTCCAAGGCCAGCGCCAAGATCACGTTGCTGACGGGAAGCGAGAAGCAAGAAGTTGAGCTCAAGCCGGCCGGCGACAAGCTCGAAGCCACCGGCAGCTTCAAGGTCGGCCCCGGCACCAAGGCAGTGGCCGTGGTGACGGTCAATGGCAAGCCTGCCACCGCGCGCTTCACAGTGAAGTGATGGCCATGAGCCAGGCACGGTAGATGTGGTTCGGTCGGAAGTCGCTGGCGGTCTGCTGACCGTCTGGGCGCTGCCGTCCGAACCTTCCGTGCCGCTCACGTCCTGCAAGGTCGCAACGCGGCCGTAGGTAGGTGATTCGCCTGCGCCCGGGCATCCGCACCGAGCACAAACGCCGAGGCCGCAGCAAAGTGGTTCACCATCGGCGCGCGTGAGTTGCTGCTCGCGTCGTGCGCGGCGGCGGGGCCGACGGCCACCGCCTCGTCACGCTCAGGGGAGCCGTGAATCTTCGGGCGGGTTACTGAGAAGCGCGATGGTGAGCATGCAACTGCCGCCGAACGGCGGCGCGCTCAACCTTGACTTCGAGGGTCACCGTGGAAGTCTCGCGTTTGTCGGTCACCATAGGATGGCTGGGAGTGACGCTTCCCAGCCTAGAAGTTGGAAGCGTCGAGAGCGCACAACGCGACCAACTTCAATCGCTACGAGCCTCCAGCACTGACCAGGGGCTCGCCGAGGACTAGGTGCGGTCGGGCGCGCCAAACGTCTGACAATCGGGGGACACCCCATAGCGACCAACAGCCTTGTCCTAGCCGGCGCCTGGGAATGAACGCAACTCCCAATCAGTCTCTGGGCGACGCGGGAGTCGCGCATCAGGTCCAACTACATCACTTCCTATCCGTTGGGGACAACTGTTGCCCGACCGTCCTCGGTCGACCCGCGCCGAACCACCTTCTTGCGCAGCCATCGGTGCACTTCGCGGATGCCGAGTTGGCCAGATGGTCAACTAGAACGTCGTCATTGGACCAGACTGCAAACGGGGGCCGAAGGTGCCGCGGCGGCGTTGCTCGCTCTGGCGCACGGAAATTTCGGGCAGCGCAGCGCGACCCATCAAGCCGTCGACCTGGGTCGAGTGCGCCGCGCTGACCGCTTGGGTTGAAGCGCCGTTCGATGTAAGCCCGACCTAGTCGGCGATCGGCGCGGTGCGCACAGGCGACTATTACTTCTTCGGAGGCTCTTCGGCGGGCTTGTTCGCCTGGTCTGCCTTGATGGCGGCCTTGTGGCCCTGCATGTCGTGCTTGCCGCCGGCGTGCATGCCCATGTCCTGCATGGGCTGGCCGTGGGCTTTCGCCTTCTCTGAAGCCTCGTGCGCCATCTGATCGTGCTTGCCCCCGGCGTGATGAACCTTCGGCTTCTCGACCTGTTGCGGGGGCTGGTTGACATCCTGTGGCGCGGCCTGCGCGAGCGCGACGCTCGACGCCATGGCGAACAGGAGGGATCCAAGGGCGGGGGCCAGTTTCATTGCGTATTTCCTTTAGTGAAGTTGATGTGAATTCGTACGCTGCGGCCGCGTGATGCCACGCGGCCGCGTCAGGTCAGGCACCGGTGTATCCGAGGTCGCCAGTGGACTCCGACTTCGACGCTCCCAGCGCAGCCAGCACCGGGCAGTCGGCGGCATGGGTCATTTGACCGCCGTCGAACACATACTTGGGACTCGACAGCACCCAGCCCGCTTCGCCTCCCACATAGGTCCAGTTGCCAGGCGCCGCGGCGGGTGCCGTGATCTGTGCCCGAACCTCGGCGCGGGTGAGCGTGCTCGGAGCGTCCTTGAAGACGAGGCCCCTTTCGCCGTTTACCACTTCGGCCTGCGCGAAGGAGATTGCGGGGATCAGCAGGGCCGTTGCTGCGGCCACCGTCAGAGTTCGCTTTGTCATGATTGGTACCTCCTGGGTTTGTTTCGGGTCGATGCCTCATCGCGGCACCGTGATGAAACTTTAGAAGCGGAGCCTCGACAGCATCCCGACGGCGAAGTTACGGTTCTGTAATCCGCTCGGGAGCGATTCCCGGCATTCACGGCGTTCGGCGGCGCGGCGGCAGGCCCAGTGCGCTCCTGCAAAGCGAGTACTTGAACAAGGAGGACGGGCCGGAGCATCTCTGAGTCGCGGCGGGCCATCTGGCCATCCGAAGCCATGGCGACGCCTACTCTTCGTGCTGCCTCTGCAGCGCTCGCGCTTTGACGCCTGTGACTTGGTTCCCCTTACGCGAGCGCAAGGCCCCGCGATGGTTGCGAGTGACGAAGCGCGACGACTGCTCTGTTGGCGAGGACGATTCTTGTCTTGCATCAAGGAAGGGGTACCCGTCGTCGCCACCAACGATCGACTGGGGCGTCAACTTCCGCCCAAGAATCGAATCCGATCGCGGGACGTGATCGAGCGCTCGCATTCGGAATCTCAAGGAGAAGCGGACATGGACCGACGCAGCTTTCTCGCGATGGCTGGGGGCTCTGCCCTGACAGCCGCCTGTGGAGGCGGCGGCCCCGGTGGGATGAGCACGGGGACTATGAGTTCGGTGGGCGCCGCAGGAGCCGGCGTGACGGGCAGTCTGCCGGCCAATACAACCCCTGCCTTGAGCGAAGGGCTACCGCTGCGCACGCTCGCGCGACTGCCAAACGCGAGTTCAATACCCGGAGTGGTCGAGATTTCACTCAGGGCCGCACCGGTCGACCTGGAGCTGACACCCGGTGTTCGCACGACATTCTGGGCCTACAACGGCGCTGTCCCGGGCCCCATGATCGAAGCCCGCGAGGGCGATCGCATTCGCGTTGCGTTCACGAACGATCTCCCAGTGCAGGAGTCGACCGTGCATTGGCATGGAATGCCCGTCCCGTCGTCGGAGGATGGCAATCCGCTTGACCCAGTCGCGCCAGGGGCTACGCGGGTGTACGAATTCGCGTTGCCACCCGGTAGTGCGGCGTCCTACTGGTACCACCCGCATCCGCACCTCGTCACCCACGAACAGGTCTTTCGTGGGCTTGCGGGAGTGTTCATTGTCAAGCCGGCCGTCGACCCGTTGCCAGCTGACTTGATCGACGTCCCGCTTGTGATCAGCGACCTGCGTCTCGATTCCAGCTACCGAATAGCGTCTGACTCCGCGCTTGACTACATGTTTGGCCGAGAAGGTGACGTCCTACTGGTCAACGGTGGCCGGCGCCCGGTGCTCACGGCGGCGCCCGGCGCCGCGCACCGCCTGCGTATGTTCAATGCGACCAACGCTCGCTACTTGAGGCTGGCATTCGACGGGCTGGCGATGACACTGATCGGAACCGACGGCGGTTTGCTCGAGAGTCCGGTATCCGGAATCTCTGAATTGCTGCTCGCGCCGGGGGAGCGCGCCGAGGTGGTCGTGATCATCAGCGCGGACACGACTCTGCGTAACCTTCCCTACGATCGCGGCTCCATGATGATGGGCATGGGTGGCGTGTCCCGCGCTCCCGAGTCAATTCTGGAATTGAGGGTGCAGGGGAGGGCGGCTGCGCCGATAGAACTGCCGCGGCGATTACGCACGATCGAGCCATTACCTGCAGCGACCGTGACGCGGCAACTCGTCCTAGGGCCCGCCATGATCATGGGCGGGATGGCCGGGATGAGCATGGGTGCCTTTACGATCAACGGCCGCGCCTTCGACATGAAGAGAATCGACCTGGCGGCGCGCGTTGGCGAGGTCGAACTCTGGGAGATCGTCAATCCGACAGGCATGGATCATCCGTTCCATGTCCATGGCACTCAGTTTCAGGTCGTAGAACGCGTGCGCGCTGGCGTCTTGCGGGCAGAGCCCTACCTCGCGTGGAAGGACACCGTGAACATCGCTAGGGGCGAGACCGTTCGCTTTCGCGTGCGACAGGACCTACCAGGCCTGCGGATGTATCACTGCCATATCCTCGAACACGAGGATCAGGGAATGATGGGCGTGCTGAAGGTCAGTTGACGAGCACAGCCTCGCTGCCGAGCTTGCCGGGGCGCCTAACGAGGCTGCGTAGCATGCTGCGATCGTCCGCCACCTGCTGGACCGAAGCGTGAGCGCGGGTCCATTGCGTTCATCTCTTGCTTGGCCAGAGTGTGCCCTCCGCGTGCCTCGGGGTTGATAACTTCGGCTCTCATGAAGAGCGCAGGCGTAGCGCGTTTCCTACGACACTCACGGACGAAAGACTCATCGCCAGAGCCGCAATCAGTGGCGACAAAAGCAGTCCGAACGCCGGATAGAGGACGCCCGCCGCGACCGGCACCCCGAGCGCGTTGTAAGCGAACGCGAACGCAAGGTTCTGCTTCATGTTCGTCACGGTAGCCTGCGACAGCTCTCGTGCACGCGCGATGCCGCGAAGGTCGCCCTTGACCAGTGTTATGTGACTGGCAGCCATCGCGACGTCCGTGCCGGTTCCCATGGAGATTCCGACATCGGCCGCTGCGAGCGCGGGAGCGTCGTTGATGCCATCGCCTGCCATCGCGACGCGCCGCCCCTGCGCCTTGAACCTTTGTACCAGCGCTGTCTTGTCCTCTGGGCGCACCTCGCCGTAAAACTCTCGGATACCGAGTTCGCGAGCTACTGCGCTGGCAGTCGTTGCGCCGTCGCCCGTCGCCATCACAACTTGTATGCCCGCCTCCTTGAGGCTTCTCAGAGCTTCCGCAGTCGTCGACTTGATCGGGTCCGCGACGGCGATCAGGCCCGCCAACTTCCCCCCCGACGCGACGAAGACGACGCTCGCGCCTTCCCCTCTGAGCGTCTCCGCGCTTTCGGCCATCGATTCGATGTCGATGCCATCCTGCCGCATCAGGGCGGCGTTGCCCACTCGAACGTCACCCCCATCGATCCGGCCTCGCACACCGATTCCGGTGCTCGATTCGAAGTTGGTCGCCTTGGCGAGTGGCAGACCACGCGTCCGGGCTTCCGCGACGATGGCTGCGGCCAATGGATGCTCCGATTCGACGTCGAGGCTCGCAGCCAGGCGAAGCACGTCGGCGTCGGCAAAGCCTGGTGCAGCTAGAACTGTTCGAAAGACCGGCCGGCCGACGGTCAGCGTTCCGGTCTTGTCGACGACCAGCGTGTCTATCTTGCGCAACTGCTCTACCGCCTCGGCGTCCTTGAACAAGATGCCGGAGTTGGCCGCGCGCCCGGTCGACACCATCACGGACATCTGCGTGGCAAGTCCCAGAGCGCAGGGGCAGGCGATGATCAGCACCGCGATGGCATTGATCGTCCCGAACACCCACGATGGTTCCGGGCCGAAGATCCCCCAAACGAAGAAGGTCGCGGCGGCGATCATCGCCACGGCCAGCACGAACCAGTAGGCGACGATGTCGGCCATACGCTGCATCGGAGCGCGCGATCGTTGCGCGTTGGCGACCATCTGCACGATCTGCGAGAGCACTGTCTCCGCGCCGACTTGCTCCGCGCGCATGACGAGACTACCCGTGCCGTTGATGGTCGCTCCGATCAGGCGATTTCCAGGCAACTTCTCGACCGGAACGGGCTCGCCTGTCAGCATCGACTCATCGACCGAGGAGGCGCCCTCCAGGACAACCCCATCGACCGGCACCTTCTCTCCTGGCCGCACGCGGAGGCGATCTCCGACATGCACCTGGGACAGGTCGACGTCCTCCTCGCTCCCGTCGTCGCCTAGCCGGCGTGCCGTCTTTGGCGCCAGTCCTAGCAAGGCTCTGATCGCGCCGGACGTCGCGGCGCGGGCACGCAACTCGAGCAATTGGCCCAGTAGGGTCAGCGAGACGATCACGGCGGCAGCCTCGAAGTAGACGCCGACCCGACCGTTGACGACAAAGGAAGGGGGAAAGAGCTGCGGTGCAGCCGTCGCCACCGCGCTGTACACGTACGCTATGCCGACTCCAGTGCCGATCAGCGTCCACATGTTGGGGCTGCGATTCGATAGCGATTGCCACCAGCGAACGAAGAACGGCCAGCCGGCCCACCAGACCACTGGAGCCGCCAGCAGCAGCTCGAGCCAGCTCAAGGTGCCTGGCGCCAGCCACGACTGCAGATGACCGGCCATTGCCAGCAGCACGGTCGCAGCCGTGAGGGGCAGCGTCCACCAGAAGCGACGCGTGAAGTCGGTCAGTTCCGGGTTCGGCCCCTCGTCGACGGCCGGCAATTCGGGCTCCAGAGACATGCCGCAGATCGGGCAATTCCCAGGGGCTGGCTGCCGGATCTGCGGGTGCATCGGGCAGGTGTACATGGCCCCGCGCGCGCCCCGCGCCGATGTCTGCGGCGACGTGGCCATCGAATGCGGCGCGCTGGTGGCGTCCGATCGGAGTGGAGTGGCTGGCTCATGGCTGACATGAGCTCGCGCTCCGCCATGTCCGCAGCCGTCGTGCGCCGATGCCTGGGCGTGACTCGCTACCTCTTCAGACCTCGAGTGGCTCTTCATGTACGTCGCTCCTGGAGCGGGTGGGTCTGCCAAGGCTAGACTCTGTACCTGAGTGCAGAGTCAAGCACGGAGGCAGAAATCCAGTCGGGGCACATGACGGTCGGCGCGTTGGCTGCGGCAGCAGACGTCAGCGTCGAGACGATCCGCTACTACCAGCGGCGCGGCCTGCTGGCCCTCCCGGAGCGCGGCGCCCTCGGAGGCCCGCGCATACGGCGCTACAGCGTGGCCGACGCGGCGCGCCTACGATTCATCCGCCGCGCGCAACAACTGGGCTTCACGTTGTTCGAGATCGGGGAGCTCCTGCAACTACAGGATGGCACCGATCGCCGCAGCATCCGGCGCATCGCTCGCGCCCGTCTCGAACAGATCCGCAGCCATCTGGTCGATCTGCAGCGGATCGCGGCATCGCTCGAGCATCTGATCGAACGCTGCGAACACGCCGCGGGCCGGCCGACTTGCCCGATCATCGACTCGATCGCGGCACCGCCTGACGCGCTCGAATCTGACTGATGCGCGGGCCGCGCTCGCGGTTCGGAGTACTCGGCCTGCACTGACGCTACTGGCGGTAGCAAACGACGAACCTGCTCCTGATTTGTTGGAGCGCTCGTCCTGTCGAATTCGTCATCTTGCCGACCGCCGAATGTCGGGATTGAGCTCATAGAGTCTGCAGGCGGTGTCGGTATCGGCACCGACGGCTGCAGCTCCTAACGGGATCAGCACGGGGAGTTCAAAGGCACAGCGCCAAGGACCTGCGCCGAAGGTCTCTTCGGGCGCCCGGCGTGAAGTTCAAAACCGGCATTCCAAGTCGGCAATTGAGGATCCCGGCACGCCCAAGGATGGCCCGAACTAGAAGCTGAACGCCGATGTCGACGAAATCAAGCCTTCACTCACAAGTAAGGGGAAAGACATGAACGCAGTTCGAAACGTACTTGCCGTAACGGCTGTCGCGCTGGGAGTTGCGCTGTCGTCGGTTGCCGCGGCCAATTCCGACGCCAAGGAGATTCAGCTGAAGGACGGCAGCACGCTGGTGATTTTCAAGGACGGGAAGATGAGCATGCGCGATTCGCGTGGACGGCCGATGAGCATGAAGGATGGACTGAGGATGGAGACCAAGGACGGCAAGGTCTACGTCATGAAGGGCAACGAGATCTGGCGCAAGACGACGGAGGAGCAGTTGCGGGATGAACTCTACCGAGGCAGCTGACGGCAGAACGATCGGCTCGGCATCGGTCGCGCCTAGCTCTTCATTCGCTCGCTGAAAGCGACCGGCGTGGTTTGCGCTCTAAGAATGAGCGCAGGCCACGTCACATCGCCCGCGTCAGCGCGGAAACGTGAGGCGGAAGCTGACCATGCCGGGGCTTACGTTCGCACGGACCGTTCCGCCGTGCAGCTGCATGATCGACTCGACGATCGAAAGACCAAGGCCCACGCCGTCTGCGGGAGGCACGCGGCGGTCGGTCTCTCGCCCCCTGGCAAAACGCGCGAACAACCGCATCAAATCCTCAGAATGCATGGTAGGTGACGGGTTGCTGATGTCGACCGTTGCGTTACCTTCGGCATTGGTCGTCAGTTCGATGCGGATCAGTGCGCCGCTGGGCGCATATCGAACCGCATTCGACAGTAGATTGGTCAGCGCTCGTCGGATCATGCCCTTGTCGCCAGAGGTCCGAGCGTCGCCGTTAAGGGCGATCCGCTGGTGACTCTCAGAGGCTGCCATTTCGAAGTACTCGGCGACCGAACGCACCTCCTCGGCAAGGTCCACCTCTTCTCGCCGGAGCGGAACCATTCCGCGATCAGCCCGAGCCAGGAAGAGCATGTCAGACACCATGCGCTGCAGATGTTCAACTTCATGAAGGTTCGAGTGCAGTGCCTCTTGATAGTCGGCGACGGATCGGTCACGCGAGAGCGTGACCTGCGTCTGCAGCATCAGGTTGTTAAGTGGCGTCCGAAGCTCATGTGCGATATCGGCTGAGAATTCCTCCAGTGCCTGGAAGGACTGCTGGAGGCGCGCGAGCATCCTATTGATCGAGACCAGCAGACCGCGTACCTCTTCGGGTGCATCCGATACGTCTAGAGGCTGCCCAAGCCGAGCCGCGGTGACGCGCTCCGCCTCGCGCTCCGCAGCGCGGAGGGGAGCCAGGGCGCGGCGCGTGATGAACCAGCCCATTGCGGTACTTGCCGCGACCCCAGCGAGTCCCAAGCCGGCGAGCCACCGGAGGAGGTGCTGGATCAACGCCTGGGTGGGGCTCACATGAATGCCAACGTAAGCGGTGAGCATCCGGCCGTCGGCTGAAGCATGGTCGATGCGTCGGAGCCACCAGACGTCTCCCGCCACTCGGTACGTGCCGAAGCCGGGCGTGCGCGGAATGTCGCCCCTTCCGGCGGAAGCGACCACCGCGCTGATGTCATCGCCAAGCGGCAGAAGCCAGCGACTTCCCTGGCGCAAGCCGATCTGCAGATGGGGATGACCGACCGCAATGTCGCGTAGGCGGCTGACTCGCTCTTCGTTGGTGGCGTTCGATGAAAGCTCCCGCAGAAGATGCTCGACGGACTGGGTCTTGCCGTTGATTTCTTCCAGGTCACGCGCCTCGAGTTGCGATCGCAGAGTCCACGACAGCCCCACGCCTAGCGCCAGCAGCAAAACACTGGTGCCGATTGAGTAGAGCAGGACGAGCCTGGTGGCGAGTGACATTCGGGACGTTCAGCAGAGGAAGTGACAGCTAGGGCGCCGCCCAGTGGCCGTTTCACCTGTTACTGACCTCAAGCGCGATCCTCAAGAACGTAGCCAAAACCACGGACGGTATGGATCAGCTTGTTGGCATAGGGGTCATCGATCTTTGCCCGCAGACGCCGCACCGCCACCTCGACCACGTTGGTGTCGCTGTCGAAATTCATGTCCCACACTTGCTCCGCGATCATCGTGCGCGACAGCACCTCGCCTGAGCGACGCAACAGCAGCATGAGCAGGGCGTACTCCTTCGCAGTAAGGTCTATTCGCTGACCACCGCGCTCAACGCGCCGACGCAACGTGTTTACCTCGAGGTCGGCCATGCGAAGCACGTCGGGTTCTTGCTGCTTGCCCCGCCGCTGCAGGGCGCGAACGCGGGCCAACAGCTCGGAAAAGGCGAACGGCTTGATGAGGTAATCATCGGCGCCGAGTTCGAGGCCGCGAACCCGATCTTCCACTCGGTCGCGCGCGGTCAGGAACAAGACGGGTGTTTGCGACGACATCCGCAGGCGCTTGATGACTTCCCAGCCGTCCATTTGCGGAAGACCGACGTCCAGCACGATCACGTCATAGCTGCCGGTGGTCGCCAGGTGCAGGGCGTCGGGGCCGGTTTGAGCCCAGTCGACGACGAAGCCGTTTTCCGACAAACCTTTAACTAGGTATCCACCGGCGGGTCGTTCGTCCTCGGCGAGCAGCAATCGCATGTCGTTTCGCGGGGTGATGTAGGCATGTTTTGAGTTGGGATTCTAGGGCGCCAATCCCACCGGGAATCTGGCGGAAAGATTACGGCCCTGTAATCGGCCCGTCACTTCGCCGACCGCGGGGAGTGGCTAGCCTGCCAACCTTTGCTCTCGTCCTCGGGGCCGCCGTTGTCGGAGATGCCTTCCATGAACACACGATCTCGATCGCTGCGTCCGTGCGTCGCCGCGCTGGTGGCGCTTATGACGTATGCAGGTGCGGTGCATCCTCAGCCGAACCCAGGGCCGGCGTCTTCCGAGTGGGTCCGAGCCAACGATGCCGTGGGCCGATTTCTGCGCGGGCACATCGACATCCTCAAGGCGGAGCAGGCTGTGACGCCGAACAGTGGCCCTGCGATCGGCTCAGTTGAGGGCCCGGCGCTTGCGGTTGATGAGGCCGTGCGTCTGGCGCTGGAGGCGCGGCCCGATCTGGCAGTGTCGGCGGCGTCGAGCGACGAGGAGCGCCGCATCGCGGCGGCGGAGGTCGCAAAGGTCAGGCTTGAGAGCGAGCAAGCGTGGCTAAGCGCGGTTGCGGCGCAGGCGCAGCTCCCTCACATCAAGCTGATGCTTGATGGCGCGGCGGTGGCACAGGAACTCAGCGCGCGCATGGTAAAGGTGGGCAACTGGGGGGCGGAACGAGGCGCAGTGCATCAGATGTCGTTCGTTCGCGCCCAGCGCCAGATGTTGGTGTCCGAGCAGGAAGCGGCGAATGCCCGCGAAGCGCTGGTCCGCGTGTTACCGGCCACCAATTGGAGCTTGCCTGCTCGGCTGCCGAAGCTACCGGAGCTGTCGGAACTGTCAGAACTCTCCGTACCCATCGCCGAGCTCGAGGAAAGGGCCGTTCGCTCGCATCCGCGGCTAGCCCTGTTGCAGGCGAAGGCGGAGTTGGAGGAGCGCGCTGCGGGGACCTGGGCGCTAGCGCAATGGCGCGCAGCAGCGCTCGAGGCGGTTTCGGAGGCACAGCGCCGCAGCGCGGCGGCGGGCGGCGGCGCAGCCCCGTTGCCGCGGCTGAGCCCGAGGATCCAGCAACTGCCTCACGCCGCGCAGCGCGCGGTGACGATGCGTGCCGAGGCCGATGACCTCGAGCGAACGGTGCGCTCCCAAGTTCGCACGGCGCGTGCCGACCTCGTTCTGATGCATCGGCTGGCGCTGCTCGCCAATCGGGAGGAGCGCAGCTTGTACGCGGCGCTGTTTGAAGATGCCCAGCAGCGCTACAACGGCATGTTCATCAGCACCTGGGACCTGATCGCCAGTGCGCAAAGCCGGTCGCAGGGTGAAGCTGCAGCGATCAAGGCCGTGAGGGACTTCTGGTTGGCGCGTGCTGCGCTGCAGGGGCTGCTGGCCGGTGCTCCCTTCTTGGGCGTGAAAGTCGTCGCCGGCGATGCCTCGGCGGCAGCTTCGCCCGCGCATTGAACCCAAGCGGCCGCGCCACCGCAGATATCTTCAAGGATCCCTCACCATGCAACGTCGAAAGTTCTTTGGTCAGGCGCTGCTGGGCGTAGCGAGCGCAGCATCGGTCGCCGCTGTCAGCCGCGTTGCGCTGGCGGCCGTGCCGGAGCCTGCCAGCCGCGCTTCCCCCGAGACTGCCGGCCCGTGGACCCCGCCCGGCGTGACGGGTGCTGGCCGCCCGTACCGCCCGGTCGTCACGCTCAACGGTTGGACCTTGCCGTTTCGAATGAACCAGGGGGTCAAGGAGTTTCATCTGGTCGCCGAGCCTGTCGTGCGCGAGATGGCGCCGGGCTTCAAGGTCAACATGTGGGGCTACAACGGCCAGAGTCCGGGGCCGACCATTGAAGTCGTGGAAGGCGACCGAGTCCGCATCTTCGTCACTAATCGCCTGCCCGAGCCGACCACGATTCATTGGCACGGCCAGCGCCTGCCTAATGGCATGGACGGGGTCAGTGGCGTCAACCAGCCGCCAATCGGTGTCGGCAAGACCTTCGTCTACGAGTTTGTCGCACGCCGCCCCGGCACCTTCATGTACCACCCGCACGCCGACGAGATGGTGCAGATGGCGATGGGCATGATGGGCTTCTGGGTCACTCATCCGCGTCAGAAACACGCGCTGATCGATGACGTGCAGCGAGACTACTGCTTCTTGCTCAACGCCTTCGATGTCGAGCCCGGCAGCGCAACGCCCAGCATCAACACGATGCTCGACTTCAACATCTGGGCCTTCAACAGCCGGGTGTTTCCCGGGCTGAGTCCGTTGGTGGCACGGCTAGGTGACCGGGTGCGCGTGCGTGTTGGCAACCTAACGATGACAAATCACCCGATCCACATCCATGGCATCGAGTTCGAGGTTACCGGCACCGATGGTGGTCCAGTGGCGCGGTCGGCCCGCTGGCCCGAGGTAACGACCGATATCGCGGTCGGACAGATGCGCCAGATTGAGTTTCTGGCTGACGAGCCGGGTGACTGGGCGATGCACTGTCACAAGAGCCATCACACGATGGGGGCGATGGGACACGACGTACCTACGATGATCGGTGTCGACCACAAGGGCCTTGTGGGGCGTCTGCAATCAGTGGCACCCGAATTCATGGTGATGGGTGAGCGCGGCATGTACGACATGAAGGAAATGGAAATGGAGTTGCCGCCTAACACCTTCCCGATGATGACCGGCACGGGCCAGTTCGGACCGATCGGCATGGGTGGCATGTTCACACTGCTCAAGGTGCGGGCCGACCAGAAGGCCGACGATTATTCCGACCCTGGCCACTATCGCTATCCTCCTGGCACCGTCGCTTACGAGTTCAGCGGGGCTCTGCCCGAGCCGGCGCGATTCCAGGCGGAGCTAAGCGCCGGGCGCAAAGACGCGAGCGGCGCGCTGCCAACGCTGCGGGCACGCAAGCCCGCCGGACATGACGGTGGGCACCATTGACGTCGCCGTGTCTTCGAGGGTTTTCCGTCCGTCATAAAGTGGAATCGACGATGAATCGAATCAAGGTGGTGCTGGCCGCGGTCGTGCTGGCTTGGGGGTCGACCGCGCTCGCGCACGGTGATGGTCATTCGGGTAACAAGAGCGGCCCGGTCAAGAAGGAACAGACGGCCTGGGGCATCGCCGGGGATGCGAAGTCAGCGAAGCGGACCATCGAGATCCGAATGTCAGACAAGATGAGGTTCACGCCTGACCGCATCGAGGTCCGCCAGGGAGAGACGATCCGTCTAGTCCATCGCAATGAAGGACAACTGATGCACGAATTCGTACTAGGCACTCGAAAGGAACTCGACGAGCACGCCGCAATCATGAAGAGGTTTCCGAACATGGAACACGACGAGCCTTACATGGCACATGTCGCGCCCGGCAAGACCGGAGAAATCATCTGGACGTTCAACCGTGCCGGCGAATTCGACTTCGCCTGTCTCATCCCCGGACACTATGACGCAGGCATGGTCGGAAAGGTCGTGGTGACGTCCCGATGAATACGCATCGACGCCTGCTGGTGATGGCCGCCTGGCTTAGTCCTCTGGCGCCGTGGAGCGCTGCTATTGCGAAGCCGCTGCGCATCGAGGTGTGGAAGTCCGCCACCTGCGGTTGCTGCAAAGACTGGATTGCCTACCTTGAGAAGGACGGGTTCCAGGTGATCAGTCATGACACTGGAAACGCGGCCGTACGCGCGCGCATGGGTCTGCCGAACCGTTATGGCTCGTGTCACACCGCCGTGATCGATGGCTACCTGGTGGAAGGGCACGTCCCGGCCCGCGAGATCCGCCGGCTGCTGCGGGAGCGCCCTGCAGCGCTCGGCATCGCCGTGCCGGAGATGCCCATCGGCTCGCCTGGCATGGACGGTCCCGCCTATGGCAACCGTCGCGAGCCCTATGCGGTTCTTCTGGTGGCGCGCGACGGCAGCGCTACCGTTTACCAGCAATACGACTAGAGATGCGAGGGAAGTGAGATCCATGCGAGCGTTGCTTCTTGCCTTTCTGCTCTTTACATTTGAGTCCGAAGTGGTGCTTGCCCAGGGGCCAAGCAGCCTTCCGGTTTCACCCTCGGCCCCCGCCGCAACCGCCGCCAGTTCCGAACTGGCCGACGGAGAGGTTCGTCGAATCGACCGCGAAGCGAGGAAGATCACGCTGCGCCATGGCGAGATCAAGTCGCTCGACATGCCGCCGATGACCATGGTGTTTCGCGTAACTGACGGTGCGCTGCTTGACGATCTCAAGGCGGGCGACCGGGTCCGCTTTGCAGCGAAGCAAGTCGACGGTGCTTACACGGTCACGAAGATCGAGGCGGTACGCTAAGTTTGGCTTGCGCACTGCCATCCGGAAGGCAGGCGGACGCTCGTGAGTTTCACGGCCTCCCGCTCGAGCGCACGAATGCTCAGGGCAGGACGATCTAGGGGCCGAAGCTGACTTCGGCCCCTGCTGCATATCTGAGCTGCGGCGCTTCGGCCCTCGTCCATGAGCGCGAATGTGGCGGCCGCATACGGGCACGTCTGGCGACGTCGCCATCGATGCCTAGGCCGGCGATCAGTACGGCTATATCACCGTCGCTCGCGTGGACGCGATGCGGCAGTGACCCAGAGTCACAGGCGCGGCTGCCACTGGTCTCAGTAGGTGCGGAGCGGCCGGAGTTGATCTAAGGGCGCTCCAGACTGAGTGCCGTCGTTCAGTCTAAGCCGCTCGAATGGCAGCTGTCGTCCGGACCGGTCGGTTGCGATTCGCGGCGGCTTTGAACAGGTCCGCCTGCAGGCCTCACTCAAGCGTAGTACTTGAAGTTGTGCTTCCATTTCTCGGGCGGCAGACCTGGGTTGGCCAGCAGAATCTCGCCGACTCTGTCGGAATACTTGACCGTGATGGGCTGTCCTTCGCCGAGTTGGCACGAGTTGTAGTTCAGCTTCGTAAGGCCCAGGATATCCTTCGCCACTTGGAGGAGGTCCCCCTCACCGTGCTGAATCGTGATCGCCAGCGGCACCGGAACCTCGAAACCGTCGTACGTCGCG
>ERZ795054.1321-NODE-1321-length-24182-cov-5.092179_pt1 | contig 24182 bp, 14 predicted proteins | sample MGYA00375138_ERZ795054 | MGnify/ENA primary metagenome ERZ795054 (study PRJEB30183, sample SAMN05720215) | anaerobic digester metagenome | isolation source: active sludge of municipal wastewater-treating anaerobic digesters | place: USA | collected 2014-12-23 ... | reverse complement strand
TACATTACCGCAAATCACGAGACCCTGGCTACCGAGAGCGGCCGCGAGAACGGCAATGACCTCATCGACGGCGGTAGCGGCAATGACATTATCTACGGTCAGGAGGGGAACGACACCCTGATCGGCGGTTTGGGTGATGATATCCTGAACGGCGGTTCTGGTAACGATACCCTTACGGGCGGGTCCGGTGCTGATACCTTCGTGTTCAAGTCCGGCATGGGCGAAGACCATATCACCGATGGTAATATCGAGGATGCGGTCGATATCAGCGATATCGTGTCTACCGACGGTATCGACAACTACCTGTTCCAGACCAGTGACGACGGACAAGGGCATGTCCAAGTCATTCTGAGAAACGGCACCGAAGAAAAAGGCAGCATCACTTTCGACAACATGGACTACGGGTCAGGCGCAGGGCAGGTAGACAGTATGGATGACCTGATTGGTAAGATCACCATAGATGACGGCACACCGTAGTTGATTGATTATAAGAATTGACCATCAAAAACCGCCGCTTGGGTGATGAACTTAAGCGGCAGTTTTCTTTTAAAAGACGTGGTGCCAAGTGCCCCGTATTTTATTAATCCCAGGAGTCATTTCGACCACAGGGAGAAATCGTAAATGAAAGCATATTGTTTTGAAGAGATTTCTCATCGCTTCCGCTCCTCGAAATGACAAGTATTGGCTGAAAGGACACGGAAATAGTTTTCGGGGCGGGGCCTGGAATGAAACAAAATAGATTCTTCGCCTGGCGGCTCGGAATGACGACAGTTTTTACTATTTGTACGTCCCCACCCTGATCCGTGAGCCGTTGGCAGGACGGTCCGTTCTGGGCAAGATGCTACGCTCTGGGAATGGATTCCGGGTCGGGGCCCGGAATGACAAAGAAGTGAAGAGATCCTTCGGCTTACGCCTCAGACTGACATTATGACACAGTCTCCGGGGACCGGAATGACAAGGAAGGGAAGAGATTCTTCGCCTGACGGCTCAGAATGACATCTATTCTGATTTCTGCACCGCGCGCAGCGTTGACTTGCGAAAAAAAACCAGGGAGAAAGGATTATCCCAGTTTGTTGACCATGAGCGCCAGATTCAGGCGGTTGCCTGTTTTGGTTTTTTCGTAGATGGAGGTCAGGTGTGCCTTGACGGTACGCTCGGTGATCTTTAGATCGGCGGCGATTTCCAGGTTGGACTGACCCCGGGCCACCATTTCGGCGATTTTACGCTCAGACTTGGTCAGACCGGACAGTACACCCCGGTCGTCCTGGGGCGACGGGTTTTCCTGAACCCGGGCATAGGCTTCCTGAATCAGATGCTGGATGACCTTCTGGCCCAACCAGACGCCGCCGTTGCCGACCACGCGGACGGCTTCCGCCATTCTGTTTGGAGATATATACGTATTGCCGTACCCGACAATGCCGAGTTTAAGAAACGCGAGACCTTCCTGTTCATCCGGCTGATCGGACAGGAGAAAAAACTTCAATCTCGGAGCGCGCTTTCTGAGTTCTGCAAAAACTTTGGCATCCGTCAGGGGACGGTGCAGAATAACCAGGTCGATCGGTTTCGTGGAGCAGCTCTGATACAATTCCGGCAGCGTTGAAGCCACTTCATATTTGACATTACTGGTTAACAGACCCTGCCACCGCTTGATTACGGCTCTGTTTGCGCTTCCGAGCAAAATGAGCAACATAGGTTACCTCTCCCTTAAAGCCGAGTATTTAGCTTTTAACACAGGTTTCAGAATGTAGGAAAGGATTGTTTTCTTTCCGGTTAAAATATCCGCGGTGGCGATCATCCCGGGAATGATCGGCAACGGTTTTGAAGCGTCGCCGAGATAGCTTTTATTCGTGCGCAGGCGAACCAGATAAAAACTGTTGCCCTTGTCGTCCGTAATACTGTCGGCGCTGATATGTTCAAGTTTGGCTTTCAAACTGCCGTAAATTGTGTAGTCGTAAGCGGTGAATTTAATGCTTGCCTCTTGTCCCGGGCGGAGAAAAGCAATGTCCGAGGGTTTGATCTTGGCTTCGATCAAGAGGCTTCCCTCCTGGGGGACGATTTCAATCAGGTCCATACCGGGCTGAACGACACCGCCGATCGTCGTCACCAGGAGTCGATTCACCGTGCCGTTGACGGGAGAGCGCACCGACGTACGGTCCAGTCGGTCCTTCAACGCCAGAGACGTGCTGGAGGATTCATCGACCTGAGCCAGCACTTCATTGAATTCCGACTTGGACTTGTTGGAATAATTCAGGTTCAACTCCTGAATCGCCATCATGGCCTCCTGATACTTCGACTGGGCCCGGGGAATTTCATGTCGGATCGCGGCGATTTCACCTTCCTTCTGGCTTACTTCCCGTTCCAGTCGCAGGATTTCCACATCGGACACCGCCCCGACAGACACCAGCGGTTTCGTCATTTTCAATTCCTTCTGCAGCAGGGCATTGGTACGGGTCAGTTCCTCCAGTTTCGTTTTCAGTTCCTGCAATTCAATACTGCGCTGCTGGGCCTGCTGCCTTTTGATGCTCAAACTGGAATTGAGTTCAATCATGCGCGATTGATAGAGCTGCTGCTCCAACGCGGCGATATCCGGCTTTTCCTTCAGGACTTCTTCGGGAACGCGGAAAGGCGTTCCGGTCGCTTCGGCCTGCAGGCGCGCCGCCTTGGCCTTATCGGCCAGATATTTGGCGCGGTTCTCCTGAAACGACGAGGCAAAACGGGTTTCATCAATCCGGAGCAGGAGTTGGCCTTTTTTAACCATGTCGCCCACGTTCACCTTTATTTCCGATATGATGCCTCCTTCCAGGTTTTGGACAACCTGAATGTGGCTGGAGGGGATCACCTTCCCTTCCCCGCGCGTGGATTCCTCCACCTCTGAAAAAGCCGCCCAGATTATAAAAATAAAAAAGAGCGCCACACTTGCATAAAGAATCAAATGACCGCCCCGTGGCGACTGGGCCATAATGGCATTACGAATATCCGTGATGTGGTCCGGCACTTCCTCCGGCATCCGTCGGAAAAGCTCATTGATTTTTCTTTTTTTTGCTGGTTCGGACAATTTTTATCTCCTGCTAAATATTAAGTTGGCCTTTTTTCATGGCTTCAATAACAAACGTCTTGGGCCCGTCGGCGACGATGGTGCCGTTGTCGATGACAATCAGGCGGTCCACCATCTCCAGAAGCGATGCCCGGTGGGTAATCAGGATCAAGGTTTTATTTTTGACGATCTTCGACAGATTGTTCTTCAGACGAATTTCGCTTCGATTATCCATATTGCTGGTCGGTTCGTCCAGGACAAGAATCGGCGGATCAAGCAGCAGCGCCCGGGCCAGGACCACACATTGCCGCTGGCCGCCGGAAAGCCCCCTGCCGAATTCCTGAACTTCCATGTCAAAACCGAGAGGGTGATTTTTAACAAAACTGTAAACGCCCGTCAAATCTGCGGCGCGCAGCACGGTCTGGTCGTCGACATCGTGGGTGCCCATGGTGACATTGTCACGAACGGTGCCCTTGAACAGGACAATATCCTGCGGGACGTAGCCGATAAAATGGCGAAGTTCGGCCGGATCGATCTGCCGGATGTCGGTCCCATCCATCGTGACCATACCGTTGGTCGGTTCAAACAGACCGAACATCAGCTTGCCGAGAGTTGTCTTTCCGGAACCGACAGGGCCGATAATGCCGACCTTTTCTCCGGCTTTGATGTCGAGGCTGATGTTATTCAAAACCTTGTTCGACTGACCCGGGTAGGCAAAAGAAAGATTCTTCACGCCGATGGCCCCGTCAAAACGGGATCTCAAAACGAAGCTCTTCCCCGCCGGACGTTCGACCGGCAACTTCATAATATCGTCAAGCGTTTTCAGGGCTTCCTTGCAGCGGTGATAACGTGTCGCAAGATTCACCACCTGGGCCATGGGCGCAAGGACCTGCCGCGAAAGGATGACCAGGGCAATCAATCCACCCTGGGTCAGTTTTGCCTCTGTAATCATGTACACGCCGCCGATAATCACGATCACAACAACCGTGCTCTGAATAAAGAAGGCGGCATCCTGAACGGATGAAGAAAGAAAGCGCGAACGGGTGCTCCATTTCGCAATAAAACCGACAGATTCCTCCCATGCACGCTGGATCTGGCTTTCCGCCCCGAGCATCTTGATCGTTTCCAGTCCGGCGACGCCTTCAACTAAAATGGCGTTTTTCTGGGCCGATGCCTTGACCGATCTTTCGACGGCGTCCTGCAGGGGCTTCTGAACGAAATACGAATAACCGAGTAAACAGACAATAGCTAAAATAAACGGCAACACAAGAGGCCCGCCGATATACCAGACCACCAGAAGGCCAATCAGCATGAACGGAATGTCGATCAGGGCGGTTATGGAAAATGACGTGATAAAATCCCGGATGCTTTCGAATTCCTGCAGATTGTTCGTGAAAGAACCGATGGATTGCGGTCGCGCCTCCATTTTCAAATCCAGCACCTTCTGCAGAATCATCGAAGAAAGTTTCAGGTTTGTTTTCTTGCCGGCCTCGTCAATAAAATGACTGCGGAGCGCCCGCATGATGACGGAGAAGATGTAAACGATCGTTACGCCGATCGACAACACCCATAGGGTTTCATAGGCGCTGTTGGGGATCACGCGGTCGTAAACATTGAGGACATAAAAGGTGCCGACCAATCCTAGAACGTTGATGAGGAAGGCCGCAAGGAGCACATCCCGGTAAATTCGCCAGGACTCCCATATCGTGCCCCAGAACCAGTGTGTGGTCGAACCGGCGCCGATGTCATCCAGGGATTTTCGCTCCACCCGGTACTTGGGATTAACAAAGATTGCATAACCCGTATAGATTTTCTCCAAATCCTCCCTGGGGATGATCTTTTCCCCCATACCGGTTTCGGGCAGGAGCACCTTGAGTTTGTTGCCTTCATCGATGACATCGATCAATACGCAAGCCTGTCTGTCATTCAGCAGCAGGATCGCGGGAAGCTGCAGGGTTGATATTTCTTCGAGGGGCTTACCGACGATATGGGACGATAAGTCCGCCCTTGCGGCAGCCCGGGCAAATATTTCAACGGTTAGCCGGTTGTTTACCAGGGGCAATCCTGAACTGAGGCCGGTTCTCGTGGCGGGTCGACCGTGAATTTTGCTGATCTGCAACAGGCAATCGAGCAGAGGATCGGCATGCCGGTCAATTTCTTCGCCAATTTGCCATTCATTTACTTGTTCGAGTACTTTTTCTTCGGCCATAGATTCTTTTTTTCCTCATTATTTATAATGCGTGGTTGTTACGAATTATCTTTCTTTGTTCCAGAGCAAATTTAATACCAAGACAAGTTAACAGTTTTGTTTTCATGTGGCATTGAATGTGCTATCTGTATATACAAATTTCATCGCCAATCCAATAATAAAAAAACCGGAGAGAACCATTATGCTTTATGTCGAACGGAATGACGAAGGGAATATCATCGCGTTGCACAACAATCCTCAGGAAAATGCCACGGAGCAGAAAACGTCCGTTGATCAGGAAGTTCTTGATTTCCTCGAACAGAACGCCACCAGCGAGTCCTGGCAGACGCTGTTGACCATATCCGATATGGGGTTTATCCGCCTCCTGGAGGACATGGTTGATCTTTTGATTCGCAAGAATGTCATAATTTTCACGGAACTTCCTGAAAAAGCGCAGGAAAAAATCATGGAGCGCAAGAAGATCCGAGAAAAATATGCTACGCACAGCATCCTCACCGTGGATGACATCATCTGACAAAACCGGGGTTTGAAAACCTAACTGATTACAATCTCCCCGTATTTCATTCAAAGAACAATCCTTCCCTGCCTGCCCGGGTCCGATCCTTCACAAGGATTCGACCTGGGACGCCTTCCATCAAGGCCGATTATCGAGGAAAGCCTCGACCGGTTTGGGTCTTCCAATCATATATCCCTTTATGGCATCAAGATTAAATTCCTTCAAAAGTCGATATTGCGCTTCGGTTTCCACGCCTTCCGCAATAACGGAAACGTCAATACTGTGGGCGACGCTGCACAGAGCACGGATATAAAAGCGGCTGTCGTTTTCTTCTTCCTTAAGTTCTCCTGTATAGGCCCGGTCAATCTTCACATATTCAGGGCGGAGGGATTGCAGATACCCCAAATGGCTGAAGCTCTGACCGAAATGATCGAGGCCGATGGCATGACCGTGCTTTCGGACAAAGCTGCTGAATTCACGCAGGAGGTCCAAATTCTGAACGGCCCCCAGTTCCGTAAATTCAAAGATCAGACGCGGGGTGAATGACGGCAAATTGGGCAACAGGTTCTCAATCCACTGTCTGAACGACGCATCCTGAAGCGATGCGGCGGAAACATTGACCGCAACGGTCTCTACAGGCAAGCGTTTCCGGTCAAAAGCGACGATTTTCTGAATGACCATACGATCCAAAGCGGATACAAGATGCAACCGCTCGGCGAAGGGCATGAATGATGCGGCGCTTATAAATTCTCCATTCTCCTGAATAATCCGTGAAAAAATCTCCAGATGCAAGACATGATCGATTTCCTGCGTTTTGACAACCGGCTGGGCATCCAGGCTAATTTTTTCTTCCTGGAAGGTTTTTTCCAGCAATGCCTTCCATTGCAGTTGCCCCATGGGCATTTTATCGCTTTCCGACCCTATTGTGCGAATGCTCCAGGCGTTGGGCCCGATCTGAGTCGCCGAGGCCAATGCGGCGTCCGCTTCCGACAGAAGCCGGGCCAGGCTGACCGGTCCGTCAAAGAGGGCGACGCCTAAGTGGGCGACGTTGTCCGTCAGGGAAATCTTTTCCGTTGCGACCTGCCGCAACTGGTTCGTTGTTTTTGCGACGATTGCGTCTGCCTCGAATTCAAGCGCGTCGGGAATAAAGCCGGCAAAATCGCCGCCCGTCAACCGGGCGAGAATAGCGTTTTCATAAGTTGCACAGCAATCTTTCAGGAGAACCCCTACCCTTTTCAGGAGTTCGTCTCCCGCCTGAAAGCCCCGGCTCTGGTTCAAACCGGCGAGATCATGGATTTGCAGGAGAAAAATCAGGCCTTTTTTCGGGGACTCCGGTTTTTCCAGATACGCATTGACCTGACCGTCGAAATAGCGACGGTTTCCCAATCCCGAGATCGGGTCGCTGTAGGCGCGTTCACGCATACTTTCGGCTGTCGCCACCTGTTCTTCAAACATCTCGCGTACTTTAAGTGTCATACGGTTCATCGCCTGAACCACCGACCGGAGCTCCTTTGTCCAGGGCAGGCGTCCCTGTATTTCGTATTCCTTCCGGCAGAGGGCATTGGCCTGCTCCTCGACGCGTGTCAGGGGCTTCAAAAGCACGCGCAGGCCCAGGGCGCCGCCAAACAAAACCAGAATGCCGCAGGCGATGAACCAAAGGGTCATGCGCAGGACATCTTCCCAAAGGGTGTTGTAGGCATAGCCGGGATGACTCTTCACATGAATGGTGCCCACTTGCCGCCAGCCGGCCATCAGATTGGCCGTCGCTTCCGGTGTTTTTAAGGGAACCAGGGCAATAAACCATTGGGGAACGTTTTCGATGGTGACTTTAAGATTTCTCGCCAAAGTCGTTCTGTTCTCGTTATCGGTCAAGCGGATCGATTCATAATAACCGCGATCGAACACCGCATTAATCATCGATTCAACGGTGGGCATGTCTTTATCGGCAACGGACGTCGTAATGGACAAACCCAATGAAGTCGCAGTGTCTTGTGCATGAGATTCAAGCTGACTGATGAGAAAAGAGCGTGTACTTTCAAATTTTGCCAGCCAACTTCCTGTAAACAGAACAAAAAAGAGGCATAGGGTGAAAATAATAAGCTGTCGGTATAGGGTCATTCGTTTTGCCCCCAATTAGATATTGTTATCTGACATTCTCTGCAGCAGATCGTTCCAGGGCGTTATTCTGCTGCTGGAACCGGCAAGCTTCCCTTGCCCTCTCTGATGGGCCAGCCACAGTCCCGTACCATTAAATGTAAAGATGGGAACAAGGTCGTTACGCTTTGAAGCGAGTTCGATTGTATCGATTAAATTATCAAGAATAAGTGGTTCAGCACCCTGTTTTTTGTAATAGGTAAGAATCATATGAGGCATATTGTAGTGAATGGCTTTAACATAAGTAACGTTGATTTTTGATTCGGAAAGCCCCATCGCTTTAAGGGTAAAATATTTGGCAATGGCAAAGTCTTCACAATCCCCTGCCCCCTTGCAGATGAACTGTATAGGTGTTGCCCAATAATCTTTTACTCCCCAAAGATCACTGTCGTTAACAAATTCCATTTTATTAAAGAAGTTGTTTACCTTTTCCAGTTTCTCCAAATCTGTTGAACTTTTATCACGTCTTATTAAATCTTCCCATTGGATAAGACGATCCAACGCCGCTTTGCCATATTTTTTTTCCGCTTTAATCAGGACGTCTTTGTTTAATTTGAAATGTTCGCCTGTTAATGCGGGACTTAAAATGACAAAGAAGAATAAGCATATCTGGAGAAGAACAATCCATTTAACTATGCTGTTTTTTTTTGCCAATTTTCTTCAGCCGTCGTCGAGAATAAAAAATGATCATCATATATTCACTCTTTTTTTCAAATCGGCCTGATGTTGATAAAACTTTAGTAAAATTGACAAACAATGAAAAAATGGATGAAAATGTAATGATTGAAGCAATGTAAATGGAAAAATACTAAAAAAAAGCTCCCCGGAAAAATCCGGGGAGCTTGGCCTTGAATTGGTACTTTCTTGGTTTTCCGGCTATTCTGCAGGTGCCTCTTCGGCAGGTGCTGGCGCTGCTTCGACCGGTGCTTCCTCTGCTGGGGCCGCTTCAACAGGTGCGGTCTCTTCAGGTGCTACTTCCGCCGGTGCTGCCTCAGCCGGTGCCGCCTCAGCAGGTGCGACCTCAGCCGGTGCTGCCTCAGCCGGTGCCGCCTCAGCAGGTGCTGCCTCAGCAGGTGCTGCCTCAGCTGGTGCTGCCTCAGCTGGTGCTGCTTCCGCCGGTGCTGCCTCAGCCGGTGCCGCTTCTTTCGCTACGGCAACCTGATCGCTTTCGACAACGCTTTCCGCAGGCCATTCCAGACCCATGGTCTTGGCCAACATGCCCATGCCGCTCAGTACACGATACTCGGCATACGTCTTCTGGTATTTTGCCGTAACGAGATCGGATTTCGCATTGATATACTCAGCCTGCGTATCCAAAACGTCAAACATGGTGCGACGACCGATCGTCCACTGAGAAGTAAAGGCGTCTGCCGTCAAGCCGGCTGCTTTGGAATAATCATCGAGTTTCATGACCCGATCCTGAGCCGCCAAATAGGCTTCATAAGAAAGACGGACGGACTGAACCAGCTGACGCTGCGTGCTGTTTTTAATTTCTTCCGCTTCATTGATAAGGTACTTTGTTTCATCAATTCTACCCTTGTCTTTGAAGCCGTTGAAAATGTTGAAACGAACCGTTGCCATTGCGGTCAGATCTTCCTCGTAAGGCGTGGGGTTCGCACTATAATCCGCATCGTTCGCCCAACGGTAATCCAGGGACAGATCAAGGCTGGGGTAATTCACCCGCTTTGCGGTTTCGTGCTGCTTCATACGCGCATCGAGGTCCGCCTGGGCTGATTTCAAAAGAGGATAATTCTTTATGGCGTTCTGTTCCGCCTCTTCCTTCGTTGCCGGTACAGCCGATTCCACCGACTCAGGCTTTACCAAATCTTCCGGGAAGTGACCGATCACGGCCTGATAGTCCGTTTTGGCATCTTCGAGGTTGGCCTTGGCAACAACCAAATTGGACTGCGCTAAAGCCAAACGACCCGTTACCTGCTCAAGATCCGCCTTGCGATCTACACCCGCCTGGCTCCTTAATTTCATCTGATCATAAATACGCTCATGGATTGCGAGATTTTCTTTCGCCAACTCCAGGAGATCCTGCTGCTGAAGAACAGCCAGATACACCTTGCAAGCCTGCAAGCCGATTACTTCGGACTGTGCCTGTAACAAATAGGCCTGCGATTTGACGCGCGCCTGCTGACGCTGAACCTCGGACAACGTGGCGCCGCCTTCAAACACATTCTGTCTGAGACTGATCACCGCTTCCTTCGGCCAGTTATCATCTGCCTCTGGATGATCCTGATTGTAATAACCCGCCCGGCCGACTACATCGAGAGTCGGCAAGAAACGCGATCTTGCCTGCACGACTTCCTGGTCCCTCGCCAATCTGTTATACGCAGCCGAACGAATATCAGGGTTTGATTTCAACATGGTCTGGACAGCGTCCTGAATCGTTTCCCCCTGTACGGTTTCAAAACCGAAAAAAAGGAATCCCACAACAAGAAAAACAGCATACCTCAAAATGAACTTCATCCTCTCCTACCTCCTTTCTGGTTTTACAAAACGCTTGCATGAAATTAGAACTGACCGAAAATATTAAATAAATTCTAACTCCTATAAAATACCCCTCTCCAATCCTTTAATGATCGCCATTGAGAGTTACTTCATCGGAGTTTTCTTTGTATAGGCGCATTATAAACGACGATTCAATATATGCAAATATTATTTGTGCAACTCATAAAAAAAGTAAACAGCCGCTGTAAGTTTATCAACCGTGTGACGGATCGTCTCATACTACGGACTAACCTCTTTCATAACGGAAGCTGATCCATATCCCAACCCGGCATTATCATAATTCAAATACAAATCGCATATTTAGTGATACTAAAATAATCTGAATGGTGCCTAGGGAGAGAATCGAACTCTCACGACCACAAGGATCGAGGGATTTTAAGTCCCTTGCGTCTACCAGTTCCGCCACCCAGGCAAATGAAGGTTGACTTTGATTTAATCGATTCTCAATCTGTTTTCAAGGAGAAAATGCTCTTGCTGAAAGCTTTTCGTGAAAGTTAATCATCGAATGGAAACAATGAAAGCGTAAAGGCACTCCTATATCTTTTTTTAAAATCAGGCAAGCGGTCGCCCGCCATTCAGCTTTTCATATAGACGCAGGTATTCGGCGATCATATTATTCAGATCATAACGCTCTCGCGCCTCTACCATAATCCTTTTTATCTGTTCATTGCGAATGGCAAGTGGTTTTCGATGAAAATGAACACTTTTTTGCAATCCATACCAAAGGCCGCCGGCATCATAGTCCCGAAATAAAAAACCGTTTCCAACATCGACGGGAGCACCGTCGATTTTGAGGCGCAATTCACGGATCTTGTCATGGTAGCCTCCTGTATCACGGTTCGTTGCCGTGGCGCCGAACAGATTGCCGACCTGATCGATTTGCCCGCACGGTTCATAAAGCGATGCGCCGAATACATCGCTCGCTGCTGCAAATCCAAGCATGGACAGGCCTTCACTGAAAGGATGATAGGCAATCCTTCCTCCCGAAGAATAGGCAATCCGGCCCATAACATCCACATGCGTCCGATCTGTGCCGACGCCATCCGCCACAACAGCGATCTGGACATCCGGATAACTGTCAACGAAACGCCGGGCAACCTGTTCCAGAAGTTCAACGCCTTTTTGGATCGGGTCCAAACGGGAGGGCCAGAAGAATAAAATCGCATGTGGGTTCACCGTTAAGCCTGTTCTTTTTTGAAACTCGGCGAGGTTGCTTTGCTTTGCCTCATAAAAGCTTTCCGGATTATATTTTTGCACGAGATATTCGCAATTTTCGGGATACATGATGGAAGCCGGCGCATTGATAATGGATCTGGCGGCGTCACTGTAAAACTTTGCCTTGACTTCATTCCTCACACTCCAGGGGATGATGGTGCGATCCATGAAGTAGCCTTCAACGACTTCACGCAGAAAACGCTCCCCGACAAAATTGATCAGCGTCGAGTTTTTAATAGCTGTTGCCTGACAATCAATACAGCGTTTTCCGTCCATGAAGCCGAAATATAAATTCTCGGCAAGTTCATCCACACTGACCCCGGTGTAATTATCGACGGGAATCAAGGCCGTAAATACGTTATGTACAGTATGGAGAAAGGGAATACCCGCGGCTTTTGCGTAAGCGGAAATCATGCCTCCAGCCATCCAGTCGTGAGTATGCATGATCATGTTTCCTTTGTGACGCGCCCGGACCGTTTTGATAATGTCCTGGATAATTGCACGCTGAAATTCGGCGGCCGTCAGCAAGGGGTTGCCGGAATAGGCGCTTAAATTATCTGAAAAAATGGAAGAACTGACCAGATGGATTTTTTTGGAATCCATTTTGTAGCGTATTTCCCGCCACTGTTTTTCGTCAACTTTCGATTCCTTCTGAAATCTCTTCTTTAAATTAAGGGTTGCAATATGAACATCGATGCCTCTATCTGAGAGCCCCTCGCACAACGCAGAGACCACTTCGCCCTGTCCGCCGCTTTTGCCGGAAATAAACCGGGCCAGTTCTCCCATGTCTTCCGGCAGTTTGCCCGTTTCCGGTGTGATGAGGAGAACAGCCGTTCTGTCGGCTCTTTTGAGAATTTCGTACCGTCTGATCGCGTTTTCGAGATCATCAATCTTGCGGGTCAAAACATGCGTGGGCTGTGCAATAGAGCCACCGTAAGGATTGAAATAAGAATGGACCGCATGGTCTTCGCCGATATGCTCGTGGAGAAAATAGACATGGTCGGATGTGGTCAGATAACGCCATTTGGTCAGGAGTTCGCCGCCGGCTCGTTTTACATCGCCCTCCATCTTTTCAATATCCCGAAATAAGTTGTACTGCGTCGGATTGCCGAGCCAGCCGAAGGTGTCTCTGCCCGCATCCGCCCAGGACGACGTGGAAAGGGCATGGATGTCAATGACCGGACAATCACTGCTGTCCTTAAAAGTATCGGCAATTTCCGAAGGGTTTTGCATGATAATGTTCGACGCATCCATGAGCGCTTCGGGCAGATTGCTCCAGAATTCAAATATGCCCCGCTCTTTCCAGATATGTTCACCGATATGCTCAAAATCGTACCCGAGTATAACCGCTTCACCATCAATTCCGGCAATGTAGGCTGCATATTGGTCCGCGCGGATCGGAATATGAGGAAAGCGGAAGGCAATGTCATCACTCAGATCTCGATTGCGCGGTAAAACAATCATATTGGTGTCTTTGGCGCGAAAAACGGCGTTGGGAGAAATGGGGCGATTTCCCTGAGTGAACATATCATTTCGCTTCTCGCACAGCATCGCCACATAGCCCATATCCGCCACAACTTCGGCGATGTGATTGTTGTACATGAGTTCCGTATTGCGAAATGCTGTCGGAAAAACACCGAACAATCTGCGTATCTTGTCACGATGCAGGCTGACCTGATCGCGGAATTCCTTTTTACGCGGATCTTCGTAAAGACTGCTCAATGAGTGGTAGTAAGTCTCTTCGAGATATTCGACCTGATGATGTTTTTCACCGGATTCGATGAGATTTTTTAGAGCCCGGATCACATCGGGTTTGTACTTTTCCGCCTGTTCGAGAAACGTACCGGACATGCTCAGGGTGATTTTAAATGAAGGGTAGGCCTGGATCAGTTCATTGAACATCGTCAGAGCAGGCAGGTAACATTTATCGGAGACTTTAAGAAAGACTTCTCGATTCATCTCTTCCCAGAGGAATCTGTCCCGGTCCGGATGAAGCCTCATGGGCTGATGGATCTGAAAATAAAGGGTTAAGATCGGCATAGAACCTCGAGTTTGTTTTTCAAAAGCTAGTTATGGTTTAAAAAGCAACCGTTAATGCTATTCAATGATAATAAAAAATGCCGTTAAAAATGATAAACATGGAAATACAGCACGATGTTATGATAGTGACGCCATTTTAGACAGTTTGGAAATAATCTTCAACATGATATTTATCGACAATGAGAAAGAAAAAAAGAATCGGTCTGGCTCTTGGTAGCGGTTCGGCACGTGGATGGTCGCATATCGGCGTAATCAAATGCCTTGTGGAGGCAGGGATATCCATCAATCTGGTCTGCGGTTCCTCCATGGGGGCTGTTGTGGGTGGCGCCTACGCTGCAGGTATTCTCAATGCGCTTGAAGATTTGGCCCGGGATTTTTCCTGGATTGATTTTCTCAAATTCATGGATGTCAGCTTATCACGACGGGGACTTTTTGAAGGCGACCGGATTACTGATTTTTTCCGCGAAAAAATATCAAACATACTGATTGAAGAACTTATCTTGCCCTACGGAGCCGTAGCTGTAGATCTGCATACGGGGAAGGAAGTCTGTTTCCGCAAGGGGCCTCTCCTGGACGCCATGCGGGCAAGTTTTTCCCTGCCGGGTCTTTTTACTCCCTTTCAAAGAGGACAACAATGGTTGATCGACGGCGGTTTGGTCAATCCGGTTCCGGTTTCCTTATGCCGTGCAATGGGCGCCGATATCGTTATCGCCGTCAATTTGAACGATGGTATTGTGGATAAGAATATATTTCGAAAAAACAGTCAAAACAACAAGGCGATTCAGGATAAGGTGATGGATGTCTTCCGGAGTGAATTTATCAGCAACAATTTTCCGTTCATTAAAATTGCCGATACTCCGCAAAAGGAAAAAACGCCGAATATGATCGAGGTCATGGCAAAATCCATCTATATCATGCAGGATCGAATTACCCGACAGAGACTGCTCGTCGATCGGCCCGATGTACTGATCTCACCCCCGCTATCCTGTATCGGTCTTCTCGAATTTCACAGGGCCAAAGAAACGATTGAAGCAGGATGGAATTCAACGAAAGAATTCCTGCCTGCCATTCTTGAACATCTTTCCTGAACGGATGGGATTGATGGATACTTCCGGGCACGAAAATTCGCGAGAATACGCCTCAAACAGGCGAATCAGCGTTCAATACCCTCCTGCCCTGCCGATCGTCAAAAAGAAAGAAGAAATTCGTCAAGCCATCCGGGATAACCAGGTTGTCATCATCTGCGGTGAAACAGGCTCCGGTAAATCCACGCAGATTCCGAAAATCTGCCTTGAAGCGGGCAGAGGTATAAAAGGAAAAATTGCCTGCACGCAGCCCCGGCGAATTGCCGCCGTTAACATTGCCCATCGTATTTCCGAGGAGATGGGTGAAGCGATCGGCCGGACTGTCGGCTACAAAATACGGTTCGAGGAAAAACTAACCCGCCATTCCATCATAAAAATCATGACCGACGGCATGCTGTTGGCCGAAACACAGCAGGATCCATTGCTGCGGCAATACGACACCGTCATTGTCGATGAAGCCCATGAACGAAGCGTCAATATAGACTTTATTTTGGGAATTCTGCACACGCTGCTGAAGAAACGGAAAGATCTGAAAGTGATCATCACCTCCGCCACCCTGGACACGGAAAAATTTTCCCGGGCCTTTCAGCATGCTCCTGTTATTGAAGTATCGGGACGCATGTACCAGGTTGTCGTCCGGTACCGCCCGATGGACAGGGATTTGGAAGAGAAAGGGGATTTAACTTATATCGATGCTGCCGTTGATGCTCTGGACAGCTTGCTCCATGAGGAACCGGAAGGGGATGTTCTGCTGTTCATGCCGACCGAACAGGATATCCGTGAGTGCTGCGAAATCCTGAGGGGACGTAATTTCCCCCGCGCTCAGATTATGCCCTTGTATGCCCGTCTTCCCTGGACAGACCAGAGAAAGGTTTTCCAGACAGTTGAAAGAAAGATTATTGTTGCGACGAATATTGCGGAAACATCCTTGACCATTCCGGGGATTCGCTTCGTTGTCGATACCGGATTGGCCAGAGTCCTGAGCTATAACCCCAGAACCGGGACAACCAGTTTGCCGATACTGCCCATTTCCCAAAGCAGTGCAAACCAGAGGAAAGGGCGATGCGGACGGGTTGAAAACGGTGTCTGTATAAGACTGTACAGCGAGGCCGATTATTTCACCCGAGCGGAATTTAATACCCCGGAAATACTTCGCGCCAGTCTGGCCGGGATTGTTCTCAGGATGCTTCACCTCAGGCTGCCGGATATTCATATATTCCCTTTCATCGACAAGCCCTCGGCCAAGGCGATCCGGAATGGATTTGATCTGCTTTACGAACTGGGCGCAATTGAGCGGACGAAGACGACTTATAAAGGGGCTCCGCCTTATCAGTTGACACAACAAGGACGCCTGATGGCCCTTTTGCCCATTGATCCGCGTGTCGCCCGCATGATCATCGAGGGCCGCCGTGAGAAATGCCTGCATGAAGTCATCGTCATCGCTTCCGCCCTGAGCATTCAAGATCCCCGGGAAAGACCGGCAGAAAAAGAAAAGCAGGCCGATGACGCCCATCGCACATTGAAAAATCCGCAGTCGGATTTTCTCACCCTGCTCAATATCTGGCGCCATTACGGGAACAACTGGGAAACCCTGCAGACGCAAAATAAAATGCGACGGTTCTGTCGCGATCACTTTTTATCATACCGGAGAATGAGGGAGTGGCAGGATATTTATCATCAGATCGTCGCAATCCTGCAACAGGATACGGAATACCGCCATGAACTGGAAAACGGCTCTATCACAAATGATGCGGCGGAAGCATCGGCCTTTCCGGAGATGCCCATCAATGAACCGCGCTATGTTGCGATTCATAAATCAATCCTGTCCGGTTATCTTTCCCATATTGCTCAGAAAAAAGACAAAAAGACTTTCACCGCCGTGAAAGGTAGAGAAGTTTTTATTTTTCCTGCATCCGGTCTTTTTCAGAAAAGCGGCAAATGGATCGTGGCGGCTGAATATATCGAAACATCGAAACTTTACTGCAGGACCGTCGCCAATATCGAACCGGAATGGCTGGAGAAACTGGGCGGACATCTCTGCAAACGGACATACATGGACCCCCATTGGGACCGGGACAAGGGTGAGGTCAAGGCCTTCCTGCAGGTGAGTCTTTTCGGCCTGATTATCATTCCCCGCCGTCTTGTTTCATACGGCAATATTGACCCGAAAGCAGCGGAAGATATTTTTTTTGATGCCCTGGTCGATGGTGAGATTTCCCAAAATCTTGCCTTTCTGATTCACAATCAGCGTTTAATTGAGCGCATTAAGAGATACGAGGAAAAAATCCGCAAAAGAGATCTTCTCGTTCAAAGGGAGAGTCAAATCGATTTTTATCGCAGCCGCATATCAGGGATAAGCAACGTGCGAGACCTCCGCAAATTCATATTTGAAAGAGGCACCGATGATTTCCTGAAAATGACGGAAAATGATCTGCTCGCCCGAAATGTTCCCATAGGCGATATGGATACGGATTATCCTGATACCATGCAATGCGGTCAAATCACCCTCCAGCTCACATATGCCTTCGATCCCGGCTCGGTTCATGACGGCGTCACCCTGAAAGTTCCGATTCATGCCCTCTCCATGCTGGCTTATGACATGATTGACTATTCCGTTCCCGGCTTGAAAAAAGCGAAAATAATGGGTCTATTGAAAGAATTACCCAAAGCTTATCGTAAACTGCTTCACCCGATAGGAGAAAAAGCCGCGTTTATTACCGCCAAACTGGACCAACCGGAGAAGAATTTCCTCTCATCTCTCAGCCGTTTCATCAAAAATCAATGGGGAATAGACATTCCCGTGACGGCATGGTCTCCCAATACTCTGGCCGACCACTTGCAAATGCATTATGAAATTGTCGATGAAGCAGGAACTGTGCTTTCAAACAGCCGCAACCTGAACAAGCTCGTTGCGGAATTGTCCAATGGCAAGGAGACTTCCGCTTTTGCCGAAGCCCGGGAAAGATGGGAAACAATGAATCTGGCTTCCTTTCCTTGTGAGGAACTGCCCGCGAGCATTCCCTTTGAATTTCACGGCCAGATCAAAGGTTATTACTATCCCGCCATGACAGACCAGGGCCATTCATGTTCCGTTAAACTCTTTCGAGACAGTGTGGAAGCCCGAACGGCACACCAAAGGGGTGTGATGCGCTGCTACGCCCTTCAATGCAAAGATCAGATCAACAGCCTGAAAAAAGCACTTATGTCTGACCGTGAGTTGATGTTTTCTTTCACACAGTTGGGGAACGCCAAAGAAAGGATAAATCATTTCATTGATAAAGTAATCCTTAATGTATTTGATGTATCAGCCAGGAATTCTAAAGCATTTAACGACAGCCTCATCCAAAGCAGGCAACATTTTTTCCCAGAAGCTCAACGGATGGTAAAGCTTATCATGCCCGCGATCAGACAATATGATGAGTCATCTCGCATGCTTAAAAATCTTTCACTTACAAATAAAAAAAACCCGGTTGTTTTAAGTTTTCTGGCTGAAAGAGAGAGGGAATTAAAAAGTCTCCTGCCCCCTGATTTTTTACTGGCATGTACCGAAGAGGATCTGCCTGATCTTATTCGCTATATTAAAGCAATCAGGATCAGATCGGAACGCGGATGTGTGAATCTGGAAAAGGATCGTGCGAAGGATAAGGACGTTATGGAATTTTTAGAAATCTATGAAAATATGAAAAATGGGCTGCCTGCAGTTTGTTCTTTTGAAAAGAGAACATCCCTTTCAGAACTATACAAGATGATTTCCGAATACAGGGTATCGGTGTTCGCCCAGGAGATTAAAACCGCACGGCCTGTTTCCCGGAAAAGGCTGCTGGATAAAATCCGTGATATAAAAGAAATGACTTAAGTGCTCGCCCTATTGAATGACCTTGATCGTGGCTCCGCTTTTAATGACGGAACCTTTGATATTGTTCATTTTTTTCAGGTCATCGACGGAAACATCGAATTTTTTAGCCAGGGAAGCCAGGGTATCTCCCCGCTTTACTTTGTAGCGCTGAATGTTCTTCTCTTCGGAAACTTCTTTTGCCCTTTTGTTTTTACCTTTTTTAGCCAAAGCGGTCTTATTCACGGGAACTAACAAAATCTGTCCCGCTTTTAAGGATGCCTTTTTGGACAGATGGTTCTTTTTCCGCAGTTCATTAACCGTTGTGCCGTACTTTTTAGCTATGCTGGTGAAGGTTTGCCCCTTTTTGACTTTATGACGTACAAAATTGGTTTTGGGCCGTTCCTCTTTCGGTGGCGGCGCCGGTTTTTCCCACTGCGGGATTTCGTCCATCACCGACAGAAGTTTCATCGCCGAAGGAGAAGGCACCTTCAATTCGTATTCCTTGTCCGGGGTTACCTTCAGTCTCAGTTCGGCATTGAGGAGGTTCAAATTATCTTCTGAAATCTCGATCTTTGCCGCAATATCGGAAAGACGCATGCTTCTGTTGGTTTTTACGATGGTGTAAGGATAAGGAGAATCTTTATCGATCGTCGGCTCTAAATTCATGCCATATTTCTGAGGGTTCCGGATGATGTGAAGCGTGGCCAGGAAGCGCGGCACATAGCGCGCCGTTTCATAGGGAAGTTGCCGGTAAAGATCCCAGAAACGGTCAAGATAATTGATGTGCTGACTGGCTATGACTTTCAACACGCGTCCCTCACCGCAGTTATAAGCCGCAAGAACGGTAAGCCAGTCTCCGAACATTTGATGCAGGTCCTTGAGATAACCGATGGCGCCTGCCGTTGATTTCTCTGCATCCATCCGCTCATCAACCCATTCATCGCGTTCCATTCCGTATTTATAACCTGTCGAGGGAATAAATTGCCATAAACCAAGGGCTCTGGCTCGCGACAAGGCGCAAATCTTAAAACCGCTCTCCACCAGAGGCAGCCACGATAATTCCTCGGGCAAACCAGCCTTTTTCAATTCGGCAACAATCATGGGACGGTAATATCCTGATCGCTGATAGGAGGAGATGAAAAAGTCCCGCTCCACAGTCTGAAACAATCGGATCTCTTTCTGGACATCCGCATTCATAATCAGCGGGATTTCGCTGTGTTTACCGTTGGTCTTGGTTTGGAGGGACGTATAGATCGTGACAATTCTTTTTGAAATCAGAAGGCGGAGGTCGTCTTTCTGGCGCGCAATATCCGGATCGCCGTTCGTTTTAAGCATCAGCTCATAGGCTTGATCCAGCAGTTTGATGGCCCCTTCAACATCGCCTTTTTCCCAGAGTTCCTGTGAATCTTCCAGGAGTGACAGGGATATTTCCATGATGTCCTGTTCGGTATCTTCGCCATCCTCAGTATCGCTTTCCGAATTAAGCTCGTCTGCTGCATGCGCCGAGGAACGGTTTAATTTTGTGTCACAATCCGCTGCTTTTTTGGGGGAACAACCCTGGGCACTTTTGCACGTATCACTGGAGGAAGATGGTGGATTGCCCAAGAATATTTTTTTTAAGTCGAAACTTTCGGCCCCGATCTGAGGAATATTTAGAAATAATAAAAGAAAGAAAACGATGAAATAAAGAATAGGCTTCTTTGAAATCATATTGAATCCTTTTCATATAAGAAAAAACGATTATGGAATATCTCTTAACGACTCACACCTTTTGGGGGTCACATATAACATAAAAAAAGCTTTTGGCAAAATCACAAATCCATGACGGCTTCTTTTTCACAGTTGCCGTCTTTATTCCGGCTCTTTATTGGGAAGAACTCATGATCAGATAGGCATTGATGAATTCATCAATATCTCCATCGAGTACACGTGACGCATTGCCGACTTCGACATTCGTCCGGTGGTCTTTTACCATCTTATAAGGATGCAACACATATGAGCGTATCTGGCTGCCCCAGGCGATATCTTTTTTCGTCTTGTGCATTTCGTCCAGCTTCTCGTTTTTTTCCTGCAATTTCCGTTCGTAAAGCCGCGACCTCAAGTATTTCATGGCCATGGCCTTGTTCTTATGCTGGGATCGCTCATTTTGACATTGGACAACGATTCCGGTGGGCAAATGGGTAATCCGGACAGCCGAGTCCGTCTTATTCACATGCTGTCCTCCCGCGCCGGTTGAACGATAAGTGTCGATTCTCAGATCTTTTTCGTCGATCTCGATAACGATATCGTCATCTACTTCCGGATAGACAAAAACGGAAGCGAATGAGGTGTGACGACGAGCACTTGCATCAAAAGGGGATATTCTTACCAGGCGATGAATGCCGATTTCCGCCTTAATATAACCGTATGCGTATTCTCCCTCCAGGGTAAAAGAGACACTTTTAATGCCTGCTTCGTCACCCGGCTGACAATCAATGATTTCTGTTTTAAAATCTCTCTTTTCTGCCCAGCGCAAGTACATCCGCAACAGCATTTCCGTCCAATCCTGCGATTCCGTTCCTCCGGCACCGGCATGGATCGAGACAATGGCGTTCATTGCGTCTTCTTCCTGCCGCAACATCATTTTCAGCTCGTAATCCCGGACCACATCCTCCAGCAATTTGGCCTCAGCGGCGATTTCTTCCAAAAGAGACGCATCCTTTTCTTCAACGGCCAATGAAATAAGTGTGTCCAAATCATTCAGAGCCGTTGTGCGGCTGCGCCATTGGAGAACGGTATTTTCCATCTGGCTCTTTTTTTTCAGGATTTCTTTCGCCTTATCCTGGTCGGTCCAGAAATTGTCCTGTAATGATATTTTTTCGAGGGATTTAATCTGATATTCGATTTCCTGGATGTCAAAGACACTCCCCTATGCGGTCGATTCTTTTCCTTAGATCGTTGACTTGTTCGATAAGTTCTTCCAGCATGATAAGAGTTCTCCTTTGATTGAACTAAAAAAAACAGCACCCAGCAGCATCAGGCAGATATAAACAAACACGTCACCATATAAAGCATAGATGGTTTTTCGATCAAGAAATTTTACGCTTCCCCGCAGGGTTGTTCTTTCAAACAATCCGGTTTTTTTTATGATTTTACCGGAAGGATTGATGATGGCACTGATCCCCGTATTGGCAGACCGCAAGAAGAATACGCGGTTTTCCACGGCACGAAAAACCGTCATGGACAAGTGCTGGTAGGGTGCCGAGGTTCGCCCGAACCAGGCATCGTTGGTGATATTCACCAGAAGCGTTGCACCTTCCTTCTTATATGCCCGACTTAATTCCGGGAAGATACCCTCATAACAGATCAAGATTCCCAGTGAATGGTTCCCGAATGTCAGGGGAATATTTCCCTCTCCTTTGCGAAAATCTCCAATGCCGGCAACCAATTTATTGATAAAGGGGAAATAATGGCGCAATGGAACGTATTCCCCATAGGGCACCAAATGGACCTTGTCATACTTACCGGCGACTTTGCCGTCAGGAGATAGTAAAAAAGCGCTGTTCATATAAAAGGTCCGATTCCCCTCCTCAATATAGCTTGGACTGCCGAATAATAACCAATCCGAGGTAAGGCGCGGAATGCTGCGAACGATTTTCGAAAGGTCAAATTTCTCCTGGAAAAAAAACGGTGTCGCTGTTTCCGGCCAGACAATCAACCCACGTCCAACCGGGGCTTTCACCAAAGACATGTTTTTATAAATTTCAACCGATTCTTCCTGATACTGGGGATTCCACTTTATATTTTGGTCAATGTTACCCTGAATCAGGGAAACTTCCATCGCTTCCGCCCGCTTTAGCTCAACATTGACGCGATTCAGAGAAAACGTACCGTATCCGATGATAAGTGCAAGGATCAGGCATCCGGCAAGCACTTCCGGTACCAGGTTTCTTCGGTGCTGCCGATGAGAAATCAAATCGACGACCAAGACGTTAACAAAAATGATGATGAAGGATAATCCGTAAATACCTGTAATATCTGTAAATTGTATGATGCTCAGATACTTGTATTGTGAATAGGCAAGATTTTCCCAGGGAAAGCCGGTAAAAAGATGAGATTTGAGATACTCAAGACCAACCCAAAGCAGGGGTGCGGAAACAATTTCCGAAAAACCTCTGTTGCGCAGAAAAACCAGCGCTGCGGAAAAAAGGGAAAAGTATAAACTGAGAACACAAGACAGCAGTATCATGGCTGATATGCCGATATAAAGCGGCAGATATCCGTACATGACAATCACTTGGGCAATCCAGTACAGCAATCCGATATGAACAACCATCCCGGTTAGAAAACCCCACAGTGCAGCGCTGAGAGGCTTGTTTGTCGCCTGAAGCGCAAGCAACAAAGGTACGAATGCGATCCAAGCCAGCAGTCCGACGCCATATTTGGGAAAGGAAAAGGCCAGCAGCACACCGGACAGCACAGCAAGAAAGATGAGACGGTAATCCCGAAACGGTCCTTTACGAATTTTATTGAGGATGGATAAAGCCATGGAAGATGCGCGGGGGAAGGTTAATGGACTGTTTTTAATGATGAATTCGATGTCCCGTCAAGAATCACGATTTTGACCTTCCTGATCGTTTTCTCATCGGCCTGTTCTACCGTAATTTCCATGTTATCCATCTGAAATGTTTCACCCACCTGAGGCATTTTTCCGAATTCATGGAAAACCAATCCTGCGAGTGTTTCATAGTTTCCTTCCGGAAATTCAACATTGAAGAATTCCTCTACGGTTTTGATTTCGGTTCTTGCATCGCATAGATAGGTATTATCCGATATTGGGACAATGTCTTCTCCTTCGGCGCTTTCATCCTCGTCACTGATTTCTCCGACGATTTCTTCTATCAAATCCTCAAGGGTGATCAAACCGGCTGTCCCGCCGTATTCATCAATAACAATGGCCATATGAATCTTCTTCATCTTTAATTCATGCAGCAGCAGGGTGGTACGCATGGTCTCGGGAACAAAGTAGGGCTTGCGTAAAACGGACAGGAAATCTTCGGGCCTCACCTCTTTGGACCAGAATTTCAAAAGATCCTTCACATTCAGAATGCCAATGATTTGATCCAGATGATCCCCGTAGACGGGAAGACGGGTATGGCTGTGTTTCATGATCAGATCGATGACGTCTTTCAGCGGCGTCCCCGATTTGATAACGACCATCGCCGTCCGGGGAATCATGACTTCGCGAACGATGGTATCCCGGAATTCAAGAATACTTTGAATCATTTCACCTGATTGGGGATCTATTAAACCGTTTTCTTCCCCGGCGTCGAGCAGGCTTTGCAGTTCCTGCTCGAGGCGTTCGTGGTCCCTTTCGATAAAGAATTTTTTCAGGATGGATAAAATACCGGTTTGTTTACTATGTTTCATAGGTCGCAGCAGTGAATAATCTTTAAAGAGCGCGGAGATACTCGGGTCTCAGCATGCTCTTGTCGGCGCCGGATATGATCCGGTTGATCAGTTCGACAATATGCTCCTTGTCCTGAGGCAGCCTGGCTCTTATTGGTAAATAGTTGGAAGCATGATTGGCGGTGAAAAAACAGTTGGTGAAATACGCA
>ERZ795054.1320-NODE-1320-length-24197-cov-4.492171_pt1 | contig 24197 bp, 20 predicted proteins | sample MGYA00375138_ERZ795054 | MGnify/ENA primary metagenome ERZ795054 (study PRJEB30183, sample SAMN05720215) | anaerobic digester metagenome | isolation source: active sludge of municipal wastewater-treating anaerobic digesters | place: USA | collected 2014-12-23 ... | reverse complement strand
CCTCACCCCATTTAACCATGTCCGCGTCCGCGGCACCCCTGAAAGAGCGTATGTTCGCCGCCACCGAGACCGCTTCAAGGATATTGGTCTTTCCGCTGCCGTTGGTACCCACGATACAATTTATGCCGTGCGAGAATCCCAGATCCAGGGTATCGTAATTGCGGAATTTTTTCAGTACAATGCTGTCCACGAACATCGGTATGAGCCGTTCAGGCGGGCGCGGAACAATCGGATTCCGTAAGCCTCGCCTACGATGATTTTACCTGGATCGGCATTACAACCGAAAGACAATCGGGATCGCCGTCCGGCGTAATGGTCACCGGACTCATCTGCCCGGTAAGCCCGATCGAAACGGAGTAGGCATCGATCTCCTTCAGGGAATCCATGAGAAACTGGGCATTGATTCCCACCTGAAGCGGCTCACCCGCGTTCGATTCCATGGCTATCTCCTCGCTCGATTCGCCGAGGTCGGGAGTCTTCGCCTCAACGACAAGGCTGTCCTTGCCGAAAGTCAGGATGATCTTGTTCGCGGGTTCCTTGGTGAACACCATGGCCCTTCTCACCGAATCAATCAGGCGCTTCGTTTCCAGAACGGCGGTGATGTGCTGTTCTTTTGGAATGACCTGCCGGTAATTGGGGAACTGCCCCTCGACGATTCTCGAAATGAGATCGGTCTCGCCGATCTTAAAAAAACACTGGTTCTCAAAAAAAGAAAAACTGCACATTCCGCCGGCGAGAAGCCGCACTATTTCATTGACGGTTTTAAGCGGGATTATCACCCCCTCCGGGAGCCGGACATCGTTTTCCACGTTCCTGGTCACCATTGAGAGACGGCGCGAATCGGTCGCGACGACGGTAACCTTCCCCTTCTGTTCGGACACCATGTACACGCCGTTGAAAACCGGCTTTATCGTGTCAATCGCCGCGGCGTGGATCACTTTTCGCAGCATGTCTTTCAAAACGCTCTGGCTTATTTCCACCGCGTTCTCTTCCGCAAAAAAAGGAACGGTCGGATAATCGTCCTTGGATGTCCCGACAAGCGTATAGCGGGCCTTTATATCCTTAGCCCTGGTTTTTATGTTAACCTGAAATGAATTGTTCACGTCGACCACGATCTCACCCTTCGGCAACTCCTTGAGTATGCTTGCGAAGCGTTTTCCGTTCGCGGTAAGCGAGATTTCTCCGTCCGCCACTCCGTCAAGTCGCGTGCGGATACCTATCTCGTTATCCGTGGACACAATCTCAACGGAATCTCTTGAAATATTGAAAAGGCAGTTTGACAGAACGGTATTGACGTTCTTGCTCGATATTATCGAGTCGGCGATCATGATTGACCGCTGGAGGGAATCCTTGTCGACGGTGAGAATCATATCGGTCTCCATCCGCTCATGAAAGTTACCGTGCATAACACCCGGAAGGGAGAAGGTTGAAAATACGGGTGTTCAGAAGCACTGCTGTTATAAACAAATTAATAATTAATTATACTTCGTAGTAATAGTGTCACCGGATATGTTGATAACTCCGGAACTGCTGGTACCTCCAGCGGTTAACACCGTACCATACATGTTAATAAAATCAACAACTTAATGAGACATAAGAGAATAATTGAATCCTGAGAAAAAACAAAGGCGAAAGGTCAAAAAGATTGATAAATAAACATTTTATAACACTGAAAAAGAAGGATATCCACCGGATATCAAGAGGATATTAACGGGAGATCAGCACTTGAGCTCGGTGATCATGTCCTCGACGCGCTCCTTGAATTCTTCGTCCTCTTTTATCATTTTTTCAACATTGTTCATTGCGTTAAGCACCGTGCTGTGATCCCTGTCACCGAATTCCCTGCCTATATCGATCGTTGTAAGGTCGGTCATTTTGCGTGTGAGGTACATGGCGACGAATCGCGGAAGTACAACACGGCTGTGGCGGCTCTTGGATGTGAGATCTTCGACGGAGACCTCGAAGCGCTCGGCGACCTTGGACATTATGTCGGTGGTCGATATCTTTTTCTGTGTGTCCTCGTCGAAGAGGTCTTTAAGATGTGTCTTCGCGTGGGCTATGGTAATGGGCTCATTTTCAACAACGGCGACCATATTGAGTCTTATAAGCGCCGCCTCGAGCGCGCGGATACTCGATTTTATGCGACGGGCGATATAATTGAGCACCTCGTCCGGGATATTCATGTTGTCGCGCTCGGCCTTGTTGCGGAGAATGGCCTCGCGGGTTTCCAGGTTTGGAGGCTGAATGTCGGCGAGCAGGCCCCACTCGAAGCGGGTGCGAAGACGTTCCTCGAGCGTCGAGAGCTCCTTTGGGGGGCGGTCGCTCGATATGATGATCTGCTTCTTGTTGTTGTGGAGCGTATTGAAGGTATGGAAGAACTCCTCCTGGGTCTGCTCCTTTTTTTCGATGAACTGTATATCGTCGATGAGCAGAACATCGACGTTACGGTACTTGATCTTGAAGCTCGTAATGGTATTCGTGCGTATCGCCTGTATGAACTCGTTGACGAATTCCTCGCTGGGAACGTACAGTACCTTGAGATACGGACGTTCCCTGAGAATATGATGGCCGATGGCCTGCATGAGGTGCGTTTTGCCGAGGCCGGTGCCACCGTGTATGAACAACGGGTTATACTGCGTCGCCGGTGCGCGCGAAACCGACACGGCCGCAGCATGGGCGAGCTGATTGTTGGGACCTATAACAAAGTTCTCGAAGGTGTAGCGCGGATTGAGACGCTGAGCTGAATAGTCGGTGCTTTCTGGAGGTCTGGTCGGCTCGACGGGCGCGGGCGTATCGACCGCGGTGGCGTGACCGTTTCCGGTCACGAACTCGCAGAACATGTTCTGCCCGGTGATTGCGCCGAGCGCAGAGGCTATCATCGACGAATAATTCTCGGAGATGTGCCGGCGGGCCACCTCATCGGGAACTTTCACCATGAGTGTGTTGTTAAGAAGGGAAACGGGCTCCGTGTCCTTCAGCCACATATCAAAAGACTGCTTGTTGATATTGGACTGAACGGAAGAAAGAACCTTTCCCCAGATTTCCTGTACCATAAAGACAACTCGCCAGTTATCAACAAATGTTGATAACTTTGTTTATAAAATGAATAATGATTCGAGTAATGTTTGTATAATTTTATCTGATGCGTATGGCGGACAGAAACACGACAGAGAAATCCGTTAGCACCGCGCTGCCCTTGCTCTAGTTTAGAGCTTATATTTTTGCAACCAATTAATTAGGCAAAAAAAGTGTAAGCCGAAAAAAAACGGCATTCTTGATAAACTGAGGATAAGTCGGTGATTTCAGGTGAATAGTGTGTTGATAAACGGTGTATTACCGGTATAATCCGGGGGGTTCCCTGTGAATTGATGTTAAGAAGAAAGGCGGGCACTCTACCCGCCTTTTTTCTTGATCGAGATCCGTTCAGGTTTTTACTGCAGTTCAGAAAGATTTTTCCTGTAATCGGCATTGTTCGGATCACGCTTCGTCGCCTCCTGATACCAGAACCGGGCCGTTGAAGCGTCGTTCAGCTTGTTGCGATAGAGCCAGCCGAGATACCCGGCGGGCCAGGCGTAATCCGGATGATAATCATTGGCCTGGCGGAGGTATTTGATGGCGTTCGCGTTGTCTCCCGTCTGCGCGTAACAATAGCCGAGATTTGCCAGCGTATAACGGTATTTCGGGTCGTACTTCAGGGATACCAGATAATTTTTGATCGCATCCGGATATTGATTTTTGAGCAGATGGATATAGCCGATTTCGCTCCAGGCGTTTGCATAGTCGGGCTTGACCTTTACGGCCTTCTGGAACTGATCCATGGCCTCGTCAAGCCTGTTAAGGCGCCGGTAGCCGATTCCGAGGTTTATTATCCCGAGCGGGTATTCGGGATATTTCTGCAGAACGATCTTGTACATATCGAGCGCACGCTCCAGCTGGTCTTTGCGGTCGTAGACGACGCCGAGGTTCATATAACCGGTCTTGAATTCGGGATCGATTTCGACGGCCTTCGTGAAAGATTGCTCGGCCAGGTCCAGCTTCTTCTGGTCGAGATAGATCACGCCGAGGTTGTTGTGGGCATCCGTGAGAAAATTATTGAGACGGATGGCCTTTAAAAGGTATTCCTCCTCCTTGGCGTCGTCATAGCCGTAGATTCGACTGAGCAGGAAATAGGCTTCGGCGTTGTTCGGATTGATCTCGAGCGCCTTGCGCGTTTCGTCCTCACAGAGCCTCCATTTGTTGGGATAACGTTTGTCGTCGGCCTCCTGGTAGTAGCGCGCGACCGAGAGATGCGCCTCGTCGAGATTGGGACTGATCTCGAGTGCCTTCTTGCTGAACTTGAACGAGCTCTCGATCAGCGAGACATCGATCCTGTTGGCGTAATTCCTGAGCTCCCAGTAACGCAGGGAATACGCCTTGCCAAGGCCGGCGTACGCAAGGCTGTAATTCGCGTCGATACCGACCGCCTTGTTGAACATCTCGATCGCCTGCACGTAGTTGAGCTTGTTCAGCAAAAATTCCTGCCCCTTGACATAGTATTCGTAGGCGCTGATATTGCTGGTGAAGTTCTGCGTGATGCGGTTCTTCACGTCGAGCGTGATCGCGATATTGGTCTGGTTGATGATCTTAAGCGCTATCTCGTCCTGCAGCTCGAAGATGTTATCGATGACGCCGTCGGACTGCACCTGCTTCAGTATTTTATGGCTTTCGACCTCGACAAGCTTGGCGTTTATCCGGATACGGTTGCCGCTCTTGACATAATTGCCCACCACGATGATGTCGGCACCCAGGGCCTTCCCGGCCTTCTTGGCCTTGTTCTCGTCGAGCACGCCGGACTGTCCCAGCTGTACTTCGCCGAGGACCTTGTCCACGTTGACCCGGTCAATGACGATGTAGTCCTGGACGTTTTTAAGTTTGTACGAGATGGAGTCGGCAAGGCCGATCTCGAGCCAGGCGATGGACTTGTCCATGGTCAGATTGCTGAACGAGGACACGCCGATGACTTTTTCCGCGAAGAGTGAGCCGGTGAAAATAAATTGAAATACGAATAGAAATATGAGAGATGTTCGCTTCATGGACTGTCTCCTGAATTCGAGTTTACCAGGCCGGTTTCCTCCGGTCCCGCGACGGGGCGGAGCTGAATAGTACGACAGCGATGATAAAAAATAAAGCATTTTTCAGAATGAGGCAAGCGCGGCATTGCAATGACGTATGAAATATGTGTAGATTGATGATGGAAATCCGAAGCGGCAATACATGATGATTACTCGAAGACTGTTAATCAGGGGAGGAAGCGTGGCGGCGGGGAAGGAGGCGTCCGAACCGTACGCGTCGATGCTTGCGCGTGAGCTGGCGGCGGACGGGATCGAGGTATTGAACCGCTCGCGGGTGGACGATACGAGCTTCGAGGCGGTACGGACCTTTTACGAGGACATCGGTCCGTTCGGGCCGGATATCCTCCTCCTTCATTTCGGTCTGGATGACATGTACCGTCCGGTATACCGGTCAGAATTCAAGGAAAACCTGGTCCAGGTGGTACGGCTCGCGCGCGAACTGTCGGTGTCCCATATATTGTTGTTGACCTCGCAGCCCTTTGCCGATTCCTTCGTGATGGACGCCGCTTCCATATACTACAGGAGCGTCCGGGAGGTCGCCGTGGACCTCGGCTGTATATATCTTCCGGTACACCTGTTCTGGATGTCCCACCTCGTGTCGCATGGCGTGGATTACGCGACGCTTTATACCGGTGATGAGCGCTATCCAAATACCGAGGGGCACCGGATTATGGCGGCGGAGATAGTGAAAAAAATAAGGGCGATACCATTACCATCGGAGAGAGTGCAATGAGCGTTCTGATCAAAGACATTCCAAAGTCGAACAACGAGATCATCAGGATCGAGATATCAGAATTCAAGGGACGGGATCTCATCAACATACGGATATGGTTTCAGTCCTTCGATGAAAAGGGAAACGCCGTGTACAAGCCCACGCAGAAAGGCATAGCGGTCAACGTCTCCCAGTACGAGGAGCTGAAAGACGGTATCGAACGGATAGGCGCCTACCTTAACGACAAGAAGGACGGTACTACCCCGAAAGACCAATGAGCCCTCGTTCGTAGAGTTCGAGGATACGATCGCAGAGCTGCTCCCCGGCCCTGCGCACCTGGTGTTCGTCGTGCAGGATATCCGGGTTTACGGTTCCCCCGAGAACGTCCTGGATCAGATGGCGCGCGGGCGACGCGATTTCCGCCAGGAATCGACCGCGCGTTTTACGGGCGACCCCTTTAAGCGCCGTCGCGATGAGAAACCAGCCCGTGTCCAGCAGCAGAACCTCGTGGTCCGCCGGTCCGGTGAGTCGTGAGAGCAGTACGGCGATATCCCTGCGACCGGCCGGAAGCCGACGGACGCGGGCCTTCCGGATCGACGTTTCGAAACGCGTCCTCGCCTCGGACCGTTCAGTCAAACCCGGGGCACGGCCCGGGACCGCGGATACGATGGCCTCGACGGTTCGGCCGGAGACGCACGAACGCAAAGACTCCATGCATGACCGTGGGGCACCGGCGAGAGCGATACCGGTGACGCGCTCACCGCAGAGGCTGAGCGCTTCGTACAGCGTGCCGTCACCGGCAGCCGTTTCGCAGAGCGACCAGAACGCATCTTCGGGAAGTGAACGCGCAAGCCTGAGCTCGAGGATCAGTGCGCGAAGCCCGCGAAAGGTCTTGAGTATCCCGGGCGGATTCGGGCCCATCAGGAGCCGGTACAGCGCCTCGTCGACGGAATAGACTCCTCCGGCCAGGTCACGCCGGGTCGGGCTCAAACGGCGGGCGGAGACCATACACAGGCCCTCCCGCACGAGTGCATCGGGCAGGGCGGCACGGATTCGATTTACATGCCCCGGAAACGCGAGGAGCAGGAGCAGAACCTGATATGCCGAAAGACGGCCGCGGGCGCGGAGCGCGTGGAAAACGGCCTCAAGCTCACGAGGAGCCAGGCATTCGATGAGCATCCCGATCCGGGGAAAGCACGCGCGTGGTTTCAGAAAAAAGGCGAGGATTACATCCTCGATGAACTGTGGATCGTCATAGTGAAATTTCGCCCGCGGAAACAGGTCGAAGAACCCGGAGGGGATCGTCAGCCTGAGGTAGCCGCCGCCTTCAATGGAAAGATCAACGAGAAATGCCGCTCCGGTCTCCCTCTCCGGCGCGGCCGTATGCACCCGCACGGTAACCGGTGTACCGAATGAGATGCACAGAAGCATGGATACGGAGCTTTCAAAATGGGCTGTGGATTCGCGGAGTTTCCTGACGGTTCCGCCGGGCAGATCCCGGGAGGAGAGAACCACGGAGAGTCGCCGGTGACCGGAGGAGATCGTCATGACTAAAAGGGTCTCCGTGGCGGGATCGCACGGGTGCATAAGCACCAGCGGAGAAAACGCGGATATCCCGCGATCGAGATGCTCCTCAATCTCCGGGAGAAGAAGGTTTGCAAGGATCCGCGAGGGCATGGTAAAACACATTCATAACTCCGGAGCCTGTTCAACAGGGTGTGTACATGATATGGAATAAAGCGAATTCGGGCAACAAAAAGATCACCATACTCTTCGTTCAGCTTCCGCTCCTCGACCACGGGTACAATTACATCCAGGGAAACGTGCCGTATGCGCCGGCGGCCATGGCTGCTTACCTGCGACGATATCATCACGACGCCGTCGCCATCGGTCATCTGCCCTTTGTCATGGCCAATCTCTGTTCGGACCGGGTGATCCGCCGGTATATCGCGGGCGCGATGCCGGACATCCTGTGCTTTTCCTGCTACCTGTGGAATGTCGAGCGCAGTCTCGAAATCGCCGGCATGGTGCGGGCGATGCTTCCGGAGATCACCGTGGTGATGGGAGGCCCGGAGATACAGGAAGGCTCATGGGCGCTTTCGGAACGCCGTGCGGAAGTCGATTGTTTCGTCCGCGGTGAAGGCGAATGGTTTTTCGAACGATTTTTTTCCGGCGTTGAAATGGATAAATACGCGGGGGATGTAAACGGGAATCGCCTGCTCGTTCAGCCCGATACGGAACTGGTTGATATCCGTGCCGCGCCGGAACCGTTTGTCGCCGGGGAGCTCGATACCATGACCGACGGCTCGGTGTTCATGGAGATGACTCGGGGGTGCCCGTACCGGTGTTCGTACTGTTTCTACTCGGGGAACTGTCCGGGCGTCCGCGAGCGCGACTTCGGCGTGCTCCTGGATGCGCTCGGCAGAAAGGGAAATACAGAGCTCAACGAGATATACATCCTGTCGCCGACTTTCAACCGCACACCCGACTTTCACGCCAAGCTTCATGCCATCGCGGGACGAAACAGGGGGGTGCGCCTGCATACGGAAATGCGGACCGAGGGCATTGATAAGAAGACGGCCCGGCTGCTCGGTGCCGCAGGATTCCGCAGCCTCGAGGTGGGAATCCAGACGCTCACGCCCGGGGCGCTGAAGCGCATAGGCCGGCGGGGAAACGTCCGCCGGGCGATCGCGGGGATGAAAAACCTTGCAGGCGCGGGCATTGAACTGAAGATCGGCGTCATCCCCGGTCTCCCCGGCGACAGCCCGGTGCGCTTTATCGAAGGAGTGCAGACCCTGGTGGACGAGGGCTTCGGAGAGTCGATCGAGCTCTATCCGTTGATGATGCTGCCGGGTACACGGGTACGTGCCGAGGGAACGAGGGAAGGGATTGTTTTCCAGAAGAAGCCACCGTATTATCTGGTCGATGGCTGGGGATTCGATTTCGACGATATCATGGCCATACGACGCGACATCGAGGATATAACGGGCTGTTCCCATCAGACGATGAGGCTTCCGGATTTCACCGGGACGGAGGAGGGCCTGTTCTGCGGGGGGGTACGCTTCGACGGGAGCCATGAGGCGGCATGGGACGGGTCGCGATACGCTGATCTGATCGAGAGCGCGGTGTTCAGTTTTTATATCCATTGTCAGAACAGAGTAAAGATCCTGCCGGCGCTTAAATCCCTTTTCGCCGCCCTTCCGCTCAGGCACCAGTTTTATAACATGGTCTTCCTTTCCGACGAGTTGCAGGACGAGCGAGATATCGCCGAATTCCTCAGGCAGATAGACGGGGATTTCCCGCATCGGCGCATGCACGTCTTCGACGAATGGAGGGAGGGCTCGCAGCTGATGTTCCACCAGGTCTTTCGTGAAGAGCCCGGGTTCCGGGATGCCCACTCCCGGTACGGCATCATCGACCCGATACTCAGGATCGACACGCACTGCGCGGGCGTGGCGGCCGCCGTCGCCCAACTGCCGGAAGCCGCGATTCTCGTGGCGAAGGGTGCGCTCGATTCGCTCTGTGACGAGATACTCGAGCACTGGGTCGACAGGATAGAGAGCATCGCGTTCGAGACCGAGGAGGAGGCGGCGCGGTACTATCGCCGCGCGGGGTGTGAATTCCTGAAATGGCCCTTCAGCTTCGGGGTAAAAGACCTGCGATAGCGCGCCGGTCTCAGGGAGCCTGCCGCATGTTCGATATGAACGGCCCCGAGGCGTGGGAGATCCTGAGATCTTTCAATATCTGGAACTCGTCCTCGAGCAGAATATTTCGGGCCAGCACGGGTATCCCCAGCTCGTCGGCGAAGAGCTTCAGGCCGTTGATGATCTTGATGCGCTCGGGGAACAGGTGGATGTTCCGTATGATGTTCTCGGAAAAACAGAGAAGTCCGATATCCACCGTCGAAAGGATATTAAGGATGTCGTTGCCGATGTAACAGTTGTCGATTCCCAGCGAGACGTTGTCCGGCAAATCGGAGGCCAGGCCGACCAGCATTTCGGCCGGGATGGACTCCAGGACGCTCTCGTTAAGCATCAGTATCATTTCCTTCCCGGGAAGCGCCGCTCCCAGCATCCGCGCGTATTCCTCGAGCTCGACCGTGGCCACCCACGGGACAAGGAGGGGGCATTCGATGTCGTCCGAAAAGGATTCGGCGAAGAGCTTCATGAATCTCTCGAAATCGTCGCCACCGCCGATGCTCTCCCTGAGCAGGAGCTCGGTAAAATCGGTCTTTATGATGAAGTTGCACGAGGAGAAATAATTGTAGGAAGGCTCCATCGAGAAAAAGCTGTAAAAGCTTTTTATCTCGAGCACGCCCTTCAGGGATGAGGAGTCGTAAAGTGAGTGGCGCACCTCGTTGAAGATGTTGACGAAGAAGTCCCGCTTGTTGTCCAGCAGGTATACCCTGTCGCGTATGTGCTCGATTTCCTCCAGCAGGTTCCGGGGATTGGCCTTCTCGAAATAGATGACGTCGCCGGAGAAGTAGATGTCGAAGAAATAGTTCAGGATGAAGATGAAGAAATCCATGGAAATGTCGCGGCAGAGGCCTTTGAATTTTTCCGGGTTATAGGAGAAATCGACGATGCTGGGGAAAAGGGCCACCACCTCGTAGGTGAAGAAATTGGTGACGGCGAGATAGGTGTCCGAGGGGAAGTTGCACTCGCATGCCCATCTGATGATGAACTTGATGTTCTCGATATCATATTCGATGTTCCTCTGGCCGCGAAGTTCCCTGAGATTGAAAAGCGGCTGGAGCTTGATGATGAGCACGCCGATGCTGCGCACCTCGTAATCGAGATTGATGATCTGCTCCAGGGTCTGGGGAAGATAGGGGAGCTTGGACACGGGCTCGTTGAACGGCGGCTCGAAAAATGTCCCCTTGCGGGTCTTGAGGTATTCCCAGAAGCGGTCGTTGCGCGCCATGATGGGCCTGAATATATAGGTTCGACCCCTTCCATCGTTCTTTGCGGCGTAGAGTGCCTGGTCGGCGCGGGAGAGGAGTTCGGAGATGGTGGATGCCATGATAGGGTATTCCGCGATACCGGCGCTGAACGATATATGGAAAATCTCGCTGGACCCGGCCTGTCTGAACGACGTCGATGTAAGCTCGTCGCGCAGCGCGTCGATTGTCGAGGCGGCGGATGCGGCACTCGTTGACGGGAAAAGGATCACGAACTCCTCACCGCCGAAGCGCGCGGGAAAGAAAACCTCGGAGGAGCGCTTTTTCAGAATTTCCGCGAGTTTCATGAGCACGAGGTCCCCGGTCTGGTGCCCGTAGGTGTCGTTGACCTTTTTAAAAAAGTCCAGGTCGAGTATGCAGAGAGAGACCGACTGGACATGGGGGTTCTCGAGCTCGCCGGCGAAGCGCTTGAGGAACTCGCGCCGGTTGAAGAGGCGCGTGAGCTCGTCGGTTATGGACAGCTGATACAGCTCGTCGAAGCTGTTTACCTTGGACCGCACCAGGGCCCGCAGTTCGTCGGCGTTGAAAGGCTTGGCCAGGTAGGCGTCGGCGCCGGTCTGCAGGGCCGTGATACGGTCATCGACCCTGTCGGACGGCGCGATGAATATGAACGGGATAAGACGCGTTTTGATGCCCGTACGTATCTTGCGGCAGAGCTCGTAGCCGTTAAGCTCGGGCAGGTCGATCTCCGAGATGATGATGTGCGGCAGCTGATAGGTGATGACGCCGAGCGCCTCGATTCCGGAGTGCGCCGTTATGTAGTCGTAATCGATGTCGTTCAGGACCTCGCAGATGAGGGTAACGTCCTCCTGCCGGTGCGCGACCACCAGGACTGTTTTGCGATTACCTCTGGGATCTTTCAACGATGTCCTCGTTACACGGTCAGAAAGGAATTGATCTCGTCGTTAAGAACGGCAAGCGCGGCGGCCGCGGCATCGTCGAAACGAAGGTCCGGTCTCTGGCGGTACGCGTAATTGATGGCGCTCGAGGAGTTGATCCGGTGGATGGTGACGTCGGGATGCAGCCTGAGTGCCGAGCATACCGCCTCAACGCTTCCTCCCTGGGAGCCGATACCCGGTATTAGGAGGGGAATCTCGAGCCCAGAGTCGATGAATATTCCGCCGATGCCCAGGAGCTCCTCTGGGTAGGTGGCACCGACGACCGCGCCCATGCCGGGACGGTGCCATTCCACGATTTTTTTTGAAACGCGGAGATACAGGGGCTCGCCGTCGACGACGAGGTCCTGCAGTTCGCCGGAGCTCCTGTTCGAGGTCTTATTGAGAATATAGGCTCCCTTGTCGGGATATTTCGTGAAAAACGGTTCGATGGAATCCAGGCCGAGATAGGGGGAAAGCGTCACCGCATCGGCGTTGAAAAAGTCATATGCCTCGCGACTGTATGCCTCGGCGGTCGTGCCGATGTCGCCACGCTTGACGTCAAGAATGACAGGAAGGCCCAGCCCCCTGCAGGCGTCTATTACGGCGGCGAGAGTGCCGATACCGTCGAGGCCGTACTGGGCATAAAACGCGTAATTGGGTTTTACGGCGCCGGGCAGGATGTTCCTGCGCGCCATGGTATTGAGCATCGTTTCATAAAACGACCGGATACGTTCTCCGGGGCTCCCCTTTTCGAGGGGGATGTTTCCCAGTACGGGGTCGAGCCCCAGGCAGACGATCGAGTTAAACCTCCTGGAGGACGACCTGAGCAATGAACAGTAATCCATAAATTATTACCTTGTCTGTTTAGGTTTCGTGGTCACGGTATACGCGCATCCTCCGAATGGATGCGCGTATCCATCAACGCGGCCCGCGGCCCGCGGGATTCGCGCCATCCTGGCCCCTTAATCTTTCAATAAAGCTCGAATAGATAGAAAAATTATTATTATCAAATAAAATAAAATAAACGTTCATGCGGCATCCTGTTTCGGCCATGAAATCGAGAACGGTTCGGACGGCGATTTCGCAGGCCTCCTCGGCCGGGTAGCCATAAACCCCCGTGGAAATGGCGGGAAATGCCACGGAGTGCAGGCCATGCTCCATTGCAAGCTCCATCGAGTTGCGATAGGAGGCCCGTAACGTTTCCCGCTCCCCCGAGGAGCCGCCCCTGTAGACCGGCCCGGGGGTGTGTATGACGTACCGGGACGGGAGTTTGTGCCCCCCGGTAATTCTCGCCTCACCGTGACGGCAGCCGCCGAGCAGCCGGCACTCTTCGAGCAGGCCCGGTCCAGCGGCGCGATGAATGGCGCCGTCCACGCCACCTCCGCCGAGCAGGGAAGGGTTCGCGGCGTTTACGATCGCGTCGACGTGCTCCCTGGTTATATCTCCCTGCCGGATGTAAAGGCGCTCGAGTAGTTCGGATGGATACGAAGCCACGGCCTGTCCTCTCGCGATGAATAATTGTTTAAGTGTGACGGGTGCCGGCAGCGCGCCCGTTCTCTGTTTTATGCGGCCGAACCGGTCTACTATACGTCCGCTCGCGGACAAACGATACTAAAAAATTATAACGATCGTAAAAATGTTGTATACTACTTGGGACGGGGAGAAGATACGCCGTCGGGCCGAAAAATGGAAGCAAAATATTATGTCTCATTAAAAAAGACGGAAGGAAGTCACGACCGGCGCCTGTTTCGGGGCCGGGGGCTGAAAAATTTAATTGAAACCGCGCGGCAGGCGCGGTGTGCATGATAAACGAAATCAGATGCCGTTTGCTTCTTGAACCGGAGGGTGAAGCCGACGGCGGATCGGTACGACGCGGAGGAAGATGATACGCAGGTTTGACATAATCGTGGTGGGCGCGGGACACGCTGGCGCCGAGGCCGCTCTGGCCTCGGCACGCATGGGATGTTCGACGCTCCTCTTGACCGGTAACCTCGATACCATCTGCCAGATGAGCTGCAATCCGGCGATTGGCGGCCTCGCGAAGGGGCACCTGGTGAGGGAGATCGACGCGCTCGGCGGTGAAATGGGCAGGGCGATTGACGAGACGGGAATCCACTACAAGATGCTCAACAGGAGTAAGGGGCCGGCCGTGTGGGCTCCGAGGGCACAGGCGGACAAGAAGGCCTATCAGCTGCGAATGAAGGCGGTCATCGAGTCCGAGCCTAACATCACGTTAATACAGGATATCGCGGCACGGATCGTCGCGGAAGACGGCCGCGTGCGGGGGGTCGTAACCGTACGGGGGCAGGAGCATCAGGCGCAGGCGGTCATCATCTGCACGGGGACGTTTCTGAAGGGGCTCATCCACATCGGTGAATACAATGAAAAAAGCGGAAGGCTCGGCGATTTCTCATCGGAAGAGCTTTCGGACTCGCTGCGTGAACTCGGCTTTCCGGTGTACCGGTTGAAAACGGGTACGCCGCCGCGCGTCAACGCGGACTCGATCGATTTCTCAAAATGCACGATCCAGCACCCTGACAGGGTGCCTTCGCCATTTTCGTTCGACACGATCTCGATCGAGCGCCCGCAGGTGCCGTGCTGGATTACCGGCACGACCGGGGAGACGCATCGCATCATTCGCGAAAACCTGCATCGATCGCCGCTCTACGGAGGACGCATAAAGGGCATCGGGCCGCGCTACTGTCCGTCGATAGAAGACAAGGTCGTGAGGTTCGCGGACAAGACGGGGCATCAGCTCTTTCTCGAGCCCGAGGGGATGTCGACGAAGGAGATCTACATAAACGGTTTTTCGAGCTCCCTGCCGGAGGATGTGCAGCTCGAGATGATTCGCACGCTGCCGGGGCTCGAGAACGTACGGGTGATGCGACCGGCCTACGCGGTCGAGTACGATTACGTACCGCCGGGTGAATTGAGGAGCAGCCTTGAGACCAGGCGCGTCTCGGGGCTTTATCACGCCGGTCAGATAAACGGAACTTCGGGTTACGAGGAAGCGGCGGGACAGGGCCTGGTCGCCGCCATCAATGCCGTGCGCAAGATACGGGGAATGCAAGCGTTCGTATTGAGGCGTTACGAGGCGTATCTGGGAGTGCTGATCGACGATCTCATAACAAAGGGGGCCGAGGAGCCCTACAGGATGTTCACGTCGAGGGCGGAGCACAGGCTGATCCTCAGGCAGGATAACGCTGACAGCAGGCTGATGGGCTATGGGCTCGAAAACGGACTGGTGAGCCGTGAACGTTACGAGAGGATGGAGGCCAGGTATCGGAAGGCCGAGGAGCTGGTGAGGGATCTGTCGACGCGACCGGTTGTCGTGGATGGAGCGCTGAAGGAGAAGCTCTCCTCGTCGCAACAGGGGGGAGGTACACTCTCGGGGAGGATGGCCGCGGGGAAGCTTCTCAAGCGCCCCGAGATCCGGATCTCGGACGTGATGGACGCACTGCATGAAGAGATCGACCCGGACATGGCCGCCATCGCCGAAATGCAGATCAAATACGAGGGGTATATCGAAAGGGATCGCGAACGAATACGGAAGATGGAGCGAATGGAGTCGCGACGCATTCCGGAGTCGTTCGATTACGCATCGGTGGCCGGGCTGAAGAACGAGGCTCGCGAGAAGCTCAAGCGCATACGGCCGGAGACGATAGGGCAGGCGACAAGGATATCCGGAGTGGATCCGTCGGACATCTCACTCGTGCTCGTCCGCATGGAATCGATGGCACGCACGGCGGGGAAGTCGACGGAAGGGAGCACGGGCGATGGGGAATGAGCCGCGCGGGGAGCGCTCGACGGCGAGCGGCGCGAGCCCCGGGGCCGGGGGCGCCGGCGTGTTCCACGTGGAACAACGGAGAATCATGGAATGGGCCGGACGAAACGCGATAAGCCTGCCGGACAAAGCGGCGGGGCTGATGGCCCGTTACGCGGGCCTTGTGGTAGAGGCCAACGGGCGGCACAACCTTACGGGCTGCTCGACAACGGCGGAGGCTGTGGAGACGCTGGTGCTGGGAAGCCTCGAGCCGCTCGGTCGCATCGATGTTCCACGTGGAACGCGCTTCGCGGACATCGGATCGGGCGCGGGGGTGCCCGGAATCCCGCTGGCGCTCGCGTTCCCGGAGTCCACGGGCGTGCTGGTGGAGGCGCAGGCGAAGCGGGTTGAGTTTATCGAGTATTCGTTGAAGGAGCTTCCGGTGCCGAACCTCTCGGCGGTCTGCGGGCGGACCGAGGAGATGGGACGGGTCAAGGAGTGGAGAAGCGCATTCGACCTTGTGTTCAGCCGCGCGTTCGGCCCGGTCTACGTGGTGATCGAGATGGCGCTCCCGCTTCTGAAGAAGGGAGGCTATCTGTATATCTATTCAAAGCTTCAGGGGGCCGACCTCGGTCGGGGTATAGCCGACCATGCCGTGCTGCTGGGTGGTAGGGTCGATCCGGTTCGTGCTGACGGTCCCGGGATTATCGTACGGAAGATCGGTGACACGCCGGATGCCTACCCGCGCCGTTATCCCGCCATTAAGCGCGCGGCCGAACGCGCCGGCGGCGATGCGGGCCATGAGACATAATTAATTCCGGGTTCCGATCGACGGTGATTGGAGCCGGCATGCCATGAACATGGAGTGAGCGCCGATGAAGCTTTCCATCCTGCTGGGTTCCTTATTCTTTCTCGCAACGGGCCTGTTCTCGCCGGACGAGCTCAGGCTTCGCGTAAAGAACGATCCGTCACTTGTAGCGCCCGGTTTCGGTTCCGAAGGGGTGGTGCTGGGCGAGACCGTGAATTCTCTCGTACGCGACCGCGGCCGTCCTGACCGGTTCGCGCAGCCCGGAGGCACGAGAGACCTCTTCAGGGAAGTGTTCGGACAGGCCGCCGGTCCCTCCATTCGCTTCGATCACGTCTATCATTACACGTACGGGCGCTTCTCCGTATTCCTGCTGGGGGAACAGGTGGTCGCCGTTGCCGGATACGAGCGGGTCCGCGTTACGACCGATGCCGTAAACCTGGCCGCGGGGGCCGAATCCTTCATTTTCAATTACGGCAACGAGGGGCTTGAGCGGCTGGCAAAGCGTAAAAACGTCATGTACGTCTACCGGGACATCGGTATCGCCGTCGCCGATGACGGGGGTGATGATTCCATCGACCTCGTGCTTGTCTTTACTGCGGCGAAGGGGCCGGAGAGAGCACGGCCTCGCTGATGTGAGCGGCCTGCGCGTCGCCTATACCGTAGATGCTGAAAACCATGTCCTCTATCGTCTCCCTGCTGCGCGTTCCCGCGGCTGAATCCGGTGACTCCATGACGCGCCTCACCAGTGTCCGTATCTTTCGCCTCGTTCCGGCGTCGGCGGTCCGAAGCGGCAGACGCTCGAGGTTTCCCCGCAATACCTTGACCGTAAAGAAATTCTTTTCGTAGTAGTACTGCATGAGCCGTGAATTGAGAATTGCCAGCAGGCATTCCGGTTCGAGCGGCGAATCCCCCGGTATGAGCGCGTTGACGTTGTTGAGGGAATAGCGGCCCTCGGTGTCGAGCGCGAAGACGAGGCGCCTGCCGATGAATTTATAGAGCAGCTTGTTCCGGGTGAGATAGAGCTCGCGCGGCGCCACCTGCTGAAGGGTGTCGGGATCGTATCTGAAGTGATGGCCGCTGAAATCGATCCTGTATTGCGAGAGGTCGCGTCCGATGATGATGGGATCGGGAGTTACCTCCGAACGTGTCCCGCTGAGATGACGCGGATTGTCGCCGGTAACGATGCCCAGGAAGAAGCGCGCGGATTCTCTCAGGCTGAAACCGCCCCCTTCCTCGATGCGCGATATGAGCTCTACCGCACGGCGCGAATAATGGATATTGAAAATGTTTTGCGGGGTCGCATCGTAATGGACCTGTGGTATGAGCGTGGCCGTACCGGAAGTGCCGGTGGCCGTCGACGAAATCCTGACCACGTGCCGCGATCGTTCGACGGGCGAATCCTCACGCGCGGCAATGAACGATACCGCCGGAGCGAATACACCCCTGAAGCGCTCTCCCCATGAAGCGATGTCGAGTATGCGCATATGGTCGAGCACCTGCCGCCGGGAGACGCTGTGGGCGCCGATGTTGAGATAGGCCTCCGGGAGGAGAAAGGCCATCATCCCTCCGGGTTCGAGCAGGCGGAGCGTACGTTCGATGAAAAGGGTGAAGCTGTTGATGCCCGATACGGCCGAGGTGTAGTGCTCGCGGGCCGCGAGCCGCTCTTCATTCGAAAGACGCGATCCCCAGGGGGGGTTGCCGATAACCGCCGCGAATTCCCCGCTATCGGCGAGCGGATCGTTTCGGGTGTAGTTGAACAAATAATTATTATTGTGTATTTTTATGATTTCATCCTCGCCGACGCCCGAAATACTGGAGAGGTTCCATCTGCATATCGAGGCCGCGACCGGATCGGAGTCGATGCCATGGAGACGGTGTCGGATAAGATCTTCAGCGTCATGGCGCGCCGCCTTTCTTCGGGTGTGGGGACCCGTGAGAGACGCATAGGCGGCGATGAGGAACTGACCCGATCCGCAAGCGGGATCGAGGATTCGCGAGGCCGTGCCCACGGAGGCAAGCGCGCGTGATACGATGTAGTCGACGATATCGCGTGGAGTGAAATAGCGGCCATGCGTCTTGCGCGTTTGCCTTGCCTGCAGTTCCTGATGGATATAACCCAGAAGGTCTCCGTCACGAAGAATATCCCATCTGTGGAGGAGATCCTTCAACTCCTCGAGCGCATGCCTGCGTTCACCACTAAGCCCGGACGGAAGCGGGGCATGGTCCATGAGGTAGGATAACATCCCGCATGCAGACATACGTTCTCCGTCTTCACGGGGATCCCGGCCGCCGAGGAGGGCGAGACGGTAATCGACGTATTTTCCATGCCTGGAGAGATAGTGTTTGCGATTCATGATATGGCGGACCGCGGCCGGGAAATTGTCTTGAAATAAACGGACGGGTCTCAGCATCTATATCGTGCCTTTGCGGTAAAAAGATTTAGCAAAACACCGCCGGCGGGGACGCTGATAATGCACGAGCTTTCGATAATGGGCAACATCCTGGATATCGTCCTGGAATTCGCGGGAAAGAACGGGGCCAGGAGGGTCGCCAGGATCAACCTGCAGGTGGGCGAGATCTCGGACCTCATACCGGAATGGATGCAGACCTACTTCGACTTTGTCAGCAAGGACACCATCGCCGAAAAGGCCGAGATTTCGGTGGAGAAGGTGCCGGCCGTGCTGCGCTGCAAATCGTGCGGAACCGAGTTCAGGTTCACGAAGGAGGACTGGCGCTTTTCCTGTTCCGCGTGCGAGTCGTCCGACATCGAGATTCTCAGCGGCCGCGAATTCAGGATCGTCAGCATCGAGGTCGAATGAGGAGGCGGATATGGTCCGTGTGGGAATAATCACCGTAAGCGACCGCTCGTCCAGGGGAGAGCGGGAGGACCTCTCGGGGCCCGAGATCCGGCGCTGGGCGGAGCGAATGGGGCATAGCGTGGAGAGGGAGTCGATCGTTCCCGATGAGCGGGAACGCATCGAGGCCGAGCTCATCGCGTATGCCGCCGGGGGGATAGATCTTATCCTGACCACGGGCGGAACCGGTTTCGCGCCGCGCGACGTGACACCCGAGGCTACGCTCGCGGTCATAGACAGGGAGGCCCCCGGGTTCGGCGAGGCGATGCGCCGGCGATCGCTCGCCATTACGCCGCACGCCATGCTCTCAAGAGCGGTGGCGGGTATCCGCGGTTCGAGCCTCATCGTCAACCTGCCGGGAAGCCCGAAGGCGGTACGTGAAAATCTCGAGGTGATCGAGAGTGCGCTCCCGCACGCCGTTGAGCTCTTGCGCGGAAGTGTCGGTGATTGCGGCGCGCCGAATGCCTGAGTATGGCCTTTCGCCGGACGATCATGCCGGTACGCGTCATTGAAAAAGCCTGCACTGATTACCGGCTGAAACCGATAGTATATACAGAAACCGGTATCGGGCGTACCACCGGACAATGACATGATTCCACGATTTGAACACAGGATAAAATCGATGCTCCGCGCGGCGCTTACTCTGCTGTTTGCCGTCTGGCTGGCCGCGCCCGCGCTGGCGGGACCGCATGTAAAAATTCTCTCGGCCGACGCCGGGGCGGAATTCCCGACGGTTCTGCTTCGCGTTGCGGTGTCGAACGGGGGGCGCGGCGCGCCCGGCGATCTCAGCGATGAAAACATCCAGGTCTACGAGGACGGGTTTCGCGTCAATTACGTGAGCGTAAAGCCATCGGCCGAAAGCGCGGCACCGGCCCGCTTCGTTCTCGCCATGGATTCGAGCAGGAGCATACGGGGAAGGGATCTGGAGCGCGTTAAAAAGGCCGCCCGGGGGCTTCTCGGCGCCTCCTCCCCGGCGGACAGCTTCGCGGTCGTCCGGTTCAACGACGAGGTCAGGATAAGCTGTCCGCTCACCACCGAACGCGACCGGCTGGGCCGGTGCATTGGCGAAGTGAAAGCTCACGGCTCGCGGACCCAGTTGTACACCGCGGTATATGATTCGATCGGATTACTCGGAAGGGATGGCGCGGGCGCGAAAGCCGTTGTCGTTTTTACCGACGGCAGGGACGAGGGGAGCAGCCTGGAGAGCGGTGACGTCGTCGCCCTGGCGAAGGAAACCTCCGTTCCCGTACACGTCGTCGCCGTTCGTCCGGGAAAGGCGTCGCGCGGGCTCGAACGGATCGCCAGGCTCACCGGAGGGAGCTTCATCCGTTGTTGCGCGGACGAGGATATCCGGGGGCTGTACGCTGCCCTGAAGGCCGGAGGGTCGGCCCGTTACGACGTGCGTTTCCGCTCCATGGCGCCGGCGGACGGCAAGCCGCGCGCGATCGAAATCCGCCTGCGGCATGATTCACTCAGGGACAGGGACACGCAGGATGTGATCTACAGGCGCGGGATAACCGGCGTGGAGCTTCCCCCCCTGCCGCAGATACTACTCGTGGGTCTTGTCATTATCATCATCATTCTTTTGATCGGGTGTGTGCTGGTTCTCCTGCGCCGCGGTACTCTCGCGATCAGAAGGGCGGCGATGGCGCCTGCCGGTTTCGTTCCGGGCGAGCGCGCCCCTTTCGTCGCCGACGAGTTCGAAGCGGCCCTGAAGCGTGACGAGGAGGCGAAGCTCCACAGGGATCGTCTCGTCACCTCGCAGGATCCGGAATATGTGTATGCCAGGGCGTGGCTGGTGCAGAAAGACGGTCCCGAGGTCGGGAAGAAGTTCCCGATGTACTGGGAGGAGATAACCATCGGGCGCGATGCGGAAAACGCCATCGTTATCAGGGATGATGCCGTGTCGCTCAGGCATGCCCGGATCAAAGAAATGAAGGGCGCGTATTATATCTTCGACCTCGCCTCGGACAACGGTACGTTTCTCAACGGGAAAAAACTCCTCAGACCCAGGCCCCTGTATGACTGGGACGAGATCAAGATGGGACGCACTCTTTTCATCTTCCGCGGATCGAAGATTTCCTGAAGGTCCACAATCCCCTTTGCCGGTCTTTCGGAAACGCGCATTTTTACTTGCCAATATTTGAATAATTCACTCTCATACGATTCTCCGGGCGCGATGCATTCGTGGATTGCCGCGATGTTCGAGGCGTTCGGTCTGCAATCATCGAAAAGAAACGCGGGGTACGGACATGCGATATTGCGTAATAGGGTCGGGCGGCAGGGAGCACGCGATAGCCTGGAGGCTTATGACCGACGGCAGCGCCGGAGAGGTATACGTGCTGCCGGGAAACGGCGGGATCGCCGACGAGTTCCGCGTGAACCTGAAGATCGACGATTTTGAGGGCATAGCGAAATTCTGCTCGGCGAAGAAAATCGACATGGTGGTGGTCGGGCCCGAGGTTCCGCTGTCGGCCGGGATTACGGATTATCTCGTGGAGCGGGGGATAAGGACTTTCGGACCATCGAAACGCGCCGCGATGCTCGAGGGAAGCAAGCTCTTCGCCAAGCGGATCATGCGCGCCTGCGGAGTCCCCACCGGGGATTATCACGAGTTCGTTTCGCGCGACGAGCTTCTCCGCCATATCGATTCGGCGCGGTCATTTCCGATGGTGATAAAGCTGGACGGCCTCGCGGCGGGGAAGGGCGTTGGTATCCCCGAAAACAGAAAGGACGCCCGTGCTTTCGTCGATTCCATGGTCAGGGACGGCATGAAGGTCTTCGTGGAGGAATATATCGATGGCGAAGAGGCCTCGGTGCTCGGGATCAGCGACGGCGATACGGTCCTCCCACTGGTTGCGGCCCAGGATCACAAGCGCGTCTTCGACGGTGACCGCGGTCCCAACACGGGAGGGATGGGCGCCTACGCGCCGGCGCCGGTGATGACGGCCGAGCGCCTGGAACGAGTCCGCCGCGAAGTGCTGGTGCCGACGATCGAGGGCATGAAGAAGGAGGGCTCCCCGTTCAAGGGAATACTGTACGCCGGTGTCATCGTGAAGGGGGATGATCTGCGCGTCCTTGAGTTCAATGCCCGTTTCGGCGATCCCGAGACCCAGGTGATCCTGCCGCTTCTGGAGAACAGACTGGGCGACCTCTTCAACGCGGCGGTGGACGGCACGCTCGCGAAGTGCGACATTCGTTTCGCTCGAAAGAGCGCGATCACCGTCGTAATGGCATCGGGGGGATACCCCGGGGAGTACGAAAAAGGGAAGCTCATAAAGGGGCTCGATACGGTTCCGGAAGGGGCGATCGTGTTCCATGCCGGTACCGAAGCCCGTGACGGCTCGTGCTTTACCGCTGGAGGACGGGTGCTCAACGTGACCGCGACGGGGAGGGATCTCGCCGCTGCGCGCGACCTGGCGTATGAGGCGGTTGGAAGGTTATCATTCGAGGGGGCGTTCTTCCGCAAGGACATCGGCCACCGGGCGCTTAAATAGTTCGCGAAGGATGAAGCGCTCCTTCTGGAAGAAGGGAGCGGGGTGCTCGCGCTGGAACCGGAGGTTGATGGCACCGAGCATGGTGTTGAGGCTTTCAAGCCCGAGGATAAACGGCGATTCAATGCGGCTGAGCCCGGTGAAATTTTTCGGGCAGAAATCGACCGCGCCGTCCACAAAAACCGGCAGCCCGTGGGTCCGGCAGATGAGCGGACGCGCCTCGTAAAGGATACAGAGCCCGTTTTCAAGCAGGACGCAGGCCTGTCCTTCATGAAACGGTTCCGCCGCCCGGTGCGAGAGCGCCTTGATCCGCATCGGCTCGAGAGACGCCGCGTGTTTGAGAAGCATCCACGATTCGATCGCGTTGACGGTTTCGAGAATGCAGCACGAGTCACATCCAGGGGAACAGGCCATCGAGCTCCCGTATTCGCGCAGTACCCCGGCGGAAAAATCGTCGACGCGGCTCACGAGGGTATGATAATGATCGATCGATGTCACTCCGCCAATTGTATCCTGTTCCCTCTTTTTGTCAATTTTTCCCGGGGAGGCTTTCCATGAAATTGTTGGATTTTACCGTCATCGCCGTAGTTTCCGCCATACTCTCGTTTTCTGTGCCGGCGGGCGCGCAGACCGTAACCAATTTCGATTATTTCGGCGCCGAACTGCTGAAAAAAAACCACGGCCTCGAGGAATACGCCAAGCCCGACGGGACCAGAATATTCAAGTATCCTGATCATGAAAAAGCCGTATTGAAGGACGGGACGATTATCCTGAGATACCCGAACGGGAAAAGGGAGATACGCGTGCCGGATGGAAGAAGTCTGATTATCGATTTCGACGGCACCCGGCATTACCGCAAAGCGGATGGAAGCGAGCGGACGATCTCGCTCGACGGCAAAACACCTTACGGGGAAGATATCGCCCCCGTGGAAACGGTCGTCGAGTTCGGCGGTGCGCGCGTTACGATCGTCTATGACCCGATGCTCTCGGACGACCATCTCGACGGTGCCGGGAAGAAACTTTTTCATGAGCTGGCCGCCTCGCTCAGGGCGAAAGCCGCAGCGGTCAAATCGCCCGGTGGATACGATAGCCGGCTGCTTGTTTCACAGTGCCGTTTCGCCCTGACGGGGCACTGCAGGCGCAAGAACGTACAGGAGCTTTCGGTCGTCATTTACCGAGGTGGACGGGAACTCCCTGTCCTTGCGCTCCCGTATTCCTCTCTGATCAAGGATGAGGAACGCCGTGATTTCGTGGTGCTCATCGTGGAGCGCGTGTTCGCCGAATGATCGCCGGCCAATTAGTATTTGACTTACGCCCGTCAGCGGATAAAAATTCGGGCGGGGATTGTATTATCGTAATGATTGATACCCCGGGGTGACGGATGACAAATGAAATGCAGGACGAAGGCCGCGCGATGATGGAAGGGCTTCGTGCCGGGCACCCCGAAAAATTCACCACGCTCGAAAAGGCTTTTTCACACATCCGGCGTGGAGGGAGGATCTTCGTTTCGACCGCGTGTGCCGTTCCGCGCTTCCTCGTTCGCTCTCTCGTTGAATATGCCGGTACCAGTCCGGGTTTCCTGCCGGAAGATGAGATTATCCGGGCATACACGCTCG
>ERZ795054.1319-NODE-1319-length-24199-cov-12.112575_pt1 | contig 24199 bp, 15 predicted proteins | sample MGYA00375138_ERZ795054 | MGnify/ENA primary metagenome ERZ795054 (study PRJEB30183, sample SAMN05720215) | anaerobic digester metagenome | isolation source: active sludge of municipal wastewater-treating anaerobic digesters | place: USA | collected 2014-12-23 ... | reverse complement strand
ATCTCTCCGCATCGTTCTATTCTGTCAACAATATGGATCTGACCCCATTGGTTTTTATTGCAGCGGCCTGAAGGCCGCGCTCCGGCAGGACAGGTTCATGGGGAGGGCGCAGGGAGGGGCGTATTTCACAATCCTCCCCCCCCGCCCTCCATTGGGAGAAGACACACAGCACACGGCCACTCCATTGCGACCGGACACACCAAGAGAATTTTGTCCTATACCCGGTACGTCGTGCGCCAGGAAAAGCTTGCTGGAACGGGATTGGCGGACATACTTGGTCCCCAGCAAATCCAATGGAATATTTTATGAGAAATTTGTTCAAAGGCAGCCGCACTGGCGCGGCGTTCCTGGCGTTCACCCTTGTTCTCGGCCTGTCCGCCCGAGCGGCCGATGGCTCCCGGGCTTCGACGCCGCCCCGGGAGCGGGCTGACATGCGTTCGCTCTTCAATGGCAAAGACCTGACCGGCTGGGACGGCGACCCGCGCCTCTGGTCGGTCAAGGACGGCGCCATTCGCGGCCAGACCACGGCGGAAACGCCCGCCAAAGGCAACACGTTCCTCATCCTCAAAGACCAGCGGTTCGGCGATTTCGATCTCCGGCTCTCCTTCCGGTGCAACGCCGACAACAACTCCGGCATCCAGTATCGATCCAAGCATATCACCGAAGGCAAGGTGGCCAACCAGTGGGTCGTCCGCGGTTACCAGCACGAAATCCGGAACCAGAACCAGCTCCCCAGCGTCACCGGCTTCATTTACGACGAAGGCGGCAAGCGCGGCCGGATGTGCCTCGTTGGCGAGAGAGCGACCTGGGAAAACGGCCAGAAAAATGTCACTGGAACCCTGATCGACCAGGAGGCATTCACAAAGCTCTTCAAGCTCGACGACTGGAACGACGTCGTCATCGTCGCGCGGGGGAATCGGATCCGGCATTTCCTCAACGGCACCCTCATCATGGACTTCACGGACAAGGATCCTCAGCTCGCCCTCCAGGAGGGGATCATCGCGCTCCAGCTCCACGCCGGGAAACCCATGTGGGTTGAATTCAAGAACGTCCGCATCCGCGAGCTCACCCGGTAAGCCCCTGCGCGCTGGCGCGGCTTTGGACGACTCGGAAGCCAACCGCCATATGGGCCGGGTCGCCCGGCCTGGCGTTGGAATTGGCTGGTCAATGAGCGGCGCGGCAATCTCGCAAGCCGTCCGCTCGGCGGCTTCCTTTCATGCTGGCCGCATCGCGTATTGGGACTACGGCGCTCCCGCCTCCGAGGCCCTCGGCTTTTGGCTGAACGGAGGCGCCTTCCCCGAGTGAACGTCCAGCAGCCGTCCGTGCGTCAGCCGGGCGGCGGCGACCATCTCGGCATAGGGCTGGTCGGTGACGTCGATGAGCCCGATGTTGTAGTTCTCGCCGTCGCTGCGTCCGGTGGCCGGCTGGTCCAGCCATTGAAACCAATGCGCGCCGACTAGCGCGGGGTGCGCGGCGCACTGCTCGACATAGTACCGGTAAGCCGCGGCGCGCTCCTCCTGGTTCATCGCCTGCACCAGGCCGGGCGCCAGACCGCGTTCGGGCACGCCGATGTGGAACTCCCCGATCAGGATCGGGCGCGACACCAGGGACCAGATCCGGTCCAGGACCGCACGCTCGGGCGCATAGCGGTAAATGTTCACGCTGAACACATCGAAGCCGCGCGCGGCCCTGACCACATCGTCGTGCGGGTTGCCGCCGAACCGGATGCCCAGGTTCAAGTGGTTCGTGTCATGTCTGCGGACCGCGGCGTTGATCGTGTCCAGGTAACGCTGAAACGCTCCGAGGACGAACTCTTTCCGCCGGTTCGGCGTGTCGCTTTCGTCGAGGCGGGCCTTGAGCCGCCTCTGGATTTCGCTGGGCGGGCCGGCGAGGATCGCATCGCACAACTGGCTCTCGCGGCCGGGCCATGGCGGCTCATTGCCGATGAAGAAGCCCAGCATGAGCGGATCGTCTCGCACCGGCCCAAGCTGGCTGGCTGCGGCCTCGTCCACGCGGCGCTCGAACTCCTCCGCGTAAACGTCCGGCATGCCCATGATCGTCCTTCCGGTCTGCCAGCCGCGCATCATGAGCGCGTAGGGCACTCGCGGATCGCCAGGATTGCGCCCGCCCCAGTTATGGACGGTATTGAAGCCCCACGCGGCCAGACGCTGCCGGGTCAGCTCGGACCACTCGAGCCGCCAGTCGTCGCCAAACCGGCGCTGGAGGTTCCACGTGTAGAACGAGGCGCCGAACGATCGCCCGCCGCGCCCGCTCGATGCAAGGCCGGCCGGCGGCAGCGCCGCGAAGCACTCCTCTCGCCCTTCCACGCGTGTGCTGGAGCCGGTCCCGACCCCGTTCAAGCCGGTCGAGTAGAAGAGATGGCCGTCCGGGCAAACGAACCACCAGCGGCCATCCCGCTGCTCGAGCCGGAAAAAGCCGGTGGCCTCCGCCCGCGTGTCCAGGAAGCCGCCGTAGGGGCAGCGTTCGGACGCCGCTTTCTTGAGCGCAACCTCTTCGGCGGCCCAGGCCGCCTTCAGCTCGTCGAGCGTGCGCGCCTTGCCGGGCCAGGAGGCGTGCCTGTATTGGCCGAACTCGTCGATCAATGGGTTGCCGTCGAGCACGGCATCGCCGGGATCGGTCCGGGCCAGCGCGACCGACCGGATCTCGAGCGTCGGGCTTCCCACGGGGCGATCCATCGCCACGCTGAGCCCGGTCACTTTCGTGAGGGGGCCGTGGCTGCTGGTATGGATGTTGATCCAATACGAGTTGCGCGGCTGATTATATGTTGCGGCCATATCGATGCCATCGCCGGCGGGCTGGCGATAGAACCGCAGCGGGATTGCGGCCCGCACCCAGACGCCAGCGAACGGCCCGATGCGTTTGGCGATCCGGCCCTGGGGCGTCTCGAGCCCGAGGTCAAACCGCTGCGAGGAGGATGCCTTGAATTCGAGCACCAGGAACTCATAGCCCGTCCAGTCCGAGGGCAGGCCGGCGCCCAATTCCTCGAGCGGCCAGGCGCGCTCGGACCTCAGGCCGGCAAACGCGGTCCGCACCGGAAGCGCAGCGTGGGCCGCCGCGGCCGCAAGGCAGCATCCGGCCAGCAGGATGTAGATGCGTTTCATGGTTTTGCCTATGGCATAGAACCCCTGAAAAGCCAAACTCTTTTGGCAGATGGAAAGGCTGCGGCTGCGGTTCCACCGCTTCTGGGTCCGCATCGTTAGGGGCCGTCAGGAAATAACCTTTACACTTTGCTGCTGGCCATTGGGCTTGCGGGCGCGGAGCGAGCGACGAGCATACCCGCCAGCGGTCTGTGAGGAGTGAGCGACAAAGCCCCCAAGCCCAATGGCCGCAGCCCCGCGGGTCGCCGCGGCGTGGGGGCATCTGCTTCGTTGCTCCTCAGTCACAGAGGTCAAGGCTATGCTCCTTCGTCGCGCCTCGCATCTGCCCCCACGGCGCTGGCGACAAAGTGCAAAGGTTATTTTCTGACGGCCCCTTACCTCGGCGACGGTTGGGTCCAGGCATCAAGCCGGGCGAGCCGTTCACCGTTTCGCAGACAGCGTCTCGATGTTGCCGCTTCTTGGCTGGTAGCGGGCTTCAAGAACGGTCGCGGCATTCGAGCCCAGATGCAGGCGCATGCTTGCCCTGCCCTGGGGCAGGTCCGCCGCAACCTCGACAGTGTCCGCCGACGGCTGGCGCACCTCGCCGTACGCATCCACAAACATCACCGCGGCGATCCGGCGCTCAGCGGCCCGCTCGCGCGTCGTCGCCGTGAAATGCCACTGCGGATCGGGCTCGCGCCGGGTCGAGGTGGGGAACCCGGCGTTGGGCGCCACGGGCCAGTCGCTGGTCTGGCGGAAGCCGAATCCGCCCCGGGCCGCCAGATGCACCTTCATGGCGGCGCCGCCGCGCCGCGACACGATGGTCTGCCCGGGCTCGTCGAGCTCGAACTTGTCCTTCGCGTGAAGCAGCCACTGGAGCTCGGCTGCCTCCGGCGCGCTCACGTCGTCCACGACAACCACGATCGAAGGGCGCACCAGCAGGACATGGCGGCGAAAGCCGCTGAGCCGGCCGCCGTAGGCTGCGGTGGCGTCGCCGCAGACGTAAGCCAGGTGCGGCTGGGATTCGAAGGCGGCGAGATGCCCATTGGCGCGGCCCTGCCGGAGGACTTGTCCCTGGCCATTGACCAGCAGGCCGTTGTGCGCTGCGGTCTGCCGCGTGTAGTTGGCATGATGCGGCCCGCCGTAGGTGGGGAAATAGTAGCCGCCGGGGATCGCCAGGCCTTGGCCGCCTTTCATGACCACGAACGTGTTCTGATCTCCATGGCTATGGCTGACCGCGCCGTAAGGGGATGACTTGAACATCACCATCAGGTCCCGGTCCGGATCGCCGAGATCGGTGTGCAGCGCCGCCCAGCCGACCCCGTAAAACACCGCGTCGTGGGGGAGGCTCGCCGGCGATTCCGGGGCCAGCGTGTCGGGCAAAATGATGCCCGGCAGCGCGCTGATGTCCGCCGGCCCGCCCTCGGGAGAGCGCAGGAGGTTCACCCAGCCGCGCACGGCCGGGTCCCCGTATCGCAGCGCGTGAAACTGGAGCAGCGCGCGAATGGACGACGCGCGCCCCGGGACGCCGCCGTCCTCGCCGTCCCCCCAGGGCAGGACGTCGCCCCGGGGCGAGATGTTGTAGACAAACCAGTGACGGATCTTGCGGTAGAACGGCCGCTGCCAGAGGTCCAAGCCGGTCGCCGCCCGCAGGCTCTCGAACGGGGTGAGGTAGATGGTGTTGTAGGCCAATGCGTAGCTCGAACCCTCGGCCCAGCCGCTGTCGTAGCCGGCCCAGTGCGGGAATACCGTCAGCACGGCGCGCATGGCATAATCGAGCCACACTCGAGCGCGGGGCTCTTCCGCCAGCGCGATGGCATGCTCGATGAGATAGCCGGGCAGCCGCCCATCGTGGCTGTTCTCCGGACGGGCGAGGAAATCGTTCCGGGTCAGCCGCCGCAGCATCTGGTCAGCGCGCGCGATCAGCATCTGCCGGACCCGGGCGCGCTCCGTCTCGCTCAACAGATCGTAGATCCAGTCGTAGGCCTGCGCGGCTGACTTGGTCAGGCCGAGCCCGATCTCGTCGCCGTGAGGCGCCAGAACCGACGAGATCCCTTCCGGGTCCCACTCGGCGGCGCCGAGCAGGATGGCCTTCGCGGCCTCCCCGTACTTGCGCTCGCCGGTCAGCAAATACATCAGCGACAGATTGACCATGCCGCCGTCATGGAACTGCCGGATCCGCCGGAACGACTCCGTGTAAGCGATCCGGCGCGCCGCGTCATCCTCGAGCTTGTCGTAGTCGGGTTCGGGCGGCGGCGCGAGCCGGAGGGCGGCGTCGGCGTTGCGGCGGAGGGTGGCGAAGGCCTCGCGCCGGGTCGAATCGAGCGTGGACCGCACTTCGGCCACCACGGCCTTCGGGAACAGGAGGCGCGGATGCGCGCGCGGCACGCGCTCGAGCAGATCTTCCGCGGGCGTCCACGGCTGCAGAACGGCCTTCTCGGCGATCGCGAACCGCGCCGGCTCGCGAGCGGCGCGGACCTTGCCTTCGCGATCCAGCGCCTCGACGGTCCACGTGTAACGGCCGGCCGGCAGCGCCTGTAAAGGGACATGCGCCGGATCCTCGATCACGGAAGACACATAGGCGGGCGCGCCATTCTCGATCGACACCCGGAGCCGATATCGGACCTCGCCGCGTTTGCCGGCCGGCCACCAGCAGAAGCCGGGGGGCGACACATCGAGCGTCTCGCTCGGGAACGGCCGCGGATAGCACGCCCCCTCGGGCCGCTGGGTTGGGAACTGGATGCGATCGCCGCTGGCAGCCGATCCAGAACAGCATAGCAGCGCGAGCAGAACAGTGGCATGCAACCGGATTTTCATGAGACCGAAAGGCTCCCCTTTTTGTGGAATGCCGTCGATTGAAAAATGACATGCGTGTCAGGGGGAGGCAGTCCTTTTGACAACACGCCATGAACCGAGTATGGAATGGACTGGAGACCAATCCTCCCTGGCCCGCACAGCGCTGAGCGGGAGCGAGCACGCGAAAAGCAAATTCCTATCAGTTTTTGGATTGCTGCATGCTTGATTTTCGAGAATATTCCCGCCCATGCTGATTCGGAGATTGGCGTTGGCGACGGTGTTTTTTTTCCAACTGAACCTGGTTGCAGGTGGCCAGGTGATAGGCTGGGGAACGTTTTACTCGAGCACCATCACCAACGATCCTCCGGATGACTTGGGCGATGTCGTTGCGCTGGCGGGAGGCACGTACACCAGCCTTGCCTTGCGCTCTGATGGCACCGTGGCGTCGTGGGGGCCGGAACTGGCGCCGCCTGGATTGTCCAATATCACAGCCATCTCAGCGGGCGGCGGCTTTTATCTGGCTCTGCAGACCAACGGCACCATTGTCGCTTGGGGCAGGAATGATCACGGCCAGACAAATGTGCCTTCGGACCTGACAAATGTTGTTGCGATCTCCGCCTCCATGACTGCTCACGCACTTGCCTTGCGCAGCGACGGAACAGTAACGAACTGGGGATGGTACAACGTCGCGAATCCAGCCCTGGCAACGGTGCCCGCCTCGGCGACCAATGTCATGGCGATCGCCGCCGGGAGTAATCACGATCTGGTTTTGCGACGCGACGGAACCGTAGTGGCCTGGGGCGCGAATGACGCATTCTCGAATTTCCAAGCCACCGTCCCCGCCGGTCTGAGCAATGTCATTGCGATCGCAGCCGGCGGACAAAGCAGCATTGCGTTGAAATCAGACGGCTCTGTCGTGAGTTGGGGCTACTGGAGCAGCTTCCAGCCTGTGCTGACGAATGTTGTCGCAATCTCCGCAGGATATACCCATTGCCTAGCATTGCATCGGGATAGGACCGTCACAGCTTGGGGGCCCCGGGATTGGGATGGACCCGGGATGGGCACGGTTCCACCGGGCTTAAGCAACGTCATCGCGATCGCTTCCGCTCCGTCATACGACTTGTTTCTCTTGGGACCCAGCGAGCCATTCGCGCTGGACAGCGGCCAGTTCGGCATCCAGCCGAGTATTGGGGCCGTGACGATTGGGCTGCGCGGAAGCTCCGGACAACACGCCATCCGAGTCCATGCCTCCATGGATCTGCTCCATTGGGATCCCGTTTGGACCAATAGCGCTGCTGCTGGTGTGATCCAGTTAATCGATGCTGGAGCGATTGGTGCTCCCCAGCGCTACTACCGTTTGGAGGAGATGAAGTAGAGTGTCGCCCGCGCAGAAGACCTTGCCTTTATCAACACGAACTGTTCCATGAACACACGAATGTTTTTCGCGCGCGTTCTGGGGATTGGAGCGGCCGTTGTCTGCCTGGCGAATGGGGCCGCGGGGGCCGCAGCCGGCTCGAACGCGCCCCCCGCCGCCCCCCTGAAGTGGACCACCCAGCAGGATCACCGGAACATGATGGAGCAGCTCGGGATCGTCCGGCTGCGCCCCGGCCCGAGCGGCCAGCCCGGCGCCACGAACTCGGCCAACTATGACCCCGCCAACGCCAATCCCCATCCCGATCTGCCGGATCCGCTGACGCTCAAGAACGGTCGGAAAATCACCTCCGCCGAGATGTGGTGGAAGCTGCGCCGGCCCGAAATTGTGGAGGATTTCGAGCGCGAAGTGTTCGGCCGCGTGCCCAAGAACACGCCTCGAGTGACATGGTCGGTGGTCTCGAATATCACGGACGGTCTCGTGGGGCACCTGCCAGCCCGGGGCAAACAAATCGTCGGCCATGTCGACAACTCGACATGCCCCTCTATTACGGTCGATATCCGTATGACCGTTGTTGTGCCGGCCAAGGCCAAGGGTCCAGTGCCGGTTCTGATGATGTTTGGCGGGTTCGGCGACGGCGGCATGCCGCGTCCCGCCGGCGACCCCGCACCCGTGAGCCGCTTTCCGGAATTCGGCGGGCCCTTCAAGGATCCGCCATCGACCGAGCAGCTGCTTGCCGCCGGATGGGGCTACGCCACGATCAGCCCCAACAGCATCCAGGCCGACAACGGCGCCGGGCTGACGCAGGGCATTATCGGGCTCGTCAACAAAGGCCAGCCGCGCAAGCCCGACGATTGGGGCGCGCTGCGGGCGTGGGCCTGGGGTGCCGCCCGCGGGCTGGATTACCTCGAAACCGACCCTGCCATCGACGCCAGAAAGGTTGGCATCGAAGGCGTGTCGCGCTACGGAAAGGCCGCGCTCGTCACGCTGGCCTTCGAGCCTCGATTCGCCCTGGCGCTGGTCGGATCCTCCGGCGAGGGCGGCGCCAAGCTGCATCGCCGCAACTTCGGCGAAGCGGTCGAGAATCTCACCGGCTCAGGAGAGTACCATTGGATGGCGGGCAACTTCCTCCGATACGGCGCCGCGGAATCTTCGTTTGGCAGCAAGAACGCCGGGGACCTGCCCGTGGACGCCCACGAGCTGATCGCGCTGTGCGCGCCGCGGCCCACGTTCATCAGCTATGGCATCCCGGAGCGCGGCGACGCCCATTGGCTCGATCAGCAGGGGAGCTTCATGGCGGCCGTGGCGGCCGGGCCGGTGTTCCGGCTGCTGGGCGCGCGCGATTTGGGCGTGAACGAGGACTATCGAACCGCGAAGATGCCGCCGGTCAACACCGGCCTCCTCGGCGGCGAACTCGCCTGGCGGCAGCACGACGGCGGCCACGAGGACCGCTCCAACATGAAGCACTTCATCGCTTGGGCCACCAGGATGTTGCAGGATTCAAGGGCCTGGCATTGAGCCGACAGCGCTGCAGGCCCAGGAGGCCCGCGCCCCGAAAACTCCCGGACCACGGACGCCTCCCTGCCCCGCCAGGGCGGGTCCCCTTCCGCAGCAGGGTCCCAGCCTCGAGCTTCTCCTGCCTCGCGGTGAGCGAGTGAGCGATTGCCCCCGCGTCGATGGTTGACAAACGCACAGACTCGCCTCAACCTATAGGTGAATCACCAGAGAAAGATCGCCGGGGCAGTCTTCCCGTCCCGGGCGGCGCAGTTCCCTTGGGGCGAACTTATGAAGACAATCAACCGATCGAAACATTGGCGCCATCTCGGTCTGGCTGTTTTGATGGGGGTTTCCTGGCTGGATTGGGCGCAAGAGGGCCAGCCGCCCGCCGCGCACACCGGATTGTTGCCGCTCGCGCAAGCCCCGCCAGCCGCCGCCCCTGCGCCACCGCCTTCCGCGCCGGCCCCACGGAGTGCGGCGGACCTCGAGAGGCTCGTCACGCCGATCGCGCTCCACCCGGACCCATTGATTGCCATCCTCCTGCCCGCTGCGGTCTATCCGATCGAGATTGTGCAGGCGGCGCGATTCGTGAAGAACACCAACAACATCCCCAGGATCGACGAGCAGCCGTGGGAGGCAAACGTGAAGGCGGTGGCCAGGTTCCCCGAGTTGATCGCCAGGATGGACGCGGATTTAGCCTGGACGGTGGAGCTGGGCCAAGCCTTCCTGGACCAGCCGAAGGAGCTGATGGACACGATCCAATCCCTGCGCGTCAAGGCCCAGATGGCCGGAACGCTCCGGACGACGCCGCAACAGGTGGTGACCGTGACGAATGTGGTGTTGGTGCAGACCAACGTGACGCAGGTCGTCACCGTGACCAACCAAGTCGTCCAGGTGCAGCCCGCCAACCCACAAGTGATCTATGTGCCGACCTACCCGCCCACGGTGTACTACCCGCCCACCACCTACGTCTATGACCCGGTCTCGCCGCTGGTCGCCTTCGGGGCCGGGATCGCGGTCGGCGCCTATATCGCCAACCATTGTGACTGGGACGGCGGCGGGATTGTGGTCTGGGGTGGCGGCGGCATGGTCGTTTGGGGCGGCGGCGATTTCCATCGCGACGTGGACATCGACATCGATATCGACCGCAACACGAATATCAACCGGGAGGATCGACCCGGATCGCAGCCCGGCAGCCGGGCCTCCACAGCCAGCGGCAAGCCGGCTCAGCAGAGGTGGCAGCCCGACCCAAACCGCCTCCACACCAGCGCCACCGCCGGCGCCTCGGCGAGCGCCATGGAAAGTCGCGGGTGGGGCTCCGCCAGCCCGCGTCCTTCGGCCCAGCCGGGGTCAGCCACCGGATCTGCATTAACGGCCGGCAACGCCGGTGCCCGGCCTTCGACCGGCACTGCCGCCCCCCGGCCCGGCGCCGGCGCCGCCTCCGCGAGCCGTCCTGCAGTCCCGCCAAGCGTGAGCCGTCCCGGCGCATCCCCGCCGGCGCCTGCGGCGGGCGCCGCGCGGCCCGCGGCCAGCGCGCCCGCCGGCCGGCCGGCGCCGAGCCCTGGTTTCGGCAGCAGCGCCTTCAGCGGCATCGGCAGCGGTGCAAGCGCCCGCGACTTCAGTAGCCGCGGCTCGGCCAGCCGGGGCGGTGGCCTTGGCGGCGGAGGCGTGCGCGGTGGCGGCGGCCGGGGCCGCTGACCTTCGACAGAAAATCTCCAACGACAACAAGACATGAAACTGCTTTCTGTTTTGCTATCCGGGCTGCTTCCAGTGCTGGGGGCGGGCGGGCCATGGGCAGCCCGGGCCGCCGAGACAGCCCGGACTTTTTCATCGGCTGAAGAGGCCGTAGCCGCGCTCGCCGCAGCTGTCCAGGCGCAGGATCGGGACGCTTTGCGCTCCATTTTCGGGCCGGCCGGCGAGGAGGTCACCAACCCGGATCGGGTGCAGGCCGCCAACGAGTTCAATGCCTTTGCGGCGGCGCTCGAGAAGGCGCACCGCCTCGTTCCCCAGTCCAGCAGCCAATGCGTGCTCGAAGTGGGCGCCAGCGCCTGGCCCTTCCCGATTCCGATCGTGCGACAGGGCTCGCTATGGCAATTCGATACCGAGGCGGGGAAGGAGGAGCTGCTCAACCGCCGCATCGGACGCAACGAGCTGGCGGTGCTGCAAGCGATGCGCGCCTATGTCGGGGCCCAGCGCGAGTACGCCAGCCGGGACCGGGACAGGGACGAAGTGCTCGAGTACGCGCAATGCCTCGCCAGCGCGCCGGGCACGAAAAACGGCCTCTATTGGCCGCCCGATCTGGACGGGGAGATCAGCCCGATGGGGCCGCTCGTGGCCCAGGCGCAGGCGGAAGGCTATGCGATCAGGGCCAGGGGCCAGGCCGGCACGCGCGCGCCTTTCCACGGCTATTACTTCAAGATCCTCGCGCGCCAGGGCAAGCACGCGCCCGGCGGGAAGCACGATTATGTCGTCAACGGGAACATGATCGCCGGCTTCGCGCTGGCGGCGTGGCCCGCCGAATACCGGCAGTCGGGCGTGATGACCTTCATCGTCAACCATCAAGGCCGCGTCTATCAGAAGGACCTGGGCCCCAAGACGGCCCGGATCGCCGCAGCGCTCAGGGATTACAGCCCGGACCGCACCTGGACGATTTCGCTCGAGTGATCGCTCTTCCCGAGGGGGTGCCGTGCTCAGCTCCTGCTCGGGCGACACGGCACGAGAGTCCCTGCCCTGCCTCCTGCATCCTGGCATCCGCGAACCATGATCCCCTCTGTGGAACGCCGCACGCTCGCCGCCATCGTGTTCACGGACGTGGTGGGCTCGACCGCGCTGAAGCAGAAGCTGGGAGACAAGGCCGGGATCCGGCTGATCCAGCGGCACCATGAATTGCTGCGGCAGACTCTCCAGCAATTCGCCGGCGCCCGGGAGATCAAGACCGCCGGGGATTCCTTTTTCCTGAGCTTCCCCACCCCTTCGGCCGCGGTGAGCTTCGCGCTCCTGCTGCAGGCGCGGCTGAGGCAATTCAATGCCAGCATGGCCGTGCCGGTCGAGGACCGCGCGGGCATCCATGTCGGCGAGGTCAGCCTCCATGGCGCCGACCAGGCGCTGGACCTGCACGGTCTGAGCGTGGACTTGTGCGCCCGTGTGATGGAGCTGGCTCGGGGGAGGCAAGTCCTGATGACGCGAGCGGTGTTCGACAGTGCGCGGCAGATGCTCAAAGGCGAAGACATCTCCGATGTCGGTGCGCTGAGCTGGGTGAGCCACGGCCATTATCTGCTCAAGGGCATCAGCGAGCCGGTGGAAATCTGCGAGGTGGCTGAGACGGGCCTGGGCCCGCTGGGCCCGCCAGAAACGACCGAGAAAGCCCGGCGCCAGGCGTCCCCCGGCGGGGAGCCGGTGCTGGGGTGGCGGCCGGCGGTGGGGCAGTCGGTCGGCCGCACCGATTGGGTGCTCGAGGAGAAGCTCGGCGAAGGCAGCTTCGGTGAAGTGTGGGTCGGGCAACATCGGAAGCTCAAGGACCGGCGGGTGTTCAAGTTCTGCTTCCGCGCCGACCGTGTGCGGTCGCTGAAACGGGAAATGACCCTGTTCCGCCTCATTAAAGAACGGTTTGGGGATCATCCGAACATCGTGGCGCTGCGGGAGGTCTGTTTCGACGAGCCGCCCTATTTCCTGGAGGAAGACTACGTCCAGGGCCGCGACCTGGTTTGCTGGTGCGAGGCGCAGGGCGGCGTGAACGCCGTGCCGCTGGAGACGCGGCTCGAGATCGTGGCGCAGGTGGCCGACGCGCTGCAGGCAGCGCACGAATGCGGCGTCGTCCACCGGGACGTGAAACCGAGCAACATCCTGATTTCCAGCCCGAAGTCCGAAGGCCGTGCTCCGACGCGGGATGCGGCCCTGCCATCCGCCCGAAGCCTCCCCCCCATCGCGAAGCTGTCCGACTTCGGCATCGGGCAGGTGGTGTCGGAGGAATGCCTGGGGAACGCCACCCAGGCGGAGTTCACCTCGGCCTTGACTCGTTCGCCGACTTCGTCGCAAGCGGGCACGCAGCTCTACCTGGCTCCCGAGCTTCTCGCGGGCGAACCGGCAACGACGCGCTCGGACCTCTACTCGCTGGGCGTGGTGCTCTATCAGATGCTGGTGGGCGCGTTCAACCGGCCGCTGACGAGCGATTGGGCCGAGGATGTCCCGGACGCCTTGCTGCGCGACGACCTGCGCCGCTGCGTGGCCGGCAGACCCGCCGACCGGTTTGCAGCCGCTGAACAGCTCGCGCGAAACCTCCGCGCGCTGCCCCAGCGCCGCGCCGAGTTGAAACGGCTGGCCGCCGAAAAGGCGGCCCTCGAACGCGCCGCATACCGCCGCGGCATCATCCGCGCCGCCGGCGTGGCGGCAGTGGTCATCGCCGCTATGGCGGGGCTGGCCTTGCTGGCGCTCAGCGAATCAAGGCGGGCAAGGCAAGGAGAGCAAAGAGCGGAGGCGGGCGAGCGGGCAGCGCACGAGGCCGCGGAGGCGGCACGCCAAAACCTTTATGCGGCGGACATGAACCTGGCGTGCCAAGCCTGGCAGGAAAACAACCTTGGCCTGGCCATGGCACTGCTCAACAAACACCGCCCCGGCCCGCAGCAGGCCGATCTGCGCGGCTGGGAATGGCGCTGCTTGTGGCGCGTCTGCCGCAGTGACGCCCTTTACACCTTGGGACAGCACTCGGACGGCGCCCTGGGCGTCTTTGGCCTTGCGATCTCCCCGGATGGCAAGCTCCTCGCCACGATCGCCGCCTATGCCGGCGCCGTGAACGTCTGGAACCTGGACTCGCGCCAGCTCCTCCAGACTCCCGAAGCAAATGAGGCCGGCCAGTCCGTAGCCTTCTCCTGCGACAGCAGGACACTGGCTTTTTCCACCCTCACGCGCGGCATCGTGCTCTGGGATGTGCAGGAGCACCGCGAAATCAGCCGCTTCCCGGGCGCAGCCCAGCACGGCTTCGGCGCGCCGGCGCTGGCCTTTTCACCCGACGGCCGCCAGTTGGCCATCGCCGCCCTGGACGGCCCGCTGAGCCTCTGGGACATCGCCGCTCACACGCGAACCAGGACGCTCGAAGGACACTCCCGCACCGTCAGCTCGGCGGTTTTCTCGCCCGACGGCCGCACCCTGATCACCGGGAGTTTCGATCGCACGGTCGGAGTCTGGTCGCTGGCGAGCGGGCAGCGGACGGCCGTGCTGACCAATCACAGCGACTCGGTGCAGTGCGTCGCTCTTTCGCCCGACGGCCAGACGGCCGCCTCGGGCGGCTGGGATAAAACCATCCGAATCTGGGACCTCGCGCAACGGCGTCAACGGGCCATCCTGACGAATCACACGTTCTGGATCGCCAGCCTTGCCTTCGCACCGGACGGCCAGACCCTGGCGTCGGCCAGCGCCGATTGCTCGATCAAGTTCTGGGAAACGACCGCTTGGCACCAGATCGCCTCCCTCAAAGCCAGTGAAGGCGAAGCATGGGGAATTGCGTTCTCCAGGGACGGGAAGACGCTGTTCAGCGGCACCAAAGGCGGCAAGATTCTGGCCTGGGATGGCCGGCCAAGCATGCCCGACAGCCCGGTCCTCAGCCGCCCCCATGACGCTTTGGACTTTGGGGCGGCTCGATCCCGCGGCGTCGACTTCCCATACTGCTGGCACCGGAACAATACGCTCAGCCTGTGGGACCCGCGAACGCTTCGGCCATTGCCGGCGCACGCGCCCATCGATCTGCGGACCAACGCCATCTCCTGGGCGCTGTCCCCCGACGGACGGCATTTGGCCTTCGCGACGCGTGAAGGCCCTCTCTACTTGTGGGACGTGGAGACGGAGCGCCCGATTGCCTGCCTCGAGGGGTGGCAAGGCGGCCGATCGACCGTCGGATTCTCGCCCCGCGGGAAGCTCCTGGCCGCGGTGGCGCCCGCAAAGGGTCTGAAGCTGTGGAATCTCGATCCCTTGGAGGAGCTGGCCATCCTGCCGAAATCCGAGGCGGCGCCCGCTCGGAATCTCTATTTCGCCGCCGACGACCAGGCGGTGGCCGCCGGCAACACCGATGGAACGGTGGAGGTCTGGGATCTCCCACGAAAGAAGCGTGCGGCTTGCTGGAAAGCTCATCAAGGATGGGTGACGGAGGCGGCTTTCATGCCGGACGGCAAGAGCCTGGTCACCGTCGGGGAAGACTGCTCGGCACGGCTGTGGGAGTTCAGTGCCCAGCGCGAGATTCAGTCGTTTGGCCGGACGCTCAATGCATTCTTCTCGGTCGCAGTCTTCCCCGACGGCCAGCGGATAGCAACCGGCAGCGCCGACGGCATCATCAAGGTCTGGAATCCAAAAACCGGCCACCAGGTCGCGACCCTCAAAGGCTCGAGCGACTGGGCTGATCCCGACATCGATCTCCACCAGGGGGACCCGATCCTCAGCCTTGCCGCTCTGCCTCCGGATGGAGATGAATTGATCTCGAGCACTTCCCGCCAGGTGCAGCTCTGGCGCGCCCCATCCTGGGCGGAGATTGCGGCCGCCGAGAAAGCCCAGGCTCCGGCGCGCTGATCTTCGTCTCAGGCAGGAGCTGAACCATAGATGGTCCAGGACGTGCCACACAAGGATCGTCTCCCGGGCTGGGCATCCTCAAAAGACCTCTGTTTGCACGGGAATTCCCGGGTCCTTTTCTATGGCACGAAACCAGCTTGTGCGGGAGGCATGAACACGGCTGAAATCGTCCTCATCGCTTTGGTCATCGGCATTCTTGCTGTCGATGTTGCCGTGCGGCTTGTCATTGCCCCGCACGGCAAAGACAGGTTTGTGCTCGACCTGCTGGATCTTCTGCGCGAGCCGGGTTCGCCCCCCGAGGCCGTCCTGGAGCCCCCTTCCACTCTTCTCGCCTGCGAGGGTCGTCCGCAGCTGCAGGAATGAGGGCAACGCGATTGTCCTCGGCTCGCCCGACCGGCCGGCAAAACTTTTGCGGTCACCGGCTTGTGATCTGCATCCCATCGCGCGACGCATACCGGACGATCACGCCGTCGCCGCCGGCGCGCCGGTACCACGTGAGCGCGCTCATCGGCGCGTGGCTGCTCCGGCTGCGCGCGCTGTTGGGACGCGGCCCCAGGCTCCAGATGGCCCACCGGACCGGGCTGTCGGCCGGCTTCGAGTGGAACCGGCCGGTGTCGCTCTTGAGATCGGGGTAGCTGGCGGGCACCCACAGCGAGTAATCCCCCGCCGGCTCGCCGTTGAGCAGCAGCGGGCCGGGCGCGGCGTATTTGTAGGTGTGCCCCGGATGGAACGGATCTTCGACGCGGGCCTCGCGCCCGCCGGCATCGCTGCGCGGCAGGTAGCGGCCCTCGGCAAGCTCGATGGGCAGCTGGCACCAGTGCTCTCGCAGATCGTTGTTGCAGTTCTCCCGCACGGGCGGAACCCGGCCTCCGTGGTCATCCGAATACATGTGCAAGGCGATCCCGATCCCGTACAGCTCGGCATGAACCTTGGCGACCTTCGCCTTTTCCTTCGCGCGCGCGATCGCCGGCAGCAGCATTCCTGCCAGTATCGCGATGATGGCGATCACGACCAGCAGCTCGATCAGGGTGAACGCCGCCTCGGCAGCCGGACGCGGACGGCGGGAGATGCGGGGGCCGCCCGACGGTTCCGGGAAAGATCGACTCCAATCCATCATTGGCATCGCTGGAGCGTGTAGAACCGGGTGCGAGCCTCCGATGGATCCAGGATGACCGTCCACCGGCCGTTCACCAGCACCGGCACATTGGTGGCCGCCTGCCAGGGCCCCGGCCCACCGGCGAGGTTGGTGTAGACCAGCGCGTAGTTCGCCAGGGACCCCGGCCACGTGATCACTGGCGCGCTCGCAATGTCGATCCGGGGCGTGCTGGACGGCTCGATCGCCTGGACAAACAGCTCGTAACCGTTGGTGCCCTGGACGCCCGAGCCGCTCTCCTGATTGAGAATTCCGATCGCATCAAACGGGCTGGCCGGCGCCGGGCCGAGGCTGTAGCGGGGATGGCGAATCTTGAAGAACCGGTTTTCGCCGTCGGTGACCGTGCAGAGCCGGCTGGCCCACGCGTTCGTGGGGCTCCAGTTCTCGGCATTCAGAAGAGTCAGCCCGTTGATCCGGATCCGCACCCCCTGCCAATGCTCGCCTCCTGTGAGCCGCGCCGGATCGAACAGATCTTCCGAGGTTGCGGGGTTTCCGTCGTCAGCGCGCACCAGCGAGACGAGCGAGAGCGCCTCCGGCTCCGGCAGGCCGTAGTTGGATGCCACCAGCGACATGGTGAAATCATGCTCGGGCTCGTTGCGGTGCATCTCGTTGATGTTCCGTTTCCCGCCGAAAGCGAGGGAACCGCTCGCGCGGATGGAGACGAGATCACCTTTGCGGAACGGATGGCCGGTGGCCGGATCGTGGTTGAGACGCGCGATCTCGGCGCGCCATGCATCGTCGCTGTAGCGACATGGGTTGACCGCGACTCGAATGAAGTGTTACGTTCATCGCGTGAAGTATGAACTCAGAATCCGGCAGGCGCAATATCAAATCGGCCTGACGAAACAAATCACGGGGCGGCCCGCGAGATGGGCCAGGCGGATGATCGCGCTGTCGATGACCGCGGTCATGCTCGCCCTTCTCGACGCCGGGCCCGTCCGGGCTCACACCGGCCCGCCCATCGTCGTCGACACGGACATGGCGGCCGACGACGCGCGCGCCCTGGCGATGCTGCTCAATGCGCCCGGCCTCGATGTTCACGCGATCGTCACCAGCGACGGCGCCAGCCCGCCGGAGGTTGGCGCCACGAACGTCTGCCGGATCCTGCATTTCCTCAACCGGGACGACATCGCCGTCGGTGCCGGACGGAAGCGGACGGCTCCCCCGCCCTCGTTTCGCGCCGAGGCGACGGGCCTGGAGTGGTCGAAGATCGGCGAGCCTCAGATGCCGCTGGCCGGGATGCTCGATGCGGCGGGCCTCATCCGCCTGGCGCTTCGCGAGGAGGCGGAGCCCGTCCTCTACGTCTGCCTGGGGCCGCTGTCCAACCTGGCCGATGCCCTCGAAGGCGCTCCCGAGCTGCGCGCGCGGATCCAGGCGGTCTTCTGGAGCGGCGCGCCGCCCGGCGCCCCGCAGCCTGCCTGGAATGCCCGTCGCGATGAGGAGGCTTTCCGAACGATCGCCGAATCGGGCTTGCGGGTGATCGCCGTTCACTGGCCTGAAGAGGGCGCCGCACCCATCGTGGATGAAGCGCTTGTGGATGCGATGGACGCCGCAGAATCTCCCGCTGCGGATCTGGTCTCGCTTCTGCACCGCCGCGGGCGCGGCGCGGAGCTGGTCCGCGCCCGGCGCCTGCGGTTGGCGGATGACCTGGTGGCCTTCTGCCTGCTCGATCCGGACATCGGGAAGCTCTCGCCGGTTCCCGGGCAGCCGGGCTGGTCGGAATGGATCCCGGCGGATGGGGATGCCGTGCGGGGCGCCCTGCTGGCAGCACTGCGCCAGGCGCCCCCGCGCGCCACGGTCGTCCTCGCCGAGTTTCCCGTCGAGCCGCAGCGATTGCTGCCGGACGTGCGGGAATCGGCGGCCCGCATCATTCGCCGCCACGGCCTCGAGGAGTGGAAGGCAACCGTGTTGACCAGCGAGCTGCATCGCCATCTGGGCACCTACTCGATTGTCGGCGCCAAGATGGGTTTGCGGGCGCGGGAGCGGTTCAACGCCGCCCTCGACGAGCTGCGCGTCGTCAGCTACGCCGGGTCCAAACCGCCGCTGAGCTGCGTGAACGACGGGCTGCAGGTGGCCACCGGCGCGAGCCTCGGCCGGGGCACGATCGCGGTTGCAGCCGGGGCGCCGCCCGCCTGCGAAGCCGTTTTCAGTTACGGCGACCGCAAGATCCGGCTGCGATTGAAAGCGGAGTACGCCGCGCGCATCGCGGCCGACATGGCCGAGCTGGTCAAGCGCCATGGCGGCACCACGCCCGCCTATTTCGATGATGTCCGCATTGTCTCCCTGAACCACTGGCTCAATTTCGACCGGCACGCGATATTCGAGGAGATCGAAGAGACGCCGGCAAAGAGGTAGATCGGACCTCGAGCGCCCGGCGGCCTGGTTGGCGGGGAGCGACCGCGTCCGAGACGGCTGCAGGAATTTCCAAGCATGGAACCTTCAGTATTGCCGAAGGCCGATCCAGACCCTTATGCTGCTGCTCATCGCACGGACGCGCACCGCCCTATGACCTCACGAAGACATGCTCGCTTGATTCCGCTGCTGCTCGCCATGGCCGGGCTTTCGATGCAGGCGATCGTCGGAGGCGCAGCCGGGCCGCCCGCCCCTCCACCGGACGGAGCGGGCGCGCCACCGGCCGCGGCCCAAGTCGTGCCGGGATCCGAGACTCGGGCCGTTGTCGTGTTTGTCACGCGCATCATCAACAGCGGCCAGGCCCCGTTGCGCGGGCCGGAAATCCACTTGCACGCGCCGATCCGATCGCCGCATCAGGACATCGCCGAGCTCGATGTAGAGGGCGACCCGGAGCGCCTGACGGATCGCTGGGGCGCCCCGGTCCTGCACTATCGCCGCGAGCAGTTGTCGCCGGGCGCCGTGATGGTCGGACGGTGGACCGCCTGGGCGGCCATCCGGCGATTCCGCTGGGATTGGAGCCGGCAGGATGACAGCCGCCACAATGCCTTGCCGCCCGAGGAAAGGCTTCTCAACCTCCGGGATGGAAAGGTCCTGGCTTTGAGCGATCCGGTCGTCGGCGCCGCATCGGAAGAGGCGGCTCGAGGGAAGGAAGGGACCCGAGGCGTTCTGGACGGAGTGTTCGGCCTGGTCATGGACCGGCTCAGTTATGACCGGGATGGCAAATGGCAGCCTGCACCCGAGGTCCTGACGAGCGGCAAGGGAAGCTGCAGCGAGTTCACCTACTGCTTCATCGCGCTCTGCCGCAAGAGCGATATCCCGGCCCGGTATGTCGGCGGGATTGTCGGCCGAACCGGCGTGCCGTTTCATCTCGACAAGGTCTTCCATCGATTTCCCCAGGCCCACGTTCCGGGATTGGGCTGGGTGGATTTTGATCCCACCCGGACCGACCGGGCCGCCAACCGGCGGCTTTATTTTGGTCAGACGCCCGGCCCGATGCTCCTGCTCAGCGTCGGCGACGGCGGCGACGGCTCCTTGACGGGAGCTGATTATCTGGAGAGCCATGCATGGGAGGATCGGCGGGGCCGGGCCGCCTCGCTTCGCCAGGCCTGGTGGTTCCCCCCGCCTTCGCCGGCGCTCCGGGCTCGGGTCGAAGAGTTCCGCCGGCGGCTGGACGCCGCGCAGGGGGAGCAGCGGCCGGGCCTCGTGGGCGAGGCGCTGGCGATCGGCCATCCATTTGTCCTCCCGTGGCTGGACGATCTTCTTTATGAGAAAGGCCCGCGCGCCGAGGCGGCGGACGCCTGCCTGAGGATTGGCGGCTCGGCCGAGCTGGGCGCGATCGTGAACTGCCTCGAACGGCTGAACGACGCCGATGGTGACCGCCGGATCGCCCAGCTGCTCGAGAGGTTCACCGGGCAGCAGCTCGGCGCCAGCCGCGCCCGGTGGAACGAATGGCTCAACGCGCAGACGCCCCGGACACCGCTGCCGGGCGATACCCCCGGCCAGCGGCCATGAAAATCGATCGCCTGAATCCGCTGCCTCGAGCCGGGCTGTTCCTGGCCGCCGCCCTTTGGACCAACAGCGCTATGCTGCAAGCGGCTGACGCTCCCCCTGCCGAGCCGTTCGACTTCGAGGAAGCCTCTCGCAACGTGCCCAAGCCGCGCGAGATCTGGCCCGTCGTCCGACAACATTGCGTCCCCCTCGAGTGGAAGGTCCTGGCCGATGAGGTCGTGGCCAGCGACACAAATCCCAGCCTGACACTGCGCCGGGTGACCGCGCATTTCTGGTCGCAGGAGCTGGCCGGCAAGAAATGGGGACATTCCTGCACGATTCTCCTCCCCGCCGACGAATCTCGAACTCGAGCGCCGTCCCGAAAAGGCAAGGTGGTCATCCTTGGCTGCCCCGGGGGCGATCACTACCCGATCCACGTCGCCAAATACGGGGAGCCCATCGCCGCGCGGACCGGCTATCCGACCCTGGTGCTCTGCAATCCAGGCGCATACCCAGACGGGAGCGACATCGAGCCGGACATCGGCGTCCTCGGCCGGCTCGCCCGGGAGACGGGCCAGAACCACTACAACATGAACTGCCAGCTCGCCGTGGTTTACATCCAGGCCATGAACGCGCTGCAGCAGTTTCTCAATCTCGACACCTTGCGGGCGATTGTGGGGGGGCACTCGAAACGCGGACGCAGCGCGACCGTGGCTGCGGCGATGGACCCCCGCGTGGCATCGGTGATCGTCATGGGCAACGAAGGCGTGCACCGCACCAACCGCATCGAGCCGCATCTCTCTTTCCACCACGCGTTCTTTCAGGAGCAGGTCGAGGCGCCGGTGTTCTACCTCGGGGCCAGCAACGAGGACGGCTACCGGATGTTCAACGTCAACATCCTCCAGGAACGACTCCGCCGCCCCATGACCATCGAGATCATCCCCAACTACAACCACGCCAATTACAGCGAGATCCAGTTCATGGATTTCCTGATGTGGGTGGCCCATGTGTTCGACGGCCGCCCTCTGAGCCGCATCAGCGAGGTCACCCATCGGCGGGAGCGGAACGGAACCCTCTTCCGCGCGCGGATCAGCGGTGACGCCAAGGTGCAAGTGGTGAAAGCCTGGTATGCCTTCACCGACGACCCCGCCTGGCGCGACGTGATGTGGTATCACGTCATCATGCGGCCCGCCGGCGGCTTCCACGAGGGCTGGCTCCCCGGCAAAATGCCCGATGCCTTCCTGATCGAGGTCGGCGACATCGCTCTCGGTTTTCCGGGTTACATCTCGAGCCTGCCGCAAAACCTCTCGGGCGTCCCGGCGATCGAACGCGTGTCGCGCGGGCCGTATCCGCGCCTGTGGTCGCCCCGATGAACGGCCCTTGCTTCACCGCCCCACCGCTCAACCTGCCGTCAAACTGTGGAAAAAGGATCTATGATAACACGGTCATGCCTGGCCGGAGTCCTTGCGGCTTTTGGGACCGAGAGCGCAACGAATGCCGCCGACATTCTCGATGCGGTCACCCGCCCGCAGCCCGGCATGACCCGGCGGTTCTCGAGCGGCCTGTTCGATCCGGAATCCAACGCCGATGCGTATCACTTGGCGCCGGGCCAGCAGTTCACGGCAGCGGACCTCGATGGACCCGGCGAAATCCGGCATATCTGGTTCACCGTGGCCGGCCAGGACCGCCGGTGGCCCCGATCGCTCGTCCTGCGCATCTATTGGGACGACGCGGAGGCGCCGTCGGTGGAGACCCCGATCGGCGATTTCTTCGCCGCCGGCCATGGCATGCGCGCGAACGTCAGCTCGACCCCCATCGAGGTGACCTCCTATGGCCGCGCGCTCAACAGTTACTGGCACATGCCCTTCCGCAAGCGCGCCCGAATCGAGCTCTGGAACCAGTCCTCCGCCCGCATGACCGTCTATTGCCAGGTCAATTGGATTCAGCGGACGTCGCTGCCGCCGGATGCGCTCTATTTCCATGCCCGCTATCACCAGGAATTCCCCGTCCCGCCCTTCTCGCCTTACACGATCTTCGACGGACAGGGCGAAGGCAACTATGTCGGCACCGTCCTCTCTTCGCAGAACAGTTTCGGCGTCTGGTTCGGCGAGGCCGACGACCGCTTCTACATCGACGGCGAGCCCACTCCATCGCTGGTCGGCACCGGCACCGAAGATTATTTCACGGACGCGTGGAACCTGCGGCTCTTCACGAACCCCAATGCCGGGGTGACCATCTGCGAGCCGCAGAGCGTCGATTGCCGGATCACCGCCTATCGGTGGCATCTGCACGCGCCGGTCATCTTCCGTAAATCCCTCAAGGTCGAGATCGAACGCCGGAGTTTCATCGACGAGCGGGATCCGCAAACCGGCGCGCGAAAGCTCCACGACTTCAAGTTCCGGCCGGATTTCTTCTCCTCGGTCGCGTTCTGGTATCAGAAAGACATCGCGCGGCCGTTCTGCGCGCTGCCGCCTTTATCGGAGCGCGTCAATCCGGAGCAATGGATCGAGGTCAAGGATCTCGCCAAGCGGCTCCCCTGCTCTCCCGGCCTCGAGCCCGCGGTCCGCTCCAATCGCACCTGTCAGGGCAAAACGATGTTCTATCTCGAGAACGACCGGATCGGCGCCTGGCTCGATGTGCCGTTCCGGATCGAGGCGGAAGCCCAGTATTCTCTCTCCGTGTTTCAAGTGCTCTTTCGCGAGTACGGGCGGTGGAAGGTCATGCTCGTTGGCGGCGGCCAGACCAATGTCCTCGATCCTGCACTCGATTTTTACGATTCCTATCTCTCGCTCAAGGAGAACTGGCCCGAGAGCCAGGTCTACAGCACGGTCCGCGAGGCCAAGCTGGGCGTCAGGCGGCTTCTGCCCGGCGACTACACCCTTCGATTCGAGTGCGTGGGCCAGAATCCGCTTTCGATCATCAAGGGAACGGGCGAGCCGGGCAGGAGCCTGGCCATGGACGCCATTTCGATCCGGCGGCTGCCCTGGGATCACATGGATCGATGGCTGGCCAACTCGCTGGCGGATGAGGCCCGGCTCGATGCCCAGCGCGTCCGCACCGCCCAGGAAACCGTCCGCCAGCTCGCCCAAGCTGTGGCCGATCGCGCGCGCGACCGCGGCGCGCTCCCCAAAGACCTCGCAGCATTCGCTCTCGACCTGCCCGGGAAGCAGATCCCGTTCGATCCCTGGGGCCAGCCGTATCAATATGCGGCGCCCGGGCTGTTCAATCCGGAGAGTTTCGACACCTATTCCTTTCGCGGCAACAGCCGCGCGCCTGCCGACTGGATTGGGAATTGGGAGATCCCGTTTCGGATGGCGGGCGCGATCGAAGGGGAATCGCTGGGTGTGGCGGACGGCCGCCTGGAGCGGGCCATTGTCCAGGAGATCACTCGAGGCGCGGTGCCGCCCCTCTCGAACGGCAAGCACCTGTTCCTGCGGTTCGGCGGGCCATGCGATCGCGCCGTCCTGGCCTTGCCGGCATCGATCGAGCCGGGCGCCTGCCAGGCGATCCTGAGCACAGTCACCTCCTGGGATTACGGCATCGTCCAGTGGTCGATCGATGGGATCGAGCTGGGCCCGCCCTTGGACGGCTATTCACCCGACACCTGGCGGCGAGTGACGACCCCGAGCCCGATCGTCCTGGACCATCGCCCGCACACACTCGAGATCCGGGTGGTGGGTAAACATCCCCACTCGACCGGCTACTTCGCCAGCCTGGATGCCATTGGGCTGCGGCTGCTCGAAGATCGATCGAAATAGCGGGCGGGGAACGAGCTAAGTCGGTCGAGTATCGCAGGGGGATACACTCCCTCCCTTGCGCCTCGCATCTGGC
>ERZ795054.1317-NODE-1317-length-24217-cov-8.171385_pt1 | contig 24217 bp, 29 predicted proteins | sample MGYA00375138_ERZ795054 | MGnify/ENA primary metagenome ERZ795054 (study PRJEB30183, sample SAMN05720215) | anaerobic digester metagenome | isolation source: active sludge of municipal wastewater-treating anaerobic digesters | place: USA | collected 2014-12-23 ... | reverse complement strand
GTAGGCCTTTTCAACGGCGGTATAGGCGGCATTGTAGGAAACACCGACAAAGATAACTGAAAGCAAGGTGATCGCCGATATCACGGCGAGTGAAATCACCATTTTAACACTTCTGATCCTGATATTCATAGCACTCCTTCCTGAAGGTAAAAGTTTTATCCGGCAAGCCATAATCCCTGTTTCCGCCGCATCATCTGTCAGATTGACAGAATCCCGCCGACACTTATGCAAAACATTCGTCGAATCTCACCAACCAGCCGGACTTATTTTTGTGACAGTGATTAATGAATATTAACAGAAAACAAAAAAAATGCAAATTTTTTTGTTAATTGTGACGGTTAGCGCCCGACCTGAAGCATGATGAAAAGGAGGGCAAACTGCGTGTATATAGAGTGACGGGGAAATGTCACTTCTCATGGAATTTCGATCGAGCCCGCGGTGCACGTTTCCCCGCGCGCCACTCCGCGCTGGTCGGTTTCAGGGCAGCCGGCAGCGATGCCTCTCGCCGGGCTGGCGGCATCGGGGAGCATGGTCTCGGTCCCGCCCCCATTGTCTCCGAGGGCGCCGAGCAGCGGGTCGGCCACGAGCGGTCCCGCGGTGCAGTCGGTCCCGCCGGGCCACTCGACGCCGCCGTCGCCCCGGCCGTGCAGATGGTCGCATCCCGGGACCCACATCGCAGTGTTGCCCGACACGATCGTATTCCTGAGAATAAGGCCGCTGCCGAAGATCGCGCCGCATATAACGTCCGTCGCGGTCGAATGGTTGTCCGCGATCGTGCAGTTGAGCACCAGGCCTGTCGGCGAACCGCTAAGCCATATGCCGCCGCCGTTGGTGCCGAACGCGACGTTACCGGCAACGGTCACATTCGTCATGGCAACATTGTCGGCGGTGAACCATATCCCCCCGTTGTGGAAGGCCCGGTTGCGGGATATCGTGCTGTTCCCGAGCTTTATCTGCAGGCCCTGGAGGTACATGCCGCCGGCGATGCCGGCGTCGTCGGGCGTGACCGTGTTCGAATCGACCGTTGTGCGGTCCATCGAAAACGCCCCGGAGTTGTCGTTGGAGACCCTGAAAAATCCGCCAGCGATCGCCCCAGCCCGGTTGTCCGAGATGGTCACTCCGCAAAGCGAGGTCCATTCGTCTGCCCCGTCCATGTAGATGGCGCCGCCGCATCCGCCATGGCCGGGATTTCCATCGTACCCGGTCGCGGCGTTGTCTGTGAAAACACTGTCGATGATTATAACATCTCCGTTCAGGCTGCCGACCGCGCCGCCGTTGCTTGCCGAATTTCCGGTGAAGACGCTGCCGGAGATGACGATGTCGCCGCCCCCGAATCCGTAGATCGCGCCCCCGGCGATGTCCTGACCCGGCGACGGGGCATGGTTGCCGGTGAACGTGCAGCCGATGACCGTAAGGCTGCCGCCGTCGCGGTATATGGCCCCGCCGCCTGCAGCGGTGTCGTCTCCGCCGGCAGGGCCGCTACCCTGCGTCAGCGTCAGGCGCTGCACCGTGAGCCGCGGCGTTTTCAGATCGTACGCCGAATCAAAGTAGATGATGCGAGAGGATCCTGCGCCGCTGAGGGTGACCGTTCCGCCGCCGTCCAGGACGCTCTCTTTCGTGAAAATAATGGGGGATGAAATATCTATCGTGACCGGGTCAGCGCCGCAGTCGAAAACGATCACGCCGCCCGCTGCCGCCGCTGCCTGAATCGCTTCGGCCGTACAGCTTTCTGGCGCGCCGTCGCCCACAACCGTTGCCGGGGTTGAAACATCGGCGAGCGCCGGCGCCTCACACCTCGGCTCGGGCGCGGTATTGTGCGGCAGAGCGTTCGGATCTGTTCTGCGGCTGTTTAAATCGCAACCCCAGGTCAGGGAAACCGAAACAATCACTGCCGTAGTCAAGAAAATCGACAGCAGACGAATCATGGCATCCATTTCATTATTGCAGACATGATTTACTGTTGACACTTATTGCTTTGTATGCAAGAATTTTTTTGCAAACATTACGGAATGACCCGAATTTCCTGATGAAAAGCGCAGGGTGATTACCGGAGGAAGCCATGAATGAACCCATGTCTGCATGCGGACTTCTGTGTGACCGATGCAGTTTCTACAACACGAACTGCCAGGGCTGTTATACGGTGAAAGGCTCCACGTTCTGGGCCAGAAGCATCATGCCTGACAAAACATGCCCCCTGTACAGATGCTCGGTGACCGAAAGACGATACCATGGATGCAGTGAATGCGGCGAGCTTCCCTGCAAGAAATTTTTTGACCTGAAAGACCCAAACATCTCCGATGAGGAACACCGGAAATCAATCGAGGAAAGGACTACTCGGTTGAGGAAGGTCCAATGAAAAAACGGGACAAGACCGGCCTGCAGTCCATTCCCGGCGTGGGCCCAAGCATTGAAGAAGACCTTCGGCTGATCGGGATAAAACAGGTCAGCGACCTGAAAGGGAAAGATCCCCAGCGGCTGTACGGCAAGCTCTGTGCAGCCAGGAAAACGCATGTCGACCGCTGCGTGCTGTACGTTTTCAGGTGCGCGGTTTACTTCGCCGAAAACGATAAGCGCGACCCCGCCCTTCTCAAATGGTGGAACTGGAAGGAAAAATAGGCCTATCCTGCCAGGACAGACAGATATTTCCTGAACTCGACAGGGTCGTTCTGCCTGCGCACTGCCTCGGTGCCGATTACATACCCGTCTCCGAGCCCCAACGCGGATGATGCGTCTGCCGGGCCTTTCACCCCGAACCCGATGACAATCTTCTTGCTCGTCGCCCTGCGAATCGATGCGACCTTTTCTTTCATTTCAGGAGACGAGAAATCCGCGGTGGACCCGGTTATTCCCCTGAGTCCCACGAAATAGATGAAGTCGGCTTCCGAGCGGGCGGCTGCCTCGATGTCGCTTTCACGCGATTCAAGCGTCGCAAAGGGGATTACGGGAATGCAGAGACCCTGGCCGAAAAACAGGTCGCGCATCCGGTTGGGCAGGTCGGCGATGATGATGCCGTCGACGACGCCGCCGAACATGTCGGAGAATCGCCTCATACCGGTCGAATATACGATGTTGGCGTAGGTCATGATGTATTTCCTGACAGGATAATTGACGAGGCGACGCAGGTCCTCTGCCACGGTCTCGGCGGTGATTCCGGCGCGCACCGCCTCGAGCTGCGCCCCGGCGATGACGGGGCCGTCGGCCAACGGGTCGTTGAACGGTATTCCTATCTCGACAAAGTCGAAACCGGCTTCGCAGACATCAGCAAAGCGTTGTCTGAATGCATCCCTGTCGGGATACCCGCCGACGATATATATCCCTCTCATAGGTCCTCCATATTCTGCTTCTCGATGATACCCAGGTCCTTGTCTCCCCTTCCCGACAGATGCACCAGCACGTTTTTGCCGCCATAGGATGCGGCATTCTCGATCACATGCGCCAGCGCGTGCGAGGATTCGAGCGCCGGGATAATCCCCTCGTTTACAGTCAGGTCCCTGAACGCCCTGAGGGCATGCCGGTCGGAGACCGAGGTGTAGCGCACCCGACCGCTGTCGCGCAGATACGCATGCTGCGGACCGACACCCGGGTAGTCGAGTCCCGCGGACACGGAATGCACGTCGTTCACCTGGCAGTTTTCGTTCTGGAGCAGATACGACAGAGTTCCCTGGAAGATTCCCCTGTTCCCCGCTGTCAGCGTGGCGGAATGCCCGCCCTGGTTCATCGAAATCCCGCCGGCCTCTACCCCGACCAGCTCAACGGTTTTCGCGTCCATGAAGCCCTGGAAGATTCCCATGGCGTTGCTGCCGCCGCCCACGCAGGCGACGACCGCGTCCGGCAGGAAGCCCAGCTCCTCGAAATAGCCGCGCGCCTCTCTCCCGGCAACGGCCTGAAAGCAGGCTACGATGTGCGGGAACGGATGCGGGCCGGTGACCGACCCGAGCAGGTAATGCGTCGTTTTCACCGTGGCTACCCAGTCCTTGAGCGCTGCGCTCACCGCGTCCTTGAGGGTCTTGAGCCCGTCCTCGACCGGAACGACATTCGCGCCGAGGAGCCTCATTTTCTTGACGTTCGGCATCTGGCGCTCGACATCGACGCTTCCCATGTACACCGTGCACTCAAACCCGAACAGCGCAGCCACGGTCGCGGTCGCGACCCCGTGCTGGCCCGCGCCTGTCTCGGCTATGATGCGTCTTTTACCCATATGACGCGCAAGCAGCGCCTGCCCCAGGGTGTTGTTGATCTTGTGCGCGCCTGTGTGCAGCAGGTCCTCGCGCTTGAGATATATGTTCACGCCGTATCTGCGTGAGAGGTTCCGGGCGAAGTAAACGGGAGTCGGCCTGCCCGCGTAATTTTTAAGGAACAGCTCGAGCTCGCGCAGCATATTATCATCGCGCCTGAAGTTTTCGAACGCTGCCTCGAGCTCGTCGAGCGCGGGCACCAGGGTCTCGGGGATGAACTGCCCCCCGAACTCGCCATAAAATCCTTTAACAGGTTCCATTCCTGACCTCTTCGATAAAATCCATCATGAGTTTCCGGTCCTTCTGCCCTGGCGAGGATTCGACCCCGCTGGAGACGTCCACACCGAACGGCATGTATTCCCTCACCACCTCGCGCACGTTGGCGCAGCCAAGCCCCCCGGACAGAATGATCTCGCCTGAACGCTCCCTCACCCAGTCCGGCGGGCGTTCAAATCTTCCCGCGCCCCGGCTCATGTCGTACATGAAACGGCGCATCCTCAATCCTGCGGGGATGGAGTCTCCGGCGAATATCAGGTTGTCGATATCCGCCGGGCGGTACAGCTGCACGAAATCGAATGAGGGCTCGATGCCGAGAAGCTCCTCGATCCCGAGCGCCACCCCGACAACCGCGATCGAGCCCCTCGCGTAATCCGCGAGCGAGCGAGCCTTATCCACATCGCAATACCTGGGGCTTTCAGCGTGCATCACGATGCCGACAGCGGAGTAGCCGGCCTCGACCGCCCAGTCTATATGTTCGAACGATGTCATGCCGCAGACCTTAACGAACACTGTCGGCCTCCCGAAGCGCCGAGGCGAATTCACCGAGCTTTGACGCAGGATCGTCGCTGGTCATGAGGGCGGTGCCGATAAGAAAGGCGTCGGCTCCATGGCGCGCGAAGAGCCGTATGTCTTCGGCGGTTTCGATGCCGCTCTCGGCGATCTTCAGAAAATCGCCCTTCAGGCCGGCTATCGTGCGCGCCGCCTGGTCCTTGTCGATAATGAAGGTCTTCAGGTCGCGAGAGTTCACGCCCACGAGTTCCGGTCCGCAGTCCCTGATCCTGTCGAATTCGGAGGGCTCGTGGATTTCGTACAGCACCTTCATGCCCAGACCGGTTGCTCTGAGCGATAGCCGTTTCAGTTCGGATTCATCGAGCGCCGCGGCGATGAGAAGAATGAAATCCGCGCCGGATGCATACGCGGCCTCGACCTGGACCTCGCTCACGATGAAATCCTTGCACAGGACGGGAATATCCAGCGCCGAAGAAACATCGTTCAAAATCCCGAAATCCCCCTTGAAATATTTTTTATCGGTGAGCACGCTGATCGCCCCTGCCCCGCCCTGTAGGTACAGGCGAGCCTGGGCCACATGGTCGACATCGGGACGGATATCGCCGCGCGAGGGCGACGAGCGCTTGATCTCGGCTATGAACTGCGCGGATTTCAGGTCTGCGACCGGGTCATGCAGCGGCCTGGTCCGGGAAGATGACGGGGATTTCATCCCCCTGGCCTCTTCTTTCTTGTACGCGATTATTTCATCGAGATACATTGCGCCGCTCCCGAGGTCATGGCTTCAAGCTTCTCGCCCGCCCTGCCGCTGGCCAGAAATTCCCTGGCAACTTTAAACCCTTTGGTGAGGCTCGCTTCTTTCATGGTCTTGAGCGCCAGAGCCGTGTTCAGGGCGAAGAGGTTCGCGATTTTTTCGTCACGGCCGAAGATACCGTCCAGGAAAAGCTCCCTTGCCTGCGCCTCATCCGCCACTCGCGGCATGTCAAACGGCTCGAAATAATCCGACGGGTCGATGACGAAATGGTTCAGCGTGCCGTTGCTTACTGTAATGCACTCGGTCCTGTCTGCCGTCGAGACCTCGTCGTATCCGTCGAACGAAGAATAAACCGTGACGTTGTTCCTGCCGAGCTTTAAAAGCACGTTGGCGATGAAGACCAGCCGCTCACGCGAGCTGATGCCTATGATCTGGTATTCGGGGTCCGCCGGGTTGACCAGCGGCCCGGCGAAGTTGAAGATCGTGGGAACCTTGAGCTCGCGGCGCACCTTGCCGATGTCCTTCAGCGCGGGATGGTGCTTCTGCGCGTGGATGAAGACGTAGTTGTTGAGCCTGAAAAATTCCTCGGGCCCGGCATCGCCGTACGAAAGGTCAAAGCCCAGTCCCTCGAGGATGTCGGCTGACCCCACCTTGCCGCTCTGGGCCTTGTTGCCGTGCTTGACGACCGGGTAGCCCATGGACGAGAGTATTATGCTCACCGCGGTGGAAACGTTGACCGTGGACTTGCCGTCGCCCCCGGTCCCGCAGGTATCGATGGCGCGCTCAGAGCAATGGCTGAACCGCACCTTGCGCCGGTCCATCGCCATGACAAGAGCGGCGAGCTCGTCGATGCTCTCCCCCCGGAGCTTCATCGATATCAGCGAAGAGGCGATCTGGGCCTCAGTCAGCCCGCCCGAGAGCATGGCATCGAACAGGCATGAGGCCTCATCCATCGCGAGAACCTCTCCCGAATTCATCTTTTTGATTATCTGTTCCATATTCATCCCCATGCCTGATTCGGCTCCCCTGGCGAAATTGATGAAGTTCTGCACGATGGTCTTACCGTGCTCGCTCAGGATGGATTCCGGATGAAACTGCACGCCGAAAAAAAGATTATCCCTGTCTTCGATGGACATGATCACATCGTCGCTCGCGGCCCTTGAGGTTACGATACTCCCGTCGACCTCGACGGCAAGGGAGTGGTACCGGACAGCCCTGAACTCGCGGGGAACGCTCCTGAACAGCAGCGAGTCGCCGGAGGTTTTCATCGTATCGACCTTGCCGTGCTTGATCGTGGCGGCGCCGACGACCGGGTAGTCCAGGACGTGCGCCATGCACTGCATGCCGAGGCACACGCCGAAAATCGGTTTCTCGCCCCTGTACCGGCGGAGATAGTCAAGCGAGGTACCGCTGTTCTCGGGCGACGACGGGCCCGGCGATATGATGATCCCCTGGTAGTCGTCGGCGGGGATGAACTCGCGGTTCTTGATCACCCGCACCTCCTCACCGCACGAACGAAACAGGGCGCAGAGGTTGTAGGTAAACGAATCATAGTTATCAACCAGCAAAAACATTTCTTTCCTCCAGTACGCTGATCTGCTTCAGGGAATCGAAGATCGCTCCGAGCTTGCTCTTCACTTCAAGATACTCCTTTTCCGGATCGCTGTCGTATACTATGCCGGCGCCCGCTCTCAGCACCGCCCTGTCGCCGCTGATGAATGCGCTGCGGATTATGATACAGGTGTCGATATCCTGGCTGTACGAGAAGTAACCGGCGCAGCCCGCGTAGAATCCGCGAGGCGACTTCTCATACTGATTTATTAGCTCCATGGCCCGCACCTTGGGCGCGCCCGACACGGTGCCTGCCGGGAAGGTGTTGCAGAACAGGTCAAATGGAGATATGCCGGCCGCGAGATCTCCCTGCACCTCGGATACCAGATGCACGACGTGGGAGTATATCTCGGGCTCGAACGACTGGGTCACTCTGACCGATTCATGGTCGCAGCCGGTATAGAGATCGTTGCGGGCCAGGTCCAGCAACATCAGGTGCTCGGCAACCTCCTTTTCATCCGTGCGCAGCCCATCGAGGATTTCTTTTTTTCGGGCAGGGTCGAACCGGTAGGTGCCGGCGATCGGTTTGAGCAGGGCCCTGCGGTTCGTCACCCTCAGATGGGTCTCGGGCGAAGTACCGCAGAGTATTTCGTTTCCCGTCTTGATGAAAAACATATATGGCGATGGATTGATGTTCCGCATGAGCCGGTAAAGGCTCACGGGATCGGACAGGCCGGTTATCTCATAGCGGTTCGACAGCACGGTCTGGATGCACTCGCCCCTGGTGATCTCGTCTTTTAGACCCATGACTGCGGCCATGAATTCGTCTCGTGAAAAATCCTGCATGATTTCCGAGGCGGCAGCTTCATTGTTTGCGCCGCTCAGAGCAACCCCGATCTCCGACGCCATTTGCAATGTACGCTCCTGCGCCCTTGCATAAACAGCCTCAGGATCCCCTTCGGCCAGGACCGAAACGGCCGCATACAGCTTGTGGCAGTGGTTGTCAAACACGTAAAATTCGTCGACCTGGAAAAAGGCCATGAGCAGTGAGTTTTCCTCCTCCCTGATCGTTGCTCTGAGCACCTTCATGTAATTAACCATGTCGTATCCCATGAATCCGACATACCCCCCGCAAAAATCGCCGTATCCCCCTGAACAATTTGCACATTCCGTATTTAAAATTCCCTGCATGTAATCAATGGGATTCACATTGTTGTATTTCTTGAATGAATCTGCCGATCTGACTTCCAGAAGGCCTTTCCGGTAAGTGATGACCTTTGCCGGATTGAATCCAAAAAAGGAAAACCGCGAAAAGCTTTTATCTAAATTCGCGCTTTCCAGGAGAAAAACGTCATTTTTTTGAAAAGAATTGATCAGGACCGAAACCGGGGTGAAAAGATCACCGGCAATTTCCCGGTAAATCACGATACGGTCGAACTTCGGGGTCATCTTTTTAAACTCCTCACAATTCGGGTGCAGCATTTATTTCTCCTTGCTTAACGAAAAGCCCCGCGGGCATCCGCGGGGCTTTTATTAATGTTATGTCTTAACGGACGACCTGTTATTTGCGCTCGCTATTGTTTCCCCACCACTGAAAATAAAAAAATCTCTTTGAAAAAGGTTTCATGCAGATGCTCCATTATTTATGTTTCTATCAATAGAAACATTGGTTACTATATATAGAAACAGCAATTTATTGTCAAGCAATTATAATATAATTTTTCTATTTTTGATTTTTTTCGATGCCGATTTATTCTGCTCAGAGCAGAGCAATGTACATTACAAAACTGACAAGATTTATTGTTAATATAAAAATTTATTATTGTGTTAAATGCCACAATAAAGTCTTTTACGGTAAAGTTCCTCAAAATATAAAAATTGTTTTACACGCACCTCAAAGGTTTCGCCAAGCTTGAGAAAATACGAGTGTAAAGTAATTTTAACCGGTGAAACATAATCCCTGTCCAAATAGGCATTAATGGCACTGTAAGCATAATTACGCGGGTCCCGCACATGACCCGATCTCACCGAATTATACGCTATATACCACATAAGCCACAAAAAATAGAAGACAGGATTTTCAGATAACTCGATAATAAAATCACTGAAACGCTCGTTCCAAAAAGGACCAGTGCGGTTCATTTTTTTATTATAACGCCGTGCAAGCTGGGATTTAATAAACTGCATGATCCTCGAGACTGTTTCCCCTTCATCAACGGACCTGAATATAAAATGAAAATGAGTGTCCATGATCGTATAATGAACTATTTCAAAGGAATATTTTTCCTGAGCCATACAGAGGACCTTAATGAGAAGCTCTTTAATACTTGCTTCTCTCATGACGTTCCTGCACTCGATACAACGCGATACGAGGTGATAGGTCAGATTCGGTTTACATATTCGCGGGGCATTTGACATGGCTGTTTTCCTCCCGAATGTAATACGAACGGGGGAAGGAAATTTGATGAAAAAAATTGCTGCTCAGAGCAATTTTTTAAATTTTTCTGCCCAATGATAAATTCATGCTCAGAGCACCACTGTAAAAAGATCCGGGCTCAGAGCAACCAACCATGAAGAAAAAATCTTGCATGAAAAACAATACTATCCATCAATGCATAGTAACACTAGTTCAATTGCTTTATTCGAATCAAAGTAAATCTTACTAATGAAAGAAAACAATAAACTCTTCTGTGACAGGGATCTTCTGGTGATATTCTGCGTAACCCTGATTGTGGTCCAGGGTGTCACCTCCATTGCGCCGGCATTTCCCATGATCTCCCAAACCCTCGGCGTCTCCAAAAAGCAGGTAGGACTCCTGATCACCGTGTTTACTTTACCGGGTATTTTCCTCGCCCCTCTTCTCGGCATCCTTTCAGACCGGATCGGGAGAAAAAAAATGCTGGTTCCTTCCCTATTCCTTTTCGGTATCAGCGGAACCGCATGCGCTTTTACAGAAAACTTCGGCCTTCTACTCTCACTACGCTTCGTACAGGGCCTCGGTGCAGCAGCCCTGGGGTCGCTAAACCTGACCATCATCGGCGATCTATATTCCGGTGAAACACGGCTCAGAGCACTCGGCTACAACTCAACCGTCCTGAGTATCGGTGCAGCCGTCTACCCCGCAATGGGAGGAGCAATGGCCCTGCTGGGATGGCAGTATCCCTTTATGCTTTCAATAACGGCCATCCCTGTCGGCATGGCCGTACTGCATATACTGGACAACCCCGAACCGAAAGGGGATGAACATATCATAGAATATCTTAAAAATGCGCTCAGAGGAATGAAAAATCCGCGCATTTACCTGCTTTTTATCGGGACTCTCGCCACATTTATACTTCTTTATGGGGTGCTTTTTTCGTTCTTCCCGTTTTATTTAAATGAAAAATTCAATGCGGATTCTTTTTTAACAGGTCTCCTCATATCAAGCGTGTCAATCGGAACAATAGTGGGTTCCCTGAACATAGCAAACCTGTCGGGACGGTTCACAAGCAGAAGGCTCATACTTGTAAGTTTCATACTGTATGCCTCGGCCATCATAACGACAAAATTCATATCCAGTTTTTTTGCTCTGAGCCTGCCTGTTTTCATATACGGATTCGCCAACGGTATCAATATCCCCGCCACACAGACACTGCTGGCCGAGCGAATACCCATGGAATACCGGGGAGCCTACATGTCGGTCAATTCAATGATACTCAGGGCGGGACAAACGGCGGGGCCACTGTTCATCGGAGCTGCGATGACGATGGGCAACGATTTTATTTTTTATACATCGGCGGTGTTTTCGGTTCTTGTATTCACCCTGCTTTCGATCAGGCTGACTGATTAATCGTTATCGGTGGCTGTACCTGATAATCCTCATCTTTTCAAGGGTAACCAGACCCTCCTTCACGGTCTCCTCGATGAATGGAAGAATTGTGTGGATTTTTTCTTCGGTGTCGACTATTTCAACGACAAGCGGGAGATCCTCGGAAAGGTCAAGCATCTTGCTTGAATGTATTCTGGAGCTGGCGCCGTAACCCAGAATCCCGCGCAGGACTGTTGCACCCGCAAGGTTCAACTCCCTGGCCTTCATCACCAGCGCCTCATACAGGGGTCTTCCATCATGACGATCAAGTTCACCGACAAAAATCCTGAGCATGACCGCTTCGTCAGGGAGTTTCATGATTTTTCTCCTATTTATAATATTTTAAAAGGATTCTGGCAATCATTATACCGAGAACTGCGGCGACAATCCCGACAATGTTGCTCAGAGCAACGTTCATGGCTCCGAGCCTGAATTCACCGTCTCTAAAAAGATTTATCGTTTCCAGAGAATAGGTTGAAAAAGTGGTGAACGCCCCGAGAAAACCTATAGTGCAGAAACTTTTAACCTCGGGGCTCAGAGCAGTCCTCTCGAATAATTCGAAAAGAAACCCTATTATAAAACATCCAAGCACGTTCACCGCCAGCGTCCCCCAGGGGAAGTATGCCCCGGTGAACCGGTAAACAGTGCGAGCCATGAGAAACCTGGCGACAGCTCCGAGGCTGCCGCCTGCGGCGATCCAGATCAAAACTCTCATAAAATATGCATCTCCAGCGAATCCTATCGAAAAATAAGCGACATGATGAACAGTATCTCGACCGAGAGGTGCGCGAAAAAGGGAATCCAGATGCTCCCGGTGCGAAGGGCGATGTAGCTCAGTATGGGCGAACCGATAAGCAGCCCGACAGGCTCCAGCATGGGCTTGGTGAAATGAAATACCACTTCGAAGACCCACACCACCGCAACCGAGACAAGAGCAGCTGTCGCGGGATCGGTCTTCTCCCATTTGCTCAGAGCAAAAAAAAGTCCCATAAGCAGGAACCCGCGGTGCAGAAACTCCCAGCCGGTAAGGGTCGACAGCGTGAACACCATGAAGTTGGCGAAACGCCCCCATGCGCCCTGTCCTCCAGAAGAGAACGACCCGCCGTACGAAGCGAAATATCCCTGGTAGAAATAAATCCCCGCGAATGCCGCAGCAAGCAGCGCGGCCATGACCAGAAGCGCCCTCCCGAAACCATGATCGATGTGCGGTCTGCCCAGGCCTATCTCATTAAAAGGTATTTTCAGAATAAATATCACAGCAACAGGGACGCCGATCCTCAGGATGAGCCACAGTGAATAGAAATGGTCGCCGATTATCAGGTATCGTGCGGCGAAATAGCGGCCCGCGAACTGGACCAGAAGCGCGGCAAGAATCACTATCATGAACGGCCGAAAAAGATCTTCTTTCTTCAATGTCAGTTTCATACAACGACAGCTCCCTTCAATTCAGCGCGTGATCTCCATGATCACCCTGTTGCCGATATTGAGCATGAGGTGGATTATGAACGCCGGCCAGAACGAGCCGCTGCGGTACGCGATGAACCCGAACAGCGTCCCGGTGATCACCGTTGACAGCGCCTCGGCCTCGGGTTTGGCCAGGTGCATCAGCGCGAACGGGACCATCTGTATAAAGATGCTCTTTTCCTGAAATTTTTCTTTCAATCCGAAAAGCAGGAATCCCCGGAAAAAAAACTCCCACGCGAAAAGGAGCGCTGCCATCTTGAGGCAGTAGTAACCGAGACCCTCGTCCGGTGCGGAGTAATAATTCCGCATGGAAGGCATACGCGAAGCGACGAGAAGCACCGGGACGATTATGACCGCGGCCAGTCCGACGAACTTCAGCCAGAGCCTCCAGTTCCCGGGCCTGAGCCCGTAATTCAGCGGATTTCTTCTGAACACGAGGATTATCATTGCAGCGGGAAGCGCGAAAAAATACAGGACATGACTCATCCATCGTTCAGGAAGCGGATGGTTTCGGTACACGATCAGCAGCGCGGTCCCGAGAGAAAGCACCAGCACTTCGACGATGTTTTCTTCGAGCATCCTTGCAAGGGCCTTCAATTCTTCGCGGATCATGGTCCTCCGGGGCGAGCATCGGCATTGATGACTGCAGAATATGCGCTGATTCGCGGCGCGGTCAACATAAAAAAGAAGAAAGGATTCAAAATTATGGTTGCGCGGGCGATTCAGTGCTTATATAAAAAGTCATGAACAGGAAATTGCTCGTTCTGATCCCGTGCCTGCTCGCGGTTGCGGCAGCGGCGCTGTTCATCCGCCTGTCAGACGTCACGTCCCTGATCGTCCGTGTGGCGGCAGGTGTCGATCCGGCCGAAAAAAGCATTGCGCTCGAGTACGGATACATCGCGCCCGGGCTCCGGCAGAAACCGTATATCCTGCCTTTCTCGCACAGCATAAAAAAATTCTCGAGAGACGCGGTAAACATCGACGTCATCAACACTTACACTGTCGGCAGCTACGACAAGGACCCCGGATCGCGCATGCGCGGCGTATCGAATTTCCTTGATCCCACAAGCAAGTTCAAGGACTCGTGGTTCGGAGTATACCTGGTGATGGACGACACCCGGGGCCGGGCGCGCAGATTCATGCTCAACGACCCGGAACTCCCGCCCGACGACATCTACAACCTGAACACCGAATCCCTGCTCGAGCTCACGCGCCTGGACCAGGCCGTGGTCGTGCACACTTCCCATCAGGGCCAGGACGGATACGACTTCGACTCATTCATGGACTCTTTCCCGTTCAAAAAAATCGAAGAATCCGAACATCACGAGGCCGCATTCGATCGTGCGGGCGGGACATGGCTGAAAATAACGGCGTCCTTCACTACCGTATCGGCGGTCACCGACATCTCCAGGACAAAAATGAATTACCTGTCCTCGATCAGGGCCTTTGTCGGCCTTCCCTCACGCGAGGTATACTCCCTGGTCGATCCATGGCACCGGACGGTCCTCAGTGGATCCACGCTGGCGCGGTATTTTTCATGCCCGCGGGGCGGATTCTGGGCAGTCGTGTACTACAACGGCACGGCCTTCACGGACAAAAACGGCAGGCAGATAGACACCTGGAACAATACCGACATCCGGAATGAATTCGAAAAAATGTTCATGCGGCTTGAAATCGGCTGCGCGCAACAGCGGTGATATGTATGGAACAGATCGTGTTGAGGCTTGTAAATATTTCTTTCTTCGTGGCGGCCTGGGGCATTTCATCAAAGCTGCTCATGAAAATCATGGCCGCAAAGAAGCCCGGGCTCAGGCTCTATGACCCGGAAATCCTTTTTCCGTCGGTGCTCGCTGCTGCCCTGCTGACCAAAATTTTCATGCTGATTTTAAATGCAGTAATAACACAATAATCCCGAAGGACAATTTTTTGTATACACGGGCCCCGAACCGGTATACCATTGTACATGGAACCATCCAATATCAGGAGGAACATCATGGAGCTCATGGAAGCGATCAACGGGCGGAGATCGGTGAGAAAATACACCGAGCACTACGTGACCGACGAAGAGATAAAGGAAATGCTCGAGGCCGCCAGGCGCGCGCAGTCCTGGGCCAACACCCAGGTCTGGGAATTCGTGGTCGTCCGCAACAAGGACATCATCGAAAAAGTGGTCAACACCTATTCCGAAAAGAACCCGGCCGCCAGGGGGTCGATGTCCGCATCAGCGCTCATCATCGCCTGCGCCAGAACGGGGGTTTCGGGATGCTACAACGGCAGGAACGTCACCATGTTCGGCGAGTGGTTCCTCTTCGACCTGGGGGTCGCGGTGCAGAACCTGTGCCTCAGGGCGCACGAGCTCGGCCTGGGCACCGTGGTGGTGGGGCTCATGGACCATAAAGCGTGCAAAAAGGTGATCGGGCTCCCGGACGGATACGAGGTCGTGGCGTCCATACCGGTGGGCAGGCCCATGGTGCAGGCCAAGGAGGGGCCGGCCAGGAAAGAGCTCAGGGATTTCGTCCACCTCGACATTTACGGCGAGCGATATACCAAGATATACTGAGAGGATGCGCGTGGCCATTGAAAAGATACCCGAAAGAAAAGACATCGACCCATCGTTCAAGTGGGACCTGAGCCCGCTCTTCGCAGGCGACGCCGAATGGGAAGCCCTCTTCTCATCCATCGAGCAACGCCTCGGCCGGTACAACGACTACAGGGGAAGGCTGCATGAGTCCCTTTCAGTTTTCAGGGAGGCGATCGACTTCGACCTTTCCATGTCGCGCGACATTGAAAGGCTGTACACCTACGCGCACCTCAAAAGCGACGAGGACAAGGCCGACCAGCGCTGCCTGGCCCTGCACCAGCGCTCCATGAACCTGTACACGCGCATGTCCGAGAGCGCAAGTTTCATGACTCCCGAGATACAGTCCATACCAGAGGAAGTCATAAACGGATTCATACATCACGACACGATGAAGGAATACCGGTTCTCCCTCGAAAAGATACTCAGGTACAAACCGCACACCCTGAGCAAAGAAATCGAGGAGATACTGGCCATGTCAGGCGAGGTTGCGCAGGCAGCGTCGCAGGCGTTCAGCCAGCTCGACAACGCAGACCTTAAATTCGGAACGCTCACCGACGAAAAGGGCAAAACGGTCGAGCTTTCCCACGGGAATTTCAGCACGTTTCTCATCAACCCCTCGCGTGACGTGCGCAGGAAGGCATTCGAACAGTACTATAAAAGCTACGATGACCACAAGAACACCGTTGCCACGACCCTTGCCTATTCGAACAAGAAGGACTGCTTCTACTCGAGGGTCAGGCGCTTCGGCAGCTGCCGCGCTTCGTCCCTGTTCTCGGACAATATCCCGGAGCAGGTGTACGACCGCCTGATCTCGACGGTAAAAGAAAACCTGGATCCGCTCTTCAGGTACATGCGATTCCGCAAAGAGGCCCTGGGCATCCAGGAGCTTCATTTTTACGACACCTACGTGCCCATCGTGGCCGGGGTCGATTTTTCGATGCCGTACGAGGAGGCGGTCGAGACCTGCTGCGCGGCGCTCGCCCCGCTGGGGGATGAATACTGCGGCCTGCTCAGGCAGGGCCTCGCCGGCGGATGGGTCGACCGCTACGAGAACCGCGGAAAACGGAGCGGCGCGTATTCGTCCGGATGCTACGACTCGCCGCCCTACATCCTGATGAATTACCGCGACGATAACATCAACAGCCTGTACACGCTCATCCACGAGGCGGGCCACTCCATGCACTCCCTCTACTCGCGGAAGCACCAGCCCTACATCAGCCACGACTACACGATCTTTGTGGCCGAGGTCGCGTCGACCTTCAACGAGACCCTGCTCAGCGAGCACCTGATCGCGCGCTTCGACAGTGACCCGCGCATGCAGGCCTGGATCATCAACCGGGAGATCGACAACATACGGGCCACGCTCTACCGCCAGACCATGTTCGCCGAGTTCGAGAAGGTAACACACACCGTCGTTGAAAGCAACGGGCCGCTCACCCTTGATGTCATCCGCGGCGAATACCGGAAGCTGCTCGAGGCCTATTTCGGCGACACGATCGTGATCGACGACGAGCTGACGCTCGAAGCGCTTCGCATACCGCACTTCTACTCGGCCTTCTACGTGTACAAGTACGCGACCGGGATCTCGGCGGCGATCGCGCTGGCCGAGAAGGTCATGCGCGAGGGCGCGAAGGCGCGCGACGCGTACCTCGATTTCCTGAAGCTCGGCGGCAGCATGTTCCCGATCGACGAGCTACTCGCCGCCGGAGTCGACATGCGCACATCCGAACCGGTCGAGAGAGCCCTGGCTCATTTCGGCGGGCTCGTCGACCGGCTCATCACCCTGTATCCGTCGCTGAAGCAAAACGGCTGAACTGGAGCGGACAGTGGAGCTCATCGTAAACGAAATCTTCTATTCGATCCAGGGCGAGACCATCACCTCGGGCTTCACGAGCGTTTTCGTGCGGCTTACCGGGTGTAACCTCGAATGCGCTTACTGCGATACCCGGTACGCGAGGGAAGCAGGCATGGTCATGAAGGTGAACGAGGTGGTCGAGACGGTCGCGAGCGCCGGCCTGTGCGACCACTACACCGTCACCGGCGGCGAGCCGCTGTGCCAGAAAGGCGCGCCCCAGCTCCTGCGCCGCCTGCTCAAGCTCGGCCGGCCGGTCCAGGTCGAGACCAACGGCACGATCCTTCTGGACGTGGTGCCGGCGCGCGTAAGAAAGATAGTAGACATCAAGACGCCGTCGAGCGGCCACGCCGGGTCCTTCCTGATGGAGAACATCCCGCTGCTCACCGCCCGCGACGAGGTGAAATTCGTCGTGAGCGACGAGGAGGATTTCGATTTCGCGCTCAGGTTCATCGATGCCTATCTTTCATCCTGCCCCGCAGTCATAAACTTTTCGCCTGTATGGGGCGCCATGGAGCCCGGCCGCCTGGCCGGCATGATGATCGGGCACAGGCTCAGGGCCCGACTGAACCTCCAGATACACAAGGCCATCTGGCCCGGCGAAGATGAGAGCAAGGTCGTCATAAAAAATCATACCTTAAAAAAAACTTGCTAAAAAGCCCCCCATTCTGTTTGTTGCACTCATAAACACAGAGCAGAGGTTTTCAATGGATTACGTAGGACACGTCATAAGGCCCCCGAGCGAGGCGTACAGCATGATCATACAGGTCACAGTCGGGTGCTCGCACAATATGTGCACTTTCTGCGGAACGTACAAGGGCCAGAAATTCCGCATCAAGGACATGAAAACCATCAAGAGGGACATTGACGAGGCCTCGGGCTACCGCTATGGCTTCACCAAGGCGTTCCTGGCCGACGGCGACGTGCTCATCCTGCCGAACGAGACGCTGCTCGAAATAATCGGTTACATAAAGAAAAAGAACCCGCAGATAGAGCGGATCGGCGTATACGGCAACACCAAATCCATCATAAAAAAAACGCACGAGGAGCTCATCGAGCTGAGAGAGGCCGGCCTGGGCATCGTGTACCAGGGGATCGAGACCGGAAACAAGGAGGTCCTGAGAAGGATCAAGAAGGGAGCGTTTCCCCACCGTATGATCGAGTGCGCAAACAAGGTCAGGGAAGCGGGGATACTGCTCTCGCAGACCGTGCTGCTGGGCATCGGCGGGACCGACATGAGCGAACAGCACGCGGTCGACACCGGCAGGCTTCTCGGCGAGATGTCTCCCGACTATGCATCGGCCCTCACGGTGATGATCCTGCCCAACACCGAGCTGTACCTCGACTTCCAGTCCGGCGCTTTCAGGCTGCCAGACAAGTTCGGGCTGCTGAGAGAGCTGAGGCTCATTATCGAGAACATGGACGTGAAGAGGCCCTGCTTTTTCACCTCAAACCACGCTTCCAACTATCTTCCGATCCGGGCGATGCTGCCCGACGACAAAAATGAGGTGCTCGCCCTGCTGGACAAGATTCTGAAAACGAGGGACGAGAGGATACTGAAGCCTGAGCACATGCGGGCGCTGTGAAACCGCGTTTTTTTGTTGAATTATTCAGGGGTTTCCTGTTGAATTAGACCGGGCCGAGAACAAAAAACACAGAGAGGAACATTGTAATGAACAAGCAGATGGAGGACGTCTTAAGATATATCAGCGCCGAGATGCAGGCCGACCCGAACATAAACAAGGCGAAGCTCATCCAGGAGGCCTGCCGTAAATTCGACCTCGACCCCATGCAGGAAGAATTTCTGATCAACAAGTACCTGATGAACAAATAACGCAGGCCTGCCATCAGGGCCTGATCCGGCTTTTAAGCCTAACCGCGACCTCGGCGGCCAGGCCGTTAAGAAATTGCTCCATGTCTCCGGCGAACGGACCGCTGACGGTCGTTCTTCCGAATGTCTGCTCCCGCATCGAAAACACCGCCGCCTCGCACACGTACTCATAGGAATCCGCGCCGCCCTTTCCCTTTATCAAGACACGGTTGATCTTCCCGCATATAGCGAAGCCCGCACCGAGCTCTGCGCACAGCTCCGCGGCGATCCGGGCGTCGACGTTGCGTATGTCCGGCGGCCGTTCGGTCTGCAGAAGCGATTCGATTTCCATGACCGGAACCACGGCGAACCCGTTCTCATGGAACCGCCTGATGAGCATCTCCCTGAAGCAGCGGTCCTGGATGTCATCGAGGAAATCCGACCTGAACCCGAGCACCAGCACCCTGTCAGCGGCCCTGTCCGCCCCGGCAAGCGGCCATGCGGCGACGGCGAGCGCGAAGACAGCGGCTGCAAGCCTAACGCGGCGTTTCATCATCGGACCTCCGCTTCGAGAAGCACTGACTCCCGTTCGGGCAGCGCGAGACCGGCGGGGATATCATCCGCGCCGAGCGCATAAAGCGGCGAGATCTCCACGATCCTCGTCTTCGGCGATATTTTCGCGCCTCGCGCGCCGAGCCACTGACGGTGCAGGCCGTCCATGAGTTTTATGCAGGTCTCGAGCGAATCCGCGCCCGAGGCGTTTTTCACCGGCGCGAACTCCTCCTCTCGCAGCACCTCGAGGATGACGTTCCTGTCGGTCATCGACAGCGCGTCGAACACGAACTTCTCGAACTTGTATCCGGTTATCTCGCCGCCGCCATGCGCGGCGATCTTCTTTTTGGCGGTATGATACGGGAGAGACAGGTCGGATGAGGTGATGCGCTCGATGAATTCCCTGCCGAAGAGGTGTATCGCCGGATTGCCGGAGGAATACAGGAGTTCGCCTCCCGGATCCCTCTCGTTGATTTTTTCCTGCGGCATGTCCGAGTACTCGACGATGCCCAGCGTGTTGTCCGCGTACTGCACGAACACGCCGACCTTCTCCTCCGCATATGCCTTGCGAAGCGCCTTGCTCGATATGTCCGCCCCGGCGTCCCGGTGGAACCCGATGAAGACCGGATCAATGATCTTCACCAGCGGGTTGTCGACCTGAAAATAGGAGATCACGGTGATGCCGCGCGATTTCATCTCGTCGAGCGCGCCCGAAGTCCTGAGCGCCGAAAGGCTGCCGCCGTGTCCGTCGGGGTTCTTGAATACGCCGCACTCGCTCTCGAGTATGAGGCGGCCCTTCTCGTCGAGCGACGGGATCATGTTCTGCGGAAACACGAACACATCGCGCGGATCGAGGCCGAAGTATTTCTCGCTTTCAAAATATTCAACCGTCTCCCGGTGGTTGGCGTGCGAGGTCATCACGAACCAGGGAATGGCGACGCCGTACCTGCGGCCGCTCGCCAGAATCTTCTCGCCGTGGAGTCTGAACAACGTCTTGCCCGAAACCGGCCCGACCGGAAATTTGCCCTTGGGGCCCTCGTACCCCAGGCGCGAACCCTGCCCGCCGGCCACGATGAACGCCGCGATCTTCCCGCCGCGGATGAGCTCCTCGCCGAGAGCGGCCGCCTTTCTGAACTTTTCATGTTCGGCCGGGGTTTTCGGCAGGGGGATGAACGGCGCGGGCCGGTAGCTTCCGTGGGAGGGGGCTCCGGCTGCGGTGAAGAGCTTCTTCATCAGGCCGAAATCAACATCCGCAAGGTCTTTGAGCAGCGATTCCCTCTGCCCTGGCCCGAGCCGGTCCCAGGAGGCGAACACGTGCTCCTGATTATTGTCGTAGACCCGCTTGATTACATCGTCGAAGCCGCGAAAAGAAATCATGATGGTTCCCCGGAAAATATGATGGATTACGCTGAGACTGCATGGCCGATTCCGGCCCGTGCGATTTCTATCCTACGGACAGACGGTATTTTTATCAAGAAGAATTAGGGTCGGCGACAGGGGCAGCAGGGGCGTAGCGCGCTACATCCTTACCGCCAGGTCATGAATCACGATTACGGAAAAATTGATATATTGTTATCAGGAATGCAAGTAACGCAACAACATCCAGCAACATGAGGTGAAATTCAGGATAATCGATCAAAAAATAGGTGACTCCGAGTGCTAATGCAAGAAGCCCAAGGAATACGATAAGATTATCTATCATTATGCTGCAACTTGTTTATTTGTCTGTTTATGCGGTTATCTATCTGCTTATCGAGTTTCCGGGTGAGTATGTTAATGCCTCCGGTTATGACCAGATAAGCCCCACATACTATGGCTATTATTGCTACAAGCGATTGCATATTATTATCCCTTCGTTATTAATATATATATTCTACGAACAAACTGTAAACAACTTTTTTCAGCGAATTCCATGATCTTTATGAAGGGACGATAAAAGCAATATACCTCGCTAATTACCCTACCATTTCATCGTTATTTACTACTTTCCCTTCCAGGTGACGATATATTCGCAGTCGGCTGTGCCGGTAGTGATCCCCGGGTTGGTGGCCGTCCACGATCCGCCAAGCTTCGATTCAGCAGCAGATGCCTCAAAGTGGTACATGGCTATGCCCATATCCACTCGCTGCAGGTCCTGGATCCCGACCATCTTTCCTCCATCCCGGTACATCTTCGTGCGCAGCATGTAGAAATGAAAAATGTTCTTCCCGGGTTCCTTAACGATACGCCACGGCTGCTTGTTCGCGGCCGAAGGGGCCCTGCGCACCATCTCGATGGGCACGGCATAGGGGCCGACATCGGACTGGCTCAACGGGACCGTCATGTCGCCGCTGAAGAACAGCGAATCCCATTGTTTGCGGTACTTTGACCCGGCGCCGAAGCGCATGATCGAGTCGACCAGCCCGGGTTTCGGGGCCGCATATCCGGTCGCCACCACGGCGGGAAGCACCTCGTCCTTCGCGAGGGATATGCCGCGCGCAAAGCCGCTCTTGCTGAAGGTGCCGCCGAGCCAGCAGGTTGCAAGACCCATGCCCGTTGCATGGATCACGATCTTTTCGAGCAGGTAGCCGTAATCCTCGAAGCAATGGCCAGACTGCTTCACCGCGCCGGCGAAGAACCCGGCAGCGTTCCTGATCACGCCGTATGTCCCGAGCTCGCGCAGCGATTCCTGGTCCTCGCCCGAATCGGTTATCAGGGTGAAACGGGCAGTGCTTCCCAACGGTCCAGCCTTCAATCCGCTGATGAACCCCTGTATGATTTCCCGGTGATCCCGAGTTATCTTTTCCTTCAGATATGTCCTGTTCGAATAACGCCGTCCCATGATGTCAACGATCGATCTCTTACTGTCCATTGGTCCTGTCCCTCCTTGCATATACCGGAACCGTTTCCATCCGATGCAGGCAATATCCTCCGCTGATTTCGAGCACCTCGTTCATTGCCCTGCCCACCAGTTCGAGCGAGTACTCCGCCGGTCGCCTGAGTATTTCAATGATGGTCCTTGCTTTCATTGTCATGCTGATTCCTCCGTATCCACAATCCTGTTAATTTTAAATTTTTATAACTATCGAATTATGATTCAAAAAAAATTACTTGCCCCGCTTCACCGCAAGGATGGCGGCCACTTCACCGATCGTGCTGTCGTTGATGCGCGCGACCAGAAACTTGCCCTTGCGCTCGGTTATGATGAGTCCTGCGTCGGACAGCTCCTTGAGATGGTGCGAGATGGTCGGTGCCCCGATGCTGAACGAGCACATGATGTCGCTCACCATGCATTCGCCGCCATGGGTCCTGAAAGTGGCCTCGCATTTTTTCAGGATCTCGAGATACAGCTCCAGTCGGTTGGGATTGGAGAGCGCCTTCATGACGCGCGCCAACTGTTTTGTATCCATACTCTGGTCACCCTGAATTTCTATAATTCGATAATTATCAAATTATAGAAAAAATGTGAGTTCGTCAAGCGGATACGGGATTTTTTTCGTACCCCCACGGGCAAGGTTGTCAATTACGGCATCAAACGCACTCCCCCGAATTACTCTGCCACTCCCGCGGAAGCGGTAGTCCACCATATCCATTGAAGATGGATCCCCGCATTCGCGGGGATGACAAAAAATCCCTCCGCGTCCTCCGCGCCTCAGCGTGAGCCATCCCCGTCCCTCATCCCCCTTTTCTCCCTTATCCAAAAAATGATTTGACTCGAGGCGTTTCGGCATCCAGCATCGCTCATCGGGACCCATGCCGGGCCGGGACGAATCTTTCATAAGGGACGGGAACTATGAAAAAATACATCGATAAAGTGAACACCCTCATGGAATCGTTTCCCTATATCAGGGAGTTCTCGGGAAAGACCATCGTGATCAAGTACGGCGGCCACGCCATGACCGACGAGGCGCTGAAAAAATCGTTCGCACGCGACATGGTCATGCTGAAGCTCGTTGGCGTCAACCCGGTGATCGTGCACGGCGGCGGGCCGCAGATCGGAGATTTATTGAAAAAAGTCGGGATTAAAAGCGAATTTGTGGGCGGGATGAGGGTCACCGACAGACCGACTATGGAAATCGTTGAAATGGTCCTCGTCGGCAATGTCAACAAGGAGATCGTTAACAACATCAACATGGTCGGCGGCAAGGCGGTGGGCCTTTCGGGCAAAGACGGCAATCTGATAACCGCGGAAAAGATGTTCCACATCGAGGGTGATAAAAAGCTCGATATCGGGCTCGTCGGATCCGTGAAATCCGTCAACCCGTCCATTCTTGACACGCTCGACAAGGCGCGCTTCATCCCGGTCATCGCGCCGATCGGAGCGGGAGCCGATGGCGAAACATACAACATCAACGCAGACATCGCGGCCGGAAAGATCGCCGAGGCGCTCAAGGCCGAGAAGCTCATCCTCCTGACCGACGTCGAGGGCGTGATGATAAAAAACGGCCTCGTATCGAGCCTGGTCAAAAACGAGGTCCCGGGACTTATATCGAAAAACGACATCACCGGTGGCATGATACCCAAGGTGAACTGCTGCCTGGAGGCCCTGGACGGGGGCGTGGGCAAGACACACATCATCGACGGAAGGGTCGAGCACGCGGTTCTGCTCGAGATATTCACCGACGCCGGCATCGGGACCGAAATCGTCCACGGCCAATAAACCGGCGGCCGTCCTTTTTTTATTGACAGAAATCGTCATATTTTAATAGATTACCTCCCGGAGAGTTGTCCGAGCGGTCGATGGAGGCGGTCTTGAAAACCGTTGGGTTAACAGCCCCGGGGGTTCGAATCCCTCACTCTCCGAAT
>ERZ795054.1315-NODE-1315-length-24222-cov-16.253031_pt1 | contig 24222 bp, 23 predicted proteins | sample MGYA00375138_ERZ795054 | MGnify/ENA primary metagenome ERZ795054 (study PRJEB30183, sample SAMN05720215) | anaerobic digester metagenome | isolation source: active sludge of municipal wastewater-treating anaerobic digesters | place: USA | collected 2014-12-23 ... | reverse complement strand
GAAAGCAAACTAGCCAGCTGTTCTTGGATAGAAAAAGTGGAGCCGGTGGAAACAAACATCATTGTTTTTACACCAAAATCATTTGTTTCCGATGCTGTTGTCATTGAAAAATTGAAACAGAAAAACATTCACATTAGTTTGTTGGGCAAAGGGAAATTAAGAATCGTCACTCACTTAGATTATAAAGAAGTGATGCACACGTATGTGTTAGAAGTGCTTGAAAAAATGAGTTTTTAAACTAATACTTTATTTAAATAAATCCATCCCCGGAATATTCGGCATGCCATCTTTGGCAACAGCAGCTAATTCAGTCTCGTTTACACTGGTGGCTTTTGCTATTGCTTTGTTCATAACCAAAACTAAATAATCTTCCAATTGTTCTTTGTCGTCTAATAATGCCGGGTCAACTTCGATAGATTTTACCAATCGATTTGCAGTTAAGGTTACTTTCAAAAGTCCGTCATTACTTTGTTCATCAATCAAAACGGAATCTAAACGCTTTTTTGTTTCTTCTATTTTTTGCTGGGTTTCTTTCAGTTTTCCCATCATTCCCATCAGGTCTCCAAACATGTTGATAATTTTTACAGTTTATGAATTACAAAAGTAGTATATTGCATAGTTTTGAAATAACATTTTTTTATGAATTATAAAGGAGTCATGAGTTTAGTTTGTATTATTTTTGCAACTTCTTGTGCAAAAAAAGAGTCAAACATGTCAGAAAATAGTATACCGCCTGTTGCAGTAAAAAAAGATACCGTTCTTGAAAAACACGGAGACAAACGAATAGATTCTTATTATTGGTTAAACAACCGTGAAAATCCGGAAGTAATTCAATATTTAAAAGATGAAAACGCCTATTATGAGCAAATGACCGCTCATACTAAAATGTTTCAAAAAGAACTTTTTGAAGAAATGAAGTCGAGAATCAAAGAAGATGATGAATCGGTTCCATACTTGTATAATGGTTATTATTATATAACCCGTTTTGAAAAAGGAAAAGAATATCCAATTTATTCCCGAAAAAAAGGAAGTCTTACTGCAAAGGAAGAGATTATGTTTGATTGCAACGAATTCGCAAAAGGCAAATCGTATTTTAAACTTAGCGGGTTGAATGTGAGTGAAGACAATAAATTAGTCTCTTTTGCTACGGATGAAAAAGGAAGAAGAATCTACACACTGCAAGTGAAGAATTTGGAAACGGGTGAAATTTTAGCGGATAAAATTGAAAATACAACCGGAAATTCTGTTTGGGCAAATGACAACAAAACGTTGTTTTACTCCACACAAGATAAAAAAACGTTGCGTTCAGATAAAATTTTCAAGCATGTTTTAGGAGATGATGTAAAAAAAGCAACCTTAGTTTTTCATGAAAAAGATGATACATTCGCCACAATTATTCTGAAAACAAAATCAAAAAAATATCTTGTAATTAACAGTAATAGTACTTTAACAACCGAATATCAAATTTTAAATGCCGATAAACCACAGGAAAACTTTAAAGTTTTTCAACCGAGAACAAGGGGTTTAGAGTATGATATTTCACATTTTAATGATAATTTTTATATTGTAACCAATAAAGATAAAGCAACCAATTTTAAAGTGATGAAAACGCCTGAAGCGGCTACATCAAAAGACAATTGGGTTGATGTGATTCCGCACAAACAAGATGTTTTAATTGAAGGAATAGAAATTTTTAAAAATTATTTAGTAGTGGAAGAGCGTTCCAATGGCTTGAATAAAATTAAGATAATGCCTTGGAGTGGAGGAGGAGATTATTATTTACCTTTTGAAATTGAAACGTATTCGGCTTTTGTAGGAACAAATGTTGATTTTGATACCGAAATATTGCGTTTTGGTTATCAATCGTTAGCGACACCTTTTTCGGTTATTGATTTCAACATGAAAACCAAAACGAAAGAAGTGAAGAAAGAACAAGCCGTTTTAGGAGGTAAATTCGACAAAAATAATTATAAAGAAGAACGGGTTTGGGCTACTGCTACGGATGGAACTAAAATTCCAATTTCCATTGTTTATCACAAAAAAACCAAGAAAGACGGAAACAGTCCTCTATTGCAATATGCTTATGGTTCATATGGTAATTCAATGGAACCGGGATTTGATTCGTCTATTTTAAGTTTATTGGATAGGGGATTCATTTATGCCATTGCACATATCCGCGGTGGGGAGGAAATGGGTAGACAATGGTATGAAGACGGGAAATTATTGAAAAAGAAAAATACCTTTACGGATTATATTGATTGTTCTAACTTTTTAATCAGTCAAAAATATACCAATTCCAAACACCTTTATGCGGAAGGCGGTTCAGCCGGAGGTTTGTTGATGGGGGCAGTAGTGAACATGGCACCACAATTATATAATGGGGTAATTGCTCAGGTTCCTTTTGTGGATGTTATGACAACCATGTTAGATGAAACGATTCCGTTGACAACTTCAGAATATGACGAATGGGGAAATCCCAATGACAAAGTATATTATGATTACATGAGGTCCTATTCACCTTATGATAACGTAAAGGCTCAAGATTACCCAAACATGTTGGTTACTACCGGATTGCATGATTCACAGGTGCAATATTGGGAACCGGCAAAATGGGTAGCCAAATTACGAACAGTAAAAACGGATAAAAATTTATTATTTTTAGATACAAACATGGATGCAGGTCATGGCGGAGCTTCAGGGCGTTTTGAAGCATTGAAAGAGACTGCAAAAGAATTTAGTTTTTTATTAGATTTGGAAGGAATAACTCAGTAATTAAATTTTTTTTATACATTTGCAAAGTTTTGAGGTTGCCAAAAACAATAGAAGTTTGCCTTGACTAACATATTTTTTATGAAACAACAGATTAAAGCCTATAATAGTGTATTGGATTTAATAGGTAATACTCCCTTAATTAAACTCAATAGAGTCACTGAAAACCTTGATGGTAATTTTTATGCTAAGGTTGAATCATTTAACCCCGGCCATTCCACAAAAGATAGAATCGCATTATATATTATTGAAGAAGCTGAGAGGCAAGGAATTTTAACGCCCGGCGATACAATTATTGAAACTACTTCCGGAAACACCGGTTTTAGTTTAGCTATGGTAAGTATTATAAAAGGCTATAATTGTATACTAGCGGTAAGCTCAAAATCATCTCGCGACAAAATTGATATGTTGAGGAGTATGGGGGCAAAAGTTTATGTTTGTCCGGCACACGTTTCAGCAGATGATGAACGATCTTATTACAATGTTGCCAAACGGTTACATGAAGAGACAAAAGGTTCGATTTATATCAACCAATACTTTAACCAATTAAATGTTGATGCTCATTACAAAAGTACCGGTCCGGAGATTTGGGAACAAACCAACGGAAATATAACCCACTTGATTGCTTGTAGTGGTACAGGAGGTACAATATCCGGAACAGCTAAATTTTTAAAAGAGAAAAATCCGAATATCAGAATTCTAGGAGTTGATGCTTATGGCTCAGTATTAAAAAAATACCACGAGACTAAAGAGTTTGACAACGAAGAAATATATCCTTACCGTATCGAAGGTTTAGGTAAAAACTTAATTCCCACTGCTACTGATTTTGATATTATTGATAAATTCATGAAAGTAACTGATGAAGAAAGTGCTCATACTACCCGTGAAATAGCTTTAAAAGAAGGTTTATTCGTGGGATATACTTCTGGTGCTGTTGTTCAAGCCATCAGACAATTTGCTGAGGAAGGTGAATTTGATGAAAATTCAAATGTAATTGCTATTTTTCCTGATCACGGTTCTCGCTACATGAGCAAAGTGTTTAGTGATGATTGGATGAATGAACAAGGATTTTTTGACAGTATCAATATGGAAGAGGTTCAAAAAATTGAATTTATAAAATAAGAAACTAGAAAAAAGAATATAAAAAAACTCCAAGTTGAAACGCTTGGAGTTTTTTATTTAAGTGTTTTCCGGTATTAGGATTTAGTATTCAGAGAACTGAAGATTACTTAAGTTTTTATAAATACCGTTTTCAACTTCTACTAGCTCTTTGTGCGTTCCTTGTTCAGCAATGACTCCATTGTTTAAAACTAAGATGTTGTCAGCACTTCTAATGGTCGCTAAGCGATGAGCAATGATTATACTTGTTCTACCTTTCATTAAGGTTTCTAGAGCTTCCTGAACCAGTTTTTCACTTTCGCTGTCTAAAGACGAGGTGGCTTCATCTAAAATTAAGATACTCGGATTTTTCAACAATGCTCTGGCGATGGCTATGCGTTGCCGTTGACCACCGGATAATTTAATTCCACGTTCACCAACTAAGGTTTCAAATTGTTCCGGAAAACCATTTATAAATTCTAAGGCATTAGCTTGTTGAGCAGCAATTTTTATTTCTTCAAAAGAGGCATCCGGTTTTCCATAGGCAATATTTTCTTTGATGCTTCCTCCAAAAAGAATAACGTCTTGGGGTACAATACTCATATTTCCTCTTAATTGTTCCAGTTCATAGGAATATATGTTTTTATCATCGATTAAAATTTCTCCCGAATTTAAATCATAAAATCGTAGAAGCAAAGCCGAAATGGTTGATTTTCCGGCACCACTTGGTCCAACTAGTGCAATTTTCTGGCCAAATTTTGCTGTGAAAGAAACATCTTTTAACACCTCAATTTCTTTCCGAGAAGGATAGCTGAAACCTACATTTTTAAAGGTCACATTTCCGTTGATTTTATCCCTTGATTTGGGTGCTAAACCGTTAATGTCTTCTGGTTTTTCATCTAATAATTCAAAAACACGCTCAGTTGCACCAACTGCCTTTTGAATTTGAGCATATAATTCGGCTATTCCACCAAAAGAAGCTCCTACAAAAGTGGAGTATAGAACAAAAGTAATTAATTGTCCTACAGACATTTCACCGTTTATACTTAAAGTAACCCCAAACCAAACAACCGCCACAATAGCTCCAAATAAACAAAAAATAATGAAGGAAGCAAAATAACCACGATATTGACCGCCTTTAATAGCAATCGATACAATTTCATTAATTTTTCCTCTATAACGGGCAATTTCATACCATTCGTTAGCAAAAGCTTTCACGTTGCTGATGCCTTGTAAGGTTTCTTCAACAATAACCTGACTTTCCGCCACTTGGTCTTGTACTTTCTTGGAGTATTTCCGGATGAAACGACCGAATATAACTGCAGCAACAGCGACTAAAGGGACGACAGCTAACATCATCAGGGTCAATTTAATGCTTTCACTGGCTAATAAAATTACACCACCAATTATTAGGATAAACTGTCTTAAAAATTCGGCTATCGTGGTGGTTAATGTATCTTGAATTTGATTTATATCCGAACTGATTCGGCTGTTTAATTCACCGACCCTTTTTTGAGAAAAAAAGTTCATCGGAAGCTTTATCAAATTTGAATATAGGGCAAAACGCAAATTTGCAAGCGTATTTTCGGTAAAATTTACAAATAAATATACTCTAAAAAATGAAAAGAACGACTGCAAAAATAATATTCCAATTAGTCCTAAGGCAACGTTATTAGCTGCATTTATGTCTTTGTCTTTGACACAATCTACTAACATTCCCATTAATTTTGGGAAGGCTAGGGCAGTACCGCCCGTTAATAAAAGAAAAATTAAACCAATAAAAAATTTCCATCGATGAGCATCGGCATACTTAAAAATCAACAATGCTTTACTGAGCGATGAAGCGTTTATTTTTGCTTTGGGTAAATCGTTTTCTTTAAATCGAGCCATTATTTTTTTGTAAAGTAAATGATTAAAAAGTAAATAGGTGATTGAACAATATATAATTTCCAATCGTTTAAAAACTAAAAAACTCCCTTTATAGAGAGCTTTTGATTGTTTTTTGTTCTAAATTATTCTTGCATCGTGTGATAAACGTTCATGACGTCATCGTCTTCTTCAATTTTTTCCAATAATTTTTCTACATCGGCCATTTCTTCCGGAGTAAGTTCTTTGGTAATTTGTGGGATTCGTTCAAAACCGGAAGATAAAATTTCGATGTGGCGATTTTCTAATTCTTTTTGAATAGCTCCAAAACTTTCAAAGGGAGCATACATTAAGATTCCATCTTCGTCAGCAAAAATTTCTTCTACGCCAAAATCAATCATTTCTAATTCTAATTCATCCACATCTTGGCCTTCAGCAGGTATTCTGAAATTACAGGTGTGATCAAACATAAATTCAACCGAACCTTGTGTACCAAAAGTACCATTACATTTGTTGAAATAACTTCTGATATTGGCAACTGTTCTGTTATTATTATCGGTGGCCGTTTCAATCAAAATAGCAATCCCATGAGGAGCATATCCTTCAAATAGAACTTCTTTATAGTTAGCGGTATCTTTATCCGATGCTTTTTTAATAGCCCTTTCCACATTGTCTTTCGGCATGTTAGCCGCTTTGGCATTCTGCATTACCGCTCTTAATCTGGAATTTGTTTCTGCATTCGGACCGCCTTCTTTCACGGCCATGACAATGTCTTTTCCTATTCTGGTAAACGTTTTAGCCATCGCAGACCAACGTTTCATTTTACGTGCTTTTCTAAATTCAAACGCTCTTCCCATTTCTGTTTATTTCAATATTCTAATTTAGTTGTTCAATGTTCAAAATTTGACTGCAAAAATAACACTTAAACTGTTATTTCAAAAAATTATTACTTTTTATAAAAAGGCAATTTTACTACTTTTGCGGCTACTTTATTATTTCTGATTTGAATAAAAATTTCACTTCCTTCAGAGGCAAATTCAGTTTTCACATAGCCCATTCCTATTCCTTTTCCAACGGTTGGAGCCATAGTTCCGGAAGTCACAATTCCGATATTATTTCCATCTGCATCTACAATTTCATAATCATGCCTTGGAATTCCTCGTTCGGTTAATTCAAAACCAACTAATTTTTTGGTGACACCGGCTTCTTTTTGTTTTTTCAGGTTTTCAGAATTAGTGAACTCTTTGTTGAATTTGGTAATCCATCCTAAACCGGCTTCAATAGGAGAAGTGGTATCATTAATGTCGTTTCCATATAAACAAAAACCCATTTCCAATCGCAAAGTATCACGAGCAGCTAATCCGATAGGTTTGATACCAAAAGAAGCTCCGGCTTCAAAAACTTTATTCCATATTTGTATCACTTCCGAATTTTTACAATAAATTTCAAATCCACCTGACCCGGTATAACCGGTTGCGGAAATGATTACATGTTCGATTCCGGCAAAATCAGCCACTTCAAAATGATAGTATTTAATTTCAGCTAGATTAATGGATGTCAACGATTGCATGGCTTCCATTGCTTTTGGTCCTTGAATGGCTAATAAGGAATAATCTTCAGAAAGATTTTTCATTTCAACGTCTAAATCATTGTGAGACGAAATCCAATTCCAATCTTTATCGATATTGGATGCATTAACGACTAATAAATATTGTTCCTCTTTAATTTTGTAAACGATTAAATCATCTACAATTCCACCATCATTATTTGGAAGGCAAGAATATTGTGCTCTACCATTATATAATGTGGCTGCATCATTAGAAGTTACTTTTTGAATTAGAGCTAGTGCATTAGGGCCTGTTAACAAAAATTCCCCCATGTGCGATACATCAAAAACGCCCACCCCGTTTCGAACCGTTTCATGTTCGGCAGTAACTCCTTCATATTGAACAGGCATATTGTATCCTGCAAATGGAACCATTTTAGCTCCTAAACTCTCGTGAATGTGTGATAAAGCTGTATTTTTCATTAGTTTGTTGTGTATAATTTGAAGTGGCTAATTTATTAAAAATAATGAAATTTTTGAGTGAAATACGCTGTCAAATTTATTTAATTGTTACTTTTTTATTCGATTAGTCATTATTCTTGCATAAATCAGATTTCTATCCAAAAATATTTTCATTCACAATCCTAAAAACATATATTTACTTTTTTAATAATTAATGCATTCCATTTTTTGATAGCATGAAGCAAGAAGAAAATATAGTACCACAACACATTGAAAAAGAAATTATTGAACCCCAACTCAATATGCTTTTAACTACTGATGAAGAGGATGAAAGACCGGTTTATATCGCAGGAAATTTTAACAATTGGGTTACACAGGATAAGAATTTTCAAATGGAAAAAGTAGGAAAGGGACTTTATCATTTTAAATTTCCTTTTGATTTTATATATCCGGACGAAATGTTATACAAATTCACCCGAGGTGATTGGAGTGAAGTAGAAATTGACAAATATGGAAATCGGACTGAAAATCGTTCGTGCAAACAACATAACGGTCTAAAAAAAGAGCATGTTGCCAAATGGAGAAGAAATTGGTTGCCTTTTAAACCTAATTTTTTACCCAAGGTTCATTTAATTTCTAAAGAATTTGAGATTCCACAGTTGAATAAAACCAGAAAAGTGTGGGCATTGTTGCCACATGATTATGAAACTTCCACAGAACATTATCCGGTAATGTATTTACAGGATGCTCAAAATTTATTCAACGAAAAAGCTAAATACGGAAATTGGGAAATTGATAAAAAATTGGCCGTTATGGCCGAATATAAAATTGGTAAAATCATTGTAATTGCCGTTGAGCATGCTGATAATGAACGAATTATTGAATATAATGTGGGTAATACCGTATTAGGTGTCGGACAAGGAAAAAAATACATTCGGTTTTTAACTGATACCTTAAAACCATTTATAGATGCCAATTTCAGAACTAAACCGGAACGTGAGCATACCGGTATCGGCGGGAGTTCTATGGGTGGATTGGTGAGTATTTTTAGCGGGATTATGTATCCTGAAGTATTTGGAAAACTGATGATTTTTTCGCCCTCGTTGTGGGTAGTCCCTAAAATTAAGTTGTCTTTTTTAGATATGGAAGAGTCGCAAGACACCCGCATTTATTTGTATGCCGGAGGAGATGAAAGTGCGACAATGATTGATCATGTAAAGAATTTTAAAAAAAGACTGCATAAAAAAGATGCCATTAATGACAAAATGAAAGTACGATTGAGCATCAACGAACAAGGAAAACATAACGAAGTGTATTGGAGTGATGAATTTCCAAAAGCGATAGAGTGGTTGTTTTTTAGTACAAAAGAGGATTGACAATATTCCTTTCAATTTCAAAAATTAAATAAAAAATTGTTTCTTTATGAAAATTCAATATACAAATAGTCAATCCTTAAAAAAACTGAACTTAATCCCGTATTTTGAAACGGAGGAAAGTATTGTTTTTAATGAAATTAAACTTTCAAAGTCAGTTTTCTCCGGAAAAAAAGACAGTCTTCACCTTTTTGAAAAGGACGAAAACCTTTTTCTATTCATTGGATTAGGAAAGGAACCCGACTATAAAGTTATTAAAACTGCGTTTAGAAGAATCTCAGCCAAGCAAATTTTGCATTTTAAAGAGGAGGCTAAGCTTTTTCTTTCCGCTGATTTCTCCAACGAAAATGTGGAAGCAATTATTTCAGGACTTTGGTTAGGAACCTATCAATTAGGCCATTATAAAAAAGATAAAAAGCAGCATCCTTTGGAAAACGATGATTTTGATTTCGAAATCAATTCAACATTAGAGATTAAAAATACTGTTATTAAAAGTTTAAAAATTGCCAAAGCTCAATTAGAAACATATCGTTTAGTTGATTTACCCCCCAATAAAATTACCCCCAAACATTTAGCCGATTGGGCTATGCAAACGGGTAAAAATTATGGTATTGAGGTTACAGTAATTGGTTCGGAACAAGCCTATATTTTAGGTTTAGATGCCTTTAATGCGGTAGGCAAAGGAAGTGCCAACGAATCACAGTTTATCATCATGGATTATCATCCAACGACTGCTAAAAAGCACATAGGCTTGGTTGGTAAAGGAATAACTTTTGATACCGGTGGTTTAAATATAAAAACGGCAGGAATGGTCCATATGAAATGTGATATGGCTGGTGGTGCAGCCGTTTTGGGAACCATGCAACTGATTGCCGATTTACAATTGCCTTATCGGGTTACTGCTATCGTTCCCGCTTGTGAAAATTCGGTAGATGCTAATTCTTTTTTACCCAGCGATGTAATTGGAAGTTACAGTGGTCATTCCATTGAAATCATTGATACCGATGCTGAAGGAAGATTAATTTTAGCGGATGGATTAGCATATTTAATCAAAAATTACAACCCGGAAACGGTTCTTGATATCGCTACGCTAACCGGAAGCAGTGTCGCCACTTTTGGATATGAATGTGGAGCGTTATTCAGTAAGAATGATATGTTAGCGAAACAGTTGCAAAAGGCAGGTGATGTAACGGGTGAACGACTTTGGCCTTTGCCGTTATGGGATGTTTATAAATCGGATATTGAAAGTGAAATTGCCGATGTAAAAAATTATTCAGGAAAACCGGTCGCCGGTGCTATTTCTGCTGCAAAGTTTTTAGAATTTTTTACTGAAAATCATGTTTCATGGGCACATCTCGATATTGCCGGCGTTTCATTTGTAGATGATGAATTTGCCAAAACCAAGCATGCTTCTGCATTTGGTGTGCATTTAATTACTAATTTTATTGAAAACCTATAGTCTATGGAAAATACTGCTAAAACATTCATTTGTATTTCTAATTATTTTAAAGGGAATGATTTTTTAATCAATATGAAGAAATTGGGTAACAAAGTTTATCTCATAACTTCAGAAAAATTACGGAACAAACCTTGGGCTCATGATTCAATTGAAGAAATTTTTTATATGCCGGGACAGGATGTGGATTGGGATTTAGATATGCTATTGCATGGGGTAGCAGGATTAATGCGGAAGGAAAAAATTGATGCTATTGTAGCCTTAGATGATTTTGATGTGGAAAAAGCAACTTTTTTACGTGAAAATATCCGAATGGATGGAATGGGACAAACGACCGGTCGTTATTTCAGGGATAAATTAGCCATGAGGGTAAAAGCACAATCGGAAGGCGTTCCGGTTCCTGCTTTTAGTGCGTTGTTCAATGATGAATATATCAATCATTTTGCCGATACCGTTTCGCCTCCATGGGTTTTAAAGCCACGTTCAGAAGCTTCAGCAACCGGAATTATGAAAGTGTATTCGAAAGAAGAATTATGGCAAAAAATTCATGAATTGGGAGACAATCGTATTAAGTATTTGGTTGAACAGTTTAAACCCGGAGCAGTATATCATTGTGACGGATTGAATTTTAACTCAAAAGTGTTGTTTAGTTTGACTTCGCAATATTTAGCCACGCCAATGGAAATTTCGCAAGGGGGTGGGATTTTTAGAAGTGCAAACATCAAGTACAATTCCGCCGATGATAGAGCCATTAAGAAAGTAAATGAGCAAGTCATGAAATCATTTGGAATGAAACACGGAGCCACACATACCGAGTTTATTAAATGTAATGAAGACGGAAAAATTTACTTTTTAGAAACGTCTTCCCGAGTAGGAGGTGCTCATTTAGCAGAAATGGTTGAAGCCGCTTCCGGTATAAATTTATGGGGAGAATGGGCTAAAATTGAAGATGCTCTTGTTCGTGGAATTGAGTACAAAGTACCTTCTCCAAAGAATCAGTTTGCTGGAATTGTATTGACCTTATCCAAATATGAATACCCTGATTTGAGTGGGTTTAATGACATTGAAATTTGTTTTCGGGTTCCGTTAGAATACCATGCCGGATTGATTGTAAAATCAGATAAACCGGAACGTGTTCGTGAATTGTTAGATGATTATGCAGAACGACTGGTGCAAGATTTTTCTACTGTTGTGAAACAAAAAGAAGTAAAGAAATTTCATTAAATTAAAACATAGTAATTTTTAATGTTTTATCAATTAAGTCATATAAGGAATATATTTTTTTAAAGCTTATGTGACTTATGTTTTTAATATTCATAATTTAAAATTGAAAAAATATAACTCCAAAAACTTCCACAAACACACTTTTTGCCTTTGGAAAGAAGTTTCTCAAACTGATTTTGAGTTACAAAAATCGCATTTCAAAAGTAAATCGGGGAGTGAATATTTTTTTACCGAGGAGGGAGTTTACCGTATTTCCAATCATTGGGGTCGAGCGGCCAATTGCCGTTGGCGATTAATTTCTTTAGAAAATTATAAAAATCAAGAGACAAAAGTGGGTTTTGCAAAATGGATTGATTTTTACCCAAATGATGAAACGACCAACTTATTTTTTATTCAGGTTGATTTTGAAATGAAAACGGTTGATTTTTTTCATAAAGAAATACCATTTTATGATAATAAAGCAACTTTACGAAATGCCTCTGAAACCACTAAAACAATCAAGATTATCAAACAAGTTTTAAACGAAGAGGATTGGGCGAAGTATTTGGAGTATGAAGATTTGGAGGGTTTACGAGAAGATTTTGTAATGAAAATGGTTTATGATGGGATGAGTTTTGGAGAGGCGAGGAGGAATTTGATTAAATAGTTTAAATTTAAGAAACATTATGAAACTATGTTAAAAAAAATATTATTTTTAGTTTTATTTTAGCTTCAACTTCAATTTTTGCTCAAGAAATTATTTCTAGAAATATAGAAATTTTATTTTTTGAAAATGAAAAAAGAGTTGAATATGAAGTTTATGCTGTTAATGATAATACAAATTTAATCTTAAAATTGGCAAAAGTTAACGGTCTTATTAATATTGATAAGAATTTAAGTAACTGTACATTATTCATTAAAAATGAAAATCATATTGTAAAAATTCCTAAAATCGATTATTTGTTTGATGTAAATTTTATAGAAGTAAATTTTTATGATTCTGAAAACAAACAATTATTTGAGAAAAAATACAACAAAGAGTTTAAAAGAAAAGGGAAAAGTTATCAGGTATATTTTGGTTTAGAAGATATTTATTTTCTAGATTATTCAAAAAAACAAATAAGGAAGTTAAATATAAATTTTAGAAACCTTAAGTATTGATAATATTGATTATTTGTGTGAGACGAATATAATATTTCTATTCAAGTAAATTATCATAACGATTTGCAAACTTTCCTAACATTTTACCTTCAACTACTATTTCTCAAACATCCCGACTGTACCACCAACCCAATCTTTGTCTTTATTGAATTTTACACCAATCATTTCACCTCGGCTTAGTCGGACTAAATTGGTCACTAGGGTAGGCGAGGGAGCGTCTTTTTTCCAAACGGCTAGCAAGCGAACTTCCGCTTTTACTTTGCCATCCGGCGATTGAATGATGGGTAGGTAGTCTACTTTTTTCTGTAGAATGTATAAGTCTTTCTCTTTTACGGCTTCGATGTCTTCTTTTTTCACATGAAAAATTACGCCACTTCCTGAGAAAGAAAATAAGGGTTTGAGTACATAATTTTCTAAATCGGTTGGAATTACTTTTAAGTCAGATAACAAGGTAGTTTCAATGAAGTATTTTCCTTTTAAATAAGGCAAAATAAATTTACTGATGCGAAAAAACCAATTCGGATGTCCTGCCCATTCCACCTCTAAATCGGCAGAAAAATCAAAGTTGAGTTTCAAATCAGAACGCAAATCCAATTCGTCAAAAATAACACGATTATAAATGCGTTTGACTTCAACTTCAAGTCCTTTATCATTAGTGTAATATAGTTTTCTTCCTTTTTGAATTAATTCCGTTACACAAACTATCGGAATTCCAATGTCGCGTTTGCAATAGTAAAAATCAATTTTGGTGTTTTGTTTTTCCGGTTCAATTTCTAACAGAATTACATTTTCTTTTGGATAATTATTACAAATAACTTCTTCTATTAATTTTAAATACGATTCGTTATCCAAACCATTTAGATAAGGAGTTAATTCCGATAGAAAAGGGTAAAGCCCTTCAAATTTATGGGCAAGATTACTTTGGAAATTATATAATGAAGGAAAACCTTGGACTTCAATTAGTTTTGGAATAATTTTTCCTTCTTCTTCGCAAATACCAAAATCGATGGCTAAAAATGTGGTGTGATTATCTTCATTTGGAACTTTTCTATTTAAATCTAACGCTTTGCTGGTTAAATCTTTAAAATCATTCTTTTGAATAAAATGAATGACTTCATGGCAACCTTCTAACAGTTGATTTTTTAATTCATTGGATATAAAAAAAGGTGTTTCACCAATTCGAAAGGTAGGTTTGTAATCAAAATCAGCCGAGATACTTTCTATTAAATGATTGTATTTTTCGAAAGTAAATTGTTCGTTGAATTGTTTTCTGTATAATGGATTCATAACCTGCTTTTTTAACCAAAAAGGCACAAAAGAATTAAACTGATGTGCCTTTATAGAAATTACTATTATTCAATTTAATTGGAAAGAATTTTTTTATGCTTTAATAAATCGTTGATGGCTATTCGAAGGAAATTTGGAATTATCGTTTCATTAGTTTGATAAATTTTATCTTCTTCTACCAGATTTTCCAACATTTTTAAGAATTTCACACGACCTTTCATTTTTATAATTTTTTCACGAAAGTTTTTATCTTTCATGTGAGCTAAAAAGCTTAGTGGATCAGCTTCCGGATGAAATTGCAAACCAACAAATTCATTAGAAAATCGAATTCCCATGACGGCTCTTTCGTATTGTACATGGTCTCTTATCTTTTCTAAAGCGATGATTTGAGCTCCCATTTTTTTAAAATTTTTCAAATGAGGCTGTACCACTTGAAAATCTCTACTATCTATTGTGTAAAACGGATTCGTCAACCCTTCAAATAACGGGTCATTCATGCCTTCGTTTACTTTATGAGTTGTCATAACGCCAAAAGAAGTGTCTTTTCTTTTATTTACCTCGGCTAAACCAAAATGTTTGCAGGCCATTTGAAAGGAATGACAAATGAATAATACATGTTTTTTCATGTCGTTTTCCTTGTTCCATTTCCAAATTGAATCAATCAATTCAAAATATTTTACATCCCAATCACCATCACCTTCTAATGGATTTCCTGGTCCACCAGTGGATATATAAATATCAAATTTTTTAATATCCGGAAATTCTTTTTTTCCACGAATATCGAAAACCTGAAAAGAAACCATTTGATTAAATCCATTGATAATGTCAAAAATACAACGCATGCCTTGATTAGGCTCTCCATCATACATGTCTAATACTGCAATTCTGATTTGTCTATTCATTTGGGAATAATTTAATGAAGCAAATATAACTTATTTGAATGAATGTCAACTTTGTTGCTTTTATTGTTTATTAAATATTCTATCAACATTTTGATTTCTTTCTAAGAGGTTAATTTCAACTTTATCATTGTTATAAAGGATAAAAATTATTTTAAATTCCCTTTGTAAATTGACTTGTAATAAAATCGACCACTTTGGTTAAATCTTGAGTTTCTTCAAAAACAGCCAATTGTTTAGCGGCACCGGTTCCTTCGCGTAGGATGGTGTGCACATAATTGATTTCGTCACGGCTTCCCAATTCATCCACCACATCATCAATAAATTCTAGTAATTCCAAAATTAACTCTTTTGTTGGCACTTCTTTTTGAAGTCCAAAATCAATCATGTTACCTTGAACACCATAACGGGCCGCACGGAATTTGTTCTCTTTTATCAACGCCAAACGATACACATTAAAACTAGTATTAGCCATGTTTAATCTATATAATTTTGCCACAATCGCTTGAATAATAGCTACAATACAAATCGTTTCATCCACCGTTAAACTCATATCACAAATACGAAATTCTATCGTATTATAAAATGGATGTAATCGTAAATCCCACCAGATTTTCTTAGGATTATCTATACAATTTGTTTTAACTAAGGTTTCTAGAAAATTATCATATGACTGAACCGAATCAAAATATTCCGGTAAACCGGTTCTTGGAAATTTATCAAAAACTTTTGTTCTGAATGATTTGTATCCAGTGTTTCTGCCTTCCCAAAAAGGAGAATTTGTTGATAATGCAAAAATATGAGGCAGAAAATAACAAGCTTGGTTGATTAGTTGCAAACCAATTTCTCTACTTTCAATGCCGACGTGACAATGCATTCCAAATATTAAGTTTGAACGAGCAGCGTCTTGTAACTCGTTTACAATAGTGTGATACCTTGGATCATCTGTAATTGGTTGGTCTTGCCATTTAGAAAAAGGGTGGGTTCCGGCTGCACCAACAACTAATCCTTGATTAGCAGCTAATTCTACGATTTTATTTCGTAAAAAAGTGATTTCTTCCCGAGCCTCTTTTACATTTTTACAGATATTAGTACCTACCTCCACCACGGATTGATGCATTTCTGCTTTCACTTGTTCCTGTAAAATGATTTTTGCACCATCTACAATTTTCGACATGTGTGAACGTAAATCCCTTGTATCCGGATCAATAATCAAATATTCTTCTTCTACACCAAGTGTAAATACCGGCAATTCTTTCTTCATAATCATTTTATTAAAAAAACTGTTACTTATATAAAAAAAAGGCTATTTGCATTAAAATCGTTTAGCATCATTTACAGAGCCTTTCATAAAAGTTCCCCAAGTTAGGTTCATTTGTCCGTCTTTGTGCTTTTTAGCATATTCTATGGCCATTTTAGCAGCTTCTTCAACAACCCATTCAAAGTTTTCTTTACCCACAGAAGTCAATTCAGCATCAGGAGCTGGATTTCCAAAATCAATAGCGTAAGGAATTCCGTCACGAACGGCAAATTCTACAGTATTAAAATCGTAGCCCAATCCCTTACAAAGTCGAAGTGTGTAATCTTTTACGGTAGCCAATAGTTTTTTATCTGCCGGAGGACCATCTACAACATATCTCAAATGATGGGGATTACGGGGTTCATAGGGCATAATTCGAACCGCTTTACCACCTAAACAATAAACACGGAAATATTGATCAAAGACAATTTCTTCCTGCAAAAGCATAACTAATTGTCCGGTTTCACGATGAATTTCCCAAAACATATCACGATCTTCTAATCGATAGACGTTTTTCCATCCACCACCGGCATACGGTTTCATGTAAGCAGGAAATTTTACATAGTCAAAAATCGCTTCCCAATCCATTGGGTATTTTAAATTTCTAAATGATTTGCTGGTTGTATCCGTTGGATGTTCCGCAGAGGGAAGAATTACTGTATTTGGTAATGGAACGCCCAATACATCAGCTAAACAATTATTAAAAAATTTATCATCGGCACTCCACCAAAATGGATTATTGATTACTGCGGTTCCTGTTAAAGCAGCATTTTTTAAATAGGCACGATAAAATGGAACATCTTGAGAGATTCTATCAATTATCACGGCATATTCTGTTGCTTTATTTTGAACTACTTTATCAATAGAAACGGCTTCAGCAATGATTCCTTTTTCATTTTTTGAATTAACACGATTTATAAATGCTTGTGGGAAGGTATCTTCCATTCCGAATAAAATTCCAATTTTTTTCATTTTGTATTAATTTAATTATGATTAAATAATGCTTTCGTTATTGTTATAAAAACTTAATTCTGGATAAATAATGAGGAAACATTTCTTTCCAAACCGGCCAATCATGTTCGCGGTTTTGACGAATATCAAGCCAATGAGGAACATCACGGTGAGCCAAAACACGGCTTAATTTGAGATTTGCATCAAAACAAATATCCCAGTTCGAAGTACCCAAAATAATATCCATATTCCATAATTCCCGATCGTTCAAACCATGCAAATAATCTTCAGGACTATTATAAAAAACATTGTCATCATGGTATCCATCCATAAAGTTTTTAATATTAAATGCTCCTCCCATTGAAAAGACATGACTTACGTAACCCGGATGGCGAAATGCAAAATTTGCCGCATGATATCCTCCAAAACTACATCCGGCGACAGCTACTTTACCGGAATAGGTATTGTTTTTGACTCTTTCTACAATTTCATTACAAATCATTTTATCATACCAAACATGGTTTTGAATGCGATGTGTGGGATGAATATTTTTGTTGTAAAAACTATCTTTATCAATGCTGTCCGGACAAAATATTTGAATTAATCCTTGTTCGATATACCATTTCGCGGATTCAATCAATCCTTGGTCTCTATTTTCATAAAAACTTCCCATCGAAGTTGGAAATAAAATAACCGGATATCCTGCATGACCAAAAACTAACATTTGAATCTCTCTTCCTAAGTTAGGTGAGTGCCATTTGAAATATTCTTCTTTCATATCATTGGTTTTAACAATAATACTGAATTTTAGGCAAAATAAAACAAGAGGACTTGAGATTTTGTTATTTTTATGATTATATGTTTATGAATATGAAATGAATAAATAAAATACAAAAAATGCCCACAAAATCGTACTACCTTTCAATAATTTGCAATAAAAATGATGCTTTTTAAATTGATTACGAGTTGTTTTAAGTGCCGATTATACCTTTTTAATTAAAAAATCATTTAAGAATATACAATTTGGGCAGTAAAATGAAGTAAAAAATGCGTAAATTTATAGAACATAAAATGAAATTTATCGATTTATTAAAATCAAAAGGATTATGAAAAATGTGACCTACATATATCTAGTTATGCCCTTAATTTTTTCTTGTAGCCCGAAAATTCTAAAGAGTGAGAGTGTTAGTGAAGCTACATTAATAAAATCAAAAAATACGGGTTATTTTCACGCAATTGGTACGGAGCCTTTTTGGAATTTAGAAATATCCGAAAACAGTATTCGATTTAAAGAAGTAACTGCTGATTACGAAATCAATATTTCTCATGTGGAACCTGTTAAAGTGATGGATGCAAATATAAAGATGTATATATCCGTTTCAGAGGAACAAGAAATGAAAATAATAATAGAACAAAAAGATTGCTCTGATAAGATGTCGAACAATAAATACTCCTATCAGGTTAAAGTAGAATTAAAGAAAAAAAATCAAACTGCGATTACTACTTTTTATGGTTGTGGAAATTATATTGCGGATTACAGATTATATGATAATTGGGTTCTTGAAGAATTAAAAGGAAAAAAAGTGAGTAAAGATAATTTTGCAAATGAACTTCCGCTTTTAGAAATCAATGCCTCTGATAAAAAAATCATGGGATATGCCGGTTGTAATCGAATCAATGGAACTTTATTTCAAGAGCGTGAATTACTTCGATTTACAAATATTATCAGTACTAGAATGGCTTGTAATCAAGCTAACTTAGAACAGGAATACTTGAAATGTTTGCAAAGTTCTACTCAATATGAAATAAAAAATAACAGACTTTATTTATCTAACCCATCCGAATTGCTAATTGTATTTAAGAAAATAGATTAGGATAAATCTTGAAATTCAAAAATTTGCACATTGCTTTTCAATCGTTCGATTAACATATTCATCATTCTTTTGTTGAGATTGGAGGAATTTTGAATATATTCTGCATATTCATCTATTGTAAAAAGGCCAATGACCATACCTTTTAGAGAGTTTCTGAATTTGATGTCTTTTTGAATAGCATTTTCTATGAATAGCAATTTCTTCTCAACAGAATAAGAATAGAAATCGTTTTTATGTTTAGAAACGTAATTTTTGAATACATCAATAAACAAATCATTCTGTAATTTTAGGATAGGGCGGATGGTTAAATTTTGAAATTTTTCCTCTTTTGAGGATTGTTCGTTAACCACACCAAGTGCTTCGCCTCTGTTTTCAATAATATAAAAATCGCGATTGTTCATTTTTTTCTTTTAAAATTATAAAAAAACCTCTGTCGTTAAACAGAGGTTCATTTATAGTTATTAAGAATGAATTGTTAATTATTTTACTTTAAAAGTTACTCTTCTTACCAATCTTCTAGCACCGGCTGAATCTTTATCAACAGAAGTATCTTCACCTTCAGAAACAACATTCAATCTGTCTTCAGTAATACCTGCTTTCAATAAAATTTCTTTAACGCTGTTTGCTCTTGTGGCAGCTAACTTATCATTGTAAGGATTTTTACCAATTTCATCTGCATGACCAATAATATCTACAGTTGCAGTTGGGTTATTTCTTAAATAAGTTAAGATAAAATCAATTCCTTCAGTAGAAACATTAGTTGGTTTCGTTTTGTTGAAATCAAAATAAGTAGCTACATAGCCTTCGTTGATTAATTTTTTAACGGTTTCTTTTTCAGAGTTAACTAACATTTGATTGGTAGTGTAAGTACTGTTTAAGTATCTTTCCATTTCGTCCGGAACACCGTTTTTGTTTAAGTCAACCATTCTACCTTTGGTATCTACAGCAATACCGGCAATTGAATTTGGTTCAACATCTAAATAATCAGGCACACCATCTTGATCTGTATCACCCATATTATTTTCAATTTCACCAACACGTTTTTCAAGAGCTTCAATTTCTTCTTGTTGTTTATCTCTTAAGACAGCCCAATCTCCGTGAATTTTTTCAGCACCAAAAGAGAAGGAAGCTCCTAACGATATAGTATATAAACTTCCTGCTAAATTATTGTTTGGATCAGAATATGCTCCATCCCAATTGAAATGTTGTCTTACATAAGAATTCATCGTAAAATCTGCATTCATTGCTAAATGTTTAGTGATTCTAAATTCAGGAGTAAATCCAAACATAATACCACCGTTCCATTCATCTCTATCTTTATTAATTCCCATTTGAGGAGTCATTTGTGCCACTTGAATACCTCCATGGAATAAGAAACTAAATCTTCCTAAAGGTTCTTGAATATCAAATAATCGAGCCGCATTAACAACACCTTGAACACCAAAACGGATGTGTTGCATTTCAAAATCTAAACTTTCATCGCTTAAATTTTCTAAACGATCAAAAGCAACATCTGCTTTTAAACCAAATTTAGGACTAAACATATAACGAACACCACCACTGTAGTGATTTAAAGTTACAGAACCAAAAGATTTAGTTGGATCACTTCCAAAATAGCCAATAGAGTAAGGTTTAATACCTTTACTTTGACCTAGGTTAAATTCAAAAGACCATTTGTTGTATTCATCATTAAGATCAGTTTTAAGGGTATCTTTGTCTTGTGCGAAAGATTGTGTGAGGGTCAAAACTGAAAATGAAATTAATAGTATAAGTTTCTTCATTTTAAATTGTATCAAGTTAGATTTGTTAATTGCTGCAAATATAGAGCAAATGTTGAAATAATCAAGAATAATTGTTAAAATAATAAAATTAAACAGTTAATTAAAAACAAGTTAGAATGTTAAAATTGAATTAATATGAATATAAACCATGAATAACTAAATATTTATTTGTAATTGAATTGATACAATGCTGTTTTAATAAAAATTGCGAAATCCTTTTCGGTTAATGATTTCATAAAATTTTATTTTTAGAGTAAAGTAAAATTTAAATTTACCTAAAAAAAACATGAGATTTCACACAAGAAAATGGGTTAAACCCGAAGATTTGAATCCAAATGGGACTTTATTTGGAGGAAGGTTATTGGCATGGATTGATGAAGAAGTGGCTTTGTATTCCATTATACAATTAGAAAACCCGAGAGTGGTAACCAAACACATGTCTGAAATAAACTTTAAGAGTTCAGCTAAAACGGGTGATATTATAGAGATTGGTATCGATGTTGTAAAATTTGGAAAAACCTCAATTACTTTATCTTGTCAAGTGCGTAATATCATGACGAGAGAAATAATAATTTCCGTCGATACTATTACAATGGTAAATTTGGATCAAGAAGGTAAACCATTAGTACATGGAAAAACAAAAATAGAATTTATCACCGAACGATTAGATAAATAATCAATCTTTATTAATATATTTACTTTCAATATAAAATGTTCCAAATGGAATAATGGACGCTAAACAAATTATACCAAACTTTTTATAATTCCAAGGACTGGAAAACTTTAAGGTTAATGCTAATAATATATATAAAATAAATAATAAACCATGAGCCATTCCGATGGTTTTTACAAAAATATCCTGACCCGCCAAATACTTCATTGGCATGGCAAAAAATAAGAGTAGAATGAGTGATAATCCTTCGAACCAAGCTGTTTTTCTGAATATTTCTAGCATGTTATAACATTTGATAAATGGCAAAACCGTAAATTACAAATCGCATCAAACGCAATAAGGCAAATAAAAGAAAATTTTTGAAATTGAATTTTATCATCCCTGCAGCCATTGAAGCCATAGCAAAAGGCAATGGTAATAAAGCCCCGACAGCAATCAATAAACCGCCCCATTTTCGCATATTGATAATATGTTTTGTCATTTTTTCAGACATGAATTTATTAACCGAAGGAATATAAAGAATTGCTTTTCCGGTTATATAAGATACTACTCCTCCTAAATATGAAAGAATTGCTAATAACGAAAGATAAATAAGAGGAAAGTCTGTGTTTTTTGTCCAAGCTATAAAAATATCAGGCGGCAAAAGTCCAAGAATGGATTCGGAAATAAAAAATACGGAGAATATAGCAAAATCACTATATCGTTCTGTTAACATTATTAACGCCTCATTTATATTTATTACATAATAATGAACATAAAATAAAGCACCAAAAATGAGTAGGGTAGGTAAAAAAGCACTTTTTATTCCTTCAAAAATGAATTTGTAAAATCCGGTGTAAGTGTAATAAAGGTGAAGTTGTTTCCACTTATTTTTTTTAATTCGTTCTCTTTGCATAATTAATGAATATCACTTTCTTTAATGATAATAGTTGCTTTAGGTTTAATAAAATATAAATACAAGAATCCAATAGTACCTCCGGTTAAAGAGGCAATAAGGATTCCAATTTTTGCTTGTTGAATTAATTCATTATTGTCAAAGGCTAAATTTGCTACAAATAAGGACATAGTAAATCCGATAGAAGCTAATAATCCAACACCAATTAAATGTTTATAATTCATTCCTTCCGGTAATGATGCCAGTTTTAATTTGAGAAACAAACTTGTTACCCCAACAATTCCTATGAATTTACCGATTAATAGCCCGAAAATCACTCCAATTGCTACATAACTTGAAGTTGTAGTAGCTGTTTCAGATGATAATGTAACTCCGGCATTGGCCAAAGCAAAAATGGGCATAATTATAAAAGTAACTATTGGATGAAGGCCATGCTCTAATCGTTGAAGTGGGGTCATTGCTTGTTTAGACAATGTACGCATGTCTTCTAAAATATGAAGCTGTTCTGGAGTAACAGTTGGTACTCCATTAGGGTCGGCTTTTTTAAATTTTTCTAAATACATTTTCATTTTTTCCGAAAAACCAATCTCATCAATTTTGACATTTGCCGGGATTGTAAAAGCAGCTAAAACGCCTGCAATAGTGGCATGAACACCGGAGAGTAAAAAAGCCATCCACAATCCACCAATACCGAGTATACCATAATAAATTGTATTTCGGACACCAACCAGATTTGAAATAATTAATAATAGAAGAAAGGCAGTACCAATAATTAAACTGGTAAATGAAATATCTGATGTATAGAAAAAGGCTATTACCAATACAGCTCCAATATCATCAGCTATCGCCAAAACCGTTAAAAACAGTTTCAACGAAGTAGGAACTTTATCACCCAATAAAAATAAAACACCCAAGGCAAAAGCAATATCGGTTGCCATTGGTATTCCCCAACCGCTTTGAGCTTCCCCGGTGGAATTAAATAGTAAGTAAATTAGAGCTGGAAAAATCATTCCACCAAATCCTGCCGCTACAGGTAGAAAAGCTTTTTTTGGATTTGAAAGTTCACCACCAATTATTTCACGTTTTAATTCAAGCCCAACCACAAAGAAAAAAACGGCCATTAAACCATCATTTATCCAATGATGTAAATCTTGGTCTAAAAGGTATTTATTATCAAAGCCTAAACTGAATTTGTGTTCCCAAAAATGATGATAAGCTTCTTTCCAAGGTGAATTTGCTAAAATTAATGCAACAACTGCAGCTAAAAAAAGTACAATTCCTCCTGTTGTTGATTTACCTATAAACCGATTGACCGGGTTAATTACCCATTTATCAATTGGTGTTATTTTTAATCGGTATTTCATTAATAAGCCTTGTTTTTTTAAGGGTTGTAAAAATAGGAAAGTTCATTGATTATTCAGAATTTTAAAAGTCATTTTCTCTCAATTTATATTTAATTTAACCTTTGTCACTTTTTTTTTTAATTTAATAACTTTAAAATTCGTTTTCAGGCTTTTATCTGCTTATTTTTGCAAAATTCAATTTTTCAATTTTAAAATGTCAAAAAAAGATATATTGCTTGAATATGAAGAGAAGAAGAAACTCTACAGTTATCAATTAGGTGATAT
>ERZ795054.1314-NODE-1314-length-24230-cov-20.315367_pt1 | contig 24230 bp, 20 predicted proteins | sample MGYA00375138_ERZ795054 | MGnify/ENA primary metagenome ERZ795054 (study PRJEB30183, sample SAMN05720215) | anaerobic digester metagenome | isolation source: active sludge of municipal wastewater-treating anaerobic digesters | place: USA | collected 2014-12-23 ... | reverse complement strand
CCTGAGTCCGTGCGCGCGGGCGCGAGCGCGGCGGCCGGGCGCCACATGCGTGCGCCGGGCGCGCCGCGCGGCATGCTCGGCTAAGCTCGCGGCCTCGCCGCCGGCGCCCGCCGCGGCGCACCGCGCAAGGAGCCCGGCGCATGGCACGCATCCTGATGGTCCTCACCTCGCACTCCGCCCTCGGCACCACCGCCGAGCGCACCGGCCTGTGGCTCGAGGAGTTCACCACGCCCTACTACGCCCTGCTCGACGCCGGCCACAGCGTGGTGCTGGCGTCGCCGCGCGGCGGCGTGGTGCCAGTGGATCCGCGCAGCCTGGCCGCGGACGCGGCGTCCGACAGCACGCGGCGCTTCGCCGCCGAGAGCGAGGGGCAGGGCGTGCTCACCCGCAGCCTGCCGCTGGTGGCCGTGGCCGCCGCGCCCTTCGACGCGGTCTTCTATCCGGGCGGTCACGGACCGATGTGGGACCTGGCCCAGGACCCCGTCAATGCCGCGCTGCTGCTGCAGTTCGTGGCGCAGCGCAAGCCGGTCGCCGCCGTGTGCCACGGGCCGGCGGCCCTGCTGGCGGCGCGCGACGGGCAGGGACGCACGGTGTTCGAAGGACGACGCGTCACCGGCTTCTCGAACGAGGAGGAGCGCGCGGTCGGCCTCGACGAGATCGTGCCCTTCCTGCTCCAGGATCGGCTCGTCGCCGGGGGCGGCATCTACAGTTGCGCACCGGCCTTCACGCCGCACCGCGAGATCGACGAGGGCTTGATCACCGGCCAGAACCCGGCCTCCGCCACGCTGGTGGCCCAGGGGCTCGCGGAGCTGCTCGCTTGAAACCGGGTTGGCTGGCGCAGGAGCCCGACGCGCGCGCGGTGCGCACGGGCTGGCTGGCCTGGTCCACCTGGGGGGTGATCGGTGGCGCGCTGCTGTTCGAGGACTGGAAGCTCTCGGCCTCGGCCTTCAACCTGGTGCTCACCGCGCCCTTCTGGGCGCTGTGGTTGCTGTGGCCGCTGCTGCGCCTGGCCTACCGCATCAAGCACTGGGGCTGGATCGAGCCGCGCGCCGCGTGGCACGGGGCGCACTACGAGTTCGACGGTCGCCGCATGCGCGTGCGCTTCGTCGACGAGGAGGCGCTGGTCGCGGCCGCCGACGTCTTCGACGCGCTGGGCACGCCGGCCGAGTCGCGCCGGCCCGAGCGCATACGGATCGTGGCCGGGCCTGAGGCGCTGGCGTCGATTGCCGGCGAGTCCGGCGAGTTCTTCACCGCGGCCGGACTCGCCGCCTGGCTCGGCCGGCGCAGCGACGCGCAGGCGCATGCCCTGGCGCGCTGGTTCGAGCACGAGGTGGTGGCGCCCGCTCGCCGCCGCCGCGAGGCGGGCCTGCCCGAGGCGCGCCCATGAGCCGGCCCTGCATCTTCGTGGGCTCGTCCTCGGCCGCGCGGGCCCAGGCCCGTGCGCTGATCCGCGCCTTGGCCGACGAGCCCGTGGACTTCCTGCCGTGGTGGGAGGCGTTTCGCCCGGGCCGCACCCTGCTCGAGGAACTCGACGGCCTGCGCCAGCGCGTGCACGGCGCGCTGCTGGTGTTCGCGCCCGAGTCGAGTTCCACCATCCGCGGCAAGCGTCAGGAGATTCCCAACCTGAACGTCCTGTTCGAGTTCGGCTACTTCTACGGCCACTTCGGCCGCAGCCGCGTGGCGATGTTGAGCTACGGCGAGTTCTACCTGCCGTCCGACCTGGGCGGCTACCTGCACCTCAACGGCAGTCGCTCGTTCCGTCGCGGTGCGGCGCTCAAGGTCAGCCAGCGCACCCTGGGCGAGTGTCGCCGCTGGTTGCAGGGACTGCCGGCCGCCTGAGCGGGCCTCACGCGAGCGTGGCGATCACCGGCGCGTGGTCGCTGGGCTGCTCGCGGCGCCGCGGCTCGACGTCGATCGCCACCGACTGCACACGCGCCGCGAGCGCCTCGCTCACCAGGATGTGGTCGATGCGCAGACCCATCTTCCGGCGGAAGGCCAGGTTGCGGTAGTCCCACCAGGTGTAGCTGCGCTCGGGCTGCGCGAAGAGCCGGAAGCTGTCGCGCAGGCCCAGGGCCACGAGTGCGCGAAACGCCGCGCGCTCGGGCTCGGAGCAGAGCACCTGGCCCTCCCAGGCCGCGGGGTCGTGCACGTCGCGCGGCTCGGGCGCGATGTTGTAGTCGCCCAGCAGCGCCAGCTGCGCATGCGCCGCCACTTCACCCTTGAGCCACTCGGTCAGCGCGGCGAGCCAGGCGAGCTTGTAGGCGTACTTGTCGCTGCCCACCGCCTGGCCGTTGGGGAAGTAGCCGTTGACCACGCGTAGCGCGCCCAGCGGCGTACTCAGGGTGGCGGCGATGAGCCTGCGCTGTTCGTCCGCGAAGTTGGGCAGGTTCACCTGCACCGCCTCGACCCCGCTCACGGTGTCGCGACGGCTGAGGATGGCCACGCCGTTGTAGGTCTTCTGGCCGGCGTAATGCGCCGCATAGCCCGCCGCCGCGATCGCCTCGAGGGGAAAGGCCTCGTCGGTGAGTTTGGTCTCCTGCAGGCAGACCACGTCGGTGCGCTGCGCGGCCAGCCAGTCGAGCAGGTGCGCCAGCCGCACCTTGAGCGAGTTGACGTTCCAGGTGGCGAGGGTGAAGGCCACGGCGGCTCAGCGCGCCGGCGGGGCCGCGGCCGGCGCCGCGCCCAGGGGCTTGACGCCCGGCGCGACGTAATTGCGCGGCAATTGCGAGCTCGCCGGGTAGCCCGCGGCGTCGAGCAGGCCCGCCCAGCTGTCTGCTCCGAAGCCGCTCTGGCTCAGGCTGCCCACGGTCAGCGTGGGCACGGCATCCGAGCCCGTGCGTTGCCGGAACGCCTCGATGTCTTCGCGCGTCTCGATCAGCACTTCCTGGTAGGGCACGCCGCGGCCGCGCAGATAGGCGCGTGCCTCGGCGCAGGGCGCACCGCAGCGCGCATCGACGTAGAGCGTGACCGGATGGCGCTCGGCCGCGCGGCGCAGTTCGAAGGGCAGGGCGCTGGCCGGCGAGCCCGGCGCCGGGGCAGGGCGGGTTGCGGCGGCCGGCGCAGCGGGTGCAGCTGGTGCGGCCACGGGCTCGCCGGGATAGATCGGCTGACGCGCAGGCGCGGCGGCTGCGGGATTGAGCGGCTGCACGTTGCGCGCGTCGCGCGGCGGCGCGTCGCCGTACTGCGTGCTGCCGTCGGGCCCGGTCCAGCGGTACTGCGCCAGCGCCGGAGCGGCGCACAGCGCAGCCAGCAGCAGGCAGGCGGCGCGGCGCATCAGCCCACCATGCCGCTATGACGCAGCAGCGCGTCGATCTGTGGCTTGCGTCCGCGGAAGGCCATGAAGCTCTCGAGCGCCGGGCGGCTGCCGCCCACGGCCAGGACTTCCTCGAGGAAGCGCCGCCCCGTGTCGGGGTTGAACACGCCGCTTTCCTCGAACGCGGCGTAGGCGTCGGCCGAGAGCACCTCGGCCCACTTGTAGCTGTAGTAGCCCGCGGCGTAGCCGCCCGCGAAGATGTGCGAGAAGGCGTGCGGGAAGCGGCTGTACTCGGGCGGGAAGACCACGGCCACCTCGCGCCGCACCTCGTCGAGCAGGCCGAGCAGGCTGCGCGTGCCGGCGGGATCGAAGTCGACGTGCATGAGCATGTCGAACAGCCCGAACTCGAGCTGGCGCGCCGTCTGCATGCCGCTCTGGAAGTTGCGGGCCGCGATCATCTTGTCGTAGAGCGCGCGCGGGAGTGACTCGCCCGTGTCGACGTGCGCGCTGAGCGACTGCAGCACCTCCCACTCCCAGGCGAAGTTCTCCATGAACTGGCTGGGCAGCTCGACCGCATCCCACTCGACGCCGGCAATGCCCGAGACACCGAGCTCGCCCACCCGCGTGAGCATGTGGTGCAGTCCGTGGCCGAACTCGTGGAACAGGGTGAGCACTTCGCCGTGGGTGAGCAGGGCCGGGCGGCCGCCCACCGGGCGCGAGAAGTTGCAGGTCAGGAAGGCCACCGGCGCCTGCGTGCCGCTGGCCGACTCGCGGCGCGCGCGCTCGTCGTCCATCCAGGCACCGCCGCGCTTGTGGTCGCGGGCGTAGAGGTCGAGGTAGAAGGCCGCGACCATCTCGCCGCTGGCGCTCTCAAGGCGGAAATAGCGCACGTCCGGATGCCAGACCGGGGCCTCGGCGGCACGCACCCGCACGCCGAAGAGGCGCTCGATCAGCGCGAACAGGCCGGCCAGTACGGCGGGCTCGGTGAAATACTGCTTGAGCGCGCTGTCGGAGTAGGCGTAGCGCGATTCGCGCAGCTTCTCGGAGGCGTAGGTCAGGTCCCATGGCGCGAGCTCGGACAGTCCCAGCTCGGCCGCCGCGAAGGCGCGCAGCTCGGCCATGTCGCGCTCGGCGTAGGGTCGGGAGCGGCGCGCCAGATCGCGCAGGAACTCGAGCACCGTGACCGGCGTGTCCGCCATCTTGGACACCAGCGAGACCTCGGCGTAGTTGCGGTAGCCCAGCAGCCGCGCCTCCTCGGCGCGCAGCGCCAGCAGCTCGCGCATCAGCGGGCCGTTGTCCCAGCGCGCATCGCCCAGCTCCGAGGCACGCGTGGCGTAGGCGCGGTAGAGCTCCTCGCGCAGGCTGCGGTCGTTGGCGTATTGCTGGATCGGCAGGTAGCTCGGCAGATGCAGGTTGACGAGGTGGCCGGCGTGGCCTGCGGCCTCGGCCGACTCGCGGTACATCTCGATCACGTCGGCGGGCACGCCCGCCAGGCGGGAGGCGTCGGGCAGCACCAGGCTGTAGGCGTTGGTGGCGTCGAGCACGTTCTCCGAGAAGCGCTGCGACACCTGAGCCCGGCGCTCACGCACCGTCTTGAAGCGCGCCTTGTCGCCCCCCGCGAGTTCGGCGCCGCCGAGGCGGAAGTCACGCAGCTCGTTGGTGATCACGCGGCGGCGTGCCGCCGGCCACGAAGCGAAATCGGGCAGCGCCGCGATGGCCTTGTAGTGCGCGTAGAGCGCCTCGTTCTGCGCGAGCTCGGTCCAGAAGGCCGTGAGCTCGGGCAGGGTCTGGTTGTAGGCCTCGCGCAACTGCGGCGTGTCGCACACCGCGTTGAGGTGCGAGACCACGCCCCACGCCCGGGCCAGGCGCTCGGTGCTGTCGTCGAGCGGCACGACCACGCTGTCCCAGCCGGGCGCAATCGCCGGGTCGGTCACATGGGCCACGACGGCCCGGGCTTCCGCCAGCAGCGTGGTGATGGCCGGGCGCACGTGCTCGGGGCGGATCGCCGCGAAGTTCGTGATGCCCGCGAACTGGAGCAGGGGGTTGTCGTTGTCGCGCTTCAAGTGAGTCTCGAGCAGGGGTGTCAGGTGGGGAGGCCGGCGCAGCGCTCGGCCGATTCGACGGTGTTCACCAGCAGCATGGCGATGGTCATGGGCCCCACGCCACCGGGCACGGGCGTGATCCAGCCGGCGACTCCGGCCACTGCGGCGGTGTCGACGTCGCCGCAGAGCTTGCCGGACTCGTCCTTGTTCATGCCCACGTCGATCACCACCGCGCCGGGCTTGACCATGTCGGCCGTGACCATGTGCGCGCGGCCCACGGCTGCGACCAGCACATCGGCCTGGCGGGTGATCGCGGCCAGGTCGCGCGTGCGGCTGTGGGCGATGGTGACCGTGGCGTCGGCCGCCAGCAGCAGCATGGCCATGGGCTTGCCGACGATGTTCGAGCGGCCGATCACCACCGCATGCTTGCCGGCGAGCGCGTAGCCGATGCTCTCGAGCATCTTCATCACGCCATAGGGCGTGCAGGGGCGAAAGTGCGGCGTGCCGGTCATCAGCAGGCCCGCGTTGCTCACGTGGAAGCCGTCGACGTCCTTGTCGGGTGCGATCGTCTCGATCACGCGGTGCGCGTCGATCTGCGGCGGCAGGGGCAGTTGCACCAGGATGCCGCGCACCCCGGCGTCGGCGTTGAGTTCGCGGATGCGTGCGAGCAGCGCGTCCTCGGTGGTGGCGGCGGGCAGGTGCTCGAGGATCGAGGTGATGCCTACTTCCTCGCAGGCCTTGACCTTGTTGCGCACGTACACCGCCGAGGCGGGGTTGTCGCCCACCAGCAGCACCGCCAGGCCGGGCCGTTGGCCGGCGGCGGCGAGCCGCTCGATGCGAGGCACGAGGCCGGCGCGCACGCTGGCCGCGAGTGCCTTGCCGTCGATGATCTGGGCGCTCATGGATGAAAAAAAGGGGCTTTGCGCGGAAAGCCCCGATTCTACCGGTGCGGCCCGTGCCTAGAGGGGCGGCTTCGAGGTACCCATCACCACGCGCATCAGGTCGGCCACGGTGCCGGAATTGGTCTTGTCCATGATGCTGGCGCGGTGCGCCTCGACCGTCTTGATGCTGATCCCGAGGTCGTCGGCGATCTGCTTGTTCAGGCGTCCGGCGACGATGCGCTCGAGCACCTGCTCCTCGCGCGGCGTGAGCTTGGCGAGCAGGGCCTCGTTGAGCGACTCCCGCTCCGCATCGGTGCGACGGCGCCGCGCCTCGCCCAGCATGCGCTCGACCTGGGCCTTGAGTGCCGCCTGGTCGAAGGGCTTCTCGACGAAGTCGACCGCGCCCTTCTTGAGCGTGTTGACCGCCATGGGCACGTCGCCATGGCCGGTGATGAAGATGATGGGCAGATCCGACTTGCGCGTGATCAGGTGCTCCTGCACCTCGAGGCCGCTCATGCCCGGCATGCGCACGTCGAGCACGAGCACCGCGATCGCCTTCGGGTCGTAGCGGGCGAGGAAGCTCTCGCCGCTGTCGTAGAGCTCGACGCGGTAGCTCGAGGCCTCGAGCAGCCACTTGAGCGAGTCGCGCACGGCCTCGTCGTCGTCGACCACGTAGACGACGCCCAGCGTCTCGGGGGTGTCGGTCGCGCCTGTGTTCTGCTGGATCATGTCGTCTCCTGGATGGTGGTGGGATTCTGGCTAGCTGCCGCGCCGCCGGCAAGCGGCAGGGTGAAGCGGAAGATGGTGCCGCCCGCCGGGTTGTCCTCCACGAGCAGGCGGCCGTGGTGGAACTCGACGATCGAGCGGCAGATGTTCAGACCCATGCCCATGCCCTCGGTCTTGGTCGAGAAGAAGGGCTGGAACAGGTTGGCCTTGAGCGCGTCGGGGATGCCGCTGCCGTGGTCGATCACCGCGAACTCGGCCTGGTGCCCGGCGCGGCGCACCTTGAGCTCGATGCGCCGCACCGCCGCGCCTTCCATGGCCTCGGCGGCGTTCTTGATGAGGTTGAGCAGCAGCTGCTCGATCAGCACCGGGTCGACCTCGAGCGGCGGCAGGCCCGGCTCGAGCTCGGTGACGATGCGGATGCCGCGCTTGCGCGCCTCGATCTCGGCGAAGGCCATGGCCTCGTCGATCAGTTTCTCGACGGGCGTGGGCGACATGCGCGGCTCGGAGCGCTTCACGAACTCGCGGATGCGCCGGATGATGTTGCCGGCGCGCTGCGCCTGCGACGAGATCTTGGCCAGGGCTTCGAGCAGCTCCTCCTGCGGCAGGCGCCCCGTCTGCGATCGGGCGCTCAGGCCCACGCTGTAGTTGCTGATCGCGGTGAGCGGCTGGTTGAGCTCGTGGGCCAGCGAAGAGGCCATCTCGCCCATGGTGATCAGGCGCGAGGTGAGCTGCACCTTCTCTTCCTGCTGGCGCACGATGTCCTCGGTGGCCTTGCGGTCGGTGATGTCGCTGGCGATCTGCAGCCGCACCAGCCGGCCGTCGACCCAGCGCACCTCGCGCACGCGCACGTCGAACCACAGGTTGCGCTCGGGCTCGTGGACCTCGCCGGCGAGCGTGCCGTGCACCGCCGGGGGCGGCGCGGGCGCCAGGCCATGCGACAGCAGCTTGTGCCCCTCGGGCGTGGCGCCGAACAGCTCGCGGTAGCTGCGGTTGGCGAACAGCAGCTCCTCGGCGCCCTCGGCGCGCGAGACCACCGACACCGCCGCGTCGATCGACTCGAGCACCGTGGTGAAGCGGTCGTGCGCCGCGGCGAGCTGCTCGCGGTTGCGCTTGGACTCGGTGATGTCGGTCATCGAGGTCATCCAGCCGAGCTGCTCGCCGTCGTCGGCGAGCAGGGGCGAGACGTACATCTGCGCGGCGAAGGTCGAGCCGTCGCGGCGGCGGATCGCCACCTCGTAGCCGCGCGGCGGCCCGGACTCGCCCATGGTCTTGAGCAGGTGCTGCAGGTGCTCGCGTTCCTGCCCTGCGGGCCAGTACGGGTAGGGCGGCAGCAGGCCGACGAGCTCGGCCGGCGCGAAGCCCGTCATGCGCGAGAAGGCCGGGTTCACGTAGCGGATGCGACCCTCGAGGTCGACCACGCGCAGGCCGGTGGCGAGCGAGTCCTCCATCGCGCGGCGCACGGCGGCCTCGGATCGCAGCTGGCGGTCGACCCGGCTCTGGCGCACATCGTGGCGCGCCAGCGCGATCAGGGTCACGACCAGGGCGAGGGCCAGCCCGCCGATCACCCAGATGAAGGCGTTGCGGGTGAGCACCGAGCTCAGGTGGTAGGGCGCGACCTGCAGCTTGATGTCGTCGGGCAGCGGCGGCAGGCCGACCTCGTAGCGCGGCGCGTCGTCGGGCGTCGGCGCGCCCGAGGTCGAGGCCAGCGTGTTGGCGCCGTCGAGCAGGCTCACGCGATAGCGGCGCGCGGTCTCGGGCGGCACCGTCTCGCGCAGCAGGCCGTAGAGCGACATGCGCGCCACCACCGCCCCGTGCGGCGCGCCATCGACGTGCACCGGAACGATCAGGTCGATGAAGGGGCTGCCGTCCAGCGGCGCCGCGTAGGGCGAGGAGTAGAAGGCCGAGTCGCCCGCGCCCGCGCGGCGCAGTGCGTCGGCCGTGGCCGGCTGGGTGACGACGGCGCCGACCGGTGGCGCGACCTCGCCCAGCGGCCCCGGGGAGGCCACGGCCCAGCGCACCTGCAACTGCGGATCGACATAAGAGATCTGCAGCACGTCTGGCCGGCGCGTCATCAGCAGGCGCGCCAGCGAGCGCAGGGTGGGTTCGTCGTCCGCGTTGGTGACCAGCGCCTGGGCGAGGCGCGAGACGCTCTCGTTGGTCGCCTGCAGGCGCACGTCGATGGCCTCGGCGAGCACGTCGCTGGTCTGATGCAGGCGGTCGCGCTGCATCTGCAGATCCTCGCTGACCATGATGTAGGCCAGGCCGCCCAGGATCATCAGGAGCAGGCCGACGGCCAGGACGGTGGCGTACTGCCCGTAGCGGCCACCGCCCTTGGCCGGCACGCGGGCAAGGGACTCGAAGGTCTGCTGGACCGAACTCGGTGCCGGCGGGGTGGACATGGGCGGGCGGGCCCGAGGCTGGGAAGTCCCCATGATACGGGCGGGGACACGCCCGACCGATGGGGGCTTGCCCAGCCGCCACGACCGCGTGCAGCATGACCAGAAAAGTCTGCTAATTCACAATATGAAATAAATATTCGCTATTTGAAAAATGAGCGGCGGCTGCTATCTTCGCCACTCCGTCCGCCCCGGCTTGCAAGGCCCTGCCGAAATTAGAAGGAGACACCCATGTCCGCCGTGCCTCAGATCCTGGCCGCCAACGATCCAGACGCGCTCGAAACCGCGGAGTGGATCGAGGCGCTCGATGCCGTGCTCGAGCGCGAAGGGCCTCACCGCGCGCACTTCCTGCTCGAGCGTCTGATCGACAAGGCGCGACGCTCGGGGGCCTACATCCCGTACTCGCCCAACACCGCCTACATCAACACCATCCCGCCGCACCTCGAGGAACACTCGCCCGGCGACCCGGTGATCGAGGAGCGGCTGCGCTCCTACATGCGCTGGAACGCGATGGCCACCGTGGTGCGCGCCAACCGCGGCGACGGCGATCTGGGCGGACACATCGCCAGCTACGCCTCGGTGGGTTCGCTGATGGAGGTGGGCTTCACGCACTTCTGGCGCGCGCCCTCGGCCGAGTTCGGCGGCGACCTGATCTACTTCCAGGGCCACAGCTCGCCGGGCGTCTACGCGCGTGCCTTCCTGGAGGGCCGGCTCACCGAGGAGCAACTGGTCAACTTCCGGCGCGACGTGGCGGGCAAGGGAGTCACCTCCTACCCGCACCCCAAGCTGATGCCGGAGTTCTGGCAGTTCCCCACCGTGTCGATGGGTCTGGGGCCGCTGCAGGCCATCTACCAGGCGCGCTTCCTGAAGTACCTGCACGCGCGCGGCATTGCCGACACCTCGGGCCGCAAGGTCTGGTGCTTCTGCGGCGACGGCGAGATGGACGAGCCCGAATCGCTCGGCGCGATCGGCATGGCCAGCCGCGAGAAGCTCGACAACCTGATCTTCGTGGTCAACTGCAACCTGCAGCGCCTCGACGGTCCGGTGCGCGGCAACGGCAAGATCATCCAGGAGCTCGAGGGCGAGTTCCGCGGCTCGGGCTGGAACGTGATCAAGCTGATCTGGGGCTCGTACTGGGACCCGCTGCTGGCCAAGGACAAGGACGGCTGGCTGCTGCGCCTGATGGAAGAGACCATCGACGGCGAGTACCAGAACATGAAGGCCAACGACGGCGCCTTCGTGCGCAAGCACTTCTTCGGCAAGTATCCGCAGACTCTCGAGATGGTCTCGCGCATGACCGACGCCGACGTCTGGTCGCTCAACCGCGGCGGCCACGATCCGCACAAGATCTACGCGGCCTACGCGGCGGCGGTGAAGAACGCCGGCCAGCCCTCGGTGATCCTGGCCAAGACCGTCAAGGGCTACGGCATGGGCAAGGCCGGCCAGGGCAAGAACCCCACCCACCAGCTCAAGAAGCTCGACGCCGAGACGGTGCGCGAGTACCGCGACCGCTTCGCGATTCCCATCCCCGACAGCAAGCTCGACGAGGTGCCGTTCTACAAGCCGGCCGACAACTCGCCCGAGATGCGCTACCTGCACGAGCGCCGCGCCGCGCTGGGCGGCTACCTGCCGCAGCGGCGCAAGTTCTCCGCCGAGAAACTCGCCGTGCCCGAGCTCGAGGCCTTTGGCGCGGTGCTCGAGCCCACCGCGGAGGGCCGCGAGATCAGCACCACCCAGGCTTTCGTGCGCTTTCTCACCCAACTCGTGCGCGACAAGACGGTGGGGCCGCGCGTCGTGCCCATCATCCCCGACGAGGCGCGCACCTTCGGCATGGAGGGCATGTTCCGGCAGCTGGGCATCTTCAGCCAGGAAGGCCAGAAGTACGAGCCGGTCGACCGCGACCAGGTGATGTACTACCGCGAGGACAAGGCCGGCCAGATCCTCGAGGAAGGCATCAACGAGGCGGGCGCGATGAGCTCGTGGATCGCCGCGGCGACCTCGTACTCGACCAACGACCGCATCATGATTCCCTTCTACATCTTCTATTCGATGTTCGGGTTCCAGCGCATCGGTGATCTGGCCTGGGCGGCGGGCGACATGCAGTCGCGCGGCTTCCTGCTCGGCGCCACCAGCGGCCGCACCACGCTCAACGGCGAGGGCCTGCAGCACCAGGACGGCCACTCGCACCTGATGAGCGCGACCATCCCCAACTGCGTGAGCTACGACCCGACCTACGCGCACGAGCTCGCGGTGATCCTGCAGCACGGCCTCAAGCGCATGGTCGAGAACCAGGAGAACGTCTGGTACTACGTGACCGTGATGAACGAGAACTACGCCCAGCCCGGCCTCAAGAAGGGCCAGGAGGAGGGCATCCTGCGCGGCATGTACCGCCTGCGCGAGGGGCCGGCGGGCGCGGGAACCGGCATGTCGATCCCGCGCGTCCAGCTGCTGGGCAGCGGCACCATCCTGCGCGAGGTGATCGCCGCGGCCGAGATCCTCGAGCAGGACTGGGGCGTCGCGGGCGACGTGTGGAGCGTCACCAGCTTCACCGAACTGCGCCGCGAGGGCATGGAGGCCGAGCGCTGGAACCTGCTTCACCCGACGGCCACGCCGCGCAAGGCCTGGGTCACCGAGGAGCTCGAGCGCACCGCCGGCCCCATCGTGGCCTCGACCGACTACATGCGCAGCTTCGCCGACCAGATCCGTGCCTACCTGCCGCGCGGCCGCGACTACAAGGTGCTGGGTACCGACGGCTTCGGCCGCTCGGACACGCGGGCTGCGCTGCGCGAGTTCTTCGAGGTCGATCGCCGCTACGTGGTGATCGCCGCGCTCAAGGCTCTGGCCGAGGAGGGCGTGATCCCCGTCGCCAAGGTGGCCGAGGCCATCAAGCGCTACGGCATCGACGCCGACAAGCCCAACCCGGCGACCGCCTGAGTCTCGCCACGCACAGGACGCGACGACATGAGCCAACTGACCGACGTGGTGGTACCCGACATCGGGGACTTCAAGGATGTCGAGGTGATCGAGGTACTGGTGAAGGCGGGCGACACGGTGGGCGTGGAGCAGTCGCTGATCACCGTGGAGAGCGACAAGGCCTCGATGGAGATTCCCTCCAGCGCGGCGGGGGTGGTGGCCGAGGTGCTGGTGAAGCTGGGCCAGAAGGTCTCGCAGGGCACGCTGCTCGTGCGGCTGGCGGCGCAGGCGGGTGTGTCTGCGGCGCCGGCAGCAGCCGTGCCGGCGGTACCGAGCGCTGCGGCCGCTCCGCCCGCGCCCGTCGTGTCGGCCAGCGCTGCCCCCGCGAGTGCCGCCCCGGCGCCGGTGAGTGCGGCGATCGCCGCCGCGCAGCCCGAGCCCAGCAGTGGCGCCGCCAAGACCCATGCCTCGCCCTCGGTGCGCAAGTTCGCGCGTGAACTCGGCGTGGATCTGGCCCGCGTGCCGGGCAGCGGCCCCAAGGGTCGCATCACGCCCGAGGACGTGCGCGGCTTCGTCAAGCGCGTGATGGCGGGCGGCGCCGCGCCGGCGGCCGCGGCACCGGCGGGCGGCGGCCTGGCGCTGGGCCTGCCGGCCTGGCCGGAGGTGGACTTCGCCAAGTTCGGTCCCGTGGAGCGCGTGGCCATGTCGCGCATCCGGAAGATCTCGGGGCCGGCGCTCACCCGCAACGCGATCCTCATTCCGCACGTCACCAACCACGAGGACGCCGACGTCACCGGGCTCGAGGCCTTCCGCGTGCAGCTCAACGCCGAGAAGAACCCCGCCAAGCTCACCATGCTTGCCTTCCTGATCAAGGCCTGCGTGGCGGCGCTGAAGAAGTTCCCCGAGTTCAACAGCTCGATCGACGCGGCCAGCAACGACGCGATCATCCTCAAGCGCTACTACCACATCGGCTTCGCGGCCGACACGCCCAACGGCCTGGTCGTGCCGGTGGTGAAGGACGCCGACAAGAAGGGCATCTTCGAGATCGCCGCCGAGACCGCCGAGCTGGCCGCCAAGGCGCGCGATGGCAAGCTCGCTCCGGCCGACATGCAGGGCGGCACCTTCAGCATCAGTTCGCTCGGCGGCATCGGCGGGACCTACTTCACGCCCATCATCAATGCACCCGAGGTCGCCATCCTCGGCGTGTGCAAGGCCGCCACGCGGCCGGTGTGGGACGGGGCGCAGTTCGTGCCGCGGCTGATGCTGCCGCTGTCGCTGTCGTGGGACCACCGCGTGGTCGACGGCGCCGGCGCGGCGCGCTTCAACGCGTATCTGGCCAGCCTGCTGGCGGACTTCCGCCGCGTGCTGCTGTGAGGCGCGCATGACGACGCTGGTGGTGGTGCGCAAGGGCGCCGAGGCGGCGATCGGCTCGGACGCGCTGGTCACCTTCGGGGACACGCGCCTGCCGCACGGCTACGAGGGCAACGAGAAGATCTTCCGCGTGGGGGACTCGCTCATCGGGCTGGCGGGCAGCACGGCGCACTTTGCCGTGCTGGCCGAGGCGCTGCGCGGCCTGGGCGAGGAGTGCCGGCTCGACGGCCGCGAGGCCGTGTTCGGCACCTTCCAGAAGCTGCACAAGGTGCTCAAGGAGCAGTACTTCCTCAATCCCAAGGAAGACGACTCCGACCCCTACGAGAGCTCGCAGATCACCGCGCTGATCGCCAATCCCAGCGGCATCTATGGCGTGTACTCGTACCGCGAGGTCTTCGTCTTCGACCGCTTCTGGGCGCTCGGCTCAGGGCGCAACTTCGCGCTGGGCGCCATGTACGCCGCCTGGGGCAAGGCGCGCTCGGCCGAGGCGGTGGCGCGGCTGGGGGTGGATGCAGGCTGCGAATTCGACAAGAGCTCGGCGGCGCCGGCGCGGATCTTCACGATTGCGCTCGCGACCGGCGAGCGCTCATAGACGGGCGGGACGCGAGATGAGCCAAGTGATCGAGGTGGCGGTACCCGACATCGGGGACTTCAAGGATGTCGAGGTGATCGAGGTACTGGTGAAGGCGGGCGACACGGTGGGCGTGGAGCAGTCGCTGATCACCGTGGAGAGCGACAAGGCCTCGATGGAGATTCCCTCCAGCGCGGCGGGGGTGGTGGCCGAGGTGCTGGTGAAGCTGGGCCAGAAGGTCTCGCAGGGCACGCCGCTCGTGCGGCTCGCGGCCCAGGCGGGCGCACCCGCTGCTGCGCCGGCCTCCGCGCCGTCGCCTGCCGCGGCGGCCACGACCGGCGGCGGGGCTCCGGCAAGCGCGCCGGCCGCGATCACGGCACCCGCGGCGGCGAGCTACACCGGCAGCGCCGACCTCGAGTGCGATCTGCTCGTGCTCGGCGCTGGCCCAGGGGGGTACTCGGCCGCGTTCCGGGCCGCCGACCTGGGCATGAAGGTCGTGCTGGTGGAGCGCTACGCCACGCTCGGCGGAGTCTGCCTGAACGTGGGCTGCATTCCGTCCAAGGCGCTGCTGCACGTGGCCGCGGTGATCGACGAGGCGGCGCACTTCGATGAACTGGGTGTGAGCTTCGGGCCGCCGCAGATCGATCTGGCCCGCCTGCGCGCCCACAAGAACAAGGTGGTGGGCAAGCTCACTGCCGGTCTGGCCATGATGGCCAAGATGCGCAAGATCACCGTGCTCGAGGGCGTAGGCACCTTCGCCGATGCGCATCACCTCGCCCTTGCCACCAAGGACGGCACGCGCACCGTGCGCTTTGCGCAGGCGGTGATCGCCGCCGGCAGCCAGCCGGTGAAGCTGCCCTTCCTGCCCGAGGACCCGCGCATCGTCGACTCCACCGGCGCGCTGGAACTGGCGGCCGTGCCGCAGAAGATGCTGGTGATCGGCGGCGGCATCATCGGGCTGGAGATGGCCACGGTGTATTCGACGCTGGGCGCGCGCATCGACGTGGTCGAGATGCTCGACGGCCTGATGCCCGGCGCCGACCGCGACCTGGTCAAGGTCTGGGACAAGTTCAACAAGCGCCGCTTCGAGCGCGTGATGCTCAAGACCCGCACCGTGGGCGCCGAGGCGCGCGAGGACGGCATCTGGGTGCGCTTCGAGGGCGAGGCCGCGCCGCCCGAGCCGCAGCGCTACGACCTCGTGCTGGTGGCCGTGGGACGCAGCCCCAACGGCGCCAAGCTCGGCGCCGAGCGCGCCGGTGTGGCGGTGAGCGAGCGCGGCTTCATCGCCGTGGACGCGCAGATGCGCACCAACGTCGCGCACATCTACGCCATCGGCGACCTCGTGGGCCAGCCCATGCTGGCGCACAAGGCCGTGCACGAGGGCCACGTGGCGGCCGAGGTGGCGGCCGGGCACAAGGCGGGCTTCGATGCCAGCGTGATCCCCTCGGTGGCCTACACCGACCCCGAGATCGCCTGGGTCGGTCTCACCGAGGACGAGGCGAAGAAGGCCGGCCGCGCGATCACCAAGGGCGTGTTTCCCTGGAGCGCCTCGGGCCGCGCGATCGCCAACGGCCGCGACGAGGGCTTCACCAAGCTGCTGTTCGACGCGCAGTCGCACCGCATCGTCGGTGGCGGCATCGTCGGCCCGCACGCGGGCGACTTGATCGGCGAGGTGGCGCTGGCCATCGAGATGGGAGCCGACGCCGTGGACATCGGCAGGACCATCCACCCCCATCCCACGCTCGGCGAGTCGATCGGCCTCGCGGCCGAGGCCGCCGAGGGCACTTGCACCGATCTGCCGCCACCGCGCAAGTAGTCGCGCAGGCTACGCTCGCGCATCCGCCGCCATCAGGAGAGGAAGTCGCCATGAAGATCTTGCTTAGCACCGCCATGCTCGCGCTGGGTCTGTCGCTGGGGCTGCCCGCGAGCGCCCAGGACAAGCCACCGGCCCAGCTCACGACGGCCGAGTTGCTGGCGCGCATCCAGACCGACAAGCGCGCCCTGGTCGAGAAGGGCATGAATCTCACCCCCGAAGAGGCCAAGAAGTTCTGGCCGCTGTACGACCAGTTCCAGAGGGAACTCGAGGTCCAGCAACGCGCGTACAACCGCGCGGTACTGGACTTCCTGCAGGCCGGCGCATCGATCACCGACGCCAACGCCAAGCGTCTGGCCGAGGAGGCGCTGGCCGCCACCACGGCCGAGGCCAAACTGCGCGAGAAGCACTTCCGGCAACTGCTCAAGGTGCTGCCGGCGCGGCAGGCGGCGCGCTACGTGCAGATCGAGAACAAGCTTCAGGCCGTGGTGCGCTTCGAGGCGGCCAAGATCATCCCCCTCGTGCCCTGAGATCCGCGCATGGCGGAACTGGCAGGGCGCGTGCGCCTTGCGTTCAGGACAGCAGCGCCACCGCCGCCGAGAAGCTCAGGAAGGCCAGCACCGTCGACACCAGGATGATGCGCGCGATGCGGCCGTTGTCCGCGCCGTAGCGCTCGGCCAGCATGGCCACGTTGCTGGCGCTGGGCAGCGCGGCCACCAGCACCATCACCTTGAGCGCGAAGGGATCGAGCGGCACGCCCAGGGCGATGGCCGCGGTGCCCGCGCCCCACACCAGCAGCGGGTGCAGCAGCAGCTTCTTGAGCGCCACCGGCACGTAGTCCACCAGCGGGGTCGGGTCGCGGCTGCTCATCTGCGAGCGCGCCAGCACCGCGCCGATCGTGAACAGCGCCACCGGCGAGGCGGCGTCGGCCAGCAGCCCGACGGTCTGCGCCAGCGGTCCGGGCAGGGCGAGCCCCAGCGCCGAGCTGCCGGCGCCCAGCCCGATGGCCCAGGGCAGGGGGTTGGCCACCACGCCGCTCAGCGCCTTGCGTGCCGCGGGTCCCGCGCCGCCCGGCTCGCCCAGGCGCGACAGCGCGATGCACAGTGAACTGGTGACCACCAGGTCCACCAGGATGGTGGCGATCGCCGGCCCGGCGGCGGCCTTGCCCAGCAGCGCCACCAGCAGCGGCACGCCCATGTAGCCGGTGTTGGGGAAGGCGGCCACCAGCGCCCCGAAGGCGGCGTCGTTCCAGCCGATGCGGTGGCTGCGGGTGAGCGCCACCGTCGCGCCCACCATCACCAGTGCGCACACCAGGTAGACCCCGATCACCCCCGGGTCGAGCGACTGGCCCACCGGTGTGCCCGCCCCGAAGCGGTAGAGCATCGCGGGCAGGGCAAAGTACAGGACGAAGGTGTTGAGCCCGGGAATCGCCGCCAGCGGCAGCCAGTGGCGGCGCGTGGCCACGTAGCCCGCCAGCACCAGGGCGAAGAACGGAAAGGTGACGGCGAGGATGGCAAGCACGGGGCGATTCTGCCAGCCGTCCTGCCGCAAACCCTGAGGGTCCGGGGGCAGTTCGTCCCGCCGATCGGGCGTTTCGTCGCATCGCCCCGCTGCCGCCCCCCACGGCCCCCGACAATGCGCTCCCCTTCATCAGGAGAGCTTCAATGCAACCCAAGGCCTGGATGCGCTGGCTGGCGGCCGGCGCGCTGGCGAGCGCGAGCCTGATCGCGCAGGCGCAGTCGCCCGCCGCGGCGGCGACGAGCGCCGTGCCGCGCCAGTACGACCTGCGCGACTTCTTCCGCAATCCCGAGCGCGCCTACTTCCGGCTGTCGCCCGACGGCAAGTGGCTGAGCTACATGCAGCCCTGGGAGAACCGGCTCAACGTGTACGTGCAGCCGCTGCAGGACGGCAAGCCGGTGGGCGAGCCCCGGCGCCTGACCAGCGAGACGGCGCGCGACATCTCGATCTACTACTGGAAGGGCCCGGACCGCATCCTGTACGTCAAGGACTTCGGCGGCGACGAGAACTTCCACGTGGTGTCGGTGGACGTGAAGACCGGCCAGGTGCAGGACCTCACGCCCGGCGACAAGGTGCGCGCCGAGATCGTCGACGATCTCGAGCAGCACCCCACCGACATCCTCATCAGCCACAACCGGCGCGATCCCAAGGTCTTCGATGTCTATCGAGTCAACGTCGCCACCGGCGAATCCAGGCTCGTGGCGCAGAACCCCGGCAACGTCACCGGCTGGGTCACCGACCACGAGGGCACGGTGCGCGTGGCCATCGCCAGCGACGGCGTCAACCGCACCTTCATGACCCGGGCCAAGGATGGCGAGCCCTTCACCAAGGTCTTCACCACCAGCTTCCGCGAGGAAGTCGAGCCCCAGGTCTTCACGCCCGACAACCGCCGGCTCTACGCCAACAGCAACCGCGGCCGCGACAAGAAGGCCATCGTGCTGATGGATCCGGCCACCGGCAAGGAAGAGCAGGTCGTGTTCGTGCACCCCGAGGTCGACGCCTGGAGCGTGGGCTACTCGAAGCTGCGCAAGACGCCCACCAGCATCGAGTACATGACCGACCGGATCGAGCGCAAGCACCTCGATGCACAGACCGCGAAGATGTACGCGGCGCTCGAGAAGCAGCTGCCCGGCATGCAGCTCAACCTGCAGGCGCACACCAAGGACGAGCGGCTGTGGATCGTCGCCGCCTCGAGCGACCGCACGCCCGGCACGCGCTACCTGTACGACGCGAAGGCCGATGCGCTGACCAAGCTGGGTGACATCAATCCCTGGATCGCCGCGGCCGACATGGCGCCGATGAAGCCGATCCAGTACACCGCGCGCGACGGCACGGTGATCCACGGCTACCTCACGCTGCCCGTGGGCCGGCCGGCGAAGAACCTGCCGGTGATCGTCAATCCGCACGGCGGCCCCTGGGCGCGCGACGCCTGGGGCTACAACCCCGAGGTGCAGTTCCTGGCCAACCGCGGCTACGCCGTCTTCCAGCCCAACTTCCGCGGCTCCACCGGCTACGGTCGAGCGTTCTGGGAGAAGAGCTTCAAGCAGTGGGGCCGCACCATGCAGGACGACATCACCGATGGCGTCAACTGGCTGGTGGCCCAGGGCATCGCGGACCCCAAGCGCGTCGGCATCTACGGCGCGAGCTACGGCGGCTACGCCACCCTGGCCGGCATCACGCTCACGCCGGAGCTCTACGCCGCGGCGGTGAGCTACGTGGGCGTGTCCAACATGTTCACCTTCATGAACACCATTCCGCCCTACTGGGAGCCGCTGCGCGCCATGTTCTACGAGATGGTGGGCAACCCCGAGACCGAGAAGGAGATGCTGCGCGCGGTCTCGCCCGTGTTCCTGGCCGACCGCATCCGTACGCCGCTGTTCGTGGCCCAGGGTGCCAAGGATCCGCGCGTCAACAAGGCCGAGAGCGACCAGATCGTCGAGGCGCTCAAGAAGCGCGGCGTGCCGGTGGAGTACATGGTCAAGGACAACGAAGGCCACGGCTTCCGCAACCAGGAGAACCAGTTCGAGTTCTATGGGGCGATGGAGCAGTTCCTCGGCAAGCATCTGGCCAAGCAGTAGCCGGGCCCCCTACCCCGGGGCTGCGGCTCCGGGCAGGCGCGCGACAGGGGCCGGCCTAGCGCCGGCCTCGTCGCGTCTGGCGAGCGATCCGGGCCGCGCCACCGCCGACTCCGCGCTGGGCGCGCCCGCTAACATGTGCGCATGAATCAGGATCAGCTCAAGCAGGCCGTCGCTGCCGCGGCCGTCGATTTCGTGCAGCCGGGCCAGGTGCTGGGGGTGGGCACGGGCTCCACGGTGGACTTCTTCATCGACGCGCTGGCCGCGGCGCGCATCGAGGTGCCGGCGACGGTATCGAGCTCGGAGCGTTCCACCCGGCGGCTGCGCCACCACGGCTTCACGGTGGTGGACCTCAACGAGGTCGCGGACATCGCCGTCTACGTCGATGGCGCCGACGAGATCGATCCGGGCTTTGCCATGATCAAGGGCGGCGGCGGCGCGCTCACGCGCGAGAAGATCGTCGCCGCCGTGGCCCGTCAGTTCGTGTGCATCGCCGACGCGAGCAAGCTGGTGAGCACGCTGGGCCGCTTTCCCCTGCCGGTGGACGTGATCCCCATGGCGCGCGCCTACGTGGCGCGCGAACTGGCGCGCCTGGGCGGCCGCCCGGTGCTGCGCGAGGGCTTCGTGACCGACAACGGCAACCTGATCCTCGACGTGCACGGCCTGACGATCACCGATCCGGCGGGCCTGGAGGCGCGCATCACCGCGATCGCCGGAGTGGTGAGCTGCGGGCTCTTCGCCGCGCGTGGCGCGGACGTGCTGCTGCTGGGCACGCCCGACGGCGTGCGCCTCACCCGCCGCCCGTGAGGGCGGCGCCGCGGCCGGACGCGGGGTTTACCCGAGCGATCGTGCGCGGCTCTCGTGGCGAGCACTGCGCGGTCTTGATCCAGCGTAAGTCGACGCGTCGCGCCTGCGCACCGTATCGCACCGAGCCGACCGCTCCTGATTAGAGTCGCTGCGGGTCTGCGCCGCCCGGCCCGTCTCGGGCCGCGGGCAGGCTCTCGGGGGCGACATAGTGCTGTGCAAGCTGCGCGCGTACGGGGTCGGGCTGGTCCAGGCCGCCTTGCTCTTGTTTGCTCTGGGCGCCACAGGTGCGCTCGCGAGTGCGCCGCCGGCCGCGGCGGCCGCGCCCGCGCCGGTCGAAGTGTTCGTGCGCGAGGGCTGCCCGCACTGCGCCGAGGCGGAGCGCTTCCTCGCCACTCTCGCGGCCGAGCGGCCAGACCTCGCCATCAGCATCCGCGACGTCAAGAAGGATCCGGCGGCGATGGAGCGTCTGCAGGCGCTGGCCACGGAGCATCGCGCGGGCAGCGCGCGCGTGCCGGCCATCTTCGTCGGCGGCCAGCTGATCCTGGGCTATTCGAGCGAGGCGCGCACCGATCGCCTGATCCGAGGCGCGCTGGCGGGCGAGCGCGCGGTGGCGCCTGCCGCCGCCGGCGCCACCTGCGAGGCCGACGAGGGCCTCGCCTGCGGTGCGCCCCCGGCCGCGGCGCCGGAGTCCTTCGAGATCGAGTTCTTCGGCCGGACGCTGAGCCTGGACGACATCGGCTTGCCCGCCTTCACCGTGGCGATGGGCCTGCTCGACGGCTTCAACCCGTGCTCCATGTGGGTGCTGCTGCTGATGATCTCGATGCTCGCGCCGCTCAACGACCGGCGTCGCATGCTGGCGGTGGCGGGCACCTTCGTGCTGGTCGAGGGGATCGCCTACTTCGTGTTCATGGCGGCGTGGCTCAACCTGTTCCTGCTGATCGGGCTGTCGCGCGCCTCGCAACTGGTGATCGCGGCGATCGCCATCGTGGCCGGCCTGATCAACGTGAAGGACTTCTTCGCCTTCGGGCGTGGCATCTCGCTGTCGATCCCGGGCAGCGCCAAGCCCAAGATCTACCAGCGCATTCGCGACATCCTGCACGCCAAGAACCTGGGCGCCGCCATCGTCGCCACGATCGTGCTGGCCTTGCTGGTGCAGGTGGTCGAGTTCATGTGCACCTCGGGCTTCCCGGCGCTCTACACCCGCATCCTCACCCTGCGCGAACTGCCGCCGGCGAGCTACTACGGCTACCTGCTGCTCTACATCGCGGCCTACATGCTCGACGACGTGATCGTGCTGGGCATCGGCGTGACCATGCTCAGCCGCCACCGCCTGCAGGAGAAGGAAGGGCGCTGGCTCAAGCTGATGAGCGGCGTGGTGATGCTGGGGCTGGGCGTGTACCTGATCGTCTCGGGCTGAGCGCGGGGCGCGTCCAGTTAGGCGCTGGCGCCTAACGGCCGAGGTGCGGGCCGATTCATGGCGACTACACTGGAGGCACGGATCGTCGTGCCGGTCGTCCGACCGGGGCAGGGTGGTATCCGGCAAATCTGGGAGATTCCTGATGAAACTGATCAAGTGGCTGGTGTCGAGCGTTGCGCTCGTGGCATTCGGGCTCGCGTCGGCGGGTGCCGCCGACAAGGCCAAGCAGGACGAGGTGCTGAAGGCGGCCGAGGCATCGATGGCGGCCTTTTTCAAGGCCGACCCCAAGCTCAAGGCCGAGGTTTCGAAGGCGCCCGGCTACGCGGTGTTCACCACCTACGGGCTGAGCTTCATCGTGGGCGGTGCGGGCGGCAAGGGCGTGGTGCACGACAACGCCACCAAGAAGAACGTCTTCATGGACATGGCGCTTGCCAGCGCGGGTGCGCAGATCGGCGCGTCCGAGACCCGCTACCTGTTCATCTTCAAGGACAAGGCGTCGATGCAGACCTTCATCGACAAGGGCTGGGACGCGGCAGCCAACGTGGCAGCCAGCGCCGGCACGGGCAAGACCAGTGACGGCGGCAGCGTGGGCTCGTTCACCGGCGGCAAGTTCTACCAGCTGACCAAGACCGGCATCCAGGTTGGCGTGGCGGCTTCGGGCACCAAGGTCTGGAAGGACAAGGACCTCAACTAGTTCTGCACCAGGCAAGATCAGGGCCCGGCACTGCCGGGCCCTTTTTTTCGTGATCCTCGGGCTGGCGCCGGATCGGCGCCGCGTCAACCGGCTCGGATGCGCGAGCCGCGCCGCCGCTCGCTACTGGCTGGGCGGCACGTAGCCCGCGGCCTGGTCGGCACCCTCGCCGAAGAAGTGCTTCTCGAGTTGCGTCAGCAGGTACTTGCGGGCGCGCGGGTCGGCAAGGTTGAGACGGTTCTCGTTGACCAGCATGGTCTGGTGCTTGATCCAGCCGGCCCAGGCCTCCTTCGAGACGTTCTCCCACAGGCGCTTGCCGAGATCGCCCGGCACGGGCGGGAAGTCGAGTCCCTCGGCCTCGCGGCCGAGCTTGATGCAGTGAACCATGCGTGCCATGAGGGCTCCGGAGGTGAGGGCGTGACTAGAGGTTCTTGATCAGGATCTGGGACTTGCGCTGCCAGTTGTAGAGCTTCTGGCGCTCGATGGGCAGGGTCTCGATCGCGGCCATCACGAAGCCGCGCTTGAGGAACCAGTGAGCGGTGCGCGTGGTCAGCACGAACAGCTTGCGCAGTCCCGCCGCCCGCGCGCGCGCCTCGATGCGCTTGAGCAGGCGCTCGCCGTCGCCGTAGCTCTGGTAGTCGGGGTGGACGGTGACGGCCGCCATCTCGCCCATGCCGGACTCCGGAAACTCGTACAGCGCCGCGCAGCCGTAGAGCACGCCGTCGTGCTCCAGCACCGTGAAGCGCTCGATCTCGCGCTCGATCTTCTCGCGCGGGCGCTTGACCAGGGTGCCGTCGGCCTCGAGCGGCTCGAGCAGCTTGATCAGGCCGCCCACGTCGTCGATGTTGGCCTCGCGCAGCGACTCCAGCCCCTCGGCGGCGAGCATGGTGCCCACGCCGTCGTGGGTGAACAGTTCGGTGAGCACGCCGCCATCGAGCGTGCACGGCAGGATGTGCACCCGGTCCACGCCGGCGCGCAGCGCACGCAGGGCATGGCGCAGGTTGTAGACGGCATCGGCGTCGACTTCGTTCTCGGCCATCAGGCGCTCGGCCTGCTCGATGGTGAGCTCGCTGTAGAGGTGGCCACCGAGGTCGTGCACGCCGTCGCTGTCGGTGACCAGCACGAACTTGTCCGCGCGCAGGCCGGCCGCGATGCTGGTGGCCACGTCTTCCATGGTGAGGTTGAAGGCTTCGCCGGTCGGCGAGAAGCCCAGCGGGCTCACCAGGACGATGGCATTGTTGGCCAGCGCAAAGCGGATCGCATCGGCGTCGACCTTGCGCACCAGGCCGGTGAGCTGGAAGTCCACGCCGTTGACGATGCCCACCGGCCGCGCGGTCACGAAGTTGCCGCTGATCACGCGCACGTGCGCGTGCGCCATCGGGGTGTTGGGCAGACCCTGCGAGAACGCGGCCTCGATGTCGAGGCGGATCTCGCCCGAGGCCTCCTTGGCGCACTCCAGCGCGGCCGCGTCGGTGACGCGCATGCCTTCCACGAAGCGCGCCTGCAGCCCCTTGAGCGCGAGCTGGGCCTGCACCTGGGGGCGCGAGCCGTAGACGATCACCAGGCGCATGCCCATGGCGTGGAGCAGCGACAGGTCCTGCACCAGGGCGGTGAGGCGGCCCCCTGCGATCAACTCGCCGCCGAAGGCCACCACGAAGGTCTTGCCGCGGTGCGCGTGAACGTAGGGGGCGACGGCGCGCAGCCACGCGACGAACTGCGCCTGGGACTCGTCGGTGCCGGTCTCGGGCATCGCGGG
>ERZ795054.1312-NODE-1312-length-24259-cov-16.170674_pt1 | contig 24259 bp, 3 predicted proteins | sample MGYA00375138_ERZ795054 | MGnify/ENA primary metagenome ERZ795054 (study PRJEB30183, sample SAMN05720215) | anaerobic digester metagenome | isolation source: active sludge of municipal wastewater-treating anaerobic digesters | place: USA | collected 2014-12-23 ... | reverse complement strand
AGGTCTGTGACGACGGTTCGCCACAGGCATGTGATCTGGCTACTGTGTACCTCAATGTAATTCAAGTCAGCGCACCCATTATCAGCTGTCCTTTACCCCAACTGATATCAAACGATCCGGGTGACTGCACCGGAACTGCCTTTAACATTGAAGCAACTTACAGCGACATCTTCGGGATCAGCACCCTGACCTGGAAAATGAATGGTGCAACAAGCGCTGCATCACCCTTAACAGGCATCAACAATCTGAGCAGCTATACCTTTAATTCTGGAACTACCACCATCACCTATACTGTAACGAATATCTTCGGACTCAGCGCTTCCTGCTCCTTCACGGTAACTGTGACCGATAATGAACCACCCACACTTACCTGCCCTGTTGACATTACTTCCAATGCTTTCCCGCACTTGTGCGATGCACTGATCTTCGTTCCGGCTCCATACGTGACGGACAATTGCGGACTTGTCAGCATCAGCAACTCCATTAACAACACAGCCGATGCTACCGGAATTTACCCGGTAGGCAATACGACAGTTACCTGGACTGCCACTGACATTTACGGGAATGTGTCGACATGCAGCCACATAATCACGGTAGTTGACAACCAACCCCCGCAGATTTTCTGTACTTCAGACATTACTACAGTTGCTGATCCGGATCATTGCAGTGCTTACGTGCCGGTGCCTCAGCCAGTAGTGCTTGATAACTGCGGCAACTATACGCTTTCAAACAATATCACAGGCTTGCCGGACGCTTCAGGTAATTTCCCCGTTGGCACAACAACCCTTATCTGGACTGTAACCGACATTGCAGGTAATACTTCAACTTGCTCCATCACCATCACCGTCATCGACAACCAGGCACCACAGATTACCTGCCCGGCGAACATCGTCCAGGCAAGCAGCCCCAACAGCTGTAATGCCTTCGTCAATGTGCCCGCCCCGGTGGTTTCCGACAACTGCGGCGTGTTACTTACCCTGAATTCCTATACCGGAACCATCAGCGCTTCAGGCACATACCCGGTCGGAACCACCCAGGTGACATGGACTGTCACTGACATCCACGGAAACACATCTTATTGTGTAATGAACGTGACCGTCGTTGACCAGACGGCACCCGTGATCAATTGTCCCCCGAATATTGCAGTGAACGCCGATCCCGGCAAGTGCTGGGCTAATGTCAGCATTCCGCAACCCACCTACTCTGATAACTGCGGAATCAGCCTGTTGGCCAACAATATCACCGGAACGTCCAATGCTTCCGGTAACTACAACGTGGGGACTACAACAGTTACCTGGACGGTTTACGACATTCACGGCAACTCATCCTCTTGCAGCATGCAAGTCACTGTGACTGATAACCAGGCTCCTTCGATCACTTGTCCTCCCTCCTTCAGCAGAAATGCCGATCCGGGCCAGTGCAATGCCTACGTGGCTGTGCCCGGGCCGATTACCGCCGATAACTGCGGTATCCTCAGCAAGGTAAACAGCTTCAACGGCACCTCCAACGCCAGCGGAACCTACCCGGTAGGAACCACCACGGTGATCTGGGTCGTCACCGACCTGAACGGAAACACGGCTAGCTGCTCCATGAATGTAAGCGTTGTGGATAACCAGAACCCGCTGATCAGTTGTCCGCCCGATATCAATACGGTGGCAGATCCCGGCCAGTGCAATGCAAACATCAGCGTACCAGCGCCAATCGTCAGCGACAACTGCGGGGTGCTGGGTATTGTGAACAGCTACAACAACACCGGCAATGCTTCTGGAGTGTATCCTGTCGGCACCACCATGGTGGTTTGGACCGTCACCGATATCCACGGACGCACTGCAAGCTGTACCCAGCTGATCACGGTAACGGACGGCCAGCCGCCTCAGATCAGCTGTCCCCTGCCCCTGACCGTGAATGCCAATTCCGGTTCATGTGAAGCATCCGGTGTACAATTGGGAACTCCCGCTGTGGCTGATAACTGCGGTGTGGCATCCGTCACCAACAACGCCCCCGCCCTATTCCAGGCCGGCACTACTACCGTGGTGTGGACTGTTACCGACATCCACGGGAATACCGCAAGCTGTACGCAAACTGTGACTGTCACCGACAATCAGCCTCCCAGCATCACTTGTCCGCCGAATGTGGTGGTCAATACTGATCCCGGACTCTGCAGCGCCGGCAATGTAAACCTTGGCAATCCGGTTGTAACTGACAATTGCTCCGTTGTAAGCGTAAGCAACAATGCACCGGCCAGCTTCGGTAAGGGGACAACGGTGGTGACCTGGACGGTAACCGACGCCTCAGGGAATACAGCTGCTTGTACTCAGACTGTCACGGTGATCGACAATCAACCGCCTGCCATTACCTGTCCTCCTGCCATCGTGGTCAATGCTGATGCCGGCAGCTGCCAGGCTTCCAATCTCAGTATCGGCACCCCCGTGGTCAGTGACAACTGTCCCGGTACCCTCGTTGTCACCAACAACGCACCTGCCACCTACCCGGTAGGACAAAACTGGGTAATCTGGACAGTTACGGATGCCTCCGGCAATACCGCCACCTGCTCACAAAGTGTAACTGTGTCTGATAATCAGGCTCCTGTTATCAATTGTCCGATGAATATGGTTGTTTACAGTTCACCCGGCCTTTGCGGTTCAGATGCAGTCATTATCCCTGCCCCGGCAACATCCGACAATTGCGGTATCGCCTCGGTAGTCAGCAATGCTCCATCCTTCTTCCCTGTAGGAACAACTACGGTGACCTTCACCGTAACCGATACCCATGGCAACACGGCTACATGTTCCATGACGGTCACAGTGACTGACAATCAGGCCCCTGTTGTCACGACACCTGCTGCCGTGGTGATCGCTGCCGATCCCGGCAGTTGTGAAGCCACCGGCCTGGTGCTTGCTGCACCGCCCGCACAGGATAATTGCCAGGTTGGAAGTATTACCAGTGATGCGCCCCTGGTGTATCCTGCCGGTACAACGACCGTAACCTGGACAGTGACCGATATCCACGGCAACATCACCACCGTGACACAAACAGTGACTGTGGTGGATGACGAAGTCCCCTTCGTGGAATGTCCTGCCGATATAGCAGTCAACACTGATCCGGGAGTATGCCATGCCACGCTCACATTGCCCGATCCGCCCGCATCCGATAATTGCAGTATAGTCACCATCGTCAACGATGCACCTGCAGTATTCCCGCTCGGACTGACTATCGTGACCTGGACCATTACCGATGCTTCCGGAAACAGCGTTGTCTGCACCCAGGAAATTCTCGTCACCGACAATGAACCCATCAGCATGAGCTGTCCGGCGGATCTGATTATCGCTGCCGACTCCGGTCAGTGCAGTGCCAGCCAGGTGAACCTGGGATTACCCGTCATCACAGACAATTGTCTGGGTTATGCTGTCACCAACGATGCCCCGGCCAGCTTCCCCATCGGAACCACCACCGTCACCTGGACGGCCACAGATCACCTCGGAAACCAGGTCACCTGCAACCAGCAAGTCACCGTACAAGACACCCAGGTACCTACCTTCAACTGTCCGCCGGATGTCAGCGCCATGGCCAACACCTATATCGTGGTGGATCCTTTGATCGTAAACGATAACTGCGGCATTGCCAGCATCGTCAACGACTTTAACGGCACCGACAATGCCAGCGGTGTTTATCCGCTGGGTACCACCGAAGTGGTTTATACAGTAACCGATATTAACGGCAACTGGTCTACCTGTGCCTTTGAAGTGGTCATCACCTGTGAGCTTATCGCACAGAATGATACCGTGATTATCCCCATCAACGCCAACACCCAGGTTACCATCCTGATCAATGACACCATGTGTGGTACGGGTGTGGAATGCAATGATGTGGTGGTGATCACCCAGTCCTTTAACATCATAGTTCAGGTTGATACCGTTTCAGGCCAGTTGATCTGTATCCCGGTGCCTAATTTCATTGGTACCGACAGTATCGAGTATGTCGTTTGCTGCGAGGTAACGATCCCTGATTCCAAAGGCACTTTAGAAACCTACATCGTATGTGATACCGCCTGGGTATTTATCACCGTACTGCCTCCACCGACGGCCTCCCTTACAGGCAGTGCCACCATCTGCGAAGGCGGCAGCGCCACCATGCTGGTATTGCTCAACGGTACACCTCCTTTCAGCTTCCAGTTGACTAATGGTACCAACACCATGACCTACACAGGCATCATGGCCAACATCTTCCCCATCACCGTGCAGCCATCGCAAACTACCACGTATACCTTACTTTCCGTGGAAGACCAGACCGGTTTGCCTGGGATAGTTACAGGAAGTGCGGTCATTACGGTGAACCTCCTGCAAACCTTTGTGGTGACAGGCGGCGGAGCCTTCTGTCCGGGAAGCCAGGGTGTTCCTATCGGCCTCAGCGGATCAGAAGCGGGTGTCAGCTACCAGCTGCTCAGAAACAATGTACCCTGGGGTCCGCCTCTCACCGGAACCGGACAGGTACTGAACTTCGGTTATTACGATCAGCCGGGCGTGTACCAGGTAGTGGCGCTCAACCCGGTATCGGGATGCAACAAACAAATGGCAGGCCTGGCCATCGCCAATCCTTATCCTGCTCCCGAACCCTTTAATGTGACCGGCGGAGGCGAATGTTGCCTGGGCTGTACAGATGTATTCGTATACCTGGATGGCTCTGTACAGGGAACATATTACACCCTCTGGCTGAACGGCACCGGGTATGTGAAATCCCTCTGGGGAACGGGACAGTACCTCGACTTCGGCTATATGACCCAGGGTGGCACCTATACCATTACCGCCACCAATGCTTATGGCTGTACCACGACCATGACAGGCTCGGCCACAGTGACGCTGCTGCCAAGAGCTGCTGCCACCATGACCTCAGCGGACCAGACCATCTGTCTTGGAGAATCCGCACAACTCACCATTGAATTTACCAGCGGAACACCACCATGGTCTGCCACCATCTCCGACGGAAATGTTGAGACAACATACGACAACATCATGAATCCCATCCTCAACCTGACCGTCTACCCCACGGATACCACCCTTTACACCCTGACCTTCGTCAACGACATCAACAACTGTGGTAACCTCGGACTGGGCAATACACTGGTAAGCATCGACACCTGCGTGGCACAGCCCGTTTCGGCCATCTCGGGAACGGTATACTATGGCAACGATCTGCAAAGCCCAATGGGTAATGTTCAGTTGCAATTGCGCAAGAATAATGTGGTTGTTGCCACCACCACCACCGCTTCATCCGGTCAGTACCAGTTCAACAACCTCCTGCCCGACAACTACCAGATCACGGCTGTTACCAACAAGACCTGGGGCGGTGTCAATGCCACAGACGCTATGATCATGCTGAAACACTTCACCCAGATTATCCAACTGACCGGACTCAACCTGGAGGTTGCCGACCTGAATCCCAACGGCATGGTGAACTCTGTGGACGCCCTTTATGCAGTCAGACGCTTCGTAAACCTTATCAACAGCTTCCCGACGGGTGACTGGGCCTTTGAAGCCGTGAACCTGACACTCGGGAATACCCCGGTAACACAAAACATCAAAGCACTCTGCTTCGGCGATGTAAACGGCTCGTTCACACCTTCTTCACTCAAGACAGAACCAACTGTCAGTTTGGGTTACAAAGGAACAAAAGTGGTTCAGGATGGTGAAAGTCTGACCTTGCCTGTCACGGTCGAGCACCAACTGACCACCGGAGCCATTTCCCTTGTAATGGTCTTCCCACAGGAGATCATGGAGATCACCGGTGTGGAAGTGGAGAAAGACCAGCTTCAGAAACTGGTATACAACATCACAGGGAATCAGTTGCGACTCGGATGGTACAGTACGGAAGCCATCAGCCTGCAGAAAGGTGAAAACCTGTTCAAATTGCATATCCGGATGAAAGACAAACCATTGCATGATTTCATTGCACCGGATATGACCCTTGATGCAGTTAGCGAAATTGCCAGTCCGGACGCTGCCGTTCTAAGCGTAAGCCTGTCCATGCCCAAACTGAAGTGGCTGCTGCAGGATGCCGACCTGACGGTTTACCCCAACCCCTTCAGCGAAAGCACCACCTTCTCCTTTGAACTGGATGAAAACGCCCTGGTCAGCCTCTACCTCTTCGATCCCACCGGACGGCAGGTACTTGCCATCGAGGGACAGCAGGAAATGCAGGCCGGAAAACAACAGCTCGTCCTGGATGCCCAGCTCATTCCTGCCGGCACGTATTCTTACCGCCTGGTCATTCGCGACCGCAACGGAATCCGGCAGCCCGGAGGCAGGGTGGTTGTGGTGAAATAATAAGAATCTGAGGCGTGATGATGCAGGGGCACGATATATCGTGCCCCTGCATCATCACGCACGTTTATCGTAAGCACACAATAGTGCCCTTTCAGGGTTGATTCTCAATAGATGTACCGTTGTTTAATCTGCAGGGTCAGGAAGAGTCTGCAGGGTCATTAAGAATCTGTAGGATCGAAAAGATTCTGTAGGGTCATGCCATGGCATGACCCTACGGCCTGAAGCCTGCGAGGCAGAATTACTCAGCTTCAGCAGTATATCTTGATTTATACTGAATCTTAATGAAAATGCGAAGTAATTTTCGTTTATGCCGACACAGAATGGTTTTCCGAAAATATGGACTACGGCGGTGTACGGCATTACTCATACTAAACAGCTTTGCAAATGCAAACCTGTCAAGTATGAGTAAGGATTCTTTATACCGATAACTCTGGATGCACACATCGCATTCCTGTGTTCTTTCGGTATAGCAGCGGATGGCAGCCTTCATTTCAACCCCTGGTGATAACAATCTTCCCGTAAGGGGAAGCAAGGGCTTTACCATTCACATTATTGCAAGGCAAGCCTGTCATTGTTTCTGTTGGACATTGAGAATCTGAAGGGTCATTGAAATTCTGCAGGGCAATAAGAATCTGCAGGGGCATAAGGAATCTGCAGGGTCATCAAAATTCTGTAGGGTCATGCCATGGCATGACCCTACCCCACGGCATAAGCCAACCGTATCATCTCGCTTTGAACTAAAAAGGGGATGCCTCCAACGGAAGCATCCCCCTTTGCACAGAAGTTCAGATCCTTTATGGCAGCACAGCCAGGGTGTTGGTAAGCAGGGTTTTTGTGTACTGATAGTTGTGAACGCCTAAACTGCCGTCATTGTCAACAAGCAGATAATTATAAACTGCACAAACAACAGTTGTCGGCTTCTTGCCAGTCTTAATGGCATGATTCACAGTATCAAATGCATTCAATTGGGCGAGTTTAACCTCCAACTGGTGGAGCAGGCCGGCGATTTCAGTTTGCTTTCCGTCTTTGTCATAGGTATTTAATCCTGTATGACATCCGGTGCCGTTGCAGGAATTGGTGGCATTGATACCTCCCTCGATATTCCGCATGGAGAAGGTATGACCTCCCACTTCCACAGCACCCGGTTTCATGTGACAACCCACACAACCGTCGGCGATACCGCTGACATGGGCATTTCCGGTCGGATAGCCTGTGCCGAATTCAAAGGGTGACAAGCCGTTGTAGATCACTCCCTGTGTGCCGTAATGGGGGCCCCAGTGGCCTGAGGTAATGTTCATGGAATCGGTGGCGGCAGGCGGGAAAGTGGCCGGCCAGGGAGTCCTCGGACGGGTCTGGTGGCAGCGGATGCAAAGTCCTCCCTTGCCATTGTTGACAGTGGCATTGGGAACCTTCATCGTGAAAGCACCGGAAGCTGTCAGACCCCAGTCAGTACCAGTATAGGTCTGATGGATTTTGTGGCAGGTGTAGCAGTTCAGATGTACACCATTGTTAACTGCTGCAGAAAGCACAATCGTGGTATCAGGCAGCGCCAGTTTCTGAATGAAGCCCTGGTGGGTGTGGCAGGAACCACAACTGGATCCGTTCTCCAGGACAAACTCAGCACCATGCGGTGATTCCATCAACTGTGTTTCGGCAATCACGATCTTGGCATCACCGGTATGACAAACAGTACAGGTTGCATTGGCATCCTGACCGTCCTGGCCATCCTGACCGGCGGGACCCATCGGGCCCTCCTTGGTACAACCGGCAAGGAAAAGACTTGTGGCTGTAATTGCCACCCCTATTGCCAGTAAAAATGAAAAGGTACGCTTTTTCATAAGTTTTGATTGGTTTTAGTGAATTATTGAATTAAAATGATTCCTTTATTTAGTGGTTATCGACACCTTTCTTTTCCGAATGTAAACATATAAAAGAAACTATATCAGTAGATTTCAAAAACGGTTAAATACAACATCATTACGGTTGAACTTGATCAATTTATCATTGATCTATATCAATCAGTCAATACCCCTGTCCCTGTCAGAAATACCGAAATAAGGACTCCTGTGGCTATCTGAGGAGACTTAGCTGCTTCATCCTTTATCGCACAATTCGAATATACCGAAAGAACACAGGAATGCGATGTGTGCATCCAGAGTCATCGGGATAACTGAGGTCGTATATAACAGTGCAGGGGCATGCCATGGCATGCCCCTGCAGAACAAATTTCCCGCAAGACATAAAAAAAGAGGCTGCCCTTGTGAGGCAGCCTCTTTTTCGGTTCAAAGCGGGTTTGACTATCTGGTGATGACCAGTCGTCCGGTCTTCACTTCTTCGCTCCTGCCATTGTTGAACACCACTTTGTAGGTGTAAACGCCTGGCAGCAGGCTGGAAGCATCGTAAGTGAAGGTGTAGGCGTTGGCGGCCTGCTTTTCATTTACGAGGTTGGAGACGACATTACCGAGCATATCAAACACCTGGATATTGACCTGGGCTTCTTCAGTCAGGATGTAGCTGAACTCTGTCCGGTTCCTGAACGGGTTCGGATAGATGCTCACGCTGTTGTGCTGCTGAGCCACAGCCAGTTTCGGCATGGTCAGGTCGACCCACTGTACGATACCGGTTTCATCAGCGATTTCCGTGATACCGTCGAGGGTGAGATCCAGGTTATCCACACTGCTGAGGTCTTTGGCTCTCAGTGAGAGGGTGAGCAGTGTTTCATCCGGGTTGAGGGTAAGTTTGCTGGTGGTGTACCATGCGATGCGGATCGTGCCATTCTCTACATTGTAGATCATGTTGTCGATGTTGCGATCGGCCATGGCCACGCCACTTACTTCGAACAGATCGGCCGGGTAGTTGATCACCATGGAAACAGCTCCGGTGGTCAGCTGGTTGAATGTCCTTACAGGTACATTCACCGTTTCGTGTGACTTCACGTAGAGGGTTCCGGAGGTGTTCAGGCTGACGGTAGCCGGCATCTTCAGGGCGGGCGTATGTGAACCGTTCACATCACCCATGCAAAGTGCAGATACATCAATCGTTGTGTTGTTGTTGAGGACAACCAGCGGGTTCTCTGAAGCCCAGTCGCCGGCGGGGAAGCTGTTGATCTGGTTGATGAACCGCTTGGCAACAAAGAGTGCATCGAGCGAGTTGATGTAACCATTACCATTCACGTCGGCAGCAATCTTGGGCAGACCGTCGAGTTCGAGCAGCTGGGTGAAGTGCCTCATCACGATCAGAGCGTCAGTGGCGTTTGCACCGCCCCAGGGCTTGGTGATGGCAGGAGTAACGGTATAGGTTCCAGCCTGTACATCGTTGAAGAGGTAATCACCATTGCTGTTGGTAACAGTGGTGGCAACCACACTGCCATTGGTTCTGAGCTGCACGGTGGAGTTGGTGAGCGGGGTTTCTCCTGCATTCATGTAGGAAAGACGTCCGCCAAGGTTGTACACCGGCTGGTTGTTCGGCAGTACGGTCACTGTCTGGGTACAGGTAGCTTCATTGAAGACACCGTCGATCACTGTCCAGGTAACCACAGTCTGGCCTTCATTGAAGACAGCCGGAGCATCATTGCTGATGGTGGCCACCCAGCAGTTATCATTGGTAGTCGGAACACCGAGTTCCACGTTGGTGGCGAAGGTTTCACCAGCATCAGCGAAGACAGTGACATCCGGCGGACAGGTGATGGTGGGATCTTCAGTATCGATCACTTCAACCACCTGCAGGCAGGTGCTCACATTGCCGAGCTGGTCAACGGCGGTCCAGATAACCTCTGTACTTCCGAGGATATAGAAACTGGGGGCGTTGTTGCTGACAGTGATATTGATCACATCGCTGCAGTTATCGCTGACAACAGGCTGGTTGAGTACCAGTCCGATGGCACCGCAGGCGCCCGGTGTATTGGGATAGATAGCGAGCGGCGGGCACTCGATGACGGGAGCTTCGGTATCATTGATGGTGATGGTGAAGCTGCAGACATCGGTACGGCCGTATGCATCCGTTGCCGTGTAGGTAACTGTGGTTACACCCTTGTTGAAGGTCTGACCGCTGGCACTGCCGGTACCAACAAGTCCGGGGGTTACACCAGTTGTAGTATAGGCATATGTTACGCCAGGACAGTTGTCGGTAGCAAGCGGTTCAAGGCCATACACAACGGCATCGCATGAACCGGGATCAGTGCTCTGTACGACATTAGCCGGACAGGTAATCTCGGGATTCTCGATATCGTTGACAGTAACATTGAACGAGCAATTTGCAATCAATCCGGCGAGATCAGTTACCCGGTACAATACAGGCGTTACACCAACCGGGAAGAACGAACCTGGAGCATAACCGGAAATGAGGGTCATGGTAGCACCGATACAGTTATCCGTAAAGGTGGGTAACGGATAGTTCACAACAGCACCGCACTGGCCGGGATCGCTGTTCCTCGTGACGCCGATGGCGCAGGTGAGGAAGCTGGGCGGAGTGACATCCTTGGCAGTCAGCACTGCTACGCAGGTGGCAAAGTTACCGGCAGCATCAGTGGCAGTAATCGTTACGTTGTGCGTAAAGTTATGTCCTGAACTGATGGTTGTTCCGGCCACAGGCGACTGGCTGAGGGCGAAGGTACAGTTGTCGGAAGCAGTCACGGCGGGCAGCAGGTTGGGAACAACAAAGCTGCAGTTGGCACCCAGGTTGATGTTCTGGTTGGGAGCACATACGCTGATCACGGGGGCAGTCACGTCCTTTGCAGTGAGTACCACTGTGCAGACATCTGTCAGTCCGGCACCGTCGGTTACGGTGATGGTGACATTGTGAGTTGCATTGTGTGAAGAAGCAAGTGCAGTTCCGGCGGCCGGATTCTGAACGGCAGTCCAGGTACAGTTATCTTCAGCCACAAGGTCAACCAGCAGATCGGGTACGATCACCTGGCAGGTGCCATTCAGATCAACATTCCTGGGAGCAGGACAGGTAACGATCACAGGAGCATCCACATCAATACCGGTAAGTTCAGCTGAACAAGTCACGGCATTGCCTACAAGGTCAGTCACGGTGAAGATCACGGTATGTACCATATTGTGAGCTGAGGCCAGTACAGTTCCTGCGGGAGGATCCTGTGCAATGGCGAACACCACACAGTTGTCGGTAGCCACCAGATCACCGGTCATATCGGGTACGAGGAGACCACAATCAGCATCCAGGTTCACGTCCATATCTGCAGGGCAGGTGGCGATCACCGGATTTTCGAAGTCATCGATGGTGAGCACCATCTGGCTCTGTGCTGAGGGGCAGGGTCCGAGTCCGTATCCTGTAAGGGTCAGGGTGACCTGACCGGCCAGGATATCGGCAGGGCTGAAGTAATAGGTCGGGTTCACGGTGGTTACATTGTTGAAGTAACCGGTACCGCTGGCACTCCAGAAGAGGCTGTACTGATCCGTTGCGGATGCACCGGCAATGGTATATTCACCGAAGTTCGGACAAACGATATCGTTCGGGCCCGCATTCACCACCACCATCGGGTAGTTGGTGATCAGAACCTCGTCAGAATTCGGCGGGCATACGCCATTCTCAATGGTCCAGATAAAGCCGTACTGGCCCGTTACAATGTTAGTAACAACAGCGGCAGGATCAGCCGGGTTGAAGGTGGGCACATTGGGACCGCTGAGCAGTGTCCATGATCCGGTTCCGACGGCAGGTACGTTAGCGTCGAGCTGGAAGCTGGCCACATTGCAGAGTTCCTGGTCGAAGCCTGCGAGGGCAGGTGTCGGCGGAGCCCAGTTGGTCAGGGTCATGTAATCGGTATGGTTGCAGATGCCATCATCCAGGGTATAGGAGAACACATAGGTTTCACCCGGAATGAGATCATCAACAATAGCTTCATTGTCAACCTGGAAGATCACGGCCGGAGGACCTGAAACCTGAGCCCAGGTCGGGATGTATCCGGGATTGGCGAAGTTACCGAGCAGGTATGCATTTTCGTTGTTGCACCACTCCTGATCAGGACCGGCGTCGGCATACTGGAACTGGTGTACATCGACAGTGAAGGAGCAATCCACGAAATTGCCACCTTCATCGAGCACCCAATAGGTAACGGTTGTTACACCCACGTTGAAGTTCACGACATCGCTTGCAGAACCGAAGCCTGCGGGCGGGACGGTGGTTGCACCGCTGAGGGTGTATCCGTAGGTATAGCTGCAGTTATCAGTGATAACCGGATCGATATTGGCCACCGGGGTATAGCTGAATCCGGGCAGTGAACATACGATCTGGTCGTACGGGCAAGCGAGGCTGGGCGGAGTATTATCAAGCACAGTCACGACGGCAGCGCAGGTAGCCACATTTCCGTTCACGTCGGTGACGGTCAGCACCACGGTATTGGCACCGATATTGGCACAGGTGAAGGCGTCGGGAGCCACGGTCATATTGGCAATACCGCAGTTGTCCCAGCTTCCGTTATCCACATCAAGCACGGTGATACCGGCCTGACCATTAGCATCGAGGTAAACGGTAGCGTCCATGCAAATAGCAACCGGAAGCATGTTGTCAACCACGGTAACCGTAGCGTCACATTGTGAAACATTGCCACAGAGGTCGGTCACTGTGAGTACAACGGCATTCGGACCAACATTGGCACAAGTGAATTCCCAGGGGGATACACTCAGGTTCACGGCACCGCAGTCATCATAGCTGCCATTGTCCACATCGGCAGCAGCGATGGAAGCATATCCGGTAGCATCCAGATAGATCGTAATGTTCTGGCAGGCAGCGGTAGGAGCATTATTGTCCTCGACGGTAATCACCTGGGTGAATACATTGCTGACATTGCCACAATCATCAGTAACAGTCCAGGTATTGGTATAGGTACCTTCCTGCGGGCAGTAAACGCCGGGTACGAATGGACCTGCAACCTTCACCGGAGTGAGGGTAAGGTCGCAGAGGTCGGTAGCCATGGGTTCCATAGCCTGTGCGGTAGCCAGTGCGCCGGCATCGCTGCAGGAAACGGTCACATCGAGATCACCGGCAACATTCGTCCAAACAGGAGCGGTATTGTCATAGATGGTGATCACCTGGGTGAACACGGCACTGACATTGCCACAGTCGTCGATGGCAGTGAAGGTATTGGTATAGGTTCCGGCCTGCGGGCATGAACCGGCCACAAAGGCACCAGCGGTCTTGGAAACCACGGGATCCACATCGCAGTTGTCGTCAGCAGCCGGCATCAGAGCCTGGGCAGCAGCGAGTCCGGAAGCATCCTCACATGAGAGGCTGATATCAAGGTCTCCTGCAAGAGTTGTCCAAACAGGTGCGATATTATCCGTAATGGTAATGACCTGGGTGAATACATTGCTGACATTGCCACAATCATCGGTAACCGTCCATGTGTTGGTAATGGTACCACCCTGTGAGCAAAGGGCACCGGGTACATAGGAACCGGCATTCTTCACGATATCGCTGACATCAGCGTCGCAGTTGTCGGCAGCAATGGGGAAGAGTGCCTGGGCGGTAGCAAGTGCGCCTGCATCCTCACAGGAAACAGTTGCATCGAGTGCACCGGCGGCGGTGGTCCAGGTAGGAGCAGTCACGTCAACAACATGGATCTGCTGGTAACCATTTTCATAGTTACCGCAGGCATCCACGGCGTTCCATTCACGTACCACATAGTACTCATTCGGGCAAGCGCCGGGAACAATCACCTGGCCGGCATAACCTACGAATGGAGCCGGGTCGCAGTTATCTGCGGCGGTAGGAGAGGCAGGAGCAGGCAGCGGCTCATCACAGTTGATGGTGATATCAGCAGGGAAATAAGTCCAGTATGGTTTTGTGTTATCATAAATGGTAATGATCTGTGTAAACACTGTACTTACATTGCCACAGTCGTCAACCGCGGTAAAGGTATTGGTATAGGTTCCGGCCTGTGCACAGCTTGCACCGGGTACAAAGGGTCCGGCAACTTTCGATACGACCGGATCAATGTCGCAGTTATCCATTGCTTCAGGCATAAGGGCCTGGGCTGCGGCCAGTCCTGCCACATCGTCGCAGGAGAGGATCATGTCGAGGGCACCGGCTGTTGTTGTCCAGGTGGGAGCAGTATTGTCATACACAGTAATTACCTGGGTGTAAACGGCACTCACATTTCCGCAGTCGTCAGCAACGGTCCATGTATTGGTAATGGTACCGGCTTCGGGACAAAGCGGTCCGGCAACAAAAGTACCGGCAACCTTCACGATATCGGTCACATCACCGTCGCAATTGTCGTTGGCAACAGGATACAGGGCCTGAGCGGCGGCAAGGGCACCGGGATCGTCGCAGGATACGGAAACATTCAGCGCACCTGTAGCGGTTAACCAGACAGGAGCAGTATTGTCATAGATCGTGATCACCTGGGTATAAACACCACTGGTGTTGCCACAATCGTCGGTTACCGTCCAGGTATTGGTATAGGTACCGGCCTGCGGGCAAAGGACACCGGGTACGAAGGCACCGGCCGACTTCACGATATTGCTGACATCGCCGTCGCAGTTGTCGCTGGCTTCGGGGAAGAGTAACTGTGCAGCGGCCAATCCGGAAAGATCGTCGCAGCTCAGGCTTACATCCAGCGCACCTGTAGCGGTTAGCCAGACAGGAGCAGTGTTATCGTAAATGGTGATCACCTGGGTGTACACGGCACTTACATTGCCACAGTCGTCGGCAACGGTCCACGTGTTGGTATAAGTACCGGCCTGCGGGCAGAGTCCGGGTACAAAAGCACCTGCATTCTTCACGATGTCTGTGACATCTGCATCACAGTTGTCATCAGCCACAGGGAAGAATCCCTGAGCGAGAGCCAGTCCGGGCAGATCGTCACAGCTTACGCTGACATCCAGGTCACCGGCTGCAGTTAACCAGGTGGGAGCTTCATTGTCATAAATGGTGATCACCTGGGTATAGATGGCGCTGACATTTCCGGCGGCATCCTGAGCGGTGAAGGTATTGGTGTAGGTACCGGCCTGATCACAGAGGGGGCCAGGTACGAAGGCGCCTGCGATCTTGGTGATCACGGGTGCGGCATCACAGTTGTCACCAACAACAGGTTCCAGCGCCTGGGCATCGGCAAGACCGATCAGATCGCTGCATGAGAGCGTACGGTCGAGGGTGCCGGCGGCGGTCAGCCATACCGGAGGAGTTACATCCTTGGCAGTGAGGGTGGTAATACAATCATCCCAATTGCCGTTGTCATCCGTTACGGTAAGGGTTACCGGAATCAGGCCATTGTGGCTGGTAGCATAGAGGCTTCCGGCAATGGGATCCTGTGTTACGGTGAAGTTGGTACAATTGTCGGTAGCAATCACAAGTCCTGTGAGATCAGGAATGGTAGCTTCACAGCTGTATAAGGTACTGTTGATATTGATATTGGCATCCGGGGCACAGCTTGAGATCACCGGCGGGGTTTCATCGTAGAATACCCTGATGGTGGCCTGGCTGTTACCGCAGGGAGCAACACCCTGGACGCTGAAGGTCAGGAAGACTTCCTGTGTCAGGTAATCGTTGGGTCCCATATAATATATGGTAACAGGATCGAAAGGATTGGCGAAGGTACCATCGGCGCCCGGGCTCTTCTGCCACTGGAAGCCTGCAGCATCACCAGTCCATGTACCTACCAGGGGCACAGCTGTCTGGGTGAGGCAAAGTTCAATGTCACCTGAGGGGATGGAAGCCACCGGGGGATCCCATACGTAGATCAGCATGCTGGCATTGGAAGGCGGACAGTAAATGCTATTGGTCGTGGTCCAGTTGAACTCATACACACCGGGATAATCGAATAATACCTGTGTGAAGGGATCGGTCGGATCTACGATCGAAGCCATATGGCCTGCAGGATAAGTCACATTGCTCCAGGTACCCAGACCGTAATCCACAGGGATAGCAGCCATGAAAGTGGAAACAACGGGTGCATTGTGGCAGATATCCTGGTCGGGACCGGCATTCGGGATGAACGGAGCCCTCCAGTTCTTGATAAATACTGCATCTGATCCGGTGCAGGTTGCAAAACCGTCAGTATAAACCACCTCATAGAGGAAGTTGTAAGTATAATCATCATCCGGCGGGATATTGGTAAAGAAGACGTTCACGTTGCTGGCGCCACTTGCGGGATTCAGGATGGGAGCCGGTGCACCGGCAGGTACCGAAGGTCCAACATAGCTCCAGTTCACGGACACGATTGAAATTCCCGGAGGTAAAGCAGACGGATTGCCGATCAGGGTTGCGGTACTCAGTTCGCAGAGGTTCTGATTCTCTCCACCGTCGGGGTTGGCGATATTGATAACATTCACCCTGAAGTCGCAATTGACCACATTGCCACCGGCATCGGTAACGGTATAGGTTACGATCGTGAGACCCGGGAGGAAACTGACCACATCGCTGACAGAACCAATTCCGCCTCCCGGACCGCTTGCACCGGCAAGTGAATAAGTAAGCACGTAGGAGCAGTTATCCCAGATCACGGGATCGAGACCGCTGACAGTTGTGCTGGGCACGCCTGGCAGCAGGCACATCAGTACATCGGCAGGACAGGTAATGGTGGGCGGAATGGCATCCACAACGGTTACCGTGGCACCACAGGTACCCACATTACCGCTTTCATCTTCCACTGACAGCGTAACCGGATTGGGTCCGATATCGGCGCAGGTGAAGTCGGTCTGATCGAGAGAGAGAATGAGGTTAGCCGGAGCAGTGCAGTTGTCGAAGCTGCCGTCGTTCACATCGGCTGCCGTCGTAGAAGCAGTGCCGCTGGCATCCAGGTAAATCGTCACATTCTGGCAGAGGGCCGTCGGGGGAAGGTCATCCACAACAAACACAGTGGCATCGCACTGGCTGAAATTACCGCACTCATCTGTAACAGTCAGCGTAACGGTAACGGAAGGCATATCTGCACAGTCAAATGATGTCTGGGATGCACTGAGGCTGACGGTACCGCAATTATCAAAGCTGCCTCCGTCAATATCAGCGGCTACCATGGTGGCAGTTCCGGCTGCATCGAGGTAAACAGTATGGTTCTGACAAACAGCAGTCGGGAGAATCAGGTCGGTGATGGTGATCACCTGGGTGTAAACCCCACTCAGGTTGCCACAATCATCGTACACTGTCCAGGTATTGGTATAGGTTCCCGAGAACGGGCAGCCTGAAGGTACGAAAGGACCGCTGATCTTCACGATATCGGTCACATCGGGATCGCAATTGTCTGTGGCTGCAGGGAAGAGAGCCTGTGCGGTAGTGAGACCGCCGGCATCTTCGCAGGAGAGGGTCCTGTCAAGGTCACCGGCAGGGGTGGTCCAGGTAGGAGCTGCGTTGTCATACACGGTAATTACCTGTGTATACACAGCACTTACATTGCCGCAATCGTCTGTTACAGTCCAGGTGTTGGTAATGGTTCCGGCCCACAGGCAGGCACCAGGCACCAGTGTACCGGGAACTTTCACGATATTGGTAACATCCAGGTCGCAGTTGTCGGAAGCCACGGGGAACAGGGCCTGAGCAGCTGCCAGTGCGCCAGGATCGTCACAGGAAACACTGATGTCGAGATCGCCGGCACCGGTTGTCCAAACCGGAGGATCATTATCCACCACAGTGATAACCTGGGTATAGACAAGGCTGGTGTTGTCGCACCAGTCGGTCACCGTCCAGGTATTGGTATAGGTACCTGTCCAGGTACAGCCGGGGTTGGCCACGAAGGGTCCGCTCACCTTAACGATATTGGTGACATCCGGGTCACAATTGTCAATGGCGACAGGGAAGAGTAACTGTGCGGCGGCATAAGCGCCGGGATCGTCACAATCAACGGTTCTGTCGAGGTCTCCGGCAGGAGTTACCCATGTGGGAGCAATCAAATCAGTGATGGTAATAAACTGGAAGTAGTTGTTCCAGTTCCCGCAAAGGTCGGTGGCCACCCACTGGCGTGCGATCAACCAGCTGCCGGGACAGGAAAGCGGATAGATATCCTCGCCATTGTATCCCACAAAGGGAGCGGGATCGCAGTTGTCGGCAGCCGTCGGGAAGAGCAGGTATGCAGCGGCAAGGCCAGCAGCATCAGCACAGTCCAGTGTCACATCAAGTGCACCGGCCAGGGTTGTCCAGTAAGGATTTGTATTGTCATATACAGTAATCGTCTGTGCAAAAAGAACGCTGGTATTACCGCAGTCATCCGTCACTTCCCATTCCCTGTAATAAACACCTGTATAGGTACAGACAGGATCGGCAGTATAGATATCGGTAACAAGCACGATATTGGTCACATCCGGGTCACAGTTATCGGCAGCGGTGGGAAACAGCGCCTGTGCAGCGGCAAGGGCGCCGGGATCATCGCAGGAAACATCTGCATCCAGCGAACCAACTGGAGTCAACCAATAAGGAGCGGTGTTATCAAGAACCTCTATAAACTGAACCTGATCAGCCGCTGCGTTGCCGCAGTCATCCACCAGGCTCCAGGTACGAATGTAAAGATCTGATCCGGTACAAAAGAAGTCGGGGAATGGCACATCAGAATAAGTAGCATCCAATACAGGGGTGCAGTTGTCGGCCTCATCGGTCACATCACCTACCAGGGGGTTGGAGGGTAAAATATCAGCAAGACAGAAATCATCCTTGTAAATGACGGCATCTAAAGGAGCAGTAAAGGTGGGAGGAGTGTTGTCTTCCACATAAATGATCTGATCCTGCTCGAGGAAATTACCACAGAAATCTTCAACTTTCCAGGTACGGGTGATAATATATTCGCCGGGACAGGTACCAGGATCGATTACATCACTTTCGGAAACAGTTGGTGCAAGGTCACAATTGTCAGAAACAAAAGTAGGCACTCCGGTGATGGCTGAGGAAGCATCATAATTGCACAATGCATCGGTATAAACTGTAAAGGTACCGGGAACCGTAAAGGTAGGATTGGTATTGTCGACGGCGGTCAGGGTCTGGTAAACAGAAATGCTGTTACCGCAATCATCGGTGACACTGTATTCCCTGGTGACAATATAGGGGCTTGAGGGGCAACCCAAACCACCGTTATCAGTATCACCAACATGTGCCACCACCGGAGCGGCGGTACAGTTGTCGGCCTCATCATCCACCACGGTGATATCCGGTGCCGGAATATCAACAATACACTGTACATCCACGGGATCAGGATCGGTAGCTGTCGGTGGGGTATCATCGAGGGCGGTCAGGGTCTGAGTCACGGTCATGGAGTTGCCATAAAGGTCAGTAACACTGTAGGTTCTTGTAACAACATATGCATCTCCGGGGCAACCGGTAGCACCATTGTTCACATCACCAACCCATGCCACTACGGGAGCCGGATCGCAATTGTCGGCCTCATCATCCACCACGGTGATATCCGGTGCGGGAATATCGGCAATACACTGCACATTCACCGGGTCGGGATCAGTAGCTGTTGGAGCCAGGTTGTCGATTACTGTAACTTGTGAAATACAAGTAGCGTTGTTGAAATTCTCATCTTCGGCATAGAGGGTGACATTCATCGGGTTGAAAATCCCACCGGTGAAGTCAATATCGGCACAGGTGAAGGTGGAAGGCGAAGCATCGAAATAAATCACACCGCCGGGGAAGGGTCCCACATAATCAGAATAGGGCGTGCAATTGTCGGTTGAACCGCCATCCTCAATATCGTTCCATACGATGCTGGCATTGCCGGTGGCATCCAGGGGCAGGGTCAGGTTATTACAGGAAGGAACGGGAGGAGTTTCATCGTAGAACAGGCGGAACGTAAAGTTATCGCTTGCACAGGGAGCCACGCCGTTCACGCTGAAGGTGATGGTAGCCTCCTGAAGGATCTGGTCGAGGATCCCTATATTATAAGTGGTATTGTCGTTGAAGGGGGTGGTAAAGGTCCCGTCTCCGAAACTCTGCCAGAGGAATCCCGACACATCGCCCGTATAGGTGGTGGCGAAGGTGGCATTGAGTGTGCCGAGGCAGATCTCATAAGGATCGGCACCCGGGTTGGGCCAGGGAGAGGTCATGGTCACACCGGTGATCACGGGCTGTTCCCAAACATACACCACCATGTCGGCGTAATTTTCCACACAATACACTGAATTGCTGGTCGTCCACCGCATGGTATAGGAACCCGGAACGGAGAAATCCACGTTGGTGGTGGCCGAAGCGGGGGTGGTGATGGTGGGTGCGGTTCCCGGATCGGCGATGCACGACCATACGCCTGCACCGTAAGCCACCGGAATGGCGGCCATATTGGTCGACACGGGTGCGCCAACATAGCACAGGTCGATATCCGGGCCGGCATTGGCCGGGGGAGCCGGACGGTAGTTGGTTACTACGACCTGATCGGTGACTGTATTGGTAGTAACACCGTCGGTGAATTCGACTTCGATCTCAAAGGTATAGGTATAATCACCGGCGGGAGGCCATACGATACCGTCACCAAAGGTGATGTTGGTCACAGCCGAGCTGGGATTGGAGATGATGGCTCCATTGGGATCTGTGGTGCTGAACAGCGACCAGGTGATGGTTTTGGACCATCCGGCCGGGGGGTTGGGATCAAAACCCGTAAGGGTGGTTCCGGTAAGGAAGCAGAGGTTCTGATCGTCACCGGCATCAGCCACAGGGACGGAACTATACACGGTGAAGTTTGCATCCACTGTTGTGATACAACCGGGGTAAGCCGGGTTGGCGACCGTACCGAACTGGTCATCCACGAAGGTACCGGTAAAGGTTCCTTCCACCGTATGTCCGCCAATGGCCAGCACACCCGGATCAATCTGGGTGGCTGCGGCGAGATCGATGGTAAAGGCATCGGTGCCGGGGTTTGCGTTCAGCTCTACCAAATTTAAAAGTTGTGGAGGATCAGCCACGGCATAACCCGGAGCAATGGCAGGAAGGAATGCTGCCACCGGATACTCGCAGAGGTTGGTAATGGTAAAGGTGACATTGCCGGGAGTTCCGACGGCATTCGGACCTTCCACGTCCAGGTCATACCCGGCATCGTCATAATGGGTGAAAGTAATGCGGTGGGCATTCACGCCGTCCCATACGAGCGGGTCTCCCACGGCTATGCCGGTCGGAAGGATGGCACCTCCGCTCAGGCTGGTGATGCCGGTGACCGTCCAGGTTTCGCCGGCAAGGGTACCGGTTACGCTGGCGGTTTCCGCAAAGCTGCCGTCCTGGGAACCGTTGGCGGTTTGGTCATTGTTACAGGCACAGGGGTCGGTGGGCAGATAATTATTTACAAGATTGACGGCTCCGCCGCAATCCAGCACTTCGATATCGTATGTTGCAGTAGCAGTGGCCAGATTGGCATCGGTAACCGTATAAGTGATGGTCACACTGCCTGCAGTGAGCCCGGTGACGTTGGTGTTCTGGTTGCCGGCAGCGCTGAATGACACTGATCCTGCACCACTTTGTGTCCATGCATGGAGGAAGGGAGGAAGCCCGTCGGCGGGATTGCCGTTGACATTGGTAAAGGTAGAAGCACCACATAAATAAGGATAGGCTCCGGTGATGGGACCGGCGGTAGGGGGAGTAGAAGCTAAAGTACCCCTAATAGAGATATTATCAATATATTGGTACCAGTTTCCGTCAGTTCCGTCTATACGTAACGATATGAGAGCCTGGTTGTCATAGGCGGCACCCAAGGTGATCCAGCCTGTACTGTACCATGAGGTTCCTGGAATAGTCTGGGTGTGCAAAGTGCTTCCCCAGGTTGTACCTCCAGCCGGATCTCCAGTAAGGACAAACGTAGGGTTTGAACACCCCCAAATACATAAATACCTTGATGCATCCCAGGATATCTGGATGTTTGTGTAACCTGTCGTGGATATGACAATCCGAAGGTCCCCGTTATTATCAGTGTAATAAGCAGGAATAGGATTCCCCGAATGTATCGAGGAATAATCCCATGAACCAGCATAGGTTGTCAGGGTTGGTGAACCAATGGCACCGGGGTCAGGATTGGTGTTGTTGTTAAACTGAAACAACGCCATGGTGGTTTGGGCCACGAGGAAGGTACTACTTACCAGGAACACCAGCAGGGTTCCGATAAACTTGTGTAGCAGTTTTGTTTTCATAATGTACATTTTTGGTTATTGTTTATTTGAATCATTAATGACTAAAAAAAAAGTGATCAATGGGAATTAACCCACTGATTATCAGGTATGTTTTGATTGCTTTTTCCTTGCTGTACAGGGTAAACATCTATTTTACAAGCGCAAAATAATAAAAAAAACGTCCTATATGCAACAATTTTTGTTTTTTTTCAAAAATAATTAACAAACATTAAGAAGCCCTGGTGGCTGCATTCCGGGCAGGCCGGCCGTGGCTTTCTCAACACTTTCACAGGCAATCATACGCAAACACGGTACTTTTGGTTACATCCCCTGAAAAAAAACATGCAATCACAGCCAATGCATACACAGTATCCCTGAAAAAGCAAATAAAGATACGAAGAATCCTCCGGGAAGATTCAAGGGATGCTGATAAAAAAAGAAAAAATGTTGATAAGTTCCGGGGAAGGCTTGCCCGCTCCCGGCTTTCGCTCCCCGGAGGGGAGCGAAGCCTCCCCTCCGGCTTCCATCCGGGGTGGTCATGCTTTTGCGGCATACCATATTATATATATAGCGAAAATGACCGGCCTGCTGCTCACTCCCGGGCGGGGGGGATGGAGAAGGTAAAAGGTAGAAAATTGAAGGTATAAGTTTTTCACGTTCATATCGCGCTCAAGGCAGATTCCCCGTGACCACATTTGACCTTCGGGATCACGGGATAATAAAGCAGCTTATCCGGCCGGAGGTTACTCCACTCTCTTTCTCATTCTCATTCTCATTCTCATTCTCGCTGTCAACACTTAGAATGAGGAACGGACACATAGTGGAGAATGAGGAACAGAAACAGAGCGGAGGCGGAGGAGAAGGTAAAAGGTAGAAAGTTGAAGGTATAAGTGAAGGGTTGAAGGAAAAAGGAAGTGTTCAGTTTTTTGGTGTGGAGATTTGCTAATGTGCTGGTTTGCTGAGGTTAGTGTGCTGGTTTTTTGTTTGGAAATTGATTCTGGAATGGCGGTTTTGACCCGGCAGGTTCAACCGGACCTATTATAAATCGGAAAAATATTTCAAATAGCAGGAAAGAAACGATTCCAGGATTGGCAGAGAAACCTAGGGGAGCGGACTGAGGTTGTGAGCCACAGGCGAACGACCGAGGGAGCTTCCCAGTTTCGGCGCCAATCCGAGGCCCCGCGGCCTGAGCGGAAAGGTTTATGTTTTTCACGTTCTCACATACCGCGCTCAAGGCAGATTCCCCCGTAACCACATTTGACCCCTTCGGGGTCAGGAAATCAACCGGACATTCCTGCTATAAACATATGACCCCTTCGGGGTCAGGACATTCCCGCTCTCATTCTGATTCTGATTCTCACTCTTTGCCACGCAGCTCAATGTTTCCTGCTTTCAAGAGAAAACGGAAAGTCTGCAAAGAAAACCCGATTCCAGGATTGGCAGAGAAACCTAGGGGAGCGGACTGAGGTTGTGAGCCACAGGCGAACGACCGAGGGAGCTTCCCAGTTTCGGCGCCAATCCGGGGCCCCGCGGCCTGAGCGGAAAGGTTTATGTTTTTCATGTTCTCACATACAGCGCTCAAGGCAGATTCCCCCGTGACCACATTTGACCTTCGGGGTCACGGGATAATAAAGCAGCTTATCCGGCCGGAGGTTACTCCACTCTCTTTCTCATTCTCATTCTCATTCTCATTCTCGCTGTCAACACTTAGAATGAGGAACGGACACAGAGCGGAGAATGATGAACAGAATCAGAGCGGAGAGGGTAAGGAACGGACACAGAGCGGAGAATGAGGAACAGAAACAGAGCGGAGAGGGTAAGGAACGGACACAGAGTGGAGAATGAGGAACAGAAATAGAGCGGAGAGGGTAAGGAACGGACACAGAGTGGAGAATGAGGAACAGAAACAGA
>ERZ795054.1310-NODE-1310-length-24283-cov-24.254210_pt1 | contig 24283 bp, 25 predicted proteins | sample MGYA00375138_ERZ795054 | MGnify/ENA primary metagenome ERZ795054 (study PRJEB30183, sample SAMN05720215) | anaerobic digester metagenome | isolation source: active sludge of municipal wastewater-treating anaerobic digesters | place: USA | collected 2014-12-23 ... | reverse complement strand
TGGAGTTCAAGGCGATGCGCGATCCGGCGCAGCTCTTCGCGCCGGCGCAGCACGAGTAGGTCTGCACGCACCGCGCGCCAGTCCGCGCACCAATCGACGCAGCACCGGCGCACCGCGCCTCAGGTAGCCAGCGCGCGCTCGATCTCGGCCCACAGCAGTTCACCCGGTTCGCAACCCACGCTCAGGCGGATGTAGCCCGGCGCCACGGCGTCGCCCCAGCGCACGCGGCACTCGGCCGATGAATGCACCCCGCCGAAGCTCGTGCCCTCGCGCAGGAAGGCGCAGGCGCGGATGAAGCGCTCGGCCGCCTCGCGCGAGGCCAGCGTGAGCCCGATCAGGAAGCCGCCCGAGCGCATCTGCCGCCGCGCCAGCGCGTGCTGCGGATGGCTCAGCAGTCCCGGATACACCACGGCCTGCACCGCGGCGTGCGCGGCCAGGCGCTCGGCCACAAGCTGCGCGTTGGCGCACATGCGCGCCCAGCGCAGTTCGAGCGTCTCGAGCCCGCGATGCACGAGCCACGCCTCGAAGGCGCCGGGTATGGCACCGGCCAACTTGCGCCAGTCGCGCAGCGCGGCGAAGAGAGTTTCGTCGTGCGTGGCCACGTGGCCGAACACCACGTCGGAATGGCCGTTGACGATCTTGGTGTCGGAGCTCACCAGCACGTCCGCGCCGAGCTCCAGCGGCCGCTGGCCGAGTGGCCCGGCGGTGGTGTTGTCGACCACCACGAGCGCGCCCGCGGCGTGCGCGCGCGCGGCGCACTCGGCGATGTCGGCCAGCGCCAGGCCGGGATTGGAAGGCGTCTCGATCCACACGATGCGCAGGCCGGTGAAGTCGCGCTCGGCGAGCGCAGCGGTGGCGCAGGTCTCGATCGCCACACCCAGCGGCGCGACGAAGCGCTCGGCCACGGCGCGCGTGGCGTGGTAGCCGTCGGCCGGCAGCAGCACGCGCTCGCCGGGCCGTGCCAGCGCGTAGAGCACCGCCGCCACCGCCGCCATGCCCGAGGGGAAGGCGAGCACGGGCGCGGCCTCGAGCGTGGCCAGCGCCTGCTCGAGCGCGCTCCAGGTGGGATTGGCGAAGCGGCCGTACTGGAACTCGCCCGCCGGATCGCCCGGCAGCACGAACATCGAGGCGTTGACGATCGGCGGGCTGAACGCCGATCCGGGCGGCAGGGTCTTGGTGTCGTGATGCAGGGCGTGGGCGAGGCGGGCTTCGGGGGTCATGGGCTGGGCTCCTGTGGGGGCGACGATAGCGCGCGGCCCGCGGGCGGCCCGCGACCGATGCTGCACCGGCCGGGCCGCCCCCCTCGCCAGGCGCTCGCCCTGCCACGCCTAGACCGTGATCGGCGCGCGCGCCACGGACCGCGCCGTGAATATTCACGCCTTTGCGTCGGAGCGTGGACGCCACCCGGCTCGTGCCGCTAGTGTGCTTGGCATCCTGTCGTGGAGCCGAGGTCGCTCGGTTCGCTCACATGAAGATGTTCAAGCTCTCGTCCCTGCTCGCGGCGGTCGCGAGCCTCGCCGCCGCCACCGCCCTGGCCGCGCCGGTGAACAAGTGCATCGTGAACGGCACCGTCACCTATCAGCAGGAGCCCTGTCCCACGGGCCAGGTGCGCAAGCCGCCCACGGTTCAGGAGCTCAACGCCGAGGAGAAGAAGCGTCGCGAAGCGGCGGCCGCGGCGACCCCACCAAAGCCGACCTTAGCCGGCCCAACCGAACCCGCAGGCACGCCGGAGAAGATCGCGCCGGCGACACGCGCGGCGACCAGCCGCTACCAGTGCGACGGACGTACCTACTGCTCGCAGATGACGTCCTGCGCCGAAGCGAAGTTCTTCCTCGCCAACTGCCCGGGCGTGAAGATGGACGGTGACCGGGACGGAATTCCGTGCGAGGAGCAGTGGTGTGGTCACTAGCCGCGCAGACGGGAATGCCCGCCGTCACCCAGAGAACCCGATGCGCAAGTCTCCGATCCTGAGCGCCTTCTTGGCGGGCGTGATGCTGGCGGTCGTCTTGGAGCCTGTCGTCGGCAGGCTGGCGGCCATTCCGTTCCCGCCCTCCTGGGCCGCGGCGTACCTGCCTAGCAACGTGTTCTGGCGGCTTTTCGTTGGGGACACCCTGCTCATCGTTCTGCCCGACGCCCTGCTCGCGTGCCTGTTCGGCCTGGCTCTGTTCACCTGGCTGAAGTCCCGCCGGCCGGGGGTGGTGATCGCCTGCGTGGGCGGCTACTTCACGTGCGTCTGGCTGGTCACCCTGTTTGCGTTCTCGATGGTGGCCCAAGGTCCGCTGGAAGCGATGGAAGCGATGGGAAGGCTCGCTTCGGACCCCTTGTACTGGTACGGACTCTCGGCGGTGCCGTTGGGGCTCGTGCTTGCGACGCAGCTGCGACGGCTCGTGGTCTAGGCCTGGCACGGCGCACGGAGGATGCCCCACCCCTGGCCCGGGAGAACCATGGGCGCGCGCTTGTCGCGTGAAGACGCGCCGATCTGTGGCAGGCTTCCAGCGACGGACTCTCCCGGTCTCGCCCGGCCTCGCGCGGCCCAAGGCCCCCACCGGCCTCGTCGCAAGCCGCCCTCACATTAGGAGCCTCCCGTGCTGTCCACTACTTGCCATTGCGGCGCTGTGAAGGTCGAAGTGCCGCGCAAGCCGCGCAGCCTGACCAACTGCAACTGCTCGATCTGCCGCCGCTACGGCGTTCTGTGGGCGTACTACAAGGACGCGGAGGTCAGACTCGTCGCGCCCGAAGGCGCCACCGACCAGTACCGCTGGGGGCCCAACACTCAGGACTTCATCCGCTGCAAGACGTGTGGCTGCGTGATGCAGTGGAAGAAGCATCGGGTGAGCAAGGACACCTGGACCGGCGTGAACGCGAGAAACTTCGATCCGGTGCAGCTCGGCCCCGTGCGGATCCGCCTCTTCGACGGTGCCGAGACCTGGAAGTACCTCTCCTGACCGGGACGACCCGGGGCGCGCGCGCCCGGAGGCCTCAGTCCTTTTTGCCCTTCACGCTGCTGAGGAAGTAGGTCAGCGCGGCGATCACCAGGGCGATGGCGGCGCCGAAGTTGAGCAGGTCGCGCTCGCCATTCCAGGCCACCACGTGGCCCAGGAAGAGCACCGAGAGCACCACGATCACCACGCCCACCAGCTTGATCTTCAGGTCATCGAGCGTGCGGATGTGCAGCCACTCGGGCATCTGGATGCCGTTGTCGACGAACAGTTCGTAGAGCCCGAGCGCGATGATCAGCAGCACGGTGCCGAGCAGAAACAGATCGACGATCTCGATGAAGGTGAGGGTGAGCGCCTTGGCGCCCTTGCTCGAGACCTCGGGCTTGGCGATCAGGTCGCCGATCACGGCCACGATCTCGGCGCTGCCGTAGATGAACAGCACGACCGCCGCGGCGAGCGAGCCCAGCGACGCGAAGATCACCAGGAAGCGGCTGCGCGAGAGCAACCAGCGCACGAAGCCTTCGCCCTGTTTCACAGTATGGGCGTGCCTTCGCGCTTCTCGCCGCGCTCGTAGACCACGTTGGCCCGGCCCACGATCAGCGGGTCCACCGGGGCGATGGTCCCGGGGTCCTTGCCCTTGTAGGGCAGCTTGTGCAGCACGTAGCGCATGGCATTGAGGCGGGCGCGCTTCTTGTCATCGCTCTTGACCACTGTCCAGGGCGAGTCGGCGGTGTCGGTGTGGAAGAACATGGCCTCCTTGGCCTTGGTGTAGTCGTCCCACTTGTGCAGGCTCGCCATGTCGATGGGCGAGAGCTTCCACTGCTTGAGCGGGTGCACCTTGCGCTCCTTGAAGCGGCGGCGCTGCTCCTCGCGGCTCACCGAGAACCAGAACTTGATGAGGTGGGTGCCGCTGCGCACCAGGTTGCGCTCGAACTCGGGGCACTGGCGCATGAACTCCTCGTACTCGTCCTCGTTGCAGAAGCCCATCACGCGCTCGACCCCGGCGCGGTTGTACCAGGAACGGTCGAACATCACGATCTCGCCCGCGGTGGGCAGGTGCTGCACGTAGCGCTGAAAGTACCACTGGCCGCGCTCGACCTCGCTGGGCTTCTCGAGCGCCACCACGCGCGAGCCGCGGGGGTTGAGGTGCTCCATGAAGCGCTTGATCGTGCCGCCCTTGCCGGCGGCGTCGCGCCCCTCGAACACGATCACCACCTTCTGACCGGTCTCCTTGACCCAGGCCTGGAGCTTGAGCAGCTCGACCTGCAAGGCGTACTTCTGGCGCTCGTAGGTCTTGCGCGGCAGCAGGTTGCGGTAGGGGTAGGCGCCGTCGCGCCAGCCGGGCGCGAGTTCGTCGTCGGCCCCGGTCACGGGCGCGGTGGCGGGCACCATGCCCTCGCGAGCGAGCAGCGCCTGCACCAGCGCGCGACGGTCGCTGGGCGATTCGCCCTTGAGGATGTCGGTCAGTGCGGCGAGTTCGTGCTCGTTGGCAGCCTCGGTGCTCTGCTCGACCACGTATTCCTCGATGCCGTGGGCGCTGCGCGCGCCCGAGACGTCGCCCGCGGCCACCGGGCGGGCCGGGGCCGGGCGGCGGGCACTGGCCTTGCGGGCGGGGCTGGTGCTCTTCTTCTGGGCGGTCTTGCCGCTGGGACTGCGCTGGGCCATACGCGATCTCCTCCTGAATCCAGAAGTTGAACGCGAGGGCGCGCGGGCCGCTTGCGCTGGCTCAAAGGATGCCGGCGCAAGCGGGCGCCGCGGGGCGTCAGCGCATCAGAAAGCCCGAGGTGGACACCAGCAGCAGGGTCCAGTAGCTGAGGTTGGCGCCGGCCAGGCGCAGCGGCGCGCTCAGGGGCGCCAGACCCGGGCGGCGCACGCGCACCTTGCGCGGGGCACGCTCGGCAAAGAAGGCGGCAAAGAGCCAGCGCTCGATCTGGCCGTCACGCGCTGCGAGCAGGGATTCGAAGTTCGTCATGGCCGCCTCTCCCGGTTTGGCCGGCCCCGGAATCGGGGCCGCGCTGCAGAGGCACTGTGCGCCCCGCGGGCCCCGGCACGCAGCCGAGCCTGCGGCAAGCCGCGGCCCGCAGGTGCCGTGCGCCGGCTGCTCAATGCGCGGTGCGCCGCGCACGGCGTGCGCCGCACGCGGGGTCGGCAGATTTCGGCAAGGCCGGGGCTCAGGATGCGGCGCGCGCGGCCTGGCGCAGTCGCCACCGCACCGGCCGCAGATTCACGCCCGGGGCGGGCAGGCGCGGGGCGCCTCAGGCCAGGAAAAGGCGGTAGGCGGGGTTGGCGCTCTCGTCCCAGTGGCGGTAGCCCAGGCCGTCGAGGAAGGCCTGGAACTGCGCCTTGTCCTGCGGCGGCACCTGCATGCCCACCAGGATGCGGCCATAGTCCGCGCCCTGGTTGCGGTAGTGGAACAGCGAGATGTTCCAGTCGGGCGACATGCTGGAAAGAAAGCGCATCAGCGCGCCGGGGCGCTCGGGGAACTCGAAGCGGTAGAGCAGTTCGTTGCCCGCCAGCGGCGAGCGCCCGCCCACCAGGTGGCGCAGGTGCTGCTTGGCGAGTTCGTCGTCGGTCAGGTCCAGGGTGGGGAAGCCGGCGCGCTCGAAGGTGCGCACCAGCACCTCGGCGTCGTCGCGCCGGGTGAGCTGCACGCCCACGAAGATGTGCGCGGCGGCCGCATCGGCGATGCGGTAGTTGAACTCGGTGACGTTGCGGTTGCCCACCAGCGAGCAGAAGCGGCGGAAGCTGCCGCGCTCCTCGGGGATGGTGACGGCGAACACCGCCTCGCGGCGCTCGCCCACCTCGGCGCGCTCGGCCACGAAGCGCAGCCGGTCGAAGTTCATGTTCGCGCCGCAGGCGATCGCCACCAGGGTCTTGCCCTTGAGCTTCTCGCGCGCCACGAAGGTCTTCATCCCCGCCACGGCCAGCGCGCCCGCGGGCTCGAGGATGGAGCGCGTGTCCTGAAAGACGTCCTTGATCGCCGCGCACAGGGCGTCGGTGTCGACGGTGATGATCTCGTCGACGTACTTCTGGCACAGCTTGAAGGTCTCGGCCCCCACGCGCTTGACGGCGGTGCCGTCGGAAAACAGGCCCACCTCGGCCAGCTCGATGCGCTCGCCCGCGGCAAGCGATCGCGCCATGGCGTCGGAGTCGCGGGTCTGCACGCCGATCACGCGGATCTCGGGGGCCAGCGCCTTGACGTAGGCCGCCACGCCCGAGATCAGCCCGCCGCCGCCGATGGCCACGAAAATGGCGTGCAGCGGGCCGTGCTCGCCGGGGTGATGCTGGCGCAGGATCTCCATCGCCACCGTGCCCTGGCCGGCGATCACGTCGGGATCGTCGAAGGGGTGCACGAAGGTCAGGGACTGCTGCGTCTCGAGCTCGAGCGCGTGGGCGTAGGCGTCGGAGTAGGAGTCGCCGTGCAGCACCACCTCGGCGCCGCGGCCCTTGACCGCCTCGATCTTCACCGCGGGGGTGGTGACGGGCATCACGATCACCGCCCGGCAGCCCAGCTTCTGCGCCGCCAGCGCCACGCCCTGGGCGTGGTTGCCGGCCGAGGCGGCGATCACGCCGCGCGCGCGCTCCTCGGCGCTGAGGTGGACCATCTTGTTGTACGCGCCGCGCAGCTTGAAGCTGAACACGGGCTGCAGGTCCTCGCGCTTGAGCAGCACGTGGTTGTGCAGGCGCTCCGACAGGCGCGGCGCGCGATCCAGCGGCGACTCGATCGCCACGTCGTAGACGCGTGCGGTCAGGATGCGGCGCAGATAGTCCTGGGCGGGCATGCCCTTCCTCCCCGTTTTTGCTGCATTGCGAAGGTAGCATGCACCCATGTCCGCGCCCGACACCCTCGACCCCGCCGCCACTGGCGCCGAAGCGCCGCCCTACGCCGGCCTCACGCCCACCGTGGCACTCGAGGCGCTCGAGTCGGTGGGGCTGGCGCCCTCGGGCCAGGTGCTGGCGCTCAACAGCTACGAGAACCGCGTGTTCCAGATGGGACTGGACGAGCCCCACGAGGGCCAGTCCAGCGTGGTGGCCAAGTTCTACCGCCCCGGGCGCTGGAGCGACGCGCAGATCCTCGAAGAGCACGAGTTCGTGGCCGAAATCGCGGCTACCGAAGTGCCCGCCGTCCCGCCGCTGGTGCTGGCCGGCGCCACGCTGCACCACGCCGCCGGATTCCGCTTCGCCGTGTTTGCGCGCCGCGGCGGGCGGGCGCCCAACCTCGACGACCGCGACACCCTGCGCTGGCTGGGCCGCTTCCTGGCCCGCATCCACGCCGTGGGCGCGCGCCGGCCCTTCAAGTGGCGGCCCGCGCTGGACGTTCACACCTACGGCGAGGAGCCGCTGGCCTGGCTGCTGGAGCATCGCTGGCTGCCTGCCGAACTGGCCGAGATCTACCGCGGCGTGGCCCGCCAGGCGCTCGCCGGGGTGAGCGCCTGCTACGCCCGAGCGGGCCAGCCGGCCAGCATCCGCCTGCACGGCGACGTGCACGAGGGCAACGTGCTGTGGACCGACTCGGGCCCGCACTTCGTGGACTTCGACGACAGCCGCAGCGCCCCCGCCGTGCAGGACTTGTGGATGCTGCTGGGCGGACGCGAAGAGGCGCCGCAGCGCCTGAACCAGCTGCTGGAGGGCTACGAGCAGTTCCGCGCCTTCGACCGCCGCGAACTGCACCTGATCGAGGCGCTGCGCACCCTGCGCCTGATCCAGCACTCGGCGTGGATCGCGCGGCGCTGGCACGACCCGGCCTTTCCGGCGGCCTTCCCGTGGTTCGACACGCCGCGCTACTGGGAGGCCCGCGTGCTCGAATTGCGCGAGCAGATCGCCGCGATGGACGAGCCGCCGCTCGAGGCCTGAGACCCGGGCAAACCCCCGGCGACACCGGGTGCGCGCAAGAACCCATGCAATCGCGGCGGCCATGGCGGCTTCGCTGCGCCGCGGCAGATAAAATCGGGCAGCGTCACCCGCCGGGGCGCCCAGTTGCCCCCGGCGTCCTTCAGGCGGTGCCCCGCGTGCCGCCGCATCCACAGTCGCGGATCGGGCGCAGCCGGCCCGCCGCGGCGGAGTGCCACCGATGAACGCCCCGCTGCCGCCTGAGGCCCTCCTACCGGCCGCCCCCGAGACCGAGGCGCCGCCGCGCCTGCGCGAGATTCCGTACAACTACACCTCGTTCTCGGACCGCGAGATCGTCATCCGTCTGCTCGGCGCCGAGGCCTGGCGCGTGCTCGACGAACTGCGCAGCGAGCGCCGCACCGGCCGCTCGGCGCGCATGCTCTACGAGGTGCTGGGCGACATCTGGGTCGTGCAGCGCAACCCCTACCTGCAGGACGACCTGCAGGACAGCCCCAAGCGCCGCGGCCTGCTGGTCGAGGCCCTGCGCCACCGGCTGGCCGAGATCGAGAAGCGCCGCGACTCCGCCGACCCCGAGCGCGACGCCAAGGTCGGCCTGCTGCTCGCCGCCGCGCAGGGCGCGGTGTCGCGCTTCGAGGCGGGCTTTGCCCAGACCGAGGAGCTGCGCCGCCGCGCGCGCAAGCTGCTGGCGCGCCACACGCGCGCCGACAACGTGTGCTTCGACGGCTTTGCGCGCGCCTCGCACGTGACCGACGCCACCGACTGGCGCGTGGAGTACCCCTTCGTGGTGCTCTATCCCGACACCGAGCTCGAGATCCCGGGCCTGGTGCGCGCCTGCATCGAGCTGGGCCTGACCATCATCCCGCGCGGCGGCGGCACGGGCTACACCGGCTCGGCCGTGCCGCTCACGCCGCGCTCGGTGGTGATCAACACCGAGAAGCTCGACCGCGTGGGCGAGGTCGTGCCCAGCACGCTGCCCGGCGTGTCGGCCCAGGTGCCCACCCTGCTGTGCGGCGCGGGCACGGTGACGCGCCGCGTGTCCGACGCGGCCGAGGCCGCCGGCCTGGTGTTCGCGGTCGACCCGACCTCGGCGGACTCGTCGTGCATCGGCGGCAACATCGCGCTCAACGCCGGCGGCAAGAAGGCCGTGCTGTGGGGCACGGCGCTCGACAACCTGGCCTGGTGGCGCATGGTCGACCCCCAGGGCAACTGGCTCGAGGTCACGCGCCTGGACCACAACCTGGGCAAGATCCACGACCAGGCGCTGGTGCGCTTCGAGATCGTGCACAAGGACGGCACCGAACCGCCCGACTCGGCCAAGGTGCTCAAGCGCGAGGTGCTGGAGCTGCCCGGCGGCCGCTTCCGCAAGGCGGGCCTGGGCAAGGACGTCACCGACAAGTTCCTGGGCGGCCTGCCCGGCGTGCAGAAGGAAGGTTGCGACGGACTGATCACCGCGGCGCGCTGGGTGCTGCACAAGCTGCCCCGCCACGGCCGCACCGTGTGCCTGGAGTTCTACGGCCAGGCGCGCGACGCCGTGCCCTCGATCGTCGAGATCACCGACTACCTCGCCACGAAGCCCGACGGCGTGATGCTCGCCGGCCTCGAGCACCTCGACGACCGCTACCTGCGCGCGGTGGGCTACACGGCCAAGAGCAAGCGCGGCGTGCTGCCCAAGATGGTGCTGGTGGGCGACCTGGTGGGCGAGGACGAGGCCGCGGTGGCGCGCGCCACCAGCGAGGTGGTGCGCATGGCCAACGCGCGCTCGGGCGAGGGCTTCGTGGCGGTGAGCCCCGAGGCGCGCAAGCAGTTCTGGTACGAGCGCGGCAAGACCGCGGCGATCAGCAAGCACACCAACGCCTTCAAGCTCAACGAGGACGTGGTGATCCCGCTGGCGCGCATGGGCGACTACACCAACGCGGTCGAGCGCTTCAACATCGAGTGCTCGATCCGCAACAAGCTGCGCGTGCTCGACGAGGTCGCGGCCTTCCTGGCCACTGAATTCCGGATCGGCAAGAGCGGCGACGAGACCGACCGCCTGACGCGCGAGGAACTGCTCGCCGAGCGCGTGCCGCAGGCGCGCGAGCTGATCGCGTTTGCGCGCCGGCGCTGGACCTACCTGCTCGACTACCTCGACGCACCCGTGCCGGCGGCGGCCCCCGAGCTCGCGCGCCTGGGCGTGACGCACCTGACCAGCGAGTTCGACACGCGCGCCGGCGAGCACCTGATCGACCTGGTGCAGGACCACACGCTGCGCGTGTCGTGGAAGAGCGAGGTGCGCGCGCCGCTGGACCGCATCTTCAACGGCGCGGCCTTCCTGCCGGTGATGGCCGAGATCGACGCCATCCACAAGCGCGTGCTGCGCGGCCGCGTGTTCATCGCCCTGCACATGCACGCCGGCGACGGCAACGTGCACACCAACATCCCGGTCAACTCCGACGACTACGAGATGCTGCAGACCGCCAACGCGGCGGTCGCCTACGTGATGAAGGTGGCGCGCGACCTGGGCGGGGTGATCTCGGGCGAGCACGGCATCGGCCTGACCAAGATCGAGTTCATGACCGAGGAAGAGCTCGCGCCCTTCCACGACTACCTGGACCGCGTCGACCCCAAGGGCCACTTCAACGCCGGCAAGCTGCGCCACAGCGCGGATCTCGCCAACGCCTACACGCCGAGCTTCAACCTGCTGGGGCACGAGTCGATCATCATGCAGCAGAGCGACATCAAGTCGATCTCTGACGCGATCAAGGACTGCCTGCGCTGCGGCAAGTGCAAGCCGGTGTGCTCGACGCACGTGCCGCGCGCCAACCTGCTCTACTCGCCGCGCAACAAGATCCTCGCCACCTCGCTGCTGATCGAGGCCTTCCTCTACGAGGAGCAGACGCGGCGCGGCGTGTCGATCCGCCACTTCGACGAGTTCGGCGACGTGGCCGACCACTGCACCATCTGCCACAAGTGCGAGAAGCCCTGTCCGGTGGACATCGACTTCGGCGACGTGAGCATGGCCATGCGCGACCTGCTGCGCCGCATGGGCAAGCAGCGCTTCAACCCCGCCAAGAGCGCGGCGATGTTCTTCCTCAACACCAAGAGCCCCGAGACCATCAAGGCGGCGCGCACCGCCATGATCGACTGGGGCTACAAGGCCCAGCGCCTGGGCGCGAGCCTGTTCAAGGTGGCCGGCCGGGCGCAGACCGAGCACCCGCCCGCCACCACCGGCCCCGCGCCGCTGCGCGAGCAGGTGGTCCACTTCGTCAACAAGAAGATGCCCGGCGGCCTGCCCAAGAAGACCGCGCGGGCGCTGCTCGACATCGAGGACGCGCGCTACGTGCCCATCATCCGCGACCCGGCGCGCACCACGGCCGAGAGCGAGGCGGTGTTCTACTTCCCGGGCTGCGGCTCGGAGCGGCTGTTCTCGCAGGTGGGGCTCGCCACCCAGGCCATGCTCTGGCAGGTCGGCGTGCAGACGGTGCTGCCGCCCGGCTACCTGTGCTGCGGCTACCCGCAGCGCGGCAGCGGCCAGTTCGACAAGGCCGAGAAGATGATCACCGACAACCGGGTGCTCTTCCACCGCGTGGCCAACACGCTCAACTACCTCGACATCAAGACGGTGGTGGTGAGCTGCGGCACCTGCTACGACCAGCTCGCGACCTACAAGTTCGAGGAGATCTTCCCCGGCTGCCGGATCATCGACATCCACGAGTTCCTGCTCGAGAAGGGCGTGAAGCTCGAGGGCGTGCAGGGCGTGCGCTACCTGTACCACGACCCCTGCCACACGCCCATGAAGCAGCAGGACGCGATGAAGACCGTCAACGCGCTCGTCACCACGGCCGACGCCACGCCGGTGCTCAAGAGCGATCGCTGCTGCGGCGAGAGCGGCACCTTCGCCATCGGCCGGCCCGACATCGCCACCCAGGTGCGCTACCGCAAGCAGGAAGAGATGGAACAGGGCGCGGGGCGGCTGCGCGCCGACGGCTTCAAGGGCGAGGTCAAGGTGCTCACCTCCTGCCCGAGCTGCCTGCAGGGCCTGTCGCGCTACGACGAGGACAGCGACACCAGCGCCGACTACATCGTGGTCGAGATGGCCCGCCACCTGCTGGGCGCGGACTGGATGCGCCACTACGTGCGCCAGGCCAACGCCGGGGGCATCGAGCGGGTGCTGGTCTAGGCACGCGCGCGCACAATGCGCGCGTGATCCTGCGCCCGCCCCGCCTGCCCGAGGAAGCCGCGGCCGTCGCCGCGCTGGCCTACCCCGACGCGCCCGACCGGCTGCTCACGGCACAGGAACTGCTGCACGCCGAGGCGCACCGCCCGCCGCAGCATCGTCACCTTCGGCTGGTCGCCGAGCACGACGGCGCGCTCGTGGGCCAGGGGCATCTGGCCGACCCGTCCGTGGCCGCCGCACCGCATCGCCTGCGCCTGCGCGTGTCGGTCGCGGCCCGGGCAGCGGGGCACGGCGTGGGCCGGGCCCTGCTCGCCGCGCTGCACGAGCAGGCGCGCGCCTGGGGCGCGACCGAACTGCTGACCGAGGCCTTCGACCCCGACGAGCACACGCTGCGCTTTGCGCGCGCCGCCGGCTACGAGGAATACCACCGCCGCATCCACGCGCGGCTCGAACTCGTCCGTGCGTGGAGCGAGGCGCGCCAGCGCGAGCTCGAGCGCGAGGCCGACCGGCTCTTCGCGCTCGACCTGCGGGTGGTGAGCCTGCGGCAGTTGCGCATGGCCGAGCCTGACGCCGACCGGCGCCTGTACGAACTGGATGCCGCGCTGTGGCGCGACATCCCCTTCGGGGTGACGGGCGAGCCGCGCAGCTACGAGGAGTTTCGCGCCGAGGAAATCACCACGCCGGGCTTCACGCCCGAGGCGGTGTTCGTGGCGCTGCAAGCGCGCCGCTGGGTGGGAGTGTGCTGGCTCGAGCGCCGCGAAGCCGGCGCGCACATCGCCATGACCGGCGTGGTGGCCGACTTGCGCCGGCGCGGGCTGGCGCGCTGGCTCAAGCTGCACGCGATCCGCTGGGCCTACGAGAAGGGCATCGCCGAATTGCGCACCACCAACGACGCCCCCAACACGGCGATCCGCGCGCTCAACGCGCAGCTGGGATTCGAAGCCACCATGACCGAGCGGCGCCTGCGCGCCGACCTCGGCCCGGCAAAGCTGGAATGCTGAGGCCTAGCCGCCGCCGGGCATGCCGCGCGGCCGGTTCAGGATCTTGTCGGCCTCGTTCTTGTCGACCTGCTTGACGTCGGCGGGCACCTGGCTGGGGTCGCGGCGCGGGACGTTAGAACCCGTGGGCGTGTAGGGGCGCTCGTAGGTCGCCGACTTGCTCGCGCCGCCTTCGGCCTCGTTCGAGGCGCAGGCGCCAAGGGCAAGCGTCGCGGCTGCAGCGGCAAAGGTGGCAAGGGTTCGGAGGGTCATGGGCGGGCTACCGAATCAGGGGCTGGGAGGCCGAAGATTACACTGGCTCCGACCTCGCTTCTGCCCGCCACGCCAGCCCTGCCATGGCCCGGCCGGCGTCCACGCCGACCCATGAACACCCCCTGTCCACTGTGCTCGCCGGCCGCTGAGGATCTGGTCCATCGCGACCAACATTTGCGCGTGATCCTGGTCGACGACCCCGACTACCCCGGCTACGCCCGCGTGATCTGGAACGCCCACGTGGCCGAGATGAGCGAGCTCGCTCCGGCCGACCGCCAGCGCCTGATGCGCGCCGTGATGCTGGTCGAGACCGTGCAGCGCCGGGTGCTCGCGCCCCACAAGATCAACCTCGCCAGCCTGGGCAACCTGGTGCCGCACCTGCACTGGCATCTGATCCCGCGCCACGCCGACGACGCCCACTTCCCCCAGCCGATCTGGGGCAGCCGCCAGCGCGAGCCGGATGCGGCAGCGCTCGCCGCGCGGCGCGGGCGCCTGCCGGCATTGCGCGCCGCGCTCGCGCAGGCGTTCGCGGCCGTCTAGGGCGCGCAGGGCGCGAGCGGCTGCGCGGGAAAGTCGCGCGCGATCTCCTGCACGCGCGTCAGGCTCGTGGCGTCGAGCCCGCGAAACTCGAAGCGCGTGGCCGCCAGGGGCACGGCGCGCTCGGATACGCGCAGCCCCTTCACCCCGCGCTGGTCGAGCGCCGCGGCGTGCTCGCGTGCCGCGGCCTCGTCGCGGAAGGAGCCCAGCACCAGACCGTTGCGCAGCGGCGAGCCCTCGCCGATCAGCTTGACGTCGGTGATGCCCTGCGCGCGCAGCGCCGCGGCGCGCTGCTCGGCCTGCTCGCGGCTGGGCAGGGGCGGCAGGAAGACCATCAGCCAGCCGGGCAGTTCGGCCGCGTGCTCGGTCTGCTGCTCCCCCAGGGCCAGTCCGGCAAGGGCCTCGGAGGCGCGCTTCAGATCCGCCCCGGCCAGCGGCCCGAAACTCAGGCAGGCCGGCGCGGCTGCCACCGGCGCGGGCGGCGCCTGCAGCAACTGGATGCGTTCCGGCGCCACCTGCCGCGCCAGGCGCTCGGGCTCGCGCCCGGGCGTGGGCAGCTCGCCGAGCAGCCCGCGGTTCCAGGCGAGCACCAGCAGGCAGGCGGCGAGTAGAAACAGGAAGAGAGCTCTCATGGCTGCATGGCGGGGTCGACGGCGCGTACCGCGAGTCCCCGCAGCACCAGATTATGTTCGACGCTGGCGCGAGCGAAGCAGGCGAGCAGCAGCGGCGCGAGCTCGCCTGCCGCACCGCCCGCCAGCACCAGGCGCGGCTCCTGGCCGCGACTGCGCATCACCGCGGCGGCGCGGTCGACCACGCCGGCCTGGGCTTCGAGCACCCCGGTGGCGATCGCGTCGTCGGTGTGCGCGGGCAACGCGCTCCAGGCGCCCTGCGCCAGCGGCAGCCCCGCCGTGCCGCGCGCCAGGCTGGCGCGCATCAATGCCCCGCCCGGTGCGATGCGCCCCCCGGCGAACACGGCACCGCCATCCTCCAGCAGCACGCTGTCGACGGTGAGCGCGGTGCCGGCGTGCACCACCAGCAGCGCCTCGCCGGGGAAGCGCGCGGCCGCGCCCAGCGCCGCGTGCCAGCGGTCGGCCCCGAGCTGATGGGGATCACGGTAAGCGTTGCGCAGTCGCGTCGTGCCCTGGTGCACCGCCTGCGAGGCGAGCCACGCCAGGCCCGCGGGCAGCGCCTGCTCCACCGCGGCGCGCAGCGGCGCCGCCGCCACCGAGCAGCCCAGCGCGCGCGCCGGCGGGTCGCCCTGCCAGGACTCGCGCAGCATTGCGAGCGCCGGCGCCGCGCCCTCGTGCACCACCGTGTGCTGGGTCTCGGGCGCATCCGACCACGCCCACTTGAGCGCGGTGTTGCCCAGGTCGACGAGCAGCGTCTTCATGGCACGGGCCGCACGCTGATCTCGCCCCCGGCCAGCAGCACCGGGCCCGCGGGCGTGGCGATGCGCAGGCGGCCCAGGGCGTCGATCCCGGCGGCGGTACCCACGGTCGGCGCTTCGCCCGCCCGGTGAGCAGTGACCGTTCGGCCGGCCAGCGCATCGAGACGCGCGTAATCGGCCAGGAAGGGCGCGAGCCCCGCGCGCTCGTGCTCGCGGCCCGCCTCGATCAGCGCCGCGGCCAATTGCGCCAGCCAGAGCGCGCGCTGCGCCTCGATGCGCGCGCGCGGCAGGCACTGCTCGAGCGCCGCGACCGGCGCGTCGAGTTCGGCGCGCAGCGCCGCGTCGGTCCACAGGTTCAAGCCCAGGCCGACGATCAGCGAACGCCGCCCGCTTGGGTCCACCGCCAGTTCGGCCAGCAGGCCGGCGAGCTTGGCCTCGCCCAGCCACAAGTCGTTGGGCCACTTGATGCGCGCGGCCACGCCTTGCGCCTCGCACACTCGCGCCGCCGCCACCCCGCAGGCCAGCGTCACGCCCGGCAACTCGGCGGTGAGCGGGGCGATCGGCCAGGCCACCGAGAAGAGCAGGCTGCCCGCGCCGGCGTCGGCCCAGCGTCGGCCCAGGCGACCGCGCCCGGCGCTCTGGCGGCGGGCGCTGCGCAGCCAGGGTTGCTGCGGGGCAGCCTGCCGCGCGCGCGCCACGAGGTCGGCATTGGTCGAGCCCGTGGTGGCCACGCACTCCACCGCGCAGGCGATGCCGCGCTGCGCCAGTTGCGCGGCCACGACCGCGGCCTCGCCGCGCAGGTCCGCGGCGCCGGTCGGGTCCTCCAGGGGCAGGGGTGTGGCCATGGTCGCGGGCGACTCTAGCAGCCACGCGCCGCCGCGCATCCAGCACAATGCGCGCATGGCCCGACGCTTCGGCCTTCACGGCAATCCCGCGCGCGCCTCGCGCTTCGCGCGCCTCGCGGCAGTGGTCTATGCGGCCCTGCTGATCTTCGCCAGCCTCACGCCCTGGGGCGGCTGGCGCGACCTGGGCTATTCGCCCTTCGCGTGGGTCGCCGCTCCCGCCCCGGCGTGGATCACCCACTTCGACCTCGGCGTCAACGTCGCGGGCTACCTGCCGCTGGGCTTTCTGCTGGTGTGCGCGTTGCATCCGCGCCTGCGGGGCGCGGCCGCCCTGCTCGCCGCCACACTGGCCGGCGCCCTGGTGTCGGGCTTCGTCGAGAGCGTCCAGGTCTACCTGCCCGCGCGGGTGCCCTCGAACCTCGACTGGCTGAGCAACGTGCTGGGCAGCCTGCTCGGCGCGGCGCTGGCGCTGCCTTTGGCCGCGCCCCTGATCGAGCGCGGCCGCATGCTCGAGCTGCGCGCCCGCTGGTTCGACCCGCACGCCCAGGCGGGGCTGGTGCTCCTGCTGCTCTGGCCGCTGGCGCAGCTCTATCCCGAGCCCATGCTGTTCGGCAACGGCCACGTCATGGACGGCATCAGCGCGCTGGTGGGCGCCCTGGGCGGCTCGCTCGCGCCCTTCGACCCGGCGCACTTCAGCGCGGCCGAGTACGTGCTGGCCGAGGCCGTGGTGGTGACGGCCGCGGTGCTCGCCGCGGGGCTGATGGCCGCCTCGCTGATGCGCCCGCAGGCGCCCCGGCTGGCCTTGCTGGCGGCGCTGCTGCTCGCCGCACTGGCGCTGCGCACTCTGGCCGCGGGCCTGCAGGCCGGTCCCGAGCGGGCATTGGCCTGGCTCACGCCCGGCGCGCTGGGCGGGCTGGTGCTGGGCTCGCTCGCGCTCGCGGTCTCGGCCTTCGGGCCGGCACGCTGGCTGCCGCGCGCCGCGCTGCTGGCCATGGCGGCGCTGCTGTTCGCGGTGAACGCGGTGCCGCCCAACCCCTACTTCGCGCTCGAGCTCGCCGCCTGGCGCCCGGGCCGCGCCACCCACCTGTGGGCGGTGGCGCAGTGGCTGTCGGTGGCGTGGCCCTGGCTGGCCGCCGGGTGGCTGGCGGTGCGCAGCGTGTCCGCCACACCCCGCTCCCTATAATCCGCGTCCCCTGTTTCGGTCATCGCGGGCGCGCATGAGCCACTTCAAGCACCACGTCTTCTTCTGCCTCAACCAGCGCGACGACGGCCGCAAGTGCTGCGCGCAGGCGGGCGCCAAGGAGATGCACGCCCACGCCAAGCAGCGCGTGAAGGAGCTGGGCATCAGCGGCGCCGGCGGCGTGCGGATCAACCAGGCGGGCTGCCTGGACCGCTGCGAGGAAGGGCCCTGCCTGGTCGTGTATCCCGAGGCGGTCTGGTACACCTACGTCGACCGCGAGGACATCGACGAGATCGTGCGCGAGCACCTGGTGAACGGCCGCGTGGTCGAGCGCCTGAAGCTCGGATGAGTCCCGCCACCGAGCGCCGCTCGCTCGCCGGCGCGGCCGGGCGCATCGAGCTGGCCATCGACTGGCCCGCAGCAGCACCCGCGGGCCTGGCGTTCATTGCGCACCCCCACCCGCTCTATGGCGGCACGATGGACAACAAGGTCGTCACCACTCTGGTGAAAGCCAGCACGACGCTGGGCTGGCTCGCGGTGCGCCTGAACTTCCGCGGCGTGGGCGCGAGCGAGGGCCAGCACGATGCCGGCCACGGCGAGACCGAGGACTTCCTGCACCTGGTCGAGTCGCTGCCGGGCCTGCCGGGCGTGGCCGAGCGCCTGCCCCCGAACCTGCCGCTGGCCTACGCGGGCTTTTCGTTCGGCAGCTTCGTGGTCGCGCAGGCGGCGCAGCGTCGTGCGCCGCGCCACCTCGTGCTGGTGGGCTGCGCGGCCGGCAAGTGGGCCATGCCCGCCGTGCCCGCCGGCACCCTGGTGATCCACGGCGAGCTCGACGAGACCATCCCCCTGGCCGACGTGTTCGACTGGGCCCGCCCGCAGCAGCTGAGCGTCACCGTGATGCCCGGGGCCGATCACTTCTTCCACCGCCGCCTGGGCGAGCTCAGACGCCTGGTGACGCTGGGCGTGCGTGGCAAAGACGCGATTGACGCCTCCCCCGCCAGCCCGTAGAAACGGCCGCACTGCCGTGCACACGGCCTGGCGACGAGGAGCAGCGTGGACACCCGCGCAACCATCACGATGAGCGACGCGCTCTATATCAAGACCGCAGAGGGCGCGGCCGAGGTCGCCGCGCGCAGCCCACGCCTGAACATGACGCAGCGGCGCGTGCTGATCATGGCCGACGGCAAGCGCACCGTGGCCGAGCTCGCACAGTTCGTGCCCCAGGGCAACGTGGACGAGGTGCTGGGCCTGCTCATCGGCCTGGGACTGCTGGTTCGAGGCGACAGCGCCGAAGGCGCCGACGAGCCCGCGGCATCCGCCGGGCCCAACGAGCCGCTCGACGTGCCCACCGTCAACGGCAGCCCGCCGCCCGCCACGCTCAGCCCCGCGCCCACCGAGCCCGAGCCGGTGCTGACGCTGGACGAAGCCAAGCGCCGCGCCGTGCGCGAACTGACCGATCGGCTCGGCCCCGACGCCGACATGCTGGCCATGAAGATCGAAGGCAGCCGCAGCGCCGACGAGTTCCGCGAGCGCCTGCGCGACGCCGAGCGCCTGGTCTCGGCGCTGCGCGGCGTCGAAGCGGGCCAGGCCTTCCTGCGGGCGCTGCGCCGCCGCTAGCCGCACCGCTGCGGGACATCCCGCCCCTGGCGGGCGGGGTGCCTCCCCCTCTCAGGGCGTATCTTTGCAGGCCGGCTTCCGCCCTGCCCGCATGTCGATCGCCACGCCTTTTCCCCCCGCCCTCGCCCCGACGGCCGTCCCGTGCGCCGACGCGAGCGCCTGCTCGCGGCAAAGCCTGCTCGTCCGCGGCTTGCGGCTCGCGGGCGCCCGTGCCCTCCGCGCCACGTTCGCCCGAGTCCTGCTTGCGGTGGCGCTGGCGCTCGCGGCGGGCACGGTGGCGGCGCAGCCCGCGCTCACGGCCCGCGCCTGGACCCTGCTCGACGTCAACAGCGGCACCCTGCTCGCCAGCCACCGCGCCGACGAGCCGCTCGAGCCCGCCTCGCTCGCCAAGCTGATGACGGCCTACCTGGTCTTCACCGCGCTGGCCGAAAAGCGCGTCGCGCCCAACGACCTGGTGCAGGTCTCGGCCGAGGCCTTCGCCGCGCCGGGCAAGGCGGGTTCGCGCATGTTCATCGAGCCCGGCAAGCCGGTCACGCTGGCCGAGCTCGTCACCGGCCTTGCGGTCGTGTCGGGCAACGACGCGGCGGTGGCGCTGGCCGAGCACGTGGCAGGCAGCGTGCCGGCCTTCGTGACGCGCATGAACAACGAGGCGGGGCGCCTGGGACTCAAGGGCACGCGCTTTGCCAACCCCACGGGGCTGGCCAATGCCCAGCAGTACACGACGGCGGCCGACATGGCGCGCCTGGCCGCGCGCCTGCTGGCCGACTTTCCGGAGCAGTCCAAGGTCTTCGCGCTCAAGGAGGCGGGCTACGGCGGCATCGTGCAGGCCAACCGCAACCGCCTGCTGTGGACCGACTCTTCGGTCGACGGGCTCAAGACCGGGCACCACGCCACCGCCGGCTGGAACCTGATCGCCACCGCCACCCGGCCGCAGGGCACGGGCGAGGCGCGCTTCCCGCGGCGCCTGATCGCGGTGGTGCTGGGCGCGCCCAGCGAGTCGGCGCGCGCGCAGGACGCGCTCGCCCTGCTCAACCACGGCTACGCGTCCTTCGACACGCTGCTGCTCTACCGCCGCGACCGCAGCCTGGGCACGCCCGAGGTCTGGAAGGGCGACCGCGCCACCGTGCCCATCGGCTTCGAGCGCGATGTCTTCGTCACCGTGCCGCGCGGCGAACTGCAGCGCCTGGGCCAGGGGGCGCTGGCCAGCCAGGTCGAGCGCGTCGACCCGCTGGTGGCGCCGCTGCGCGCGGGCGAGCGGGTGGGCATGCTGCGCGTCACCCTGGCCGGCCGCACCGTGAGCGAGGTGCCCATCGTGGCGCTCGCCAACGTGGGGCCGGCGGGCTTCTTTGGCCGCGCGTACGATGCGGTCCGTCTGATGCTGAGGAACTGACCATGGAATGGAACGACGCTCCCTGCTACCTCAACGGCGAGTGGCTGCCGCTGGCCGAGGCGCGCATCCCGGTGCTCGACCGCGGCTTCATCTTCGGTGACGGGGTCTACGAGGTGATCCCCGTGGACACCGTCGACGGCATCCGCGCGCCTTTCCAGGCCGAGGAGCACCTGGCGCGGCTCGGGCGCTCGCTCGCCGCGGTGCGCATCGACAACCCGCTCACACGCGCGCGCTGGCTGGCGCTGACCCAGCGGCTGATCGAGTCGGTGCCCTGGCCGCGCGCCTCGATCTACGTGCAGGTCACGCGCGGCGTGGCCAAGCGCGACCACGCCTTCCCGATCGGCGTCACGCCCACGGTGTTCGCCGTGGCGCAGCCCTGGCCGCCCATCCCCGCCGAGGCGCTCAGTGCCGGCGTGAGCGCGGTGACGCACGCCGACGAGCGCTGGCTGCATTGCGACATCAAGAGCGTCTCGCTGCTGGGCAACGTGCTGATGAAGCAGTTCGCGGTCGAGCATGACGCCACCGAGGCCATCCTGCTGCGCAACGGCTTCCTGACCGAGGCCTCGAGCTGCAACGTGTTCATCGTCAAGAAGGGCGTGATCACCGCGCCGCTGCGCAACCACCTGATCCTGCCCGGCATCACCTACGACGCGGTGCTGGCGATCGCCAACGCCCACGGCGCGCCCGCCGAGGTGCGTCCGGTGCCCGAGATCGAGCTGCGCGAGGCCGACGAGGTGTGGATCAGCTCCTCGGGCAAGGAGGTCATGCCGGTCACCACGCTCGACGGCGCGCCCGTGGGCACGGGCCAGCCCGGCCCGGTGTTCGCGCAGATGAAGGCCTGGTTCGACGAGGCCAAGCGGCTCGACGCCGCCAAGTGGCGCAGCACGATCGCGCAACTGCCCGCCCTCGACGCACCCGAGGAACCCGCGCCCGTGCCTGCGACCGAGTCGGTGATGAAGTTCCCCATGAGCTTCCCGATCAAGATCATGGGCCGGCGCCGCGACGACTACGCGCAGACCATCAGCGCGGTGGTGCGCAGTCACGCGCCCGACTTCGAGCCCGCCACACTCGAGATGCGCCCCTCCAAGGACGGCAACTACCTCTCGCTCACCGCGACCATCAACGCCACCTCGCGCGAGCAGCTCGACGCGCTCTACCGCGAGCTCTCGTCGCACCCGATGGTGAAGATCGTCCTGTGAGCGGTCCGCGGCTGCAGTGGCTGGGCCGCGCCGACTACCTGCCGGTGTGGGAGGCGATGCGCGCGTTCACCGCCGCGCGCGGCCCCGACACACCTGACGAGCTGTGGATCGTCGAGCACCCGCCGGTGTACACCCTGGGCCAGGCGGGCCGGCGCGAGCACCTGATCGCCCCCGGCGAGATCCCCGTCGTGCCCACCGACCGCGGCGGCCAGGTCACCTACCACGGCCCCGGCCAGGTGGTGGCCTACCCCCTGGTGGACCTGCGCCGCCTGGGCATCTACGTGAAGGAACTGGTGTTCCGCATCGAGCAGGCCACCGTCCAGACCCTGGCCGCGCTGGGCGCCGACGGCCGCCGCGTCAAGGGCGCGCCGGGCGTCTACGTGCCCTGGCCCGGCGGGGCCGGCGAGTTCGAGGGACTCGCCAAGATCGCGGCCCTGGGCATCAAGGTCACGCGAGGCTGCAGTTACCATGGCGTCTCGCTCAACGTTGCCATGGACCTCGCGCCCTACTCACGCATCGACCCCTGCGGCTACGCCGGGCTGCGCAGCATCGACCTGGCCACGCTCGGCCTGGCGGTGACGCCGCAGCAGGCCGCCGAAGTGCTGGCCGAACGCCTGGGCACCCATCTGTCTTCGTGAATTCCGTCGCCCCCTCCCCCGCCGCGCTCGACATCGCCCCCGGCTCCGCCGCGGCCTGGGCCGTGGCCCTGCGCCCCAAGACCTTCTGGATCGCCATCACGCCCGTGCTGGTGGGCACCGCGCTGGCGCTCGCCGAGACCGGCCGCTTCGAGCTCTGGGTGGCGCTGGCCACGCTCGCGGGCTCGGTGCTCATGCAGGTGATCACCAACCTGCAAAACGACGTGGGCTACACCGTGCGCGGCGCCGAGCGGGTCTCGCGCACCGGCCTGCCGCGCGCCACCGCGCGGGGCTGGATCACGGTGCGCCAGGCGCGCGGCGCCATGCTGCTCGCGGCCGGGGTGGCAATGCTCATCGGCCTGCCCCTGATCGCGCGCGGCGGCTGGCCGGTGCTGGTGATCGGCCTGTCCTCGATGATCGCCGCCTACTCGTACATGGGCGGGCCGCGGCCGATCGCCTACACGCCGCTGGGCGAGCTCATGGTGCTGGTGTTCTTCGGCCTGGTGGCAGTGGGCGGCACCTACTACCTCCAGGCGGGCCAGTTGTCGTGGATCGCGTTGGCCGGCGGCGGCGCGCTGGGCCTGCTGGCCGCGGCGGTGCTGGCGGTCAACAACTACCGCGACCGCGCCCACGACGCCGAGGTCGGCCGCCGCACCCTGGCGGTGGTGATGGGCACGCACGGCTTCGAGCGTCTGTACGCGCTGATGATGCTGGCGCCCTTCGCGGTGGTGGTGCTGCTGGCCGTCAGTTCCAGCGCGCGCCTGCCGCTGCTCATCAGCATCACCGTGCTGCCCGCCGCGCTGGGCCTGGTGCGCCTGCTGCCGCGCACCCAGGGCGCGGCCTTCAACGGGCTGCTGTTCTCCACCGTCAAGCTCGAACTCGTGTTCGGCGTGCTGCTCACTCTCGGCGCGCTGGTGCAGGCGGCGGTGGCGCGCGGCCTGCCGCTGGCGGGTTAGCGACAACCCGCGCCCGGCGCGCGCGGGGCCGCCGGTAAAATCGGCCATCCCCGCCCGCCCGCCGCCCTCCGGCGACCCCATGGACTCCGACGCCCCCAGCCCCGCCTACGACGCCCGCGCCAAGCAAAAGGGCGAGTCCAAGACCGCGCGCATCCCCATCAAGGTGGTGCCGGCCGAGGTGCTCAAGAAGCCCGAGTGGATCCGCGTCAAGGCGGGCTCGCCCAGCACGCGCTTCTACGAGATCAAGAACATCCTGCGCAGCCAGAAGCTGGTCACGGTGTGCGAGGAAGCGAGCTGCCCGAACATCGGCGAGTGCTTCGGCAAGGGCACGGCGACCTTCATGATCATGGGCGACAAGTGCACCCGCCGCTGCCCCTTCTGCGACGTGGGTCACGGCCGCCCCGACCCGCTCGACACCGAGGAGCCGCGCAAGCTGGCCGAGACCATCGCCGCGCTCAAGCTGCGCTACGTGGTGATCACCAGCGTCGACCGCGACGACCTGCGCGACGGCGGCGCGCAGCACTTCGTGGACTGCATCCGCACGGTGCGCGAGCGCTCGCCCGACACGCAGATCGAGGTGCTGGTGCCCGACTTCCGCGGCCGCCTGGACCGCGCCCTGGCCATCCTGGAAGCCTGCCCGCCCGACGTGATGAACCACAACCTCGAGACCGTGCCGCGCCTGTACAAGGAAGCGCGGCCGGGATCGGACTACGCGCATTCGCTCAAGCTGCTGCAGCAGTTCAAGCACAAGGTGCCGGGCGTGCCCACCAAGAGCGGCCTGATGGTGGGCCTGGGCGAGACCGACGACGAGATCCTGGCCGTGATGCGCGACCTGCGCGCGCACGAGGTCGACATGCTCACCATCGGCCAGTACCTCGCGCCCACCAACCACCACCTGCCGGTGCGCCGCTACGTCCACCCCGACGTGTTCAGGATGTTCGAGCGCGAGGCCGCGGCGATGGGCTTTTCACACTGCGCCAGCGGCGCCCTGGTGCGCAGCAGCTACCACGCCGACCAGCAGGCGCACGCCGCCGGCGTGCTGGCTTAGTCACGCGGGCGCCTCACTCCAGCCGATAGGCTGAGTGACACGCGACGCAGGTCGCGGTGAGCTCGGCAAGACCGGCCATCGGCGACATGCCGAGCCGCCGCTCGGCCGGGGCGGCCGCCTCGTCGAACCGTGCTTCGGCCAGCGCCTGCTGGATCTGCTGAACCGCGAGCAGGATCGCGGATTCTCGCCCAAGCGATCACGCCGCGACTGTCAGGCGCATCACCGGCTGCGCGGGGCTAGCGGCGGACACGGCGCGTAGACTGGACCGATCATGGTCCCTCCAGGTTCGCCGCGAC
>ERZ795054.1307-NODE-1307-length-24341-cov-5.590052_pt1 | contig 24341 bp, 21 predicted proteins | sample MGYA00375138_ERZ795054 | MGnify/ENA primary metagenome ERZ795054 (study PRJEB30183, sample SAMN05720215) | anaerobic digester metagenome | isolation source: active sludge of municipal wastewater-treating anaerobic digesters | place: USA | collected 2014-12-23 ... | reverse complement strand
TTCAGATAAACCGTCCCCTGGGCCTCCTGAAGCCCCCACTCGTTGTGGACATGACCAAACAGGCAGAGCAGGACATCATGGGAGTCGCAATAGGCGCGCAGCGACGGCGAACCGGAGGTCCCGTAGGTCGTCACCCGGTCCCGGATGCCGTGGGCGGGCTGGTGGACCGCGATGATATCCGGTGCATTGGCCTTGAAGAACTGGTACATCTCATTCTTTTCAACATCGACGCCGATCCCGGCGTTGTGACGGATGACGTATTTCTCGGGCACCCCCGGCGTCCAGAGGTCGGCCCCCCCGTATCCGGCAAGTTTCAGCCCGCCGATATCATAGGCGTGCAGGTGCAGGTCCCGGTTATGGAGGGCGGTAAACTTCAGGTTCATGTCATAGTTCCCCGGAAGACTGTACACCTTTGCCCCCGGTTTGAAGGACATCATGTTCTCCAGGACCCGGTATTTCTGGCGCATCACCCGGCGCGCCCGGTCGGTGTACGCCTGGTACTTCTTACCCTTGGCCCGGACATCGTCAGTCGTTTCCGAGGCATCCAGGAGGCTGTCGACAAAGTCCTCGATGAAGAGATCCTCCCGCTCCATCTTTCGACGGAGGCTGTAGAAAAAGGTTTGGAGTTCGTGATAGTTCATGGCTGTGGTCATGGTGTAAAAGGGGATATCGATCAGATCCCCGGCAATGACGTAGACGTCCGCCGCGGTTCCATCCAAAAGAATTTTCACCCTTTCAAAAAAGCCGTGAACATCGGTGGCAAAAATGATCTTCATAAGAAAATTGTCACTCCTTGAATACTCCCCGGACATCGTGATGATAATACTGCGTTATAGCCGTCGCTGGAAAAACTTGATCATGACGTTACATAAACGTCTATCGTCTCGACCAGAAAGCACTTTATGTGTCTTCTTTTTCCCAATACAGACAGGCCGCGCCTGAAAGAGGGGCTCGTGGATCCAGGATGACATGGACCGGCATGTCCTCCATGAGTTTGGACATGCGTCCCTTCTCCTTAAAGGACTGGAGAAATCCCTCTTCCTGCAGAAATGGCACAATCCGTGGTGGAATGCCGCCACCCAGGTATACGCCACCCGCCGCCATGACCTTCAGGGCGAGGTTTCCCGCCTCGGCCCCAAGGATTGACGCATAAAGACGCAGGGTTTTCATGCAGAGTGGACAGGGATCATCCCGCCGCGTGGCGGCCTCCACAATCCGGGGGACAAAATCAACCGTGCCGGACGGCGTCGTCAAGTCCTCGGCCGACAACGCTTCCCGGCTAACTCCTTGTAAATACCGATATATTCTACCGATTCCCGGACCCGAACAAACCCGCTCACAAGAAACCCGTTGCCTTCCCGCGATGACATATTTCCAGAGAGCCAGTTCTTCCTCATTGCGGGGTGCAAAGTCCGTGTGCCCCCCTTCGGTGGCATGAGCCCGCCACCGAGCGCCGCCGCGGGTAAGGAAGGCTTCGCCAAGCCCCGTTCCCGGGGCAATCACCGCCACATTCCCGTGCGAATCCGCCTGCCCCGCCTGAAGCGTCAGGATCGCCCCTTCTCCCAGATGACGGATCGCCGCCGCCATGGCCAGCACATCGTTCACCAGCATCACCGATGGGAGGCCCAAGGTCTCCTGCAGATGTTCTGCATCAAGGTGCCAGGGCAGATTCGATAACAGGGCTTTCCCATCGACTACCGGACCGGCTACCCCGAAAACGGCGCCTTTCACTGTCTGAACGGTACCGGACATGAATTCCCGCACCATGCTCTCGAGGCTGTCGTATTTCCCACTCGGGAAAACCGCCTGGAACCGAGGCTCCTTTAACAAACCCTCGGCACTGGAAAAAATCGCCAGGCGGGTTTTTGTCCCACCTACATCGCCGACCAGGATCATAAGTCCCTCCCGGCAGACAGGGTTTCTTCCTCCAGCCATTGCCGATAGGCCTTGTCCAGAAGATCGATCTGTGTCGCGACAATCTCAGGCACGTCATAGGCGTGAATCTCCCGGATGGCTGAAACGATCTCTTCAAATAAATCAGTCCGGCTCTTGACCGTGAGACGCCATTCTTCGGCCTCCTCTACATGCCCCTGCCAATGGTAAATGCTCGTCAGGGGACCGTCGATCTGGACGCAGGCCGCAAGATGCTGATGTACCAGGGACCGGGCAATCCGCTCTGCCGCCTCCCGGCTGTCTGTCGTTGTAACGACCTGGATAAAAGTTCCCATTTTCCGGCTCCCTTTTCCCTTAGCTTGCCGTTTTTATTTTACACGCTTGACCTTATTTCGCAACCTCGGATTAAATGGCCGCCGTTGTATGCCGGAATGTTTCATTCCTTATTTGAATACAAATGCTTTCATCATAGCTTTAAGCTATTTGACAGAAGTCGGCACGAAGATTAGAAAATAATTCTAAATTTTAATTTATCGGAACGACTATGGATATCCTCTATTTTGATAATGCCGCCACAACCTGGCCTAAACCGCCGGAAATTCTCCAGGCCATGACCCGCTATCAGGAAGAAGTGGGGGGAAGCCCCGGCCGGTCCGCCCACCGGCTGTCCATCGAGGCTGCCCGCATCGTTTACGACACAAGGGAAGCGGCGGCGGACCTTTTCGGCATCGACGACCCATTCCGCATCGCCTTTACAAAAAACGCAACGGAAGGATTGAATATTGCCATTCAAGGACTCCTGAAACCCGGCGACCATTGCATCACAACAGGCATGGAGCATAACTCCGTCATGCGGCCCCTGCGTGCTATGGAAGCCTGCGGGGTCACCTTGTCGGTTGTCCCCTGCCAAACCGATGGCACCTTAAATCCGGATGATGTGGAAGCGTCCATTCAGCCCAAAACCAGATTGATTGTCGTGATTCACGCCAGCAATATTACGGGCACCCTCATGCCGGTTCAGCAGGTGGGTGAAATCGCCCGGCGCCACAGCATTCCACTCCTGGTTGACGCGGCCCAGACAGCGGGAGCGCTGCCCCTCAACGTTGAAACGATGAATATTGACCTGCTGGCTTTTACGGGCCATAAGTCCCTCTTCGGTCCCCAGGGGACGGGCGGGCTTTATATCCGCAAGGGTCTTGACGAAAAAATCGCCCCGCTCATGATGGGCGGCACAGGCAGCCGCTCGGAGTTCGAGGAACAGCCGGATTTCATGCCCGACAAATATGAATCGGGAACCCAAAACGCCGTCGGTCTCGCGGGCCTGGGGGCCGGGATTGCCTTTATCCGCACACAGGGGATTGCAACCATCCGGCAAAAGGAGATGGCCCTGACTCAAGCCTTCCTGGGAGGCGCCGGAGCCCTGAAAGGCGTGCGCCTTTACGGGCCGGAAGCCCCGGAAAAGCGCACCGCCGTGGTGTCCTTCAACATCGACGGCATGGTCCCTTCAGAGACAGCCATGCGCCTGGACGAAGATTACGGCATCATGTGCCGCCCGGGGCTCCACTGCGCCCCCCTGGCGCACCGGACGGTAGGCACCTTCCCCCAGGGAACGGTCCGGTTCAGCTTCGGCTACTACAATACAATGGACCAGGTACAACAGGCGGTCAAAGCGATCGAAGAAATCAGCCGGGGAGTATCTCGATAAGATATGTCGTTCTGATTTGACCGACAAGTGCCTTTCCCGTTCCCTCCCGCCGGGTGAGGGGAGATTTAATGTTGCAAAGTCCTTAGAAACAGGAGGCAAAACAATGGCAAAACAAATTGACGCGCGGGGTCTGGCCTGTCCGCAACCGGTCATTTTGACAAAAAAGGCCCTGGAAACAGAGAACGAAGTCGTTATTCTCGTCGATAACGATATTGCCGTGGAAAATGTGAAGCGCCTGGGAACAAACCTGGGCTGCAGCGTTGATGTCGATCAGCCGGAAGCAAAAACTTTTCGTCTGGATCTCAAGAAAACCTCCGCAGAGGAGCCGAACGCCTGTTCTCTGGCCGTAGAAGCGGCATTGGCCGCGCCGGCAACAGGTCCCCTCGTGATCGCCATCGGGGAAAACCGCATGGGGCGAGGCAGCGATGAGCTGGGTTATATTCTTATGCGCAGTTTCATCCACACGGTACTTTCTCTTGACCCCCTGCCGGCAACCATGATCTTCTTCAATACCGGCGTCAAACTGACCGTGAAAGAATCGGATGTGCTGGACGATCTGAAGGAACTGGAGGAAAAAGGTGTGAAGTTTTTGGTCTGCGGCACCTGTGTCAATTTCTTCAGCATTACCAAGGATGTTGCTGTAGGATCGATCTCAAACATGTACGACATCGCCGAAACCATGAGCAAAGCGGGCCGTATTATCGCACCGTAAAGATCATTATAAGGATAGTCAATCGAATATGGACCAACCGGAAGACTGTGATGTTGTTCTGTTCCACAGTGTCACCCATGCCATGAAAGCGGAAAAACTGCTGAAAGCGGCAGGGCTTACCATCAAACTCATCCCTGTGCCCAAGCACATCAGCTCCGACTGCGGCGTCTGCCTGCGCTTTCCCCGGGAACAGCAGGAAGCGGTTGTCGCCGCCCTGGAAGGTCAGGTCGATATCAGGGAAATTCGGCCTTTCTGCTGAAACCCCTGCCTTACTCAGCCATGTCGTTTCGGGCCTGGAGGCTGTGTCATCATTACAAAAAAGGTTATTTCGAGCGCATGCGAGAAATCTTAATAGGTTGAAATAACTTAACTTAAAGATTTCTCCCTGCTGTCGAAATGACAAAAATATCCGTTGCAACACAGTCTTTTGATCCGGGACTCATTTGCAAGGTGTAACGTACTGGAAATGGATTCCGGGCCGCACTGTGCTTGCCCGGAAGGGCAACCGGGTGAGGGTACTAAGCCTTTGTCCACTCGTAAAGCAGAACAGCCGCCGCCTGGGGCAGGCTTAAAGACTCGGCGTCGCCAAGACGCGGTATGCTCCACCGCTCCGCAGTCAGCAACAGAAGTTCCTCCGGCAGACCGTGACTCTCGCTACCCAGGAGGATCGCCGACGGTTCATCGCCCATCGGATGAAGCGGAACGCCCCCCTGGACGATCGTCCCGATGAGGTCATACCCCTTCCGGATTTCCGGAAGGCTCGCTGAAAAATCCACATGATCAATGATCTCTAAATGGAAAAGACTCCCCATGGAGGTACGGATAACCTTGGGATGGGTAAAATCGACGGAGCCTTCGCTAAGAAGAATCGTTTTCACCCCGAACCAGTGAGCGGAGCGCAGGATCGCCCCCAGATTCAAGGGATTTCCCACCTGGTAAAGCAACAGCAGGCGGGGTTCATTCTTCGGCGAGATTTCCGCACAGAAACGGACATGAGGCATGGCCATCAGGGTTGCGATGCCTTCAGATTCCTTATCCTGGCTGATCTTCTTCCATTCCGCCTCGGTGAGTTCATAGATCGTCTTTCCCGCCATATCGGGCAGCAGGTTCTTCCAAAGGGCTTCCTTGTCCCTTCGAACGAGGAAATATTCGATTTCCCAACGGCTCCGCAGGGCCTCCCGGACCACCTTGATCCCCTCGGCCAGAAGCCGCCCCTCTTTCCGGCGGATTTTCGCCAGATCCAGCCCAGCCCAGAATTTAAGTTGCGCCTTTGATGGTTTCAGATACACGAATGGATTACCTTCATTTATTCCCTGAATCTTCATAACATCATGCCGGACACCGGAGGCTGTGTCGCAATGTCACTCTGAGGCATCAGCCGAAGAATCTATGTTTTTAACATTCAGGAATTATTAGATTCTTCACTTCGTTCAGAATGACCACAAACATAGATAAGTTATTATGACACAGTCTCTCCGATCCGGCATCCATCTACCGAATGAAACACGCTGGAGATGGACCCCGGGGCGAAGCCCGGGGTGACAAAATCGGAGTATGTTCTTACGCAGTCGCCTCTACTTAAAGCTTCTTCAGCAAATCCTGCGCCGCCACGTGGATCGGATCCCACGAGGGGCTGAAGGGCGGCGCATAAGCCAGATCGAGATAGGCCACTTCATCCAGTCCCAGGCCGGCCCACAGGGCACAAGACAGGGTGTTGATCCGGCTGACGGCCCCGGCTCCACCAATCGCCTGGGCCCCCAGAAGCTTGCCTGTCGACTGATCCGCAATGAGTTTGATCCCCACGGAACTGTTGCCCGGCATGGGACCCGCAATCGCGTTGCCCCAGACGATGGAACTGACGGGATGGAAACCCGCCTGGGTTGCTTCCCGGTCGTCGATCCCCGTTGCCGCCATTTCGAGATCAAACAGGCGGAAGGACTGGGCGGCGACGATCCCGGGAAAGAGCATGGGCGAGCCGCCGATGTTGCGGCCTGCGACTCGACCCTGCTTGTTGGCAATATCGCCCAGAGGAATATGCACCCAGCGCTTGCTCACCCGGTTAAAAACCTCGCAGCAGTCGCCGACCGCATAGATATTTTCCAGCGGTGTTTTCTGGGAGAAGTCCACCTGGATCGCCCCGGTCTTGCCCAGGGGAATCCCGGCGGCGGCGGCCAGTTGCGCATCCGGTTTGACGCCGATGGCCAAAATCAGGAGGTCCACCACCAACTCACCCACCGTTGTGGTCAGATGCAGACGCCCGTCGGCCCCCTTCTCGATGTTCTGGGTTTTGGTTCCCGTCAGAGTGACGACGCCTTTTTTATCCAGTTCCTCCTGGGCCTTTTTAGAAAAGATGGGATCCCAGCGGGTCACAGGCAAGGCCCCCATGTTGATAACGGTCGTTTTGATATTGCGCCGTCTCAGGTTCTCGCACATCTCCATGCTGATGAACCCGGCGCCGATGATCGCGGCTTCGTGGACCGGCTTTTCCTCGATCCAGGCTTTGATCCGGATGGCGTCGTTCAAACGTTTAAGCGTGAAAACCCCTTCGAGATCCTGACCGGGAATCCCCGGCAGAATCGGGATCGTTCCTGTACCGACAGCCAGAATGTCGTATTTGACACGTGATCCATCCCCCAGTTGCACCAGCGATTCCTTTGCATTGATTTCCATCACCGACGTCTGGGTCAGCACCTCAATGCCCCCGTCCCGGAACCGCTCCGGTGTTCTCGCCACCAGCTTGTCTTCATCCTGGATTACATCACCGATGTAATAGGGCATTGGTCAAGCTGCAACGGATGTGTAGTCTCCCTGTTCAATCATCAGAACATCGAGATCCGGATCCCGCCGTTTCGCTTCCGCCGCAACGGAGGCACCACCCGCCCCACTGCCGACAATAACCAGTTTTTTCCCCATGGTTCGTCCCTCCTTTCCATGAAGTAATGATCGGTTAAACATCTCTTCGATAAATCATGATAGAGGTCCTCGATATGCAGAGGACCTGTTCCCTGCGCGGCGGACATACCATATGCCCATGCCGCACAAGATCATGACAAAACAAAGAATCTGGCCCATACTGAAGGGCCCCAGAACAAAACCCAATTGACTGTCCGGTTCCCGGAAAAACTCGATAAAGAACCGCACAACGCCATAGCCGACCAGGTACATGCCGGCCAGAAATCCCTCGAAGGGGCTTCTCCGGCGCAAGAGCCAGAGCAGGACAAACAGGATGATGCCCTCGAAAAAGGCTTCGTACAGTTGAGAAGGATGACGGAGCAGCCTTTCCGGATCCGCCGGGAAAACCATTCCCCAGGGCGCATCGGTGGCACGACCGTAGAGCTCACCGTTGATGAAGTTACCGATCCGTCCGAAGGTATAACCCAGAGGAATGACCGGGACCAGCAAATCAACGAAGCGCCAGAAGGGGATCTGTGCCTTTCGGCAGAACAGGACCGTCGCCAGGATAAAGCCAAGAACACCCCCATGGTAGGACATGCCGCTTATGCCTGTGAAACGGATACCGTTGAAAAATTCAAAGGGGAGGATAATCTCCAGGGGATGGCTCATGTAATAGCCAAGGTTGTAGAACAGCACATAGCCAAGACGCCCCCCGAGGATCACCCCCAGAATCGCCCAGACGAAATAGTCCTGGATCGTTTCGATCTGGATTGCGTAATTTTCTTTTTTTATACGGTATTGAACCAGAAGATAGACCAGGCCAAAGGCCACCAGATACATGAGGCTGTAATATCGGAGCTGGAAAGACCCTATCTCCAGGAGATTGGGATTGATATGAAAAGGGAGAGATTGCCAGCTGCTCAAGTTTTAACTCCTTCCCGGGTATAAGGGATCCAGACGCTCTGATGTCATCAAAGAATCCGGATAGGTCATTTCGAGGAGCATAAGCGACGAGAAAGCTTTAGCTATGTTGACAAATTAAAGATTTCTCGCTGTGGTCGGAATGACTATACGGTTTCAGTATGCGTTGCCCTTCAAATCTTCGACATAGAGCTGGGCCGCAAACGCCGCCGTCGCCCCGTCGCCGCAGGCGGTGACCACCTGCCGGAGCAGCTTGTGAGTACAGTCGCCGCAGGCGAAGATGCCGGGCATCGATGTCCGCATGTCCCGATCGACGACAATGGCCTTGTCATCGGCCAGGCTGACCTGCCCTGCCACCAGTTCGCTGTTGGGAATCAGGCCGATAAAGACAAACACCCCCGATGCGGGCAGAATCCAGGTTTTTCCGGATTCCCGGACGTCCCGCAGACGGACGCCGGTGACGGTCTCCTCGCCCATTACCTCATCAACCACGGCATGCCAGGCGAACGAAATCTTGTCGTTGGCAAAGGCACGCTGCTGGAGAATCGCCGTCGCCCGCAGGCGGTCACGGCGATGAACAATGGTCACTTTGGAACAAAAATGCGTGAGGAAGAGGGCCTCCTGCAAGGCGGTGTCGCCGCCGCCGACGACCACGACGTCGCGGTTGCGGTAAAAAGGTCCGTCACAGGTCGCACAATAGGAAACGCCCCGTCCGGTGTAGGGTTCCTCTCCCGGTACTGCAAGCTTCCGCCAGTGGGCGCCCGTCGCCACAATCAAGGCCAGGGCCTCGAAGGCTTTCCCGCCGGAGAGAACCGCCCAGCCTTTAACCCCGTTCCATTCCCGGGACTCGACGGTGTTACAATCCGCCTGCACAACCTGAAGACCGAACTGCACGGCCTGCTTCTTGAATTTATCGACGACATCGAAGCCGCTGGCCCCCTCGGGCATGCCGGGGTAATTCTCGATCCAATCGGTGACGGTGATCTGGCTGACCGTGGACGCCCCCTCGATCAGCAGGGTTTTCAGGTTTGCCCGGGCGGCGTAAAGCCCTGCCGTATAGCCCGCCGGTCCCCCGCCGACAATCACGACATCAAAAACCGTTTCCGGTATATTGGGTTCAGACATGAAAATTTCTCCTTTGGAACGATTCTGATTCCAGCTTTGGCAACAGCTCAGCCGGATCGGTTATTTGTTTTTGTTATCTTTCTTCTTCGCTTTCAGCAGTACTTTGGCTTCCTTCTTTTGGGTTTTTAACGAGGCTTCGGATGCGCCTGCATTCGTTCTTAAAGCGCCATCTGCCGGGGCTGACGATTCCGTTACGGATGGTTGCGCTTCCGTTTTTCCGCGGCGAAAGCGATGCATGAGATACTGGGCAAAGGTCTTGCCGAACTGGCCGATGAACGCAGCGACCAGGACAATCAAAACCCACTTGACGATCTGCCAGGTTGAAATATCGGAAATATCCATCCGGCATGCCTCCTGCCGGTTTAGAAATACATGATTCGGAGACCCTTGACCACTGGTTTTTTGCTTACCCTCCAGAGGAACGTGATGAAAGAAAAGGAAGGGCTGTTCATCCTTCCCGGGCCTCCATTTGCAGAGAGTACGATGTTATTTTTCAGCGCCGGTCGAGAAGATAGGCCTTGAGCGCCGGATAATCCGCCGACAGGCTGAGGGCTTCTCCCTTCCGGCTGTCAATATCCCGCATGCTGGGGGGTAGTTCCGGAACAATCTGCAGCAATTCCTCGATCTCGTCGGGAAACTTGGCCGGGTGGGCCGTTTCCAGGCTGACGCAGGGACCGGCCGTTGGATTTTCGGCCAGATACGCCTCCAATCCCCGCCAGCCGACGGCGCCATGGGGTTCCAGGAGCAAGCCATAGGTTTCGTAAGCGCGGCGAATGGTTTCCTTGGTTTCCTGATCGCTGACGGAAATTGAGTAAATGTGTTTTTTCATTTCCTCCCGGTCCGGATAGACATGAACCACACCGGTTCGATCCACCGTCCCGCCGTACAGATCGAAGAACCGGGCCAGGTTGCTCGGATGACCCACATTCATGGCATTGGATAGACAGGCCAGGGACGGAGATATTTTTTGATACACGCCGGTCTGAAGATACAGGGAAAATTCCTCATTTTCATTGACGGGCATGACCAGCTTCGCCACCGGCAGCCCCATGCGCCGGGCATACTCGCACCCCAGGGCGTCGCCGAAATTACCCGACGGAACGGAGAAGACAATGCTCTCGCCGGGTTCGGCCAACTGGGCATAGGCATAAACATAGTATATCATCTGGGGCATGATCCGGCCGAAGTTGATCGAATTGGCCGACGTCAGATTCAAAATTGCCAGGTCCGGATCGGCAAAAGCCTCTTTGACGAGGTTCTGGCAGTCGTCGAATTTTCCGTTTACGGAGACCGCATGAACGTTGTCGCCGATGGAATCGAGCTGCTTCTTCTGGCGTCCGCTCACTTCATCCTTGGGATAGAGTATCGTGACATTGATCCCTTCCACGCCATGAAAGGCATCGCCGACAGCACTTCCCGTGTCGCCGGAGGTCGCCACCAGCACATGGAGCGTCTGCCCCTTCACCCGGACGGCGCTCATCAGCCTGGCCATCAGCCGGGCGGCGAAATCCTTGAACGACGCCGTCGGGCCCCGGTCCAGGCGCATGATATATTTGCGGTCCATGACTTTTTCCAGGGGCACGGTAAAGTTATAGGCATCCTCAACCAGGCGGTCTAAAAGATCCAACGCGATTTCATCCTTCAGATAAATTCGGGCTACCAGCTTCGCCGCCTCTGCGTAGGGTGCACCTTTCAGCTCCGCCAACCGGGTAACATCAAGAACGGGAATCGGATCGGGCATGTAAAGGCCCTCATCGGGGGCCTGCCCCTGCAGGAGGGCCTCCCGGAAAGAAACGGACTGCTTGAACGGGGTAATTCCCGGAACCTGGTCGAGGTTCCGGTTTGTGCTGTAATAACGTATCGTCATGGCGCACGTTGCTCCTTAAATTGACTCTTTATTAGGGAACCTGAAAAAATATTAAAATTGTCATCCTGAGCGAAAGCGAAGGATCTAATATTGAATGAGATTCTTCGCCGCTGACGCTCCTCAGAATGAAAAAACCAGGCCCTTTACAGGGTTGTCATTATTCCTTCAACTTCATTTTCATCAATCTTTCAATCCTTTTTTCAATCGGGGGATGGGTACTGAAGAGATTCATGACGGTACCCCCGGAAAAGGGATTCACAATGAACAGATGCGCTGTCGAGGGGTTGGCGTCCATCGGTTTCGCCTGTGCCCCCCGGGCGAGTTTTGCCAGGGCGCCCGCCAGAGCTTCCGGCTTCCCCGACATGCGGGCGCCGCTTTCATCGGCCAGATATTCCCGGGAACGGGAGATGGCCATCTGGATCAGGGTCGCCGCAATCGGCGCAACAATCGCCGTCGCAATCAATCCCACGGTGCGCCCCCCGTCTTCTCCCATGCCGAAAACGGCCCCCCAGCGAGCCATCGTTGCAACCATGACCACGGCACCGGCCATCGTTGCCGCCACGGTGCCGATCAGAGTGTCGCGATTCCGGATATGGGACAACTCATGCGCAATCACCCCGGACAGTTCATCCTTGTTCAGGATCTTCATGATCCCTGTCGTCACCGCCACGGCGGCGTGTTCCGGGTTTCGCCCGGTGGCGAAGGCGTTGGGTGAATCCTGCTGCATGATATAGACCCGGGGCATGGGCAGGTTCGCCTTGTCCGCCAGGGTGCGGACTGTTGCATACAGTTGGGGCGCCGACGCTTCCGTTACCTCCTGCGCACCCGACATCTTGAGTACCAGCTGATCCGAATACCAGTAACTCCCGAAATTAAGGACCATAGACAAAACAAAGGCGATAACTACACCGGCCTTTCCGGCGACAAAATAGCCGATGATCATCAGAATTCCCGCCAGGGAACTTAAAAGCAGAACCAGTTTAATCGTGTTCATTTCCCCTCCTCTTCCATATCAACATAACCTTCCCGATCCGGCAAGCCGACCGGATTATTCAACAACAGCATTCAAGTCAGGGGACCAAGGTGTCAGGAATATCGGATATTTGATCCCTTATGCGCTTTATTTCTCAAAAGGACTATGATAAGCAAGCAAAAAATTCTACGATGGAAACAGGGCGACAAGGAGACGATCATGACGGACAAGCCGACCACGAACGAAGAAAGGATTGCCAGGGCGAATAAACCCGCAGAAGACGCCCTGAAAATGCATCCATATTATAAAGGTAAAATTGAAATCGTACCGAAATGCATTATCCGCGATCTGCAGGATTTTGCCATCTGGTACACTCCCGGGGTGGCGGAGCCCTGTAAGGAGATCCACGCCAATCCCGAGAAGGTCTTCGACTACACCAACAAGGGAAATACGGTCGGCATTGTCACGGACGGGACCCGGGTCCTGGGTCTGGGCGATATCGGTCCCCTGGCCGGACTCCCGGTGATGGAGGGAAAAGCTCTGATCTTCAAATACCTGGGAGGCGTTGACGCCTTTCCGATCTGTCTGGACACCAAGGACCCCGACGAGTTCATCCGGACAGTGAAGCTTATCGCACCATCTTTCGGCGGCATCAACCTTGAAGATATTGAAAACCCGAAGTGTTTCTATATCTTAGACCGCCTGCGGGCGGAAGCGCCCATTCCGGTCTGGCATGACGACCAGCAGGGCACCGCCGCCGTCACCGTTGCGGGGCTCATCAACGCCCTGAAGATCGTCGGCAAGAAGATGGGGGATGCCACCATCACCCTGATCGGTATCGGCGCCGCCAATGTCTGCATCGCAAAAATGCTCTTCAAGGCCGGTGCGGACCCGAAAAAAATGATCGTCGTCGACAGCAAGGGCATTTTGAATAAAAAACGCGATGACATCGGCCCAAGCCACAAGGAAAAGCGGGAATTCTGCGAAATCACCAATGCCGGAAACCGCGACGGCGACATGGAAGAGGCCATGCGGGGCCAGGACGTGGTTATCGCTCTGTCCAAGTCCGGTCCCGGCGTGATCGATAAGAGCTGGATCAGCCGGATGGCGGACAACGCCATCGTCTTCGTCTGCTCCAATCCCGTACCCGAAATCTGGCCCTGGGAAGCCAAAGAGGCCGGTGCCCGGATCGTGGCGACGGGGCGGAGCGATTTCCCGAACCAGGTCAACAACTCCGTCGGTTTCCCTGCGATTTTCCGGGGCACCCTCGACGTCATGGCCCGGGTGATCACCGACGAAATGTGCATTGCCGCCGCCGTCGAGCTGGCCCGCTGTGCCGAGGACAAGGGGATTCACGAGGATTATCTGCTGCCGACGATGGACGAGTGGGAAATCTTCCCCCGGGAAGCGGTAGCGGTAGCCAAGACGGCGATTCAACAGGGTGTAGCCAGGCTGAATTTCACGGAAAAGGAACTTTTCGCCATGGCGGAGTCCAAGATCCGGCGCGCCCGGGACGAGGTGGCCCTCATGATGGACAAGGGGATCATCGCCCCGTACAAGGAAGAAGCTTAAACCCAGGCCCCGGAAACATCCCCGATGCTGCTGATTCATCCCCCTGTCGTCCGGCCCTGTGAAGCCCCCGCGGGCATCGCCGGCCTGGCGGGATTTCTCCGCAGTCGGCATTACCCTTGCCAGATCGTCGATCTCAACCTGGAATGTTTGCGGTATCTGCTTGAAACCACGCATTATTCCGAAGCAATGGGCGATACGTGGACACTGCGGGCGCTTAAAAATCGGACCGCCCACCTGGCGCAACTCTCCCTCTGGAAAACTTACCGTCAATTTGATCGCCACGGCAGTGCCGTCCGGTCCCTGAACCGCGTCCTGGCTGCCCAGGCCGGTCAAACCGGAGGCCGGTTTTCTCTGACCGACTACGAAGACGCAAATCTGTTGCCGATCCGTAGCAACGATTTGATCCAGGCGGCAAAAACCCCGGAAAGGAATCTCTTTTATCCTTTCTTCGCCCCGCGCCTTTCTTCTCTGATCGAGGCACATAATCCCCGGACAATCGGGATTTCCCTGAATTATCTGCCCCAAGCCCTGAGTACGTTCGCCATCATCGGCTGGCTCCGTAAACACCACCCAAAAAAGAGAATCGTCCTGGGCGGCGGGCTGGTCACATCGTGGCTGAGCCGTCCGGACTGGCACAGTCCTTTTGACGGTTGGGTGGACAATCTTGTGACCGGGCCGGGAGAACCCTTTCTGGCCGATCTTCTGTCCTTGGACATCCAGCAGGGCGGAAACCTTGCCGATTACAACGGATTCCCCCGCCAGAATTACCTGGCGCCGGGCTTTATCCTTCCCTACAGCGCTTCCCGGGGCTGCTGGTGGCGGCGCTGTGCTTTCTGCCCGGAAAAGGCGGAGGATTCCACCTACTGCCCCACTCCCCCCGGACTGGTGCAGGCGAACTTGCAAACCTTGATTGCAGAAACCCACCCCATTCTGATTCACTTTCTCGATAACGCCTTGAGTCCAACTCTGCTCCAGGTGCTCATCAAAGACCCGCCGGGTGTCCCCTGGTACGGTTTTGCCCGCTTCACAACCGAACTGCGTGATCCCGATTTCTGCAGAGCCCTGAAGGCATCCGGCTGTGTCATGCTGAAACTGGGACTGGAATCAGGAGACCAGGACGTACTGGATAACCTGGAGAAGGGAATTGAGTTGGAGGGGGCTTCGCAGAGTTTAAAACAACTTCACGAAGCCGGGGTCGGCACCTATGTTTATCTGCTCTTCGGAACCCCGGCGGAAACGCCGGAAGCGGCAGGGCGGACGATGGCGTTTGTCGGCGGCCATAAAAACTGGATCGATTTTCTCAATGTGGCGATCTTCAACCTGCCCGCCTTCAGTCAGGAAGCGGATGAATTGGCAACGTTTCCCTTCTATGAGGGTGATCTGTCCCTTTATCTCAACTTCCGGCACCCCCATGGATGGAATCGCGAACAAGTCCGGCGGTTTCTGGACCGGGAATTCAAGCGCCATCCGGCCATTGCGCCCATCCTGCGGCGCGACCCTGCGTGTTTTACGTCCAATCATGCGCCCCTGTTTCTAATGGCGAGGAAAACGTAAGCCGCCTCATTTAACGGGCAGAGGAACGACAGAAGTAGTCCCAGACCAACTCTTTCCGGAATGCTTTGACCACCCCGCCCTCCAGGGTCAGAAGCCCCGCTTCGGCCAGGGCGTCGATGACTTCCCGGATGTCATTCAGATCTTTTCCGGTACAGGCTGCCAGCGCGACCGCCGGGTCCCGGTCGCCTTCCAGGGGCCAGGCTGCATAGAAAAAAAGAACCGCCATGAGCCGGGTCCAGGACTGGGTCAGTTCATCCAGGGCGTCATTCGTATGCCTGATGCGCCGCGAAAACTCCTGGAGCATGAACAGGGCAATCTGTTCGCTTTCCCGCAGAAGATTACGAAAGGTCAGGTCATCGATGACGGCAATCCGGCTGTCCTCAACGGCTACGACGGATGCCGTCCGGGGGGCTTCGATTAAAGCCGCCATCTCCCCGGCATATTCACCCGGTCCGAGTTCCGCCAGAGTCTTTTTTACCAGATCCGCTTCCTTTTCCACCCGGACACGACCGTCGAGAACATAGAACATCTCCCGTCCTGAATCTCCTTCACGGAAAAGATAGGTTCCCCGGGGGTAAAAGCGTCCGAATTTCCGGTAGAGACGTGCATCAATGCGTCCGGTCGCCGTTTCTTTTTTCAATAAAGCTCTTTCCAGTAGAATCAGATCCCGCCGATCATAGGAAGCAATCAACTCGGCACAGAAAAGAAAGATCAACGCCACATAGAATGTCCAGATGACAAGGATCACAACGGTTTCCAGGGAACCGAAAATCACATTGTAGCGGGTGTAATGGACGATGTACCAGGTAAAGAAATGTTTGGCCAGCTCCATCAGGACGGCAAAGGCCAACCCGCCGACCAGGGCACTGGTAAGCGATATTTTCCGGGTGGGAATCGTCCGGTAGATTGCCGTTGTGAAGAAGACCACAATTAAAAAAGGTACGAGATATCCCAGTAACAATCCGTTGAGCCGGGTCATGCCGCCGGGTATCAAATCATGCAAAAAGCTCTGTTCCATGAGCAGCGTCGTCAGGTAGGTAATCACCGCACTGGCCATGCCGACCATCCAGGCCAGAGGAATCATCGCCATGGCCAGGGCTTTGGATAAAAAATAGTTTCGCGGCGACGAGGAACGAAAAATCATGTTCAGGGCTGTCTCCATGACACTGAAAATCATGGCGGCGGACCAGATCAAGCTGAGAAAACCTATCCAACCCAGCAGGTGACGTTTTTCCTCGATAAGACCCAACTGACTCATCAGCTCTTCAGAGAAAAAAGGGTGAAAATTACGAAAACCGTTCAACATTTCCTGCTGCAAATCCGGATGCGAGCCAAAGACATGGCCGATCACCAGCATGGTCAAAATGAACAGAGGAATGAAGGAGAGAATCGCATACAGCGCAATCGCCGCAGCCTGGTTGACGTCACCGTTTTCCCGGTAGCGACCGATGGCATCCATCAGGGTGTCTTTGAATCCAGCCGCCATGAGACTGAACGGTTTTGGAGGAAAAGAGGACGTTCCTGTAAAATCCGGCGTTTTATGGTGATACATGGCAGACACCTGATTTTTCCGTCTATTCTGTCGCCGGGATAGCGCACCGGCAAGACATCGGTGTTGAATCCTCACTTGCTTTTACCACGCGCAGTCTAGCACGAATATATTCGGCCGTACAGAGCGACTCCGTTTCACTGAGACATCGATTGTTCGGCGGAATAATCCTTCTATTATTGATGATGTTTTCTCGTAAGCAGGGACAGAATATCAATTTACAAATTTTCCACAGGGGTGTATTAAATTCCCAGTTGTATCTTTCTTAAGTCATGGCAATGTAGACTCATCTCATCACCTGTTTCCGGATGGAAAGGAACCCCAGATGCACGATGAGCATGGCAATCGCACGACTCGCACCGCAAACAAAAAAACAGGAAAAGGAGCAGACATGAAAACCTGTTGGTTATTTCTGTGTGTGGTTCTGTTTTTTCTACCTCTGGCTCCCGTGTATGCCCAGGAGGAAACAGCGCCTGTCACGGATACGGGAAACGCCTGGATCTTATCCTCTTCTCCCGCTCCCAATGAAGAAGTCATCGGGAAAAAACCTGAAATCCGGGTTTTCTTCACATCCCCTCCGGCCCCTGGAAGCATGACCGTCTTACTCGACGGCACCGACATCACACCCATGATCACCCTTGTGGAAAACGGATTCACCTACAAGCCGGTCTTCATTGTTGCCCCGGGAACTCATGAGTTGTCCGTTTTGGCCACGGATACGGCGGGTAATGCGCTGCAGGGTGCACTTTCTTTTAAAACCCGTCACACGAAAACCCTTGAAGAAGCCAGCGTCAGCGCCGACATGACCGGCATATACACCACAACATTACGAAAAGACGCCCATGACGGCACAACCCCCTATAATGCCGTGACGGTCGAGGGAACGGTTCAGGGCAAGATTCGCGAAGGCGCCAATGAATTTTCATTTGAAGGTTCTCCCGTCTATGTGGAACAGGATAAGCCTTTAGGCACCGGATCGGTGGAAAAGGGCCTGGACCTGAGAAGTTTTGTCCTCAGAGGTGAACACAAGGGGGATCAACTTCAGGCCAAGGCGGAATTCGGAGACGTCTCGGTTAACGAAACCCCGTTCACCGTCCAGAGTCTTCTCCGGCGCGGATTGAAAATCAATCTGGGTTACGGCAACGGGGCTCTGTCTTTTTTCACCGTCCGGGCACCGGCGATCTATGGAGTCAGAAATACCTGGGGGTTGAGATATGAGGAGGACAGCCAGATCACCGGCGGTTCCGCCGGTCTGTCCCTGCCGGGTATCCGGACCGATTTAAAAGCAACATTCCTGACCGGCGAGGATGATTCAACCGTCACCTACGGTATTTCCGGCATTGAAACCGGCCGTCGGACCGGCGATGTGGCCAGTCTCCGGGTCACCTCCCAGATCATTCCGGCGATGCTGATCGCCGATTTCGAAGCGGCCTACAGCCAATACGACTTCGACGACGCCGACGCATTCGACGAGGTCAGCGATACCGCCTGGCGCGTTGATCTGAGCGGAGCGGTGAACGAGTATACCTATGATCTGAAATATGAATATTTCGGCCGCGATTACGAGAGCATCGCCCTGCAGGGGGGGACAAAGGACCGGGAGGGAGTCTATTTCACAGGCAATGCCATGTTCACCAACCACAGCCTGAGTATCCTGGCTTCAGCCTTCCGGGATAATGTGGACGACCTGTCGATCATGCCCAGAACGACCAGCATTCCCCTTTCTCTGGATTATAACTACACCCGTTTTGCCCAGGTACCCATGGGCTTTTCGGTTCAGCATGAAGTTATCAAGACCAAGGATGAACCGACGGGATTTGATCCCGTCGACACCATGACCGATTCCATCACCGGCAAAATCGGTTATGTCCGTGAAAAATGGAGCACCGGCCTGCAAGCGACCTATACATACATGAATGATAAAACCGGCACCGATCTCGATACGTCCACCGGTAATTACACCTTCACCTTGACCCTGACACCGGTCGAAAACTGGACCATCAGCCTGGTTCCCAATCTGGTCCAGCAGAAAAACGAAGACACCGACGTCAGAACAGATACCTATACCACAACCCTGGATCTGCGTTCACAACCCGTCAAGGATCTGATTTTTTGGGATGTAATGGCCAGCCATGTCGTGGCGGATGCCACCGACGACAGCATCGATACGGAAACGACCACCGTAAATACACGCCTGGCTTACAGTTTGAAACAGTTCTTTCCACCTTACTTGAACCCCACGATTGCCCTCAAGGGAGACTACCAGAAGACCAAGGATAAGATCGCCGATACGGAAACCGATAATTTGACCATTTTCCTGGCATTTGAACTCAATGCAAAATTCGGACTGTGAGGTTAATTCCATGCACTCAAAAAAAACTCTGCTCTTTCTTTGCATACTGATCACGGCATTTTTCAGCATTGCCTCAACATCATACGGGGCCTCAACAACACCCGCCACAGTCAATGCTGCATACGGTCAGTCCACTACGGTCGCACTGCACTATACATTTCCTGTCGTGGTGGGTGCGGGTGCGACGATCACATCGCCTTACGGACAGTTTTGTCTTCCCGGAACGGTAGCAGCATGCGATTCCATAGGGCGGGTTAATATACCTTTGACAACAACCACATCTCTGGCTTCGGAAGTTTTAACCATTCCACAGGCAGTCGTTGAAAGAGCATTGCAAAGAGGGTTCAACAGCTTTACCTACGAACGCAATTTTTTAAATGGTGGATTATACAGTTTAAAAATCAACATCACCCCCGGCAGTGTTGCCGCTTTTTCATTAAGAAGAATCGAACTTTACTTCGATCACATGCAGCGGAAAAACGAGGTGATGGTCCAGAGAAATCATCGGGGACTTAAGGCATATGCCGATATCTACTACAACGGCTCCGGTATCCTCAACGGCTACTGGGAAGTGGACGGTTTAATCATCGAACGGGTGAACCGTTTTGTCCTGACCGGCGGTAAGGTTACCCTGTCAACACCGACTGTTCCCGATCTTCCGACCTTCGATCCGGGCTACCATATTGTAAAATTCATCGTCGTCACTCCCGAAACCTCCTTTGAAGTGCCGGAAATGGTGTACTGGGTCAAGGGCACCGATGAACCCGCCAAACGCGCTCTGGTTCTGACCACCCCCCAGGACGGGACGAACATCCCCACGGATTTCTCCTTCACCTGGGAAAAGATGGATAAAGCCGCCGTGTACCTGATCAGCTTCGCCAAGGGTGAAGACAAGACCATCTGTTTCTCCGCCCTGACCCGGGACACATCCTACCGGATTCCGTCTTCGATCCCGGCCGAATATTTCACCGTCGGGGAAAAGTATTTCTGGTCGGTCAAGGGCTATGACACAGAAAACAACATGATCGCCGAAAGCGGTATGCAGACTTTCCATTTTCAGGCGGCGGCGAAACCATAGTTAACTTAAATACACGGCCAATATCCTAAATGATGCGGCGTCGATTCTCCCTGCCGAAACAGGCTGAAAAGAATTTTTCTCTACTGAGCGCCTGGTAAAGATTCAACTGTGAGGTAAAAAATGAAAACGGCCTTGAGACTCCTCCAAGTACTGGTGCTAATGGGAATCCTTTTTGCCTCCAGCGGTGCGGAGGCCTTTTCCCTCAAGCGGATCGAACTGTACTTCGATGGTACACAACGGCAAAATGAGATGATGGTGCAAAGAAACCATCCCGGGCTCACGGCTTATGCCGATATCTATTACAACGGCTCCGGTATGCTCAGCGGTTACTGGGAAGTGGACGGTCTGATCATCGAGAGGGTCAACGGTTTTGTGCCGGCCGGCGGCAAGGTCACCCTCGCAACATCGAACGTTCAGGATCTCCCGACTTTCGATCCCGGATATCACATCGTTAAATTCAGAGTCATCAGTCCTGCAACCTCTTTTGAGGTACCCGAAATGGTGTATTGGGTGAAGGGAACCGAGGCGCCCGTCAAGCAGTCCCTGACGTTGATCAAACCCGCGGACGGTGCTGGCATATCCACCGACGCGCTCTTTGAATGGGAAAAAAGGGAAAAGGCCTCCGTATATCTGATCAGTTTTTTCAAAGCCGGTGAGAAGGAAGTCTGTTTTTCTGCCATGACCCGCGATGCATCCTACCGGATTCCCCCTTCGGTCCTGGCCGAATACCTCTGTCCCGGGGATAAATATCTCTGGTCGGTCAAGGGATTTGATAAGGGAAACAACACGATCGCTGAAAGCGGCTTGCGGAGCTTCTTTTTTAAGAAAACCATTCCCGCACCGGTCCGTTAAGAATGAGGCCAAAGTGTTTGTAGAATGATGATCTAAGGAAAGAAGCCGGCCTGAATATCCTAATTCTCGGTTGGTCTGCTACCCGACGGGGCAGCAGACCTTTTTTATGTCTCGTTATTAAGGAACAAAATTCACCCAGTTGGCGCAGTTGTTGTTGGTTTCACTGGATTCAGTAATTCTGCCCGGAAAATCCGTCCTTGTATCCAGGCGCGTCCCTTTACCGTACAAATAAGGCCCTACCGGACGGAAATAGTACTTAATGACCGCCGCTTCCCCGGGAGCCAGGGTCTCTACCTCGTTAAAGTACTGATGAGCCGGCGTCATCCCTGCAGGATTGGTAAAATGAAGATTGATATTAAAATTTGAAGCCGTTGCCGTACCGTTATTCATCACGACAATTTCCAAGTTTACCTGCCAGGGATGAGGCATACCGAATGTTGCGGCGGTGGACATATCCCAGATGTGTCCCTGGATCTGTCTTGTTCTGGCTAAATCGTAATACGTGTTAATGGTACAGGATAGGTCTGCCTTTCGATCAGCGATATTAGCTGGTAGCTTGATCTGTACTTTAGGTGGTATCTTCGTGATCTGCTGTTTCATGATTTTGATGTCTGACATCTTGTAAGCAGGCATCCCTGCAAACTCTGAAGCCTGCTGCGGATTAGCCTGGACCGCAAAAACAGGACCCGCGCATAGAAAAGTGAAAGAGATTAGACATATAAACGTTATCATGACCGCTTTCTTTCTGCTGCAATACTGCATAAATTACCTCCTTTTCTAATCAGTGTTTTGCCTTTTGTCCGGTTAATAAATTAAATCGTTATTCTGTTAACCTCTTGTATAGCGCATTACTTGGCATTTTAGCACTCGATGAAACACTTGCAAATGGGAATTTTTTAAAGAGACGGCTTCTTCGCCTTTTTGCGGTATCTTTATTTGATTATCAAGATTTCATTATGAGTCATAATCTGCTTATGCTATGTGAAGCTGATGCTGATTTTTTGTGAGGTTTCCATGCTGCGTTATCTGATCATCATTGCCGCCTGTTTCCTTATTTTTTCCGGCTGCAGTTCTGAGACCGAAAAGAAGAGCAATCGCGACGGAGACAAAAAACCTGCCTACGGAGATATCATGGTCGAGGGCTCCATCGGGGATGCCTCGAACCTGATCCCCATCCTGTCGTCCGACAACAGTTCCCATGAAATTTCCGGCATGATCTTCAACGGCCTTGTGAAATATGACAAAGATATCAATGTGGTCGGTGACTTGGCCGAATCCTGGGATATTTCACCGGACGGGCTGGTCATTACCTTCCATCTGCGCAAAGGAGTCAAATGGCATGACGGCCAACCTTTCACGGCGGAAGACGTCCTCTACACCTATCAGGTGACAATCGACCCCAAAACGCCGACAGCCTACGCCGGGGATTTTCTGAAAGTCAAAAAAGCCGAGGTTCTCGATCCGCATACCTTCCGGGTGACCTATGATAAACCCTTCGCCCCGGCGCTCATGAGCTGGGGAACCGCCATCTACCCGAAACACCTCCTGGCGGGGAAAGATATCACCCAGAGTCCTCTCACACGCCGGCCAATCGGCACGGGGCCTTACAAATTCAAGGAATGGGTGACAGGGCAAAAGATTGTCCTTGAGTCCAATCCCGACTATTTTGAAGGCCGCCCCTACATCGACGGCTTTATCATGCGCATCATCCCCGATATGGCCACCATGTTTCTGGAACTCCGGGCTAACGGCATCGATCAAATGGGCCTGACCCCGCTCCAGTATACCCGGCAGACGGAGGCCCCCCTTTTTCGGAATAACTTCAATAAATACCGATACCTGTCATTTTCCTATGCCTACCTGGGTTACAACCTGAAAAACCCCCTTTTCACCGATAAGCGGGTCCGGCAAGCCCTGGCCCATGCGATCGACAGGGAAGCAATCATTTCAGGAGTCCTCCTCGGACTGGGTAAGCCGGCCACGGGCCCCCTCAAACCCGGAACCTGGGCGTATAATCCCAACGTGCACACCTATCCCTATGATCCGGCCAGGGCGAAAACCCTTCTGGCGGAAGCGGGCTGGAAAGACACCAACGGCGACGGCATCCTCGACAAGGACGGACGGCCATTTGCCTTCGAACTCATCACCAACCAGGGAAATGAAGTGCGCGGAAAATGCGCCGAGATCATTCAGGAAAGTCTGGGCAAGATCGGCATTCCGGTGAAGATCCGCATCCTGGAGTGGGCCGCCTTTGTCAACGATTTTATCAACAAGCGCCGATTCGACGCCACAATCCTGGGCTGGACCATCCCCATGGACCCCGATCTCTACGATGTCTGGCATTCCAGCAAAACGAAACCGGAGGAACTGAACTTCATCTCCTTTGCCAATGCCGAGGTGGATGAACTCCTGGAAAAGGGACGAAGCACCTTCGACCAGAAGGAACGGAAGAAATGTTATGCCCGCATCCAGGAAATCCTGGCGGAAGAACAGCCCTACAATTTCCTTTATGTCCCCGACGCCCTGCCCATTATCCACGCGCGATTCCGGGGCATCGAACCCGCTCCCATCGGCATTGGTTACAACTTTATCAAATGGTACGTCCCCAAAGCGGAACAGCGTCTCGTCATGACCCGTTAGCAATTTTTATAAATTGCCCCGGTTCATGCCACTGCATTGACAATCGACCTGCGCGTCACTATATGTTTAGGAAGTGTATCGGATTAACCAGACAGAAACCGCAAATCTATTTTAAGGGAGGACAAGACATGATCAACAACAAAGTACAGGCCATTATGAACGAACAGATCAAGAACGAACTCGAATCATACTACATCTACCTGTCCATGGTGTCCTATTTCCATTCCGAGAACCTCGACGGCATGGCCCACTGGATGCGTACCCAGGCACATGAAGAGATGATTCACGCCATGAAATTCTTTGATCACATCATTGACCGGGGCGGGAAAGCGACCCTGATGGATTTAAAGCAGTTGAAAACCACCTGGAAATCACCTCTGGAAGCCTGGAAAGACGCCTACGCTCACGAACAATTCATTACCGGTAAAATTCATGCGATTCTGAAACTGGTCCGGAAGGAAAACGACTACACGGCGGAACCGCTCCTGGCCTGGTTCGTCAACGAGCAGATCGAAGAGGAGGCCAACACGGAAAAGATTCTCCGGCAGATGGAAAATATAGGCGACAGCAAACAGGGTCTGTTTATGCTGGACCGGGAACTCGCCACCCGGACATTTCCTCCCGGTTCCCCCCTGGATCCGGCCGCGTATAA
>ERZ795054.1306-NODE-1306-length-24363-cov-7.722396_pt1 | contig 24363 bp, 25 predicted proteins | sample MGYA00375138_ERZ795054 | MGnify/ENA primary metagenome ERZ795054 (study PRJEB30183, sample SAMN05720215) | anaerobic digester metagenome | isolation source: active sludge of municipal wastewater-treating anaerobic digesters | place: USA | collected 2014-12-23 ... | reverse complement strand
TAGAACGGGAGCCTTCTAAGCTCTAAATGAAGGTTCGATTCCTTCCGGGGGCACCCAAATTAACCGAATTCAGTTAATAAAATATATGGATAAAAATAATACTAATGAATTTTCTTTTATTTTAAAGCCGTCAAAATATGGCGTGGGCGTTTTTACGGTACAGGATATTGCGAAAGGAACGTATTTACGCTTATTCGGAAATGAAAAAATATTTGAACATCGAATACGAACATTAAATAATAAAAATGTTCCAGAAGCATTTAAGGATTACTGTATGAATCGAGGAGATAAATCAATTTGCCCTGAAGATTTTGGATGTATGCCGGTTGGCTGGTACCTTAATCATTCTAAAAATCCCAATGCCATTCATAAAGATTATAATTGGTATGCTTTACGAGATATAAAAGAAGGGGAAGAAATCCTCATTGATTACAATTCTCTTGAGGAACCGGAAGAGACTAAGGAGGACTATTATAAAAAATCCTAACGTCCTCTACTCGGGGGCACACAAAGTTGCCGAATTCGGCAAATTCTCCCGCCTTGTTTTTAATTTCTGATTGGTTAGAATAAAAATAATGATTATCCTAGGGATAGAGACAAGCTGCGACGAAACCGCCATCAGCCTTTTGGAATCCGACAGAAAAGGCAATTACAAAATTCTGTCCAATGTGGTTTCTTCGCAAATTAAAGTCCACGCGCCATTCGGCGGCGTGGTGCCTTCGCTTGCCAAAAGAGAACATCAAAAAAATTTAATCCCCGTCTTAAAAACTGCGCTAAAAGAAGCGAAACTTCTACGAGCGCAAAACGCAAAAGGCAAAACGCAAAATAAAATCTCAAAAATAAAAACCCTTGAAGTAATTTTATGCCGCGATGAAATTTTACTGAGAAAGCTCCTTCCTTTTCTTAAAGAATACCAGAAACCCTCTATTGATTTAATTAGCGTAACTTTCGGGCCAGGATTGGCGCCGGCCTTATGGCCGGGCGTAAACCTAGCGCGCAGCCTAAGTTTTTATTGGAATATTCCTATTTTACCTATCAATCACTTAGAAGCGCACATCATCGCCAACTGGCTTACGCCAGTTGGCGAAAACTCAAAGCTAAAAGCGCAAAACGCAAAAGGTTTGTTTCCAGCCGTTGCTTTGATTATTTCCGGCGGGCATACGCAATTGATTTTAATGAAAAAAATCGGCCAATATAAATTAATCGGCGAAACGCGCGACGACGCGGTTGGCGAATGCTTTGATAAAACCGCTCGGCTGCTCGGACTTCCCTATCCTGGCGGACCGGCCATCGCAGCTGAAGCTACGAAATTTCAAGCCCAACCCCGACGTCAAAGGGTCGGGGTAAAAATTCACTTGCCGAGGCCGATGGTTGGTTCTCAAGACTTTGACTTTTCTTTTTCCGGCTTAAAAACCGCTGTTTTATATTTGGTGAATGATTTAAAGAAGAAAAAAATCAGCGTTAAAAAATTAACGCCGCAAATTTGCTACGAATTTCAAGAAACCGTTAATGATGTCTTGGTTTCCAAAACCATTAAGGCTGCGAAAAAACATAAAGCTCAATCAATTATACTGGGCGGCGGCGTGGCAGCCAATCAATCGCTTATTAATCGCTTTTCTCAAACCATTAAAAAAGAGCTGCCCAAAATTCAATTTATTTATCCTGAAAGAAAATTCAGCACTGATAACGCGGCAATGATCGCTTTAACTGCCTATTTCAATTTGAAAAACAAAAAGAAAAAAGTAAGCTGGAAAAGTTTGGAGGCTGACGCGAATTTAAGACTGTAGTCCTTCTTCCAAAAATTTCACCAGAAAAGAAGAGCCCCCGCCTTTCCAAGAAAGACAGGGGCGAGTTGTTTGTCGCTTACTGCTTGTGAGGACGGACGAAGACAAAGCGACAACCGAGAGGCCAGAGGGTACCGGTATTGCCGAAATCCTTGAGCAATATCCGGCCATCATTGCCGTGGCCAACCACGAATAACTGAGGGACGCTACCGGGGTAAACGGGGTAAACGATTGGATTCATAGCGATTCGCAGCCATTCACCATAAGGCTGGTCAGGATAAGCCAGGCGCAGAGCAAGGCCCATTTCCGGAGGGCAGAGCTCAAAGCCGAAGTCTTTGGCTTTGGCGCAAATGGCGTCGTATCGAACAGCCTTGCTGAATCTCAGTTCAGCCACTGACAGGACCACCAGATCCAACTGGACTTGAGACTGCGATACCTGAATCCCATTCAGGACATCGCTGGCCCAGGCGCCGATCCGGAAGCCGGCTTTTTCCAGAGCTTCACGGTAGGCCGAAACCGACTGGTAGACGCCGAGAGTGATGGTTTTGAAAATGGGAAACTGGCCGGAAGCCGGATTACGAAGAAATTCCAAATTCCTCGCCAGTTCTGCTTTGTGGCCAATCCACCACTGGGCATCCTCCGAAGGCAGACTTGATGGAATTGCCTGGACCACCGCTGAAGCCAAATCCTTGAATTGGCCCGATGTCATCGGACGGACAGTTCCATGATTTTCCATGGACAGTTCCTCCTTTTCCCTCCGCTTGGCCTTTTTAGATTAAGGAGTTTTCCCCACCAGCGGAGATACACGAAAAGATATTTAGTGTCCCTATTTATTTTTTAAAAGAACAGAGTTTCTATTGAATTTATAAATTATAGCATACAAAAATTCATTTGTCAATGATAAGATTCGCCCCACCTTAAGAGAATCTGAACTAAAACATAAAAAATACAAAGCTCTTTATTCGTGTCGCAAAATAATGTTTCACAAGTTTTGTGAAACATTTTTGGCGTTTTAAAAATTAAAAACCTGGAAAAATCATATTTTGAGCCATTTTTTAAAAAATAGCGTTTTTAAATGTTTCGCGTGAAACATTTAAATAAACTCAGGGCGCAAAACGCAAAAGTCAAAATTAGGGAAAGTTTTTCACGCGAAACATTCCTATTCGTTTTAAATTTTACAATTTGAATTTTTAGCTTCCCAGAAGTTTCACGCGAAACATTTAGCAGCTGATCGGTCTTTTTGCCAAACATTCCCATCCCGACGCCAATGGGTCGGGACTTCTACCGTAAGCGTCGGAGAATTCAAAACGACCAATAATGTTTCACGCGAAACACTTTGAAACAGATTTCGGGGTTGTTATGTCAAGTGTGTCGCAAAATAATGTTTCACAAAACTTGTGAAACATTATTGGCACTTATATTATCGTGTCGCACAATATTGTTTGGCGCCATCTAAATTTTGTTTCCTAATCCAAATCATTTCTCCTTGAATATATTTCCTTGCCCTGTGGACAGCGCGGGGATATACTCATATATATGAAAACGCGAAAACAAATTGTCGGGCAATTGGGAGAAAAAATCGCTAAAAATTACCTGATTAAAGAAGGCTACCAAATCGTTGATCAGAATTACCGGCAAACTTGGGGCGAAATTGATATTATTGCGAAAAAAGTGAAACCTGGTTTTTTGTAGAAGTAAAAACAATGATAAAATTCGGAGAGCCAGAAGAAAATCTAACGCCCGAAGATCAAATGACTCAAGGTAAAATAAAAAAATTAAACCGCACCGCTTTAGGCTATCTTAACCATTTCCACATTGACGAAGAGCGGCAGCTGGATTTAATCGCCATTGAAATTGATAAGGAAAAAAGAAAATACCGATTGCGGCACTTAAAACAAATCGTTTAAAAAAACCGGCGCCTAAGGCAGCCGATTTTTCTTTTTGGAAAAATTTCCGCTTTTATTTTTTGTCACTTCCTGCCAGCGCTGAAATCGAAATTGAGAAGGCGTCCGATAAGCTAATTTTCCGCGTTTGGCTCTTTTCGAGGCGTAATTTTTCATAGACCAGAACAAATGAAATTATATTTTTATTTTTTCCGCATAAAAACCGAGCAGGGGGAGCGGCGAATATTTTCCGCTTAAGGACTGAATGAGGCCGTAGATCACCGCAGCCAAAGTCGCTAAAGCTAAAACCCAGCCCAATAGGGGAATCCAGAAAAGAAATGCAGCAATAATTTCAATAATGCAAAGAAGCAGCCCTTGTCGGGCATGCGCCTGAGCAAACTTGCTGCTGCGCCTAGCCAAAAGGGGGATGAGAACTAAAATAAAAAAATAGGAAAGGGCAGCTGTGCCTTTGTTGTCAGCAATATCGGTAGGGTCAAACTTCGGTCCTGTTATTTTTGGCAATTCGTTATTTTTGCTTTTAAGCATAAAGTTTTATTTTAAATACCGATGATTTTATCATTATACAGCATCCGCTCAACAATTTCATCAACGCTGATTGCTTTTATTGGAAATAAATTTATAATTGAAATTGTTGAGAGAACGTCGCCGCGAATATTTTTAATTTTTCGCTTTTAACTCTTAATCCATTTCATGTCCGGACATTCAAAATGGGCGCAGATCAAACGCAAAAAAGCAGTAACTGATGCCAAAAGAAGCAAAGTGTTTTCGAAATTGGCAGCGGTTATTAGCATTGCCGCCAGAGAAAGGGGAGGGGATCCGAACATGAATCCGTCTTTGCGAATGGCGATTGATAAAGCGAGGTCCTTAAACATGCCTATGGACAATATTGAACGCGCCATCAGTCGCGGCGCCGGCAGCGCTGAAGCCGGAGGTTTGGAAGAAATAATTTTGGAAGCCTACGGACCAGGCGGCAAGGCGCTTTTGGTCAAAGCGATTACCGATAATAAAAATCGGACGATCGCGGAAATAAAACATATCCTGAATGAGCACGACGGCAAAATGGCCAATGCCGGCAGCGTCAAATGGCTCTTCGAAGAAAAAGGGAAGATCGTTTTAGAAAATCAGAAATTAACCGACGAACTGGAATTAAAACTTATTGAAGCGGGCGCCGAAGACATTCAAAGCGACGAAGAACAAATAACTATTTCAACGAAACCGGAAAATTTGGAATCAACTAAGCAAAAAATTTCGGAAACCGGAATAACCGCAGCTGAAGCGAACCTGACCTTTGTCCCCAAAAATCCGGAAAAAATCTCCGAGGCGAATCAGGCGGCTTACGAAAAACTTTTTGAAAGCCTGGATGACCAGCAAGACGTGGAAGAGGTTTATACGACATTAGAGTTTTAATTCCACCCAACGTCTTATTCCGTTCCGGCTTCAACGGAAAATAGAGTGGGGATCCGGAAGAAATAAATTTTTTAATAATTAAAAAGAAATGAGATGGGGAACAACATCAAGAATTCCCGAATCGCATTTCCCAAAGTAAATGACAAAAATTTTAGGAATTGACCCGGGGACAAAACGGGTCGGCTATGGATTAATTGAGGTGAACAAAAAGGGACAATTTCAAGCCCTGGATTTCGGCTGCTTGGAAACAAAACTCAAAGACGAAGGAGAGATTTTAGAAGAAATTTTTCAAAAAATATCCCAATTATTAAAAAAACACCGGCCGGATCTGATGGCCTTGGAAAAACTTTTCTTTTTTAAAAATCACAAGACTGCTTTTCAAGTCAGTCAGGCCAGAGGCGTGATAATTTTGGCCGGCCAAAACCAAAAAATTCCTATTTTTCAGCCGACTCCGCTGGAAATTAAAGTTTGCCTCACTGGTTATGGCCGAGCTGAGAAGCAGCAAGTGGCCTTAATGGTGAAGAACGCTCTGAAATTGGAAAAAATTCCCAAATTAGATGACACGACCGACGCCTTGGCTTGCGCCATCGCCGGACACTACCTGAGAAAATTGAAAAACTGAAAAATTTACTAGGTTATCCACAGCCCGTCCACTTTTGCCAATTTGTGCTTTGGATTGATTTTTAGTATAGATTATATATAGTAAAAATGCGTTGAAAGCCCGTTAAATTTCAACATAGTCATTAAGTCTTGTGAATATGGAACCTAAGGAGCTTTGGCAATCGGTTTTGGGAGAATTAGAACTGCAAATTTCTAAGCCCAATTTTCAAACTTGGTTAAAAAATAGCCGCCTTTTAGAAAAGAAGGATGAGGCCGTTATTTTGGCTTTGGAAAGCACCTTTGCCAAAGAGTGGGTGGAGAATAAATACCATAAAACAATTCTAAAAATCCTGAGAAATTTCGATCCGGACATCAAGGAGATCTTCTATCAGATTCAACCGGGTGAAGAAAAGACGAAAAACGTCCCCATTCATAAAAAAATAGAAAATATTAGCCTTCCGAAGCCCTTGGATTTTCCGGAATACACCATTGACCCGAAAAGCGGAATCAATTCCCGTTACACGCTCCAAAATTTTATCGTCGGCGCCAATAATGAATTGGCTTACTCCGCAGCCGTTGCGGCGGCAGAAGAATTGGGCCGCAAATATAATCCGTTATTTATTTATGGCGGCGTTGGTTTGGGAAAAACTCATTTGATTCAGGGCGTGGGAAACGAAATTAAAAAAAATTATAAGGATAGAATAAAAGTGCGCTATGTCAGCAGCGAAACCTTTACCAACGAAGTCATCAATGGGATTCGCACTAAAAGAATGGAGGATATAAAAAACCGTTACCGGAAAGTTGACGTCTTGATTATTGATGACATCCAGTTTATCAGCGGCAAAGAAAAAACCCAGGAAGAATTTTTCCACACCTTCAACGCTTTATATGAAGCGAATAAACAAATAATTATTTCTTCCGACCGTTCGCCCTATCTCTTATCGACTTTGGAAGAAAGATTGCGCTCCCGCTTCGAAGGAGGAATGGTGGCAGACATCACTTATCCGGATTTTGAAACCCGGGTGGCAATTCTAAAAATGAAGCTGCAGAGTCAAAGTCATGAACTGCCCTTAACCGACGAAATTATCAATTTAATCGCCCAGAAGTTTCCCAATAATATCCGGGAGTTAGAAGGAGCTTTAGCCCGTTTAATCGGCATTTTGAGGATTAGACGCCTTTCTCCAACATTAGAAAACACTGAAAATATCCTGGAAGAGATCGGGTCGCAAAAAATCCGGATGATCGCTCCAGAAGATATTGTCAAAATCGTGGCGGATTTCTATAATATCTCGGAAAAAGAGTTGATCAGCCACTCCCGTAAAAAAGAATTGGTTAAACCCAGGCAAATTGTGATGTATTTATTAAGAGAGGATTTAAAAAATTCCTTTCCGACCATCGCGCGCCGCCTGGGAAACAGGGATCACACCACTATTCTTCACGCTTACAATAAAATTTCCAAGGATTTAATAAAAAATCGGGTTCTTTCCCAAGAAATAAATTTAATCAAAGAAAAAATTTACAATAACCACTGACTATTCAATTAATATTCACAGTAAAATCCATTCCTCCTCCACTGGTTATCCAATAAAAATATCTTTTATTTAAAACAAATAAGTTTAAATTAGTGATTAAAAGTCGTCCTACTACGTTAACTACTATTTATATAAAATGAAAGTAATAGTCCTTAGAGAAAATTTCAAACAATCGTTTTTAAGTGTGGAAAGAGCAATTGGTAATGGAACAATTCTTCCGATATTAAAAAACATTTTAATTAAAACCGAACAGGGAAGAATTAAGGTAGCAGCTACTGATTTGGAAATAGGTATTACCAGTTGGGTGAATGGAAAAATAATGGAAGAAGGCGGTATTACCGTGCCAGCCGGAATTTTGGGCGCTATTTTAAACAATCTTAATTCTTCCAAGTTGGAATTGGAAGTTGTGGATTCTAAGTTGAAAATTAAAACTGAGAAATCGGAAAACATCATCCAAGGAATAAAAGAAAGCGACTTCCCGATTATTCCCAAAATAAAAACAAGCAATTTTATTGAATTGAAAACAGCCGATTTTAAAAAAGCGTTAAACCAGGTGATTAGTGCCGCTTCTTTTACCGAAAGAAGACCGGAAATTAACGGAATCCTTTTTTGGCTGAAGGACAAAAAAATAAAATTGGTGGCCACCGACACCTTTCGTTTAGCGGAAAAAACAATCAAAGAATCCGATTTTAAAACGGAAATAGACGAAGTAAAAGTGATTATTCCCTTAAAAACCGTTCAGGAAGTAGTGCGTATATCAGAAGAGGATAAAAAGATGAAAATTTTTATCGATCCCCATCAAACCCTGTTTAATTTTGAGGATATAGAGTTGATTTCTAGGTTGATTGAAGGCGCTTTTCCGGAATATGAAGGCCTTCTACCTAAGGAAAATCAAACTTCCGTGTTAATTGATAAAGAAGATTTGTTTAACGCGGTTAAATTGGCAGCTGTTTTTGTCAGCAAGGTCAATGATATAAAAATAAAAACAGCGGCACCGAACAAATTAGAAGTTTTTGCCCAGGAATCGACAATCGGAGAGAATAAATCCGATTTAGACGCGGAAATAAACGGCGAAAATCAAGAATTGGTTTTAAATTGGCATTATTTTCTTGATGGCTTAAAAGGAGTGGAGTCGGATACGGTGTTTATGGGATTGAATGGAGAGGTTAAGCCGGTTGTGTTCCATTCTCCCAAAGACGATAATTACTTTTATATCCTGATGCCGATTAAGAATAATTATTAAAATGGATAGACTTCAAGCTTACGATTTGTTGCAGAAGAAAATTTCCAATCAAAATATGATTAAACATTCTTTGGCCGTGGAAGAGTGTTTAAAGGAATTGGCGCGGCACTTCAAGGAAGACGAGGAAAAATGGGGGATAGCTGGTTTGTTGCATGATTATGATTATGCCGAATTGATGAATTCTCCGGAAAAACACGGTTTGGTGGCTGCGGAAGAATTGGAAAAATTAGGCCTTGATAAAGAAATTACCCAGGCCATCAAAGCGCACAATGAACAAAATGGAACAGAGCGGATAAGCCGCTTAGACAAGGCCATTCATTGCGTTGATCCGCTGACTGGCTTAATCGTGGCCGCAGCCCTTATTTTACCAAGTAAAAAAATTAATGAGTTGACCACGGAATCAGTTTTGAATCGGTTTGAAGAAAAAAGATTTGCTGCCGGCGCCAATCGGGAAATCATCAAAAGATGCAGTGAAATTGGCTTAACCCTGGAAGAATTTACGGGAATTTGCCTAAGGGCGATGCAAAAAATAAGTCAGGAATTGGGTTTATAAAATAATTTTATGAAATTTGACGTAGAAAAAATCCGTCAGGACTTTCCCCTTTTGAAAAAATTTCTAAAGGGCCGGCCCTATATTTATTTTGATAATGCCTGTATGTCGCTTCGGCCCCAGTCGGTTTTAAACGCGGAAAAAGAATATTACGAGCAAGAATCGTCTTGCGCTGGCCGCAGCGTCCATAAATTAAGCGAGGAGGTTAATCATAGAGTTGAACAGGTTAGAAAATTGGCAGCCCGGTTCATTAACGCTAAATCGGAAAAAGAAATAATTTTTACCAAAAATACGACCGAAGGACTGAATCTGGTGGCTCGCGGCTGGTCCTTTAACGAGGGCGATAAAATCTTTACTACTGACAAAGAACATAATTCTAATTTGGTGCCGTGGCTGGTTTTGGCCAAAGAAAAACATCTTATTCATAAAATCATTCCTTCAAAAAATAACAATGTTTTTGATTTGGAAACATTCAAAGAATTAATAGAGCAAGAGAGGCCGCGTTTTGTTTCTTTGGGGATGACTTCTAATTTGGATGGCGTGACTATTCCGGCTAAAGAAATTATTAAAATCAGCCATCAGTCCGGCGCTTGTGTGATGCTTGATGCTGCTCAGGCCGCGCCGCACCAGAAAATAGATGTTTTGGATTTGGACGTGGATTTTTTGGCCTTTTCCGGACATAAAATGTTGGGGCCAACCGCTACCGGCATTCTTTACGGTAAAAAGGAACTATTGGACAAACTGGAACCGTTGGTCGTTGGCGGCGGCAATTTGGAAACCAGTTTTTACGACAGTTATAAGTTTTTAGGAGCGCCGCAAAAATTTGAAGCCGGGCTTCAAAATTACGCCGGTATTTACGGTTTGGGAGAAGCCATTATTTATTTGGAAGAGTTGGGCTTTGACAACATTAAGAAACGAGAGTTAGAATTGAATAAATTTATTACCGAGGCCATCGGCAACTTCCCGCAAATTAAAATGATTGGGCCGAAAGAGCCGGGTTTAAGGGGCGGCATAATTTCTTTTTACGTTGATAATTTTGATTCTCGGGAAATTGCTTTAATGTTTGATCAGTTGTCTAACATTGCGATTCGTTCCGGACAACACTGCGTTCATTCTTGGTTCAACCATCAACACCTTTCCGGTTCGGCCCGCGCCTCATTTTATTTCTACAACACCTTGGAGGAAGCAAAAATTTTCGTCGAAACATTAGAAAAAATTTTAAAACTAAAAAAATAATTTATGCTTTGTTTAGCGGCATTAATAGTTTTCGCGCTTTTGGGAATTTTTAGCGTTGCTTATCGGAAATTGGCGAAAGAGGCGCTGGATTGTGTTTTGCGCCGTGTTAGTTTTCGGCCGTGCGAATCGCGCTTTGATTTGAAGGTAAAAACGCAAATTACTTCTTCTTTGATGAAGCGCTCAGAAAAAGCCGGGCAATTTTTCTGGAAATATTTCGAGGTGTTTTCCTGGATCTTCGTTATTTTATTCCTCGTCTCCACTTTTTACACCGGCCGAGCGCTTTATAATTTGATTCGCTATAAAACTTGCGATCCGCAGCATCCCCAAAATTGTTTTATTACTTCCGGCCCCGGCGCTTCACCCAGTCCCACCGAATGCCCGATTAGCTCGTTGCAGAATTTATAGGCCTGTTTAAAAGAACCCCTCTTTTCATCTTGAAAAAGAGGGGATTTTATTTTTTTGAATTTTTGTTAAAACTAGGTATACTATAATTGATTTTTATGAAAATCCTGGCTAAAAACAACAAAGCGAATTTTGATTATGAAATTCTGGAGAAATTTGAAGCAGGCATCAGCTTGCTCGGTTTTGAGGTAAAAACAGTTAAGGCTGGCCAGGTATCTTTGGACAATGCTTTCGCCAATTTTTACGGCGGCGATCTGTACTTATTAAACGCCACCATTCCGGCTTGGCAGCCGAAAAATGCTCCCAAGGATTATGATCCGACCCGGTCACGGAAATTATTATTGCGCAGCCAGGAGCTCAAATATTTACTGGGAAAACTGGGAGAGGCGCATTTGGTTCTTGTTCCTTTAGCTTTTATCTTGCAAAATAATAAAATTAAGATAGAATTGGGGCTTGGCAAGAGCCGCCAGAAAACCGACAAGCGGGAACTAATCAGAAAAAGAGAAGTTCGTCGGGAAATTGACCGGAGCCTAAAAGAATGATAATATCTTAATGAGTTTTTGGGGATGCTGGGCCTTGAAGCAAAGCAACACCAAAAAAGAGCAGGTCGAGGAAGCTTTGTCACCTCGGAAATCATCAAAGCAAAAAACAACTGCCAATTTCAGCAGAACTCCGGCTTTGGCTTTTGCCTAAGCTGGCATCCTAACGATTGATTCTCAATAGATCGTCTCAGGGTGCAATATTTTTTGAGATAGGCTCTTTTAATGAGGTCTTGTGATAAAGAGCGACGAAAACAAGGCCGAGAGCTGGCAGTTTTGCCGATTTTTTATTCCAGCTTCCAATAAATCGGATAAATCTGTAGACTCTTTTAGGAAAGTTTTGCTGACGCGGGTTCAACTCCCGCCATCTCCACCGATTTTCTCTCCGCTTGGCGGAGCTAGAAAATTAAGCATCTCAAACGGCCTTAGAATGATTTAATTTAAGTCGATGCAATTAACAAAAGTTCATTTTTAAAAGGTACAATATCAACAACTACATACGAGCCAGAGAAGTCCGGGTGATTGACGACGAAGGAAAAAATTTGGGCGTTTTGCCCATTGAACAAGCCCTGGCCTTGGCCAAGGAAAAGAACTTGGATTTGATAGAGATTGTTTCCACGCTTCAGCCGCCAATAGTTAAAATTTCTGACTTTGGCAAATTCCTGTATCAAAAAGAGAAGGAAGAGCGGAAACAGCGCGCCAAACAGCGAACGGATGAAATGAAAAGCGTCAGGTTGACCTTTGGAATCGGCAAGCACGATCTGGAATTTAAGGCGCGTCAGGCTGAGGAATTCTTGGAAGAGTATACCAAGGTGCAAATTGAAATGGTCTTGCGCGGCAGAGAAAAGGGCAGGCAGGACTTCGCCAGGCAAAAAGTAGAAGAATTTCTTAAAATGATTACGAAGCCATTTAAGATTATCCAAGCTCCCAAACGAGCTCCTCGCGGCTTCATCGTTATTATCGGAAAATAAAACTATTATGTTAAAAACAAATAAATCAGTCAGTAAAAGAGTGAAAGTTTCCAAAAAAGGAAAAATTCAGCGTCGGCCCCTAGGTCAGAATCATTATAAGGCGAAGCTAACCGGCCGAAAAAACCAAACCAAGCGCAGGTTGATGGGCTTTTATAAGGTTGACGAAAGAAAAATAAAAAGGTATATTCCCTATAATTAAAAATTGTCATTTTCTAATTTCTCAAACCTATGACCAGAGTAAAACGAGGAACAACGGCCCATAAAAAAAGAGAGAAAATCTTGAAATACACCAAGGGTTTTAAATGGGGCAGAAAATCCAAAGAACGAGCGGCGAAAGAGGCCCTGCTTCATGCTTGGAGCCATGCTTTTGTCGGCCGCAAAGAAAAGAAAAGAGATTTTCGACGTTTGTGGCAGGTAAAAATTAAAGCCGCTTCTGAGCTTCTTGATTTGAAATATAACCAGCTCATTTTTGGTTTAAAAAAGAACCAGATTGGCTTAAATAGAAAGGTTTTGGCCGAATTGGCCGAAAATCGACCGGAAATTTTCCAAGCCATTGTCGAAGAAGCGAAAAAATAAACCCCAATGATTATCAATAAATTAAGCAGAAAAAGCTCCTTAAAAGAGTTTCAAGGACAATTAGAAAAGGAAAAGAAGCAGTTGGAAGAGCGGTTGAAGAATTTGATTGCGCCGGAGGGCGTGCTTAATGAAATGCCGGATTTCGGCGGCGAGGTGAGCGATGAAAGTATTGAAGCGGATCAAATTGAGGAAATCGGCAATGTTTTGGCTTTGAAGCAGATTTTGGAAAATAACCTGAAGAGTATTGATGAAGCCTTGGAAAGAATTAAAAGCGGCACCTACGGTATCTGCCGCCGTTGCCAAAAAGAAATAGAATTGAAGCGCTTGAGAGTGGAACCGGCTGCCACCTTGTGCAGCAAATGCGTTAAGAAAATTGAGAAATTGGATTAGAAAAGCAATTTAAATACGGATTTAGATAATTTTTCTAACGATGACGGACGAAGGTATATTCAGCTATTACAAACTATTGACTTTTTCTAATATAGCGGTATAATTATATTAGTTGAAACTGTACCTAAAAAACTAAATAAAAGAGGTAATTAAAATGAGATGCTGGAGTTGTGGTTCAGAATTAGAGGGTTTGCCCGGAACATTGGGTGGCCTGCGTGCAGATTTCACTTGTCATAATTGCACCGGGCTCGGCTATTTAAAAGAAGTCAGAGATCGTGTAGAATCTTTTAAACCTCAAAGCTCAACTGACGCAATCAATCTATTTAACTTTGAAGGACTAACGGGGAGCTTACAGGAAATTACTAGCCTTATTGAAGGGGGCCTTGGTCAGATGACTGAGGTTCTCGAAAGCATTGATGCAACCCTTAAGACGCCGAGTAAGACCCAGGCCAACGAGTGGCGTCAAATTGCAAAAGAATTGAGAGGGCGAGGGGTCTTGGATCAGTCTGAAAAGTTCTTCTTGAAGAGTCTTGAAACCAACCCTTTAGATTATAGAGCCTATATCGGTTTGGGGAAAACTTATCTCCAGATGGGGAATGCCGAACAGGCGCGAACTTACTGGGAAAAGAGCTTTCCTCATGCGCCCAAAAAAGGAATGTTTGATTTTAAAAGTTATTCCTACCGACTTGTTGGTCGACTCTATTTTTGCCAAGGGAATTATCAGCAAGCAGTTTTAGCTTTGAGAAGGGCCATTGAGTTGTCCCCGTACTATTATCTCGGCCACTATGAGCATGCTCAATATTGCGTCCTCACTGGCGATCAAAAGAACTGCATTTCTTCGCTTGCAATTCTGATAAGAGAGCCCTTTCTTTTCCAACTGGTGAAAAGAAATTCCGAAGTCTTTGGAAAAGAAAATAGAAAAGAAATTGAAAATCTATTGAAAACGGTGGACGGTTTTACAGACGACGATGTATTCCACATCGTCGTGGACTACTACAAGCAATTAGGTTACATGATCAAGTCCGGCCACTACGATTGGATTGCCCAGGGGATTGACCCGGCAATCTCCGATAGTATCGCCGAGAAGTACTTCCTGGCCGAGGGCCTAAATCGGGTAGAACTCAATGTTGGGTTTGTTTGTAGCAAGGGCAGGAAATCTGATGATATTATTCAAGACATGGAAAACCGTAGTCTTCGTCTTGCCACCCTGCCGGAACTTCTGGCTTTCGGTGCCGCTTACCCCAATAAACAAAAAGAGTTCACGATCTTGGCTTCGGACTGGGAGGGCCACAAGGGTTTTCACCATTTCGTGTGTCTCGAGTATCTTGATTCCGAGCGCCGTTTAAATGAGGGCAAGTTGTGCGAATTTGACTATCACCCCGAATGGCGTTTCCTCGCTGTTCGCAAGTAACTCCCGTTCTTGAAATCTTTGATTCTTGGCTCATCAGAGCTTTGAATCTTGGATTTCTTGAACTAGTCAACCGCTCCGACGTTTCGCTAACTGGCGAAGTCGGAGCGGCTTTTTATTGTCTGAAACATTTTCCTTAATTTTTATAAAAATTTATCCAAAGCTTATCTGGCAAACGGATTTTTGGCATTGCGCACTTCAAAATGCAAATGGCAGCCGGTAACGCCCTGAACTTTGCCGGTGTTTCCGATGTTTCCAATGAGTTGTCCGGCCTGGACATAGTCGCCGGTTTTAACAAAGACCTTGCTCAAGTGGCCGTAAAGGGTTTCAGTGCTGTTGGGGTGCTGAATTTTAATGTAAGTGCCGTAGCCGCTGTCCCAGTCGGCATTGACGATTAATCCTTCGGCCGAAGCGATGACCGGCGTGCCGCAGCGATTGGCAATATCAACGGCGTTGACCGAGTGTAAGATGCCCCAGTTGATGCCGGTCGTCGGAATCAAATAGTAATTAGGATAAGACGGCAAAGATGAGGCATAGGCCGTGGCTTTGATGCTTTTCAATTGGCTTTGCGGCATTTTTCCGTCAGGCACAATAACCATATCGCCCGGCTTAACCACGTTGTTTTTGATGCGGTTGAATTCGATTATTTTCTGGCTGTCGGCGGAGTAAAGGCCAGCGATTTCATTAATGGTCTGGCCGGTTTTCACTTCATGGATAACGCCGGAAACGGGCAGGATCACCAATTCCTGGCCGGGGATGATAGTTTCATTTTTAATGTTATTGGCCCAAACAATGGAATTCAAGCTAATGCCGAAATCCGAGGCGATACTGGAAAGCGTGTCTCCTTTCTGAACCTTATAAATTAAAACGCCAGCCCGATCAGTCCGGATGCTGGTTAAGGGCAGGTTTTGATTGATTAAACTGTCCTGGCTGGTAATATAATAGCCGAAATATTCTGTTTGGTCTGTCTCTAAATCAGCGGCCAAGGCGGAATTAGGAGCAATTAAACTGGTACTTCCAGAAACAGAAACCAAGAGATCGGGCTGAGTCAAAAGCGCTGATTTGTGGGATTTGATTTCCTTGGCTGGTTCTTGGATACTGGGACCGCCGATAACTCCGGAAATCGGGTCAGCTAGTTTGGACAAGGCCTTTTCCGAGATTAAATTAGCAAAGATAAGTCCGAAACCCAAGAAAGAGATAAAAATCAGGCTTAAAAAAGCCTTTTGCCCCTTAAAAACACAAAGAGGCTCCTTATCCCAGAGCCGCTTAAAATATGAGTTTTTCGTTCGGAGCTGTCGGATTACTTCCTGGCTGAGCCAATGGTAATGTCTAAGCAATGTACGAATAGGAATATATTAGATTGTCTCCCCCTAAAGCCGAAAAAGCGGCTAAAAAGGGATTAGTCTTAGTATACCCCTTTGGTCCAAAAAATCAAGGAGTTGTCCACAGGCCCTATTTTTTGTTTAAAAGAAGGCAATGGGAGCTGAAGGCCGTGGGGTCAAGTGTGGCCATTGACTTTTATGCTTTAGCATGATATAATGTGTAAGATCGGAATGATGAATTCCGTGCTTAAAAAATAAATAAGGAGGATATCGTGAACATTTTCCAAAGCTTTTTACTGGGACTCAAAAAGGGGCTTCTGCGAGCAGGCAAAAGGATTCTGAATCTGATTCTCCAGCTACTACTGATTACCTGCGTTTTAATCGGAATGGCCATAACCATTCCCTGGCTCTTGATCATTTGGACGATCATCGCTTCGCTTATTGGCGGCGTGGTTGTCGTCATCCTCGGCATCAAGATTGATTTCCTGTTGCTTCTACTCATCCAGTTTCTGCTGACCGTTTTCGCCGTTCATCTCATCGGTCGGAAGCACGGCGTTTGGAAAGAACTCGAAGCGCATACACTTCTCCATTTTTAACCAACCAAAATGCGTTCCGCACAAGGACCCCTCGGGGTCCTTTTCTTTTTCGCCGAATTTAAAAATTATGCTAAGATATTTTTATGTCAGCGCAAGAAATTCTCAAAGGATTGAACGAAAAACAAAAGGAAGCGGTTCTTCAGACCGAAGGCCCGGTTTTAATTGTGGCCGGAGCGGGTTCGGGCAAGACCAAAACCTTGACCCATCGGGTGGCCTATCTGATTGCTCGGGGCGTTAAGCCGGAAAAGATTTTAGCCGTTACCTTCACCAATAAGGCGGCGGAAGAAATGCGGGAGCGGGTGAAAAAAATTTTAGACAAAGAAGTTTTGGAATACGATAAGCCGTTTGTCGGCACTTTTCACCGCTTGGGCGTAAAAATTTTAAGGGAAACTTTCAAATTAACCGGTCGGACGAAAAATTTCGTGATTTTCGACCAGGAAGATTCGCGCGGCTTAATTAAAAAATGTTTGGAAGAGTTGGGGCTTCCCAAAGAGCAGTTTAATCCCGGAGCGGTTGGTGAAGAAATTTCGCGCGCCAAAAGTGAATTGATTGGCGCTAAGGAATATGGAGAAAAAACCGCCAGTTTTTTTCAGGAAAAAGTCGCCAAGGTTTATGAGCTGTACGAAAATAAACTCTTAAAGGCCAATGCTTTTGATTTTGATGATTTAATTAAAATTCCGGTTGACTTACTGCGCGCTAATGCGGAAGTTTTGAAGGCTTATCAAAATCGTTGGTCGCATATTTTGGTTGACGAATATCAGGACACCAATACTAGTCAGTACGTTTTAATAAAAATTTTAGCGGAAAAGAGCCGCAATTTATGCGTGGTCGGAGATGAGGACCAATCAATCTATTCCTGGCGTCAGGCGGATTTCCGGAATTTTTTGAATTTTGATAAGGATTGGCCAGATGCCAAAATTATTGTTTTGGAAGAAAGTTATCGTTTGACCAAAAACATTTTGGCCGCCAGCCAGGAAATGATCGGGAATAATCAATGGCGCCGGAAAAAAGTTTTTCTCACCAATAATTCGGAGGGGTCGCCGGTTTTTTTGGTTCAGAGTCAGGATGAAATTGAAGAGGCGGAATTTGTAGTGGCGATGATTTTAAAATTGATGGCCGCTAGTGGCTATCAGCCGAAGGATTTCGCGGTTTTATACCGGATCAATGCCCAGTCGCGAATTTTGGAAGAAGCGCTTTTAAAAGCGCGACTGCCGTATCAAATTTTTGCCGGCGTGAAATTTTATGAAAGAAAAGAAATCAAAGATTTAATCGCTTATTTGCGCCTGCTAATCAACTCCAGCGACTTAACAAGTTTGGAACGGGTAGTCAATGCGCCCAATCGGGGAATCGGCGAAAAGAAAATGGAGAAAATTTTTAATAGCTCTGATGTTAAGCAGGTTTGGGTTAATCTGAAAGAAATCAGCGAAGCAAAAGAATTCCTGAAAATTTTAGAAGAAGGGGAAAAACTGGTTTTGGAACAGCCCGTGGCCGCGGTCCTAAGATTTATTATTGACGCCGTAAATTACAAAAAATATTTGGGTGGAGCGACGGAAAAGGAAAAAGACCGCTGGCAGAATGTTTTGGAATTTATCCGGGTGGCGGATGATTTCGACGCTTTAAATCAGGGGAAAATGGCGGAATTCTTAGAGCAGGTTTCTCTGTATCAGGAAGGAGATGAGAAGAAAAACCGCGCCAATGCTGTGCAATTAATGACTTTGCATAGTGCCAAGGGTCTGGAATTTAACATTGTTTTTATCGTCGGTTGCGAAGAAGGAATTCTGCCCCATAACCAGGCGCAATTTTCCGAAGAGGAGATGGAAGAAGAAAGGCGGCTGGCTTACGTAGGAATGACCCGGGCCAAGAAAGAAGTTTATCTGGTTTATAGTTTTAAGCGTCGGTTATTCGGCAATTTGAGCGTTAATCCGCCATCGCGATTTTTAAGCGAGATTCCGAGCAATTTAATTGAGGAAATTGCATTAGGGAACGATAATTTAGCGGAAGGAAAAGTCGATCCGGATTATCCGGAAATTGAAGAGCCGACAGTGGATGATGATTTTTAATTATGCAGTTTGTAAAAAAATTAGGTCAAAATTTTTTAACGAATGAAACGGCGCTTACAAAAATCGCCGCTGCTTTGGAAATTAAAAAAGGAGAAACGATTATTGAAATCGGAGCGGGTAGCGGAAATTTAACTGCGGAAATTTTAAAAAGCGCCGATGAAGTGATTGCAATTGAAAAAGACAGAAAATGGATAGAAGAATTAAACGTAAAACTCTCTGTCCGGGGCAGACCCGTCTTGGGCGGGAAAACTTATTCCCAAAAACTAAAAATTGTTGAAGCTGACGTTCGAGATGTTTTGCCTCAAATTACGAAAAATTTGGCGCATTATAAAATTGTCGGAAACATTCCCTATTATTTGACCGGTCAATTACTAAGGATTATTCAGGAATTGGGCAATCCGCCGGAAGTGATTGTTCTGACTATTCAAAAAGAGGTGGCTGAAAGAATTATGGGTAAGCCGCCGAAAAGCAATCAATTAGCGGCAATTGTTAGTTTGTGGGCTAAACCCAATGTTTTATTCCACTTAAAAGCGCAAGATTTTACGCCGGCGCCCAAGGTCAATTCCAGCGTTATTAAATTGCAAGTTTTTCCCAAGGCGCAGCGCCAAAAAAACGAAGCGCAGCTGATTGCTTTGATAAAAACCGGATTTGAACAGCCGCGCAAGACTTTATTGAATAATTTGTCAAGGAAATTTCCCAAAGAAGCTGTTTTGGAGGCGTTTCGGGCGTTGAATTTTGATGAAAAGACCAGGCCGCAGGAATTAAACGAAGAGGTGTGGATAAAACTCGCCAAAATCCTCCCTTGTTTTTAATTTTTAGTATATAATAGAAGGGAATATGGATTTCCGAAAGAAAATCGGAATATTTGTTCTGGCAGGCGCGATATTGCTCGCTGGTTTTTTGATATTTTCTCCTTCGGCGAAGCCCGGAGTAGAAAAGAGTCAGGCTGATGCCGCAAAGGCTAATGCCGAGCCATTCCAGTTGGAGAAAGACAATGAAAAAATCGGTCAGAATCTGGACTTTTTGGTTTTAAATTTAGAAGAAAGTTTGACCGACAAAATTACCGCCGATATTAGTCAGAAGATTTTGGATTTGAATCAGGACAATGATTTGAGCAGCGGTAATTTAGCCGTGCCCACCGAAGAATTATTCAGCGAGGAATTGATAGAGAAATATAAAAGCGATTTTTTAACCAATCTTCAGGCAATAACTACCGATGATTTAAGGCCGATTCAAGACAATTTGCCAATCAGTTCAATCGATTATTTAAAAAACATTTTTCAAATAATCAGCGATAATAAAATTACCGATGATCTGGTCATAGAAGCAATCGCTGGCTTTGTCGATACCCAAAAAGAGGACTATTTGCTTAATCCGCTTAATGCTTTGGACAAGGCGACCTTGGAGCTGAAGCAGTTGCCCGTACCGGCTTCCTGGCTAATCCTGCATAGGGACCTGGTTAATTTGAATCTGACAAAAAAAGAAATTTTATCTTCTTTTTATAATTCGCAAAAAGACCCGATGAGGGCTTTGATTGCTGTTGAGCTTTTAAACGAAGTTAATACGCAAGCCGCCGTTTGGAATAATTATGCAGCGCAAAAGCTGCAGCAAGACGGCGTAGCGTTCGATTTTAGTAAGTAACTTTAAACAATGAAGAAATTCATTTACCCATTTCTAATAGCCAGCGTTTTAGCAACCAATGTTATCTCGGGTTTGATTTTGCCGGTTCATGCTCAAAGCGTCTTTGACGATATGCCCCAGTCCGGAGATTTAAGCGGAGTTGTTGAGGCTGCACCAGAAAGTTTTATCGTTCCTACTAATACTGCCGAATTTTTGGAGTGTTCAACGGGCATATCCGATTTTATCACCAGCGGCATCCAGCGCCTTATAAGAATAATAAGAAATCCGGCCTGTCAGGCCATTGGGAGGTCTGCTCTGGGCACTACGATAGTTTCCGGCGAGTGTACGATAGATACTGGCGGGGCCACTACGGATCAGATGTGCCGGGAATGGGTGCAAAAAAAACAAGCAGAGCTGCAAAAATATTTGGCGCAGGTCAAAAAATTATTGATTGCCACCTATGTTCGGAGGTTGGTTGATAAAATGGCTTTTGATGTTGTTGATTGGATCGGCGGCAAAACTACTGGCACTCCCCAATTTGTCACTAATTGGCAGGATTTTATCTGGGGTACGGCCAAGGAATCAATCGGTGACGTCATTGAAACAACCGGGAAATTAAGTTTTCTCTGTGCGCCGTTCCGGGCCCAGGTGGTTTTGCAATTGCCGGTTCCTCAGCGGCCGCCTTTGCCAATCTGTACTTTGGATACGATAATGACCAATATCGAAAATTTTTATGATGATTTTCGGAGCGGCAGCTGGCTAACTTTCAATGAAGTGGTCAAGCCGCAGAATAATCCCTATGGCGCCTGGATAATGCAGATGGAGAGTTTGGATTTTGAAGAGGCCCGCATCAAAGAAGAACAAGAATTAAAAGCTCAAAGCGGATATATTCCCACTGAGCAATGCATAGAGAAAACAGTTGATCCCAAAACGGGCGAGGAAAAATGTTTAGATACGAAAATTAGCATTCCAGGCCAAGCCAAGTCGGATTTAACCTCCAAGGCCCTGGCCGCTCAAATGGATAAGGCTGAAAGTTATATGATTACCGAAGCCGACCTTTCAAATTACGCTGAAATGATTGGCGATGCCCTACTTAGCCGTTTGGTAAAGTCCGCTAAAACCGCCGTCTTCGGAGGGAAAGAGTACGGCGAAGGGCTTTTGGATTTGCCGGAAACCGGCACCGTTGTTTCCGACAGATATAGTTGTGAACGTTCCGGTATCGTGGCGATGTGCGTTTCCAATCCCAACGGGACAATGACCAAGGGCCAATGCGACTCAACTTGTCAGACAGATCAGACAGAACGCTATCGTTGTGACCGCTCCGGTTCAACCCCAGCTTGCGTTAAAGATTCCAGCGGCACTATGACCAGGACCCAATGCGCCGCTATGTGCGCGGCGTCGATGACGTTGCGGTATTCTTGTATGGACATTGATGATTCGGCAATGTGCGCCATTGATCCCAACGGGCAATATGCGAGCGTGAAATCTTGCGAAGAAAATTGCGCTGGCCTTCGGTCCGAGTCGACCATTGTTCCCTAAATCAATCGTCATCGGAATTTAACTTAATCAATGTTTCAGAAAATAAAATTACAATTTACTCTCCTGAAATCAAAAAAGCCGAAAAAATTTTGGCTGGCCAGCGTTTTTTCTTTTGTCTTGGGCTTGGCAATGACTTTCCCCAAAATGGCATCAGCGGCCTTCATTGAGAAAATTGCTTCGGCAGTATTGCTTAAGCCCATAGTGATTCTGGCGGATCTTTTGGCTTGGATCGGCAGTCAATTAGTGATTTTGGAGGGAACTATCATTGATTGGCTGGTTAATAACAGCCAATTTACTAAGTTGGCCGTGGTGCAAACCGGTTGGGGAATTGCTCGAGACATCTCCAATCTTTTTTTCATCGGCGTTCTGATTTATATAGCCTTCGGCGTAATTTTAAGATTAGAAAAATTCAACGCCTCAAAGCTAATTTTCCAACTGGTGCTTATCGCCATTTTAATTAATTTCAGCTTAATGATTAGCGGAATAATCATTGATTTTTCCCAAGCGCTTTTTAAGTTTTTTGTTTTCGCGCCGATTCAGGGCGATGTTGACTTGAGTCCTCAATTAGCCAACGCTTTAAAGCTGCAAAGCTTTTGGGATTCCGGTCAGGGAATAGCCGGCACGGCCGATAGCTTTGACTATAGTTTTGGCCAAGAAATAATGAGAACTATAGGTAAACTTTTTGTCACCGTCATTTTCACCTTCATAACAGTCATTGTCTTCGGCGCGATGATCGTCATGCTGTTTATTCGCAACATTTATCTTTGGATTCTTTTAATTTTGGCGCCTTTGGCTTGGTTTTGTAAACTTATCCCCGTGCCTAAAATTAAAGGCCTTGCCAGTCAGTGGTGGGATAAATTTCTGCAATGGGCGTTTATGGCGCCAATCATGGGCTTCTTTATATTTTTAACCCTTTTGACTGCCATGGGTCGCGAAGCTTTAACTCGAGGCTTCGCAACAACCGCGAACTCCTCGGATCTTTTTTCGGGAAATTTCAGCGCCGTTAATATTTTCCAGTTTCTTGCGGTTATCGGAATGATGGTGGGTGGCTTGGGGGTTTCGGCATCAATGGGTAATAAGGCTGCTCAAGGGGCACTGGGCATTATAAATAAAACAGGAAAGGGTGTTAAGGGTTATATGTCGAGAAAAACCACGCAGGGAGTTGGTTGGGCTGGCGGAGGCGCATTGGCCGGAATTTCTAAAGGCGTGGGCAAAATTCCTTTAGTGGGAGGACTTTTGAGTAAGCCAATAGGTGTGGCAGGCCGAAATCTTGAGGCTAAGGGTTATGAGGCCCAACAAGAAGAAATCAAAAAAGCCAATAAGAGAATTGAAGGAATGACCTTGGGCCAGCTCAATAAGGACTTCTCAACTCTTACTCAGAATGAAAAAACAGCTGCCATTGAAAAAGCGATGAAGGCCGGTAAGATGCCGGAAAATATGAAAGATACGGCTATGACTATGGCTGCAGAGCGCAGTAAAAAAGGCGATACTAACTTTGATAAAGAGCTATTAAAGATTGATCCAACCTTGCGTTCAGATTGGCAGCCGACTATTAGGCAAATTACTAAATTGGAAGACGAAAAGAAGGGTCTAAGAGATGAAGGCGCCATTAAAATCAAACAAGAGGAAATAGACAAGTTCAGCGCCAGCCTCCAGGATAAAGTAACCGAAACCTTGAAGGGATTGAAGTCTACAGAAGTTGCCAAAACTTTGGCAACCGTAATGGATAATGAAAAAATTTCTGGAGGAGTTAAAAAAGCTTTTGTTGAGTATGCGGCCAATCTTAATGATAACAATACGGTGATGAACATTACTGGCAAAATCACGGAGTTGCCGCAGAAAGTGAGCTTTGTTTCTACGCTCTTAAAGATGAGGGAGAATAGGGCCGTTAACACTCAAGAGCCCTTAGAGAAGCAGAAATTAGAAGATAGAAACGCGCGTTTGGTAAAGACCTTGTTAAGGAATGCGGGAATAAGGGAGACTGATTTTTGGGAGACTCTGCTGGTTGCCAGTAGGCCCAAGGCCCCCCAAACCGCGGCTACCGGCGAGCCCGAGGTCCCTAAAACCGCAGAGGAAAATGCAAAGGCCAATCCCTCTGAGGTGGTGTGAGCCGAAGGTTAAATATTTTATTTATTGTTTATGCCTAAAGAAATTCCACCGCAAATCATAGAAAGATATAATTCTTTGGTCCCAGAGCTGAAAGATACTTTGTTTTCTGGCGCGACGAGCGACATTATTAGCCGCATTTGCGATTTTTATCATTTGTCTGATGAAAAAGCCGATGTCCTTACTTTGTTGGTGGGCGATGTTTTAATGGGTTTCGTGCACTATAATGATTTCTCCAAGGTATTGGCGGAAAAAATGGGCAGTAATACAATGGTGGCACAATCAATCAGCAAGGAAATTGACCGGGAAATTTTTTTGCCGCTTAGAAAATTTTTGCGCGAGGTTTATAAACCGATTTCCAAAGAAGCGTTATTGGCTTCGGAAGCGCTAGCTGAAAAAGAATTGGAAATGCCGAGTTTTGTTCCAGAATCCGAGCCGGTTGTTGTTCCGATAAAAGTAGCTTCAGAGCCGATTGTTTCCCCGGGGCCGGTTCTTTCTGAAAAACCAGCGTTTCAACCGGAACCCGTTAAGCGCAAATCATTTTTGCCCTTCTTCAAATTTAAAAAATCAGAATCAGC
>ERZ795054.1303-NODE-1303-length-24409-cov-7.640552_pt1 | contig 24409 bp, 25 predicted proteins | sample MGYA00375138_ERZ795054 | MGnify/ENA primary metagenome ERZ795054 (study PRJEB30183, sample SAMN05720215) | anaerobic digester metagenome | isolation source: active sludge of municipal wastewater-treating anaerobic digesters | place: USA | collected 2014-12-23 ... | reverse complement strand
GCACGAGGAAATAATTCTTTTTTCCTTTTTTAATAACAATGCATTCGCCAAACAAGCGGTCGGAAAGACGCAAAGATTTTTCCACCTCAGACCAAACTTCGCCGTTAATGGAAATGGCGCTGTTTTCGATATCCTCTTTGGCCTGCCTTTTGGAAGGCGAAACGCCAGAAATCACCAAAAAATCAATTATTTTTATTCCCTCCGGCTCTTTCAAGCTGACCGTCGGCACATTAGCCAAAGCTTCCTGAATTTGCTTTTTGGAAAGCGACTTAATATCGCCATAAAATAACGCCTGGGAAATTTTTTCTGCGTCCGCAAAAGCTTTTTCGCCGTGAATTAAAATAGTCATTTCCTTGGCTAAAACCTTCTGCGCCTCTCTTTTTTCCGGATGAAGTTTCGCTTCTCCTTCCAAGCGGTCGATTGCTTCGCGAGATAGAAAGGTAAAATATTTCAAAAACGGAATAGCATCCTGGTCATCAACGTTAATCCAGAATTGATAAAATTGGTAGGGGCTGGTTTTGGCCGCGTCCAGCCAAATGGCACCGGACTCGGTTTTCCCGAATTTCGTGCCGTCTGATTTAGTGATTAAAGGAAAGGTCAAACCGTAAACCTCTGCCTGGGAAATTTTTCTAATTAAATCAGTGCCGGCGGTAATATTCCCCCACTGGTCGCTGCCGCCGATCTGTAAACTGCAACCGTAATCCTCATGCAAACGAAGAAAATCATAAGACTGCAAAAGCATATAGCTGAATTCCGTAAAAGAAATTCCCGTTTCAATCCGCGACTTGACCGATTCTTTGGCCAGCATCGCCCCAATGGAAAAATGTTTGCCGATATCGCGGACAAAATCAATCATTTTGATTTTCCCCAGCCAATCATAATTGCCGATGACCTTCGCCTTATTCTTTCCACCAGCGGACATCACTTTTTCCATTTGTCTTTTAAGACTTCCGGACCAATTAGCCACTGTCTTTTTGGAATTGAGAATTCTTTCGGTTTTCTTGCCGCTGGGATCGCCGATTAAACTCGTGCCATTACCCAAAAGTGCAATGGGCTGATGACCGAAAAGCTGAAACCGCTTCAGGGTTAAAAGCGCCAAAAGATTGCCGAGCTGTAAGCTATCAGCCGTCACATCAAAGCCACAGTACAAAACACACGAACCACTATTAAGTTGTTTGGCGAGCCCGTCTAAATCGGTGATTTGATTGATTAGGCCGCGATATTTCAAATCTTCTAAAACATCCATAGCACTTGTATTTTAAGATATTATAGCGCAAAAATCCAGCTTCTTAAATTAAAAGGGAGGGCCGCGGCCCTCCCTTTTAATTTAATTATCGCAATAGATTCGGCATTACTTACTTTCCGTATAGGTAATGGTTACTAAAATTTTATTCGTGGCTATTTCCTGACTAACCGTAAAGTTCAGCTCGTTCTTATCCTTAACCGCGTAAAAGGCTTTGAGTCCCGAGTTCGCATCGTTCTGGTTGATGATTTCCCAACCATTGTTGATGGCATAATTCAAAAAATCCTCAAAATTAATTTCAACGCTTTTTTGCGAGTGATAAGAAATAGTCCGCTGAACAGGATTGCCCTCTCCATAAGTTGCGTTGAAAGAAGTGCTTAAGACCGCGCCAGATTCAATGGGCAGGCCAGAAAGAAAATCATCGGGCAGAGCTTGGCCAAACGAAGAAATTTCCGGTTGCTGTTCCGTTGTCAGAACGCTACCCTGATTTTTCCAAAGATAATAGCCAAGAATGGCAAAAATGATGATCACTACCACAATAATCAAAATTCTCAGCAACGTATTCAATTTTTTCGGATTTTGAGCGATTATTTCAGCCATATCTCAAAAAATTTAGATAACCTTAAAGACAAAGAGAAGAACAATGATTACCACCACGACAATAATACCGATTACTAAACCATTGCCCGATTTTTTCTCTACTCCTTCAGGAGCGGACATTGGTGTTTTATTTTGTTCGTCCATAATGCGTTTTAATGTACTTATTTAAGAAGCGACCTTGAAGACGAAAGTCTTACCCTTTTATTATAATCCCGAATTCAATATTCAACAAATCAAGCTGTGGATACAAAAAGCCGGCCATTGGCATTATTGGGCTTTTTTCTTGGGGAAAAATAGGGTAAAATATAAGTGATGCGGCTACGAAAAACAAAGGGCAAAAAATGGCTAAGCGCCAAAACCGCGCTAGGATTTACAATAATAGAAATGCTCGTGACAATGAGCGTTTTGACGGTTTTGGGCGGAATTTTAATACTTTATTCACGCGCCGGAGAATCTACCACCGTTCTTTTACGGGAACTCGCCAAAATTTCCAGCGATATCAATCGCGCCAAAAACCTGGCCTTGACCACGACTACTTTCGTTGATCAAGAAGGAAATAAAATTAACCCTTGCGGTTACGGTGTTTATTTTGATCTGCTTCAGAACCAATACACTATTTTTGCCGATCTGGCTTCGGACTGCGCAACCTCCTCACATCTTCGCGACCCAGAAGGGAACGCCGACGTAGAAACAATTTCCTTAAGCAAGCCGCTGGAACTGAAATCAACCGAGCCCGACCAAGTTTTTTTCCTAGCGCCCGACCCAACCGTTATCTTCCCCGACGCGGCTACGGAAATGGAAATTAGACTGGGACCAGCCAACGGAGCAATTATGAGCGTCAAAGTTACTAAAACCGGACAAGTATCAACTTATTAAAATATATGCAGATACGCAAAAAAGATTCGGGTTTCACCTTAGTAGAATCAATGATCGCCGTGGGCTTAATCGTCACCGGCGTGGTTGGCGTTTTGACTTTGGTCAGCCGCTCTATCGGATTTAACGGCTTGGCTTTCAACCGCCTGGTGGCCGCCAACCTGGCGCAGGAAGGAATTGAAGTCGTCAGAAACATCCGCGACACCAATTGGATCAGCGGCTTGGCCTGGGATAACGGACTGGCTGACGGCGATTATCAATTGGATTATTCGTCAACGCCGCCGCTGCCTGCCTATAATCCGGGGCAAACGCTGTTATTCGATGAAGAGAACGGGTATTTTAATTACAGCATCGGAGAAAATACCGTTTATCAAAGAAAAATAACTATCAGCCATATCAGCAGCGACCAAATCCAGGTCCAGGTAATTATTGACTGGACGGGCCGCGGCGGAGGAAGCTTTGAAACAATCGTTGAAGATCGCTTATTCAATTGGCAGTAATCATCAATAATGAAAACTCATCAAAGAAAAAATAAAAAAATGCTGGGATTTAGCATGGCGGAAATGCTGATTTCAATCGGTTTATTCACCGTGGTGATGAGCGCCACTTCTTCGGCCTTTCTCATCGGCATCCGCACCCAGCGCCAGGTTATCGCCTCTCTCAACGCCAATGACAACATTTCTTACGCCATGGAAGTGATGGCTCGCGACATCAGAACTGGAAAATCTTTCACGCCAGCGGACACCGAAGACAGCCTCTCTTTTACCAATTACAAAAATGAGATGGTGACTTATTTTATAGACAATGACGCTCTGAGCCGAACCGTTGGCAGCGCTCCCGCCGAACCGCTCACCTCTTCCAACGTCAGAGTTTTAAAAGCGATCTTCCACGTTACCGGACAAAGACTCTATGATGATGAACAAGTTAGAATCACCGTCCTGCTGACGGTGGCCAGCAAATATGGCGGACAAGAAATCGTCACCAACTTAGAAACCTCCATCAGTCCCCGTTCGTTAGAAATATAAAAATAATTTTCATCAATGATTAATAATTCCAAAAAGATCCAAAATCAAAAAGGGCAGGTGCTTCTGGTAACGGTTTTAATTCTAACCAGCACCTTTGCCCTGGCCACAACCATTGGCGGAATGGTTTTATTTGAACTCAAATCAATGAACTCTACGGGCGAATCAGTCAAAGCCCTTTATGCCGCGGAGGCGGGAATAGAGTGTCGCTTGTATATGGCTAATAAAGCCGGCAGCTGCGACCCCAGCGGAACTTTGGATAACGGCACCGAATATACTTCCACGGATTACACTACTTATATCCGCTCTATCGGCACCAGTAATAAAGTTAATCGCGCCCTGGAAATCACCTTTGAATGAAGGTATGGATAAAAAAGAAGCGCGAGAAAGAATTGAAAAATTAAAAAAGGAGATTAATTATCATCGCTATCTTTATCACGTTTTGGACGCGCCGGATATTTCAGACGCCGTTTTTGATTCGCTCAAAAACGAATTGGAAGAATTGGAATACAAATTCCCGGACTTGGTTACTCCCGACTCCCCCACTCAGCGCGTAGGCGGCGAGCCCCTTAAAGAATTTGAAAAAATCCGGCACTTAACGCCGATGCTTTCGTTTAACGACGCTTTTTCCGAACAAGAAATGCTGGAATGGGAAAAACGCTATTTGGATTTCCTCAGCAACAAACTGAGCCCACTAATCCAGCGTTATTACTGCGAATTGAAAATTGACGGCTTAGCCATTGAATTGATCTATAGAAACGACCTTTTTGGCGTTGGCGCGACCAGGGGCGACGGGAAAATCGGAGAAGACGTAACCCAGAATTTAAAAACCGTTAAGGCCATCCCATTAAGAATATTGGGCCAAGAATTAACCGTCAAAAATCTCAGGACAGCGAAATTAAATGAAATCGCGGATAAATTGGAACGGGATTTCCCCAAAGAAATTATCGTCCGGGGCGAGGTTTTTTTGAATAAAAAAGATTTTAAAAAGCTCAACGCCGAACAGGAAAAACAGGGGCTAAAAGCTTACGCTAACCCGAGAAACCTGGCAGCCGGCGCCATCCGACAATTGGATCCGAAGGTTACCAGCAGCCGCAATCTGGATTTCTTCGCCTATGCCTTGGTAACAGACTTGGGTCAGACCACACACGAACAAGAACATCTTATTTTAAAGGCCCTGGGTTTTAAAACGAATCCACACAATCAGCCGGCAGAAAATCTAACTGGCGTTTTTGAATTCCATAAAAAAACGCAAGCGCTCAGGGAAAAATTACCGTATGAAATAGATGGCATTGTCGTGATTTTAAACAGCGAAGAGGATTTCCGCAAAGCCGGAATTATCGGCAAGGCGCCACGGTCAGCTATTGCCTACAAATTCTCGCCGCGCGAAGCAACAACAAAACTATTGAATATTCAAGTACAAGTTGGACGCACCGGCGCTTTAACGCCAGTGGCAATTATGGAACCAGTGGGCATCGGCGGCATTACCGTCTCCCGCGCGACCCTGCATAATTTTGACGAAATCCAACGATTGGGCGTAAAAATCAATGACACGGTTGTGGTGAGCCGCGCTGGCGACGTCATTCCCCAAATTACTAAAGTAATAACGGAGCTGCGCAGCGGCAAAGAAAAAGAATTCCACATGCCCAAGCTTTGTCCGATGTGCAATTCACCGGTGGCAAAAGACAAAGACGGCGTCATCTATCGCTGCACCAATAAAAATTGCTTCGCCCGAACCAGAGAATCTTTAGATCATTTCGTTTCTAAGGCGGCTTTCGATATTCCTGGCGTCGGTCCGAAAATAATTGACCGGCTTTTGGAAGAAAATTTAATTCACGACGCCTCTGATTTGTTTGAATTAAAAGAAGGCGACTTGGCGGCTTTGGAACGATTCGGTGAAAAATCAGCCCAGAACATCATTAAATCCATTCAGGCGCGCAAAAAAATAGAACTGCGCAGATTTATTTACGGTTTGGGAGTTCTGCACGTCGGCGAAGAAACGGCCATTCTCCTGGCGCAAAAAATTTCCAATTACCGGCCAGTGATTTCCAATATAAGCGGATTCATTAAAGCAATGCAAGGTATAAACCTTAACGAGCTGCAGAAAATACCGGATATCGGACCGAAGGTATCGGAAAGCATTTATAATTGGTTCCATAACGAAAAAAATGTTGAATTCCTCAAAAGACTTGAGAAGACTGGCATTGAACTGATAATGGAAGCGATTAAAGAAGGGAAGCAAAAACTTAAAGGTTTGACCTTTATTTTAACCGGCGGCTTGAATGCCCTGAGCCGCGAGGATGCCAAAGAAAAAATCAGAGAGCTGGGCGGAAAATTCAGCTCTTCAGTTTCCAAAGAAATTGACTACGTGGTGACAGGAACGGAACCGGGGTCTAAATATGAAAAGGCAAAAAAAATGGGGCTAAAAATCATAAGCGAAGAAGAATTTATAAAAATGATTGAGTGAGCGAACAAAAAAGCGAGCGGCTCAGCCGCTCGCTTTTTAATTTACTAGAATTTAAGGATTATCCCTTCTCCTCATCGGATAAATATTCCAAAATGGCTTGATCCATTTTATCATTGACGTCTTTTTCAACATTGGATAGATCTTTATCCATTTCTTCCACTTCCACTTCCGCCTCCGCAGCTCCCTGGTTGAGTTCAGAAACTAAGGCGCCGGTGTTAGCCATAAAATTATCACTCGCCTTTTTCAAATCCGCCAAAATTTTGGCGGCACGAACGCTTAAGTCTTGAGTTGCTTGCTGATTATTAAAAGTGTTGTCCATACCTTTATTATTTAAGGCCGAGCTGATGGGCCGTTACTTTTAACTGTCTTTTGAGCCCGCTCCCTTCAAAAATATTTCTTTCTCCGCTTTCTTTTAAACGAGAATAATAACCTCTCACGAACCCCTCCAATGTTTCAATCCCAATTTCCTGTTGGATTAAATCCTCGGGAATATTCAAAGATTCAATGAAGCGCTTCGGATTAATGCGGTAATTCCTGCCGGCCAAACCATTCCAAGCATCAAGATAATCAGAAAGCTTAAAACTGCCGGCAGCCCGCTCTTTCTCTTTTGCAGGCGGCACCGTTTCCACTGAGGCAGCTGGTTTTTGGGGACCTGTTTCCGCTGGTTGGGATGTTTCTTGTTTTTTATACACCTTCTGACCATTAATAATCTCCCAGGCATCCTTTGGCTTCAAATTCTTTTGTTCTTCAATCCCCCAACCAAGATCAGCAAGCTGCTGTTTCATGTCTCGAGTTATAACAAAAGGAGCCGTCGCCTCCTGTTTTGGCACCGCCTCTGATTCAGCTTGCGCTGAAACGGACTTTTCGGCTTCTTCTATCTTGGCGCCACCCTCTGTCTCTTCGTCCCCTTCAGCGACAAATGTCTTTTCCGTCGCTTCGGTTTTATCAGCGGCCCCTTTTCTTTTTAAGACTGGTTCCACTTTTTTTCTGCGTCCATCAACAACCTCGTCTTTTTTATTGACAGCCTGATATTCCACTGGGTGCTGGGAAACTCTGACAAAGGCGTTGCGCAAATCACGCCATTTATTGGCCTTCTTATTTACTCTGGCTAAGCGATTTTCAATCGTTATTTTTTGATTCCGGCGGACTTCAATATTTTTTTCCGCTTCTCTCAACTCTTTTCTAATCAAGGCGATTGCCTCTTTAAGCATTTTCTTTTCTACCCGAAAATTGGCCTGACCCAAATCCGATTCCAAATCATCTACTTCTTTGCTGAAATTGTCTTTTAAGGCGGCAAAGTCGTTGATCTCCGCTTCTAATTTTTCTTTTCGGCCCTGTAATTTTTCCATCCTTCTTTCGTGAGGCTTCATTCTCTCGCTAATTTTTTCGCTCACGTCTTCAACAATCATTTCCCGCTTATTTTCGTAAACGGCTTTTTTGTCGTTACGATATTGCAGCTTGGTTTCCAATTTATCTTTTGTCTGGCTGATTTTTTCTATTCTTTTTTGAAAATCTTGCTTGGCTTTAACTGTTTCCTTTTCCAACTTGGAAAGATCGCCGCTATAATCGGGATGCTTCTCTTTAAAAGCTTGCAGAAAAGATGCCCGGTTCGCTTCGGCTTTTTCCAATAATGCCGTATCCTTTTCAGCCAGAGAAATCTGAGCGGCAAGTTCAACGCTTTTTCTCTCGTGACGTTCCAATAACCGATCGCTCCACATCAACTGCGCCTTATCAATGGTTTTCATATTTAAAGCGCTTTTAGCGGCTTTTTCCTGTAAGTTAAGGTAGAGCTCTTTTGTTCCGGTCGACAGCTTCTGAAAAATGTTCTTACTCTTTTCAGACGTCAAAACAGCCGGAATCTCGATTTTTTCGTCTTTGGCCGAGGTCTTTTCTAAATTCGATTTTGATAAATCTAGAGGTGGCATAACAGTTAACACTAACTATTATAACAGAAAATGTATTACGTGCAAGCCCGATTGAGGCAGCCGCAATCGATATTTGTTTCGGCTGATTTTGTGTGATAAAATATTAATATTATGGCGAAAGAAGAGAAAACAATAACCGAAAAAGAAGTGGAACACCTTCTGGAACTGAGCCGGATGGAAATTCAGGATAAAGAAAAAAAACAACTGGCCGATGAGCTGAACGGCATTTTGAATTATGTCCGCGAACTGGAAAGAATCCCAACCGCTGGCATTAACTTAGACGCCGGCGATTTTTCAAAAAAAGATTTGCGCACCGACCAACCAGAAACAGAAGACTTGAGCGATTGGGAAAAATTAATCGATGCTTTCAGCGAAAGGAAAGAAAAATGGCTGAAAATTCCTCCGGTTTTTGACCGTTAAAAAATCATGATAACATTCCACGAACTGACAATTAAAAAAACCCACGATCTTTTGGTCAACAAAGAGATTTCCGCCTTTGATTTGACCAGGGAACTTCTGGAATACATCAGCGACAAAGATAAAGAAATCGGCGCCTATTTAAGCATCCGCCACGACGAAGCTTTGGCTGAAGCCAATGAAACGGATAAAAAAATAGCTGCCAGGGAAGAAATCGACTACTTAGCAGGCATCCCTTTGGCCATCAAAGATAATATGCTGATAAAAGACTGGCCCGCCACCGCCGCCTCGAAAATCCTAAAAAATTACCGTGCCACTTACGACGCCACGGTTATTAAAAAGCTGAAAGAAGCCGGAGCGATTTTTATCGGCAAGGCCAATATGGACGAATTCGCCATGGGCTCCTCCACGGAAAATTCCGCCTACCAGTTAACCAAAAACCCTTTAGATCCGACAACGGTGCCCGGCGGATCCAGCGGCGGCGTCGCTGCCGCAGTCGCCAGCCACCAAGCCATTGCCGGCTTAGGTTCGGATACGGGCGGCTCCATCAGACAACCAGCGGCTTTCTGCGGCTTAGTGGGACTAAAACCGACTTACGGCGCCGTTTCCCGCTTCGGACTTATGGCCCTGGCCTCATCTTTGGACCAAATCGGCCCTCTTACCAAAAACACGGAAGATAGCGCCCTGCTTTTTGAAAAAATCTGCGGCGAAGACAAACACGATGCCACTTCCAAGGCCGTCTCCTTTAGTTTTTCCGACATTCAAAAAACAGCTGATTTGAAAAAAATGAAAATCGGCGTCATCAAAGAATGCTTTGAACAGAATTTGGACGAAGATTTAAAGAATAGCATCCAAAACAGCATTAACCAGCTGAAAACCTTGGGAGCGGAAGTAGAAGAAGTGAGCATCCCGCATATCGACGCCAGCTTAGCCTGCTATTATATCATTCTGCCCGCGGAAGTAAGCGCCAACCTTGCGCGTTACGACGGATTGCGTTATGCTGTCAACGAATTGGGCGGAACTTTGAAAGAAAGATATTTTAAAAATCGCGGCCGCAACTTCGGCCCCGAAGTGCGACGCCGCATTGTCTTGGGCACCTTTGTCTTGTCGGCCGGATATTACGACGCTTATTACCTCAAAGCCAAAAAAGTTCAAAAACTGATTAAACAGGAGTTCGATAAAGCGTTTGAAAGGTATCAACTTTTATTAAGCCCCACTACCCCCTCAAGCGCTTTCAAAATCGGCGAGAAAGTCAGCGACCCCTTGGCCATGTATTTGTCGGATATTTTTACCGTGCCCGCCAACATTGCCGGCCTGCCGGCAATCTCGCTGCCGATTTGGGGGGGAAACAAGCTTCCCTACGGCCTACAACTCATCGCGCCGGCTTTGGAAGAAAAGAGATTATTTCAAGCGGGGATTTTATTGGAAAAAATAAAATAGATTAAAATTCAGATGAACACCCTTTTTAACTTTTTAAATTCGGCCTTTTCCTGGATTCAAACTTTTGAAAAAAGCAATCTTGTTTTTGCCCTAAAAATATTATCGGTTCTAATCTCCCTTGGTTTGGCCATTATAATAATAAGACTGGCCGTCAAAGCAAATATCATCAAAAACCAAATAATGAAATATCAGACTTTCTGGGAGGCCACGAAATACGAGAAAAAACACACCTTAAGAGTCTGGAAGAAAATAATCAAACTCTTAAGGGAACACGACGAAGCCTCGCGCAAAGAAGCGTTAATCTTGGCCGACAAACTGCTGGAAGAAATGCTGGAGCGCTCCGGCTGGCTCGGGCAGAATCTGGACGAAATGTTGGAGAAAACAACTGCCGCCCAACTGACAAATTTGGAGGCGATAAAAACCAGCCATAATCTGGTCAAAAAACTAATTGACCAGCCGACTCTACCCTTAAGCCACAACGAAGCCATTCAAATTCTATTGGCTTACGAAAAAGCTTTCCGCGATTTCGGCCTCATTGAAGATTAATTTTTCCTTAATTTAGTATGTCCAAAAATAAAAACTTTAAAGAGCAACCGGAAAAGGTCAAAGAACCGCGGTTGAAAAAAGAAACAAAAAAAACCGCAGCCGGATTAATTTGCTTCGGCATCTCTCTTTTAATAATTTTGAGCTTCTTTGAACTGGCCGGACCGCTGGGCCAGAACATTTATCAAGCTTTCTTTTTCCTTTTTGGCTGGCTCTATTTTTTCTCTCCGATTATTTTAATAATTGCCGGATTTATTTTTATCGGCTCTTTCCGCAAACACATCTACAGCGGCACACTCATCGGCCTATTATGCTTTAGCCTCGGTCTTTTGGGCATCTTGGACATTTTCCAGCCCCTTGCCGGAGGATTTTTGGGAAGACTTTTGGGGGAAATGGAAAAAGTAATGGGTTTTTGGGGCAGCCTTCTTTTTTATTTCATCCTGAGTTTAATCGGATTGGTGTTCGCCCTTGAGTATTCCTGGAAACCAAGAACTAAGGAGGCGAAGGAGGAAGCGAAAATTGAACCGGTTAAAAACATCGTCATTAAAAACGGCGGAGAAACCGTCAAAGAAGAGCCAAAAATAAAAGAGCCGAAACTCGAAACCTTGGTCAATGCCAAACAAGAACGGGCCAAACGCGAAAAGATAATCGGCAACTGGAATTTCCCGCCTTTGGATTTATTGGAATCCGACACCGGCAAGCCCACAAGCGGAGACATTAAAGCCAATCTGAATATCATCAAAAGGACCCTGGGAACTTTCGGAATTATGGTGGAAATGGACGAAGTCCAGGTGGGACCGACTGTCACCCGCTACACCTTAAAGCCGGCTGAAGGCGTAAAACTCTCCAAAATCATGGCTCTCCAAAACGATTTATCCTTGGCCTTGGCCGCGCACCCCATTAGAATTGAAGCACCCATTCCCGGAAAATCATTAGTGGGCATTGAAGTGCCCAATAAGAGCAAGACTATCGTCAAATTGAGAAACCTTCTTTCTTTGGAAAAATTCCTGGACAGCGGATTTTTGAGTTTTCCGTTGGGCCGTGACGTTTCCGGCGAGCCGGTTTTTTCCGACTTAGCCAAACTTCCCCACCTGTTGATTGCCGGCAGCACCGGCTCAGGAAAATCAGTGAGCATCCACTCCCTGATAATCAGTTTGCTCTACAAAAACACGCCGGAAACTTTACGCTTGCTTTTGATTGACCCAAAAAGAGTGGAGCTTTCCATTTATAACGGCTTGCCCCACCTGATTTCCGACGTCATCATTAATCCGAAAAAAACCATTATGGCTTTGCGCTGGGCAGTAGCCGAAATGGATGAACGCTACAATAAATTACTCCAAGCCGGAGCGCGCGATATTGGCAGTTACAACCAGAAAATGATCAAATCCAAAGGACAATTAATGCCCTATATTGTCATTGTCATTGATGAATTGGCCGACCTGATGGCTGCTTACGGCCGGGAGGTGGAAGGATCCATTGTCCGCTTGGCGCAAATGGCCAGAGCCACGGGCATTCACCTGATTGTTTCCACTCAACGGCCGTCGGTAGAAGTGATTACCGGATTGATTAAAGCCAACATTACTTCGCGCATCGCCTTGCAGGTTGCCAGCCAGATTGATTCCCGCACGATTTTGGATACTTCAGGCGCAGAGAAATTATTAGGAAACGGCGATCTGCTCTACTTGGCTGCGGAAACCTCCAAGCCGCGCCGCATTCAAAGCGGCTTTGTTTCCGAGGCCGAGGTCAGCCGCATCAATAAATTCATCATAGAAAACAACGAGGAATATCTCTTAGAAAACGGGGATAAAGAAGAGTTCGAGGAAAAACTGGAACAAAACTTCAACCTCCCGACTGACGCGGAAAAGATGAGCGATGAATTTGACCTTGACGAACTTTATCCTGATGCCTACAAAGAAGTGGTGGAAGCGGGCAAGGCTTCGGCTTCTTTCCTGCAGCGTCGCTTACGAGTCGGCTATGCCCGAGCTGCCCGTCTTTTGGATTTATTAGAAGAGCGCGGAGTAATCGGACCGGGCGACGGCGCCAAACCCCGAGATGTTTTGCTTAAGCCGGAAAACGGAAACGTCCGAGCAGTGGGAACTGACGACGAGGAAGAAACAGAAAACGAAAACGCGGAAATAAACGGCGAACCGACCGAAACCAGCGAAGACAAAGAGGATATAAAGGATCTGCCCTAACTCAAATTCTATGACCCTTTCTGAAATCCTGCAAAAAGAACGCGAGGCCAAACGCTTGACCGTTGAAGACGTCAACCAAAAAACAAATGTGCCCTTGAAATATATCGTTGCCTTGGAAGAAGCGGATTTTTCCAATTTGCCGGCTCCGGTTTACACCCGAGGTTATTTGAAAAAAATCAGCCAGCTTCTCAATTTGAACGAAGAGGAACTCTGGAATTTATTCCTCAAAGAGCGCAGCGCCTCCAAGGCTCCGACAATCGATACTTTGCCTCAAAACCGCTTTGCCCAGCCGTTGAAATGGCACTATGTTGTTTTGAAAATCCTAAAATCCCTGCCCGTTATTATCATCACCGTCACCGTGGCAGGTTTTTTATTCATTCAGGTCAAATCCTTCTGGGGCGCGCCCTACTTAAAACTGGATAATCCGGCTATCGACTTGGCCACCCAGGACGAATCCATAAAGGTAGAAGGCTTGGGTCGCCCTAATTCTTATATCACCTTAAACGGCAAAGAAATCTACTTGGGCAAGGACGGAAAATTTTCCGAAGAAATTTATCTCAATCCCGGAAAAAATGAAATTACCGTGGCGGCGAAAAGCCGACTGGGCAAAACCACGACCATCACCAAATTTGTCGTCAAAGAATGAGGGTGAAACCACTTTTTTCGGCATTGACCCTTTAACCTTTTTAAAATACAATAAAAGTAGTCGTTTTTTGTAAATATTTAAGTTATGGCAAAAACGCAAAAAGACGCCAGCAAAGAAACTGACGCCAAAAATAAAATTTTAGAAGATACCATTAAAAGCATCCAGGACAGATTCGGCGAAGGAGCCATTATGAAACTGGGTGAAGCGCCGAAAGTGGATGTGGAATCAATCCCTACCAATTCCATTTCTTTGGACATCGCCTTAGGCGTAGGCGGAATCCCCCGCGGCCGAATTATTGAAATTTTCGGTCCGGAATCAAGCGGTAAAACCACTCTCGCCCTGCACATCATCGCCTCAGCCCAAAAAATGGGGGGAAAAGCCGCTTACATTGACGCAGAACACGCCCTGGATCCGGAATACGCCAAGCGCATCGGAGTTAAAATCAATGAACTGTTTATTTCTCAACCGGATGACGGCGAAGAGGCTTTGATTATTATGGAAAATTTAGTGCGTTCCAACTCACTGGACGTCATTGTGGTTGATTCCGTGGCGGCGCTCACTCCCAAAGCGGAAATTGAAGGAGAAATGGGAGCGCAGCATATCGGCCTTCAAGCGCGATTGATGTCGCAGGCCCTGAGAAAAATAACGGCCATTGCCGCCAAATCAAAAACCACCATCATTTTCATCAACCAAATCAGAATGCAAATCGGCATAATGTTCGGCAATCCCGAAACCACTCCCGGCGGACGCGCTTTAAGATTTTACGCTTCGGTCCGGATTGATATCCGCCGCATCGCCCAAATCAAAAAAGGGGAAGAGGTTACCGGCTCCCGCATCAAAGTAAAGGTGGTGAAAAATAAGGTGGCGCCTCCGTTCAAAATCGGCGAATTTGACATTATGTACAACGAGGGAATTTCACGAGAAATGGACTTGATCAATACCGGAATAAAGTACGGCGTGGTCAGCCGCTCCGGAAACACCATCAGCTTCGCCGAAACAAAATTAGGCGTCGGCCTGGACAACGCCAAAGAATTTCTGAAACAAAATCCCAAAACTGCCAAAGATATTGAAAAGGCAATCTGGCAAAAAACTAAAGAAGAAAAAATCGCTTAGACAAATTGAATGCAAAAAAAGAGCGCCTGCGGCGCTCTTTTTTATAATTGCCGGTAATTATTTCAAATATTCCACTTGGGCCGCCTTATGTTCTTCCAGGGTTCGGGAAAAAATCGTCTGACCGGTTTTTAAATCCGAGAGATAATACCAATAGGCAGAGGCTTCCGGATATAAAACCGCTTTTAAAGCGGACAAGCCGGGATTGCCAATCGGTCCGAAAGGCAAACCATTAGTCAAATAAGTATTGTATGAAGACTTTATTTTAAAATCGGATTTATCCAATTTTCGGCAATCCGCTAAATGCTTGATTTCACATTTGATATAAATGATGGTGGCGTCAACCTGCAGGGGCATAGAACTATTCAAACGCCGCCAGAAAATTCCGGCCGCCAATGGCCGATCGGCCTCATGAGGAATCTCCGCTTCCACCAAAGACGCCAAAGTGATAATTTTGTAATAACCGAGGCTAGTTTTCTGAATTTGGCCGTTCAACTCCGAAGAAATTTTATTCTGAAAATTACTCAAAAATTTCTTGGCCACTTCCAAGGCGCTGCGATTCTGATAAAAACGGTAGGTATCGGGAAAAAGAAACCCTTCCAGACTGGCCTCCTTGGGCGCGCCCTCAAACAGCGCGAAATAATTGGCGTCGGCTTTGTTCTGAAAATCTTTGATTTTAAAATCGGCCAGACTTTCGCCTTCGGCCAAAACGCCGGAGTCCTTAAGCTTGGTATCAATCATAGACAGGGTCCAGCCTTCGGGAATGGTAACGCTCACCTCAAGAACCGGACCACTATACAAAATCTGGGCAATAGCATTGGCCCGCAACTCCGGAGAAATCTTATAAGAACCGGGTTTCAACTTATCCGCCCAGCCCCTCAGTAGAACATAAAGCTTGAAGCTGGCGGCGGAACGAATGAAACCGGCGGACTGCAAATTTTCCGCAATTTGCTGGAAGCCCTCACCCTTTTCAATGGCAAACGTATTCTCAATAGCCGAACCGGCCGCCGCTGGTTTTAACTGATAATTAAAAACAACGGTGAAAAAACCAAAAGTCCCGATAACGATGATGGAAGTGATAAAAATTAAAGGTTTCATAAATCAAACGCTTCTTAATTTAATGCTTTGAATGACGCCTAAAGCGATAAAATTCATCAAAAGATTGGATCCGCCGTAGCTTAAAAACGGCAATGGCAATCCGGTAACCGGCAAAAATCCCAGATTCGCTCCGAAATTAATAATGGTCTGACTGGCAAATAAAATCAAGTAGCCGAAAACGAAAAGGCGCGAAAAATTGTCCGGCGCCCTTAAACCGATCTTCATCAGTTCAAAAATAAACCAGGCCAAAACCAGGAATAAAAGGAAGGCCCCGAAAAATCCCCACTCCTCAACGAAGGCCGCCAGGAAAAAATCCGTCTTCGCTTCGGGTAAAAATCGAAGCTGAGTTTCTACTCCCTGGCCCAATCCCCGGCCCCAGAACCCGCCAGAACCAATGGCAATTTTAGCCTGGATGACATTATACCCCGCGCCCAGAGGATCGCTGGTCGGATTAAAAAAGCTGGAAATCCGGTCTTTCTGATAGGGCTGCAAAAGATAACTCCACCCGATGCCGGCCACAAGCAAACCGATGAGAAGCAAAATAAGGAAATGCTTGAATTTCAATCCTGAAACAATGAGCATGCCCAGCCAGATTAAAATCAATAAAATCGCCGATCCTAAATCCGGCTGAAGAAAACAAAGCAAAACGTAAAAACCGGCATAGAGAGCCGGAACAATCAAACGCAAAGGACGCCAAATCTCAATGTGCCAAATGGCAAAATATTTTGCCAATAAAATAATGAGGGCCAGTTTGGCCAATTCCACCGGCTGAACGCTGAAAAAAGAAAAACCCAACCAGCCAGCCGCGCCTCGCACCTTAACGCCCAAAAACAAAACCAAAGCCATAAGGAAAAGGCAGAACAGATAAAAAGCAACGGAGAAAAAATTCTGAGCATACAATAAACGATAATCAAAAAAACTGCTGAGCAAGAAAAAAACCCCCAATCCCAAGAGAAACCAGACAACCTGTTTTTTAAAAATCTGAAAAGCCGGCTCGTCATTGGCCGACAAACTGGCCAAGGTCAATAGACTAAAAGCTACCAGCAGTATTACCGGCAGCATCAAAGAAAGATTCAAGCGCTTGGAAAATGCCATAATAAAAATTAATTGGGCCAGGCTTCAGCCAAGAATTCAATCCGATCCAAATCCACCTCCTGGAAATTGGCGAAATACGGGAAACCGTTGTAAACGAAATCTTTGATATCGTTGGCTTTCAAATTGGAAATTTCTGTTTTAGCCGCATAAAGCAAACGGCCGGTTTTGGAATAAACAATGAAGGTTAGATCAACCGTTGAAAAATCATGGCTGATTTTGTTGGCGATTTTACCCGAGACTTCCAAATAGCCGCTTTGCGCAGCCTCCAGAATTCTCGCTTTTCGGTCATAAATATCAAAAAGGTCATTGCTGCTCTTATTGAGACTAAACCATTCGGTCTTGGTAATAATCACTTCGGCCCGAGACAAATCCGCAGCCTTGAAGGGCACTTTCGGTTCAATTAAATATTTATCGCTATGAGGCAAAACAAAAGACTCTCCGCTGGCTTCACTGACTTTTTCGCCCAATAAACTGATGACATTTATCTGATAAGAAAACTGCGCCCCATAATCAGCGTTGGAATTACGCACTTTGATGGTCAATTCACTCGCATTTTGACCGATGCCCAAAATATCGCTGGAAATTACCTCCAGGGGAGAGGCGTATTTCACTCCGCAAGCGACGCAAGATCCGCCGCAGTCAATGCCCGTTTCCTCGCCGTTTTCCTTTCCGTCAAAACAAGTCGGAGCGGGCTGACTTAAAATAATTATTAGCCCGATAATTAAAATAAAAAGGATGGAGGGAAAAATCGCGATAATAAGCTTTTTTCTTTTCCTCCAGGCTTCTCTTTTTTGAAATTGTTTTACCAAAACATCGTCCATAATTTTATTATAGCACAAAATTTTGCTTTTTTCTTTTACCTAATAATGCCTCCGCCCAGCAACTCATCTTTTGAATAAAAGACCGCGCTTTGGCCGGAAGCTATCGCTCTTTGTGGTTTGTTAAAAACTATTTTATTCCCTTTGATGGTCGCTTCTGCCATTTTCGCCATGGAACGAATCTTAACTTGGCATTTTCCATTATCTGGTTTAGCTGAAACCCAATTAACATTTTTTACGATCATTTCTTTCTGGAGCAAATCTTTGCCCTGTCCCTTGGCCAAAGGATTAGCTACGATTAAAGTGTTCTTTTTAAAATCTTTTTTGACAACGTAATAAGGACCGGTGCCGCCGATGTTCAATCCCTTGCGCTGACCGATCGTGTAATAAGCCAAACCCCTGTGCTCGCCGATTTTTTTACCATTAACAGTTATAATCGGCCCTGCACCCGCTTTAATCCGCGCTTTTAAGAACCCGTATAAATCCGTAGCAATAAAGCAAATTTCCTGGCTGTCGCGCTTTTCAAAAATTGGCAAGCCGAATTTTTTCGCTAATTGCCGTACTTCCGGCTTCCGATAATTACCAATGGGAAAAATAATTTTTTTCAATTTAGCCTGCGTTAAAGTATAAAGAAAATAACTCTGGTCCTTGTTTTTATCCTTAGCAATCAATAGCTTTTGCGTTTTGCGTTTTGAATTTTTACTTATTTTCGCATAATGCCCGGTAGCCAAAAAATCCGTGCCAAAGGCTCTGGTCTTGTCCACGAGCAAGCCGAATTTAATGTAATGGTTGCATTCTACGCAAGGATTGGGCGTGCGGCCGGCGGCATATTCTCTGATAAAATAATCCACCACTCTCTTTTTAAATTCCTTTTCGGCGTTAACGGTATAAAGAGGGATTTTTAATTTTGCCGCTACTCGTCTAGCATCGGCCTGAGCTTCGGCTGAACAGCACTTATTTTCATAATTGCACAAATTCTTGGTGCGGCCGCGCTTTGGCGTTTCTTTCCAAAATTTCATGAAAACGCCGATAACCTCGTAGCCGGCTCTTTGCAATAAAGCCGCGGCTACGGAACTGTCCACGCCACCCGACATGGCCACGACCACACGCGGCCTCTGGACTGAATTTTTCATTTTTTTCGCTCTTTTGGCTTTCATGTTTTCTTTATCATAACGAAAATAGGAAAAAAATCAAAAATATTGACAAATTTTATTTATTTTGTACAATATAATCAGCTTTTTTACTTTTTGGATAAGGAGAAAACCAACATGGAAAGTATCTTTAGGATCTGGGACATTGCTTTTTTCCCCTACTTCGGCATCGGCATCATTTTGGCGTACTTTTTCGCCAAAAAATCGGACGCTCAAAAAAAAGAAGTGAACAGCTTAGATCTCGGCCTCATCATACTTTTATGGCCGCTCTCTTTCCTGATTTTGATGGTTAATTTACGAAAAAAAGACGCAAAGCCCCAAGGACAACAAAAACAAACAGCCGATTCCGCACCGAGAAAAATCAACAGAAAAGATGTTTTTGGAGAATGTTCGGCATGTAAAGGAACGCGTAGAATTCCTGCGTCTGTATACGCGCCGGAGCTCGGTGACGATTTCGAGATGGTCGAGTGTCCGTGGTGCAACCATGATGACCGCATTGCTTCACGGCTCCGCGAGTACGGCATCATCATTGGGCTCGTATCAGCAGAGAAAAAACCAACGGAGGAAGAGAAGTAGATCACAATGGGACCAACGCAGCGCCAGACAGACGTCTTTCCCAATCTAAACCAATTTCTCCCCAAGGCCAACAAAAGCCGCCTAAGCCCTTCGCTTAGACGGCTTTCTTATTAAAAATTAAGGATAATTTTTTCTAAGGCCGCTTCGTAATCGATTTTTCCCGTTTTAACCGCTAAATCAAGGCTGGCTAATTCGTTGTACAATTCAGTTAATTTCTCCTGCTTGAATTTCCAAAGCTGCGATTTTATTTTTTGAACCACGAAAGGATGCGCTTCCACCTCTTTGGCCTGACCTAAGGCCAAAAGAAGCGCCACCCGCAACTGACCGATAAATAAATTAAAAATCATTCCCGCATCCGAACCCGACCGAACCGCCTCTTCAAAATAGAGAATCATTTTTTTCTTGTTGGGCTCGAAAAAGGCGTCAAAAATTTTAAAAATATTGGGATGGGCTTCAAAAACCGATATTTCCAAAACATCGGCTTTGGTCGCTTTTTTCTCCGGCCGGTACAAACTGATTTTCTTCAGCTCATTGATTAAACGCCAGGTGTCGCCGGCGAAAGCCTCAAAGAGAGCCGCCAAGGCAGAATCTTCAATATTTAGCTGATTTTTTTCCGCCTCTTTTTTCAACCACGGTTTGGCTTGGGCATAGGAAGAAAAATTTTTGAATTCCTGGCTGACTACCGGTTTTTTCTTTAAGACCATCAAAAGTTTTTTGGACTTTTCCTTCAGACCGCCGGTATCGCCCTCAACAATTATTAAAAAATTATCTTGAGAATTTAAAAGCCCTGATTTTTTAATTACTTCTCCCAACTCTTCATTAAAGGCAGAGGTTAGGGCGCTTTCAATAACGGCCAATTTTTTACTGCTGAACATCCCTGCGCTCTCAAAAAAATTCTTCATTTTTTCAAAAGAATTTTTTTCTTTAAAATCAAATTTCTCGCAACCCAAAATACAGCCGTGTTTTTTTTGGTATTCGGCAATAATTTCTTTTACTTTTTGGACGATTCGATAGGTATCCGAGCCGTATAAAAATATAATCATATTACAATTTTTGGCAGTGAGGACAAAAATGAGCGGAGCGACCTCCCATTTTTAATCTTTTGATGGCGTTTTTGCAGCGCGGACATTTTTCGCCCTCCCGCCGATAAACGTAAAGACGAGTGGCGTAATGGCCGGATTTCCCCTCAGGATCGCGGAAATCGCTGATGGAAGTGCCGCGTAATTTAACGGCTTTTTTCAAAACCTCCTTAATAAAGTGGAAAATTTTTTTCAATTCCAAATTTTTTAATTGATTAACCGGCCGAAACGGATGAATTTTTGCCAGCCATAAAATCTCGTCGGAATAAATGTTGCCAATGCCGGAAATAACGCTCTGATCCATTAAAACCTGCTTGATTTTTCCTTTTTTGCCGCAGAGCGCTTGCTGAAATTTTCTAAAATTAAAGCCCTTTTCTAAAGGTTCGGGTCCCAATTTTTTTAATTCTGCTAGATTTTCAATTTCCCTTTGGGAACCGAGGATTACTTTGGCGAATTTTCTTAAATCAGATAGGGCCAGTTGCCAGCCATTGTCCAGATAAAAAATGATGTGAATATAATTGTTAACCTTTTCTTGCATCACGCCCCTGAGTGAAGAAATGGGCTTTTTATTTTGAACCCTCCATTGACCATACAACAGATGCCCGGTCATCTTTTGATGCACTAAAAGAAGCTTTCCCGCGCTCAAATAGATCAGGATGTTTTTGGCGCGGCGTTTAATATTCTCAATTTTTAAACCCCGCATTTCTTTGACAAAAATAACGGGCTTAGGCTTTTTAATTAATTTTGGCGCATCAAACCAAACCGATTTAATTTTGCGGCCGATGACTTTCTTTTTTAAATCATTAACGATGGTTTCCACCTCGGGTAATTCCGGCATATTAATTTCAAGTTTATCATCAAAACCAGAAGCTGGCAATCAAACAAAAAAAGACGGCTTGGGCCGTCTTTTTTGAACGCAAAGTATGTTTTTATCTCAAAGTCCAGCCGCCGTCAACAATGATTGTCTGGCCAACGATGTAATCGGCTTTTTCCGAAGCCAAAAACACTACGGCATTAGCGATATCCTCCGCCAAACCCATTCTTCCCAAGGGAATGGCCGCGACTGTTTGTTTTTTAACCTCTTCGCTGGAAGAACCGGTAGCGCCCGGAGTATCAACCGCTCCCGGCGCAACGGCGTTGATATTAATTTTCTTCGGAGCCAATTCCAGAGCCAAGGCCCGGGTAAAACTGCTTACGCCACCCTTAGAAGCGCAGTAATGGGTCAGACCCTCAAAGCCGACGAAAGCAGCGATGGAAGAAATGTTTATAATTTTACTTCCCGCCTTCATCGCGTTAATAGACGCTTGCGAGCATAAAAAAATGCTTTTCAAATTAACGTCCATTACTCTGTCCCAATCAGCCTCAATCATCTGACCAAACGGCTTAAAAGGATAGATGCCAGCATTATTGACTAAAATATCCAGCTGGCCGAAATTTTCTATTGTTTTCGCCACCAAATTATCAACTTCGGCTTTATTGGAAACGTCGCACTTAATACCCAACGCCCTCACCCCCATTCCGGAAAAATCTTGGGCCGCCTTATCGCAAGTCGCCTGATTAATATCGCTCACCACAACATTGCAACCCTCTTTGACCAAGGCCAAAGCAATGCCATAGCCGATTCCTTGACCGGCGCCAGTTATAATCGCTGTTTTGTTTTTGAACATATGTTTGATCTACGACTTTAACTTTAAAAATCGGGATAACAGTTGTGGACCTATGGGGAATCGGACCCCAACCTCGCCCATGCCATGGGCGCGTAATACCATTTTACTATAGGCCCTTACAAATTAATTTAACAGATTATTTGCTAATTTTCAATCTGTTTTGGTGTATTTATACAACCAAGACAAAACTTTTCGGCTTTTTGAGAAGAGTCCCCTTGGAAGGAATCGAACCCTCATCTCGCCCTTAGGACGGGCTTGCTCTATCCATTGAGCTACAAGGGGAAATATTTTAAAATCCACTCCGACGTTCTAGCGCCCTGGTCAGAAGTCGGAACCCCGACCCCTTGGGCGTCGGGGTTGAGCTACGAGGGCGTCAGATTAAATAACGTCTTCTTTTATTCTTAATTTCTTGTTCACCAATCTCGCGAAAAAGAAAAGAAATTTGGAAAGATGGTTGAGATAAACGATTATTTCCGGATCAATCTTTTTTACTTTGTTTAACCGAATCAGACTTCTTTCGGCCCGACGACAAACGGCTCTGCTACAATCCAGGCAGGCGCTGGCCACAGACGCACCGGGAATAATAAAATTTTTCAAATCAGGAATATTTTTCTGGCAAAACTCCAGCTTCTCGTCTAATTTTTTTATTATTTTTTCCCAATTGGCTTTTTGAGCGCCGGCTAATTCGGATAAAAGCACGAAAATGTCTTTTTGGACGTCGGTAACCCAATTTTTAAACGTAACGTTCTTAATGAAGTTTTTAGCAAACCCCAGAAAAGAAGTCAATTCATCCAAATCACCCAAAACCTCAAAGACCAAATTGTCTTTGGTTATTTTTTTACCATTGTCTAAGGCACTGGCACCATTGTCGCCGATAAATTTTACCATAAGCGATTTTAAGCCTTAATAGGAATAAACGTCCACCAAAAGGCCGGCGCCATCACGCAGAATTAACTTATCGTGGTCGGCCAGCAAAAAGTTGTTGCCGCTATACACGTACCACTCGCGGCTGAAAAAATCCGAATCATAACGATACCTTTGGCTGCAACCGTTGTAATTCAGACGGCTATTAATGAAATACAGACAAGCGCTATCAATGTTATAATCTTCATAATCCGAAGTCTTAGGAATCTGACAATTGGTCAGCCGGGAAATAAAATCCTGGCAGCTGGCATTCAAATTAGCAATTTCCGATTGGTCGGGCCGCGGACAATTGCTATAAAAATTCGGAGTCGGAGTCGGCGACGGAGAAGAATTAAGATAGCCTAGACATTTATTAAAACGATAGTTGACATTAATCGGACTGGCCTGACCCAAAACCACCAACTGCTCTCCATTTTTTAAAACAATGTTGTCAGCTTGATAAGATGACGGATTGTAAAGAGTGGCGCCGGTAGGAATGGAATATTTAACAGTTTTAGAAGTCAACGACCAGCCGGTCAAATTAACGGAGGCAAGGTAATTCGTCAAAGTAATCCTCATCGTAGAATAAGGATACTGCCCGGGACTGGCCGAGCTGATTTTGACCTTATCCAGATACGGAGAAATTTTCGCCTGAAAACTGCGTTCGGCCGGCGTCAAATCGTAAACGCCGTCGGAGGTTTTTGCCCGAACCTGGAAAACATAATTTTTATCGCCGGAAACAAGACTGATAGTCCGGCTATTACTGGGGGAAGACTGCCAATCACTATCAATTCCGCTTACTTTCGTTTCCAGACTGATAGTATTCAAATCACCAGGCCAAATTGCAGCATAATAAAAAGTGACGGCTCGATCGCTATCAATTGCCACTCCAGGTTGCGGCCCGGAAACAATCACCGTTTCCGGCCGAATACCGGCATAAGGATTGAAGGTGGCCGTAGGCGTTGCGACCGGCGTTTGCTGGCTAGTCGGATGCGGGCTGGAACCATTAAACAACGGCGATGACGGCATCTTCTGACTTACGAAAATCAAAAGGCCGATGGCAATAATGAGGAAAAAAATTGGGGTGGCCTTTGACATATCTTTGGTCGGGCTGCTGGGAATTGAACCCAGTCTTTACGCACCCGAAGCGTACGTACTGCCGGTATACTACAGCCCGCAATTATTTACACATTGTATTTCCTTTTCATTGATTCGTCAATTTCCTCTTCCAATTCTTCTTTCTTGCTGACTGCTTCTTGAGAAAGCTTTTTGAGCTCCAAATCGGAAAACTTTCCCAATTTTTCCGCTTGGCCCGTCAGATATTTCTTTTCGTTTTTCTTGGGATCGTCTAAAACTTCTTCTAAAAGTGCGTTCAAGACCCAGCCGATTTTCGGGCCAGCCGGAATTTTTAAAATTTTCATCAGATCATTTCCGTTAATTTTCAACATTTTCGGCTGGATGGCGTCGCGCGATACCCGCTCAATCATATAACGCAAATGTTTCAAACGATAGGAGGAAATTTTCGGCAAACCCGAACCGCT